>Ga0102944_1001804_pt1 | contig 13423 bp, 12 predicted proteins | sample SalPonD_shore_MG_FD_78172 | JGI IMG/M metagenome (GOLD analysis project Ga0102944, IMG submission 78172) | Salt pond soil microbial communities from South San Francisco under conditions of wetland restoration - Salt Pond MetaG... | ecosystem: Environmental > Aquatic > Marine > Intertidal zone >...
GGGCTGCGACTTGCGATTTCTCCCGGTTTTTCCGATTTCACAGGATCTCTTGACCCTTGAGACGCTGTCTGGCCATCACTGGATCTGGGAAGCGATGTCAGCTGCGTGCCAAGGCCGACGGCTTTTGCCACATCGAATCGCACAACCGCAAGTCGATGGGCGTCGAAGTCTCGCCCGATGGATTATGCACTCAGGCCGCGCTTGCCCGCTGGCTCGGAGTCAGCGAGCAGCGCGTCAGCCAGTATGTGCATGAAGGGATTATTCAGCGTACCGAAGACGGCATTGATCCGGTCCAGGCGCTGCACGACCTGGAGACCTTCGGCGACTCGTCGAAGCCGAATACGCGGCGAAGCGCCTACGATGATGACGATGATGTCGCCGAGCTCGGCAGCCTGGACCTGAAGACGCGCAAGCTCCTGGCCGAAGTCGAGTACAAACGAGAGCGAGCTCGCAACGAGCGCCTCAAGGCGGACGAGCAGGAAGGCAAGCTTGTGCCGCTGTCCAAAGTCGAGCTGCTCTTTGCCGAGATCGCACAAATCACCCAAAGCCAGGTGATGTCCATCTCAGCGAGAGTCCGCGCCCAGGTCGCCGGATGTGCCGGTGACGAAGACGAGGTCGGCCGCATCCTCGATGCAGAATGCAGGCAGGCGCTAAGCGAGGTCGCCCAGGGTGTCGATGCGCTTCCTGACGAATGGTAGATCTATCGTCTATTAAAGAGGCGTACAAAAAAAACGCCCAGCCGCCCCCGGCGCTCACCGTAGCCGAATGGGCCGACGAGCATCGGATGCTCTCAGCCGAATCATCGGCTGAGCCCGGCCCCTGGCGTACCGAGCGCACCCCGTATCTCAAAGAAATCATGGAGGTGCTCTCGCTGGACCATCCAGTGACGACCGTCGACTTGCAGAAGGGCAGCCAACTAGGCGGCACCGAGGTCGGCAACAACCTGGCCGGCTACGTGATGGGGCACAACCCGTGCCCGATGTTGATGGTCGAGCCCAAAGAAGGGCTGATGAAAAAGGTCTCGAAGCAGCGGCTGACGCCGATGATTCGAGCGTCCGGACAACTTCGCGGTCGCGTCTACAAGGACAACGTCGAAGAGAAGCATTTCCCGGGAGGCATGCTGCTGCTGACCACGGCCCGCTCAGCGAGCGGGCTCCGGTCGATGCCCATCCGGGTCGTCTTCCTCGACGAGGTCGACGCCTATCCGCACGATGTCCAGGGCGAGGGCGACCCGCTGGCTTTGGCTGAACGGCGGACTGCGACCTACGGGACGCGCAAGAAGATCTTCCGATGCTCGACGCCGACCATCAAAGGCGAGTCACGCATTGAGGCTGGCTTCGAAGCTGGCGACCAGCGGCGCTATTTCGTGCCGTGCCCCCACTGCCAGCATATGCAGTGGATCACCTGGGAGCATATCCAGTGGGAAGAAGGCAGACCCGAGACCGCGCACTTTGAGTGCGAGGCCTGCGGTGAGGCTGCGTGGGATCGGCACAAGACGAAGATGCTTGCCGATGGTCAGTGGCGGCCGACGAACCCGGACGCCGATCCGCGCCACCGAAGCTATCATCTGTCGTCTCTGTATTCGCCGGTCGGCTGGTATTCCTGGTCGGACGCCGCCCGCGATTGGCTCGCCGCTCAGGGCGACCCGGAAAAACTAAAGACTTTCATCAACACCGTGCTCGGCCGCACGTGGGAAGTCCGCGGCGAGGCGCCGAAGTGGACGATTATCTACGAGCGCCGCGAGAGCTATCAGCCCGGCGTCGTACCCGAACAGGCGTTGCTGCTGACCGCCGGTGTCGATGTCCAGGACGACCGACTGGAAGCCCAGCTCGTCGGCTGGGGTCCCGGCCTGGAGGGATGGTCGGTCGACTACAAAATATTCGAGGGCGACCCATATGCTAGCAGCGTCTGGCACGATCTCGCCGAGCTGGTGACGCATCGCTGGCGGCATGAATCCGGAGGCTGGGTTGAGCTAGCAAGTATGGCCATCGATTCGGGGTATGCCACCGAGGAGGTCTACAAGTGGGCGTCGACGCAGCCAGCCGACAAGGTTCTCGTCATCAAAGGTGACGACAATGCGCAGTCAATCTTGGCGAGGCATTCGTCAGTCAAGAATTACCCGCTACGGCTATGGTCCATCGGCGTGTCGGCGGCCAAATCGCAGTTGTATGGCTGGCTTCGGCAGGTCCCAGATTACGAGGCCGACGACCCGGCCGAGATGTACCCGCCGGGCTATCAGCACTTCCCCGAGTACGGCGAAGAATTTTTCAAGCAGATCACCGCCGAGGAGCGCATCTCGAGAGTGGTACGCGGCTACAAACGATGGCAGTGGCAAAAGATCCGAAAGCGCAACGAGGCGCTCGATACCTGGGTCTATGCCCGCGCTGCGGCTTCGGCACCCCCTGTAGGTATCGAGCGATTCACCGAGGATACCTGGGCTCGACTTCGGGCCCGCATCGAAGATTCGAAAACTAACCGTCGGCCCGCCCGCCAGCGCTCTGGTGGAGGCCGCGATCGCCGAGAGTCGAGCTATCTGTAATGGCCTGGACGCAAGACGAAATCGACGCGCTCGAGGACGCGCTGAAGTCCGGAGCATTGCGCGTCGAGATAGGCGGAAAGGTGCTCCATTATCGGTCCGTCGACGAGATCGAGCGAACCCTTCAGCGGGCCCGCGAGTCGGCGGGGACGACGAAGCCAAGCGATAGTCGACGGTACGCCGTATATTCGAAGGGCCTCGATTGAGTCTCATCGACTCGGCAATCAGGGGAGCAAAAAAAGCCGCGCTCAGGACGATACGCCGCGCCGCAAAGAGCGTGCTCGGAGACTACGACGCGGCCTCCCGTGGGCGCAGAACAGACGGCTGGACCTCGCCGGATAGCGCCGGCCCGAATTCGGAGATCTACGGCCAGCTCAGCTTGATCCGCGCGCGGTCCAGGGACCTCGTGCGAAATAACGCCTACGCCTCACATGCGAAGAGCGTCATCGGCGCCGATACAGTGGGAAGCGGCATTCGGCCGAGCTCGCCCAACAGCGATCTCGAGGAGGCCGTCCTCGCCTGGGCGACCTCCAAGGAATGTGATGACGACGAAAAGACGAATCTCTGGGGCCTGCAGCGCATGATCATGGGCGCCATCGCTCAAGACGGTGAAGCGCTGGTGATCCGACGCCGACGCCGATTGAGCTCCGGGCTGGATATCCCGATGCAGCTCCAGGTGCTCGAGGCCGACTACATAGCTGACGATCTGCTCGCCGACGAAAAGCTCGACAATGGCAATAGAATCGTGCAGGGCATCGAGTATTCGAGGTTCGGCCGGGTCGTCGCCTACCACCTCTATAAGCAGCATCCCGGCGACTCCTACGAGTATTGGAGCGCCCAGGATACCCGCCGCGTGCCCGCTTTCGACGTCGCGCACGTCTACTGGCTGGACAGGCCAGGTCAGGTACGCGGAGTCCCCTGGTATGCGCCGGTAGTCATCGACATGCGCGATTTCGATGACTATCAGGATGCCCAGCTGCTCCGGCAGAAGGTAGCCGCCTGTTTTACCGCGTTCGTCCGATCTCCGCCGAGTGATTTTTCGCTGAGCGATTCCAAGACCGACGACGCGGGCCGGCCGCTGGGAGAGAAGGTCGAGCCCGGTATGATTGAGATTCTACAGCCCGGCGAAGAGGTCACATTCGGCACGCCGCCGCAGCTGCAGGGCGAGGCCGAGTTTGCCTCGGTGAGCCTGCATCGCATCGCAGCTGGCCTGGATATCTCCTATGAGGCGCTGACGAGCGACTACTCCAAAGTCAATTTTTCGTCGGCCCGTATGGGGTGGTTGCAGTATCAGCGCCAGATAAAAGGTTGGCGGCACACGATGCTCGAGCCGATGCTACTGTCCACTGTCGGCCAATGGCTCATCGAGACCGCGACCGTGATGGGTCTCGCCTCGCCCGACGACAAAATCGGGTGGACCTATCCGGGCCGGCAGATGATCGATCCGGCCAAGGAGACCAAAGCGCTGGCCGAGCAGGTACGAGACGGATTCAAGCCGTGGCAGGACGCCGTGCGCGAGCTCGGCGAGGACCCAGAAGAAGTCATTCGAAAATATCAGGAAGACAACGAGCGCTTCGACGCGGCCGGGCTGATCTTCGACCTGGACCCGAGACGGCAAAATTCCAACGGCACTCCTCGAGGAAGCAGCAATGGGCAAAATCAGAATTGACGATACCATTGATGGATTGTGGTCCCGCGTTCGTTCCTCGGACGTGGTCCACAAGATCGACAGTACGCCCGAAGGCGACAAGATCGCCGCCCACATCAACTCGCCTGGCGGAGATGTCTTCGGTGCGGTCCAGATCTACAACGCGCTCAAACAGCATGACTGGCCCGTCCACGTTATCGTCGATGCCCTGGCAGCGTCGGCTGCCTCCATTGTCGCGATGGCAGGTGACCGCATCACCATGTCCAGCGGTGCCATGATGATGATCCACAATCCGTGGACCATCACCGCCGGCGACGCCTCGCAGCATCGGGATAGCGCCGCGATGCTCGACGCGGTGCGCGCGTCGATGATCGATGTCTATGAGCAGCGCACCGGTCGAAGTCGAGCCGAGCTGCGCACGATGCTCGACGAGACGACCTGGATGGGAGCCCAGGATGCCGTCGACGAGGGATTCGCCGATGATACGGCCGCCGCTTCAGGACCCGATACGGCCGCCGCGATGCTGCTCGGCGCCGACTTCACCGGTCAGCCGGCCGCCAAGAGCGACGATTTTTCCACCATCAAGCCCGACAATTTCCCCGCAGGGCTGCGGGATCGAGTGGCCGCCTGCGCGCAATCTCGCGTCGCGACGGTCGTAGCCAGTACCCACCCCAAAGGTGACAAGATGCCCAGGAAAAAGAAGGAGTCTCACAAGCAGGCTTCCGACGACTCGCAGCCCACCGAGGCCGCGATCGACCAGGAAGCCCTCGACCAGGCCCGCGCCGAGGCCCGCGAGCAAGCCCGTGCCGAGGAGCGTCAGCGCTACGCCGACATCCGCAAGGCCTGCCAGGCAGCAAGGTTCGGCGACGACGTCGTCGACGAATACGTGGCCGGGGACATGAGCATCGACGCCATTCGCGCCGACGTTCTCGAGCGGCTCGCCAAAAAAGACGAGGAGGGCCACATCAGCGGGGTCAACCCGGGCGCCTCGATCTCTGTCGGCATCGGCGAGGTCGACAAGTTCAACGACGCCGCCATGAATAATATCATGGCGCGCATCGGCGAGGAGGATCGTGATCCTCAAAACCACCTGTCGAGCTATTCGCTCGTCGAGCTGTGCCGCGCTTCGGCGAGAATGCACGGCATCGACGTCGTCGGCCTGGGCCGAAAGCAGATGGTCGGCAAGGTCCTCGCCTCCGCCGGACGTACGACCAGCTCGGACTTCCCTCATTTGCTCAAAGATGCCGCCCATAAGCAGATGCTCAAAGGCTACTCGGAGAACAACGAGACCTTTCCGAACTGGACTCGGAAGGCGAATCTGAGCGACTTCAAGATCGTCAACCTGGTCAACCTGAATCTCTTCGATGAGCTGCTGGAGGTGCCCGAAGGGGGCAAATACCAGAAGGGTCAGATCGGCGACAGCGGGGAGACGGTGCAGCTGGCGGAGTATGGCCGTACCTTCACGCTGAGCCGTCGCGCCATCATCAATGACGACCTGAATGCGTTGACGATGGTGCCCCGCCGCATGGGAGAGGCCGCCGCACGCACGCTGGGGACGCTCGCCGCGCATGTCCTGATCGACAACCCGAAGATGGCGGACGGCAACAACCTCTTCAGCGCCCAGCACAGCAATTCCGACACGGGAAGCGCGCTGGGCATCGACACCATCCAGGCTGGCTTCGATGCGATGGCCGAGCAGACCGACCCCGACGGGAAGACGAAAAATGGCTTGAATATCGAGCCGAGCATCATGCTGGTGCCCACCGCGCTTCGGTGGACGGCCCAGGAGTTGATGCAGGCCAAGAACGTTCCCGACACTACCGACAAGCCCAACACCGTCCGCGGGCTGCTCGACATCTATGTCGACGGCCGACTGCAGACCGACGACCCGGCACGCTGGTATATGCTGGCCGACCCTAACCGCTACGACACCATCGTGGCGGGCTACCTCAACGGCAACTCCACTCCGATGATGGAGCGGGAAAGCCCCTTCGGCCGCTCCGGCGTCGACTACCTCATCGGTATCGATTGCGTGTTCGCGGCCATCGGATGGCGCACCATGTACCGCGCCAAGGGCTGATAGCGGGCGCGTCCGATTACAACACATGAGCACTGACGCCGGCGCAAGCCGGCTTTTCTCCTTCTTGGAGCTACACCATGAGCACCACTCAGAACTCCACGGCGGACATCATCCACGTCACCGTCGCCGCGGCGGTGGTCAGCGGAGCTGTCGCCGTCATCGGCAATCTCGTCGCGGTCTATCAGACCGATGGCGCCGCCGGCGACCTGGTCGCCGCGGTCACCGAAGGCGTCCAGGAGCTGGCCAAAAAAGCCGGCGTGTCGGTCAGCCAGGGCCAGGCCCTGTACTGGGATGCCAACAATTCCGAGTTGACAGATGTCGCCGATGACGGCGTATATGCCGGCTTCGCCGACCGTGATTCGGCCGGTGGCGATGCCACGGCCTTCGTCGCGCTCAACGCCGGGCGTCGCCAGCCGCGCAGGCTCGCCATCACCCCAGGCGCCGAAGGCGACGTCGCCGCCAACGCTTTTGACATCGCCTTGCAGCAGACGCTGGCCGAGGCTGACAAGTGGCTGGTCACCGCCAGCGACACCAACATCCATCTCAGCTCGCAGGGGGGTGGATCGGTCACCTTCGGCGACGGCACCGACCAGGCCGTGCTGCAGCTCGACGCTGACGGCTCGGAAACGCTTCGCGCGTTGGATAACTCCGGCGCGCTCGCCGCCGACGTGCTCGTGACCTTCGAGCCGGTCGACGGCCCGGGTGACATCCAGCACGTCGTGCTCACCTACGCATAAGTCCGACCATGGACGCCTTCGACTACGCCACCCGCGCTCTCTTCGCCGACCCGAATGTCACGCAGCCGGTGCAATATACGGCTGCCGGGACCACGCAAGAGGTGCGGGTGGCATTGGACCGCGCCGTCGAGCGATTTGATGGCGTCCAGCAAGTGGTCACCCGTAGTGATGAGGTGATGATTTCGATGGCGGATTTCCAGGACACCTTCAGCACGACGCCCAAGCGCGGCGACACCTTCGTCGATGCCGACGGGGTCAGCTGGGAACTGGGCGACCGGCTCGAGGCCGACGATCTGACCGTGACGCACCAGGTACAAAAGCTATGAGCGACGTCGTCAAATCGATTTTCGAAGAACTCGAGGCCCGCTTCGGTGCCCTCAGCGGGTTTACCGTCTACAACGGCCGCGTCATCGACCCATCCAATGGCGATAAAGTCCCCAGCATCGGCTACTTTTTCAACGACGGTGACCTCGGAGAAGCGGACCTGACCTTGGTCAAGGAGGCGGACTCGAATCAGCGTCGCTCGTCTGCGGATCAGCGCCTTTTGCACCTGGCCGTCGAGGCGGTCGACAAGTTGACCGACCCCAAAAGCCCGATGGTGGAGCTCGAGGATCTACACCAACAAATCATCGACGTCCTCATCAAACCTGGCGCCCGCTTTGGCGGAAAGGCGATAGCCGAGCCGCTCATCAGAAAGCGCCGGGCGTACGTCATCGATCCTGTGGCTGATATCGGAAAAGTAGAGCTGCAGGTCGAAATCCCCTACACCCAAAGGTACTGATCATGGGCATCAACACCAACAAATACATCAAGATGGGCGCCGGCAAGGTCTATTTTGCTCCCTATGACTCGTCGGGAAATAAGACGGGAAATTTCCGCTATCTCGGCGAGACGGAATCCTTGTCTTATACGGCAAGCCCGGAGACGAAGGAGAAGAAGACGTCCGACTCGGCGGTTGCCACCACGGCAAAGAAAATCCTGACCGGCATGAGTCGCTCGGGTAAGCTGGTCTGCGACGAGGTCGCGCCCGAAAATCTGGCGATGTTCGTCATCGGCGCTGCCAGCACCCATACCCAGGCCAGCGCGACGGGGTCGACGGAGACATTGACGTCCGTTTCTCCCGGCACAATGCGCATTGTCGGCGCGACGGCATCCAACCCCATCGGCGTGCGAGATATCTCCAATGTGACGGTCACCGGCGGCGGGGGCAGCCCCAGCTATACCGAGGGCACCGACTATACTCTCGATCTGACCGCCGGGACGATCACCGTCCTGGAGAACGGCAACATCAGCGACGGCGATGATCTGGATCTGACCTACGATGTGGCGTCCAAATCGTGGGATCATATCGAGTCGTCGAATACCAAGCAGGTCAAGGGGGAGCTTGTCTTCATCGGCGATTACACGACGGGGGAGAACGACGATCAGTATTTCCCCAATGTCGACCTCCAGCCCTCGGGAGATTTCAACATCAAGTCGCGGCAGGACTTCCAGCAGATCGAATTCGACATGTCGATCATGGAGCCGTCGAGCGGCGAGGAAATGTATATCGACACGCAGGCTGTCTGATCCTGGTCGAACACCTGTGATGCTGACGCCGGTGTGAGGCCGGTTTTTCTATTTCTTGGAGAATGACACGATGAAAAAGCTCGATCGATCTGCGGTCGAATCGATGTCCACCGACGACTTCCAGCGCGAAGATTTCGCGGTCCCCGAGTGGGGCTTTGTCGTCTCCGCACGAGCCCTGTCGGTGGATGAGTCGGAAAATTTTCAGAAGACCGGCTCGATCGATGGTGACCGCCAGGGCGGGTACGTAGAGGCCTGCAAGATCATCGTGGCTTGCTGCGATGTATTTCGGAACATCTCCGATCTTCGCCGCTTCGACAACCGCGGGATCGACTACCTGATGCACCAGATCCTGCGCTACTCCGGATTCGACGTCGACCTCGCCGACGACGAAGAACTTGATGCCGAGACAGCTAACCTGCTGAGCGAGGCCGAGGGAAACTTCGCAAAAACCCAGTCCTCCGATTCCAGTTCCGGCTAGCTGCCCGACTCGGGTGGTCACATGCGCAGCTTCGCAAGCGCATGTCCGCCCGCGAGTTGGCCTACTGGATGGCCTTTGATCGCCTGTATCCGACAGGAGAGCGGGCGCACTGGCTAAGACATGCCCTGGCAGCCCGCCACCTGACGGCCCTCCACACGCCCAAGGGGGAATCTGTACCCCCGCTGACGCACTTCATTCCGGATTTTGGCGCCGACGAATAGATGGCCGTACTCGACAAAGTCAAATATGTGATTTCGGCGGATTCGACAGAATTCCGTCGGGAGCTCAAAAAAGCGGGGACGGTCTTTGACCGGTGGCAGCGCCGACATCGACGAAGCCTGCGCGCGCTCAAGCGCATCACGGCCGCCTCAGTGCTGGGGCTGACTGCTCTGACTGCAGGTCTCGGCGTCAAAGCCGTAAGGTCGGCGGCGAGGTTTGAAAGCTCGATCGCCGACGCCGGCGCGAAAGCCCAGGCGACGACCGAGCAGCTGCACGCGCTGGACAAGGCTGCCATTAAGGCCAGCTCCTCGAGCGCCTTCGGCGCCAATGACGCCGCCAAGGCACTGAGCATCGAGGCCCAGGCAGGCTTGTCGGTCAAAGAGCAGATCCAGGCGCTTCGGCCGGAGCTTGACCTGGCGGCCGCCTCACATACGAATCTCGGTGAGGCTACGACCATCTCGACGAAGTCCCTGCGAGCCTTCAGGCTGCAGGCCTCGCAGACAGGCCACGTCGCAGATGTGCTGACCAAGGCGTCGGTGTCGACGAATTCGACCGTCTCCCAGCTCGGAGAGGCGCTGGGCAACGCCGGCGCCATCGCCGGGCAGACCCATCAGTCGCTCGAGACCATCGTCAGTGTCATCGGGGAGATGCAAGACGTCGGTGTGCCCGCCGCTCAGGCCGGCACCGCGATTCGCTCCGCGCTGGGTAAGCTCGCAAGCACAGGATCGAAGGCCCGAAAAGAGCTGTCCAAGTTTGTCAAGGTGACGGATTCTCAAGGTCAGCTTCGGCAATTCTCCTCGATCCTCGAGGATCTATCGCGCGCAGTTCCGAATGCCCAGAAGCGCGTCTCAATTTTGTCGCAGGCATTCGGCGTCAAGATAGGCCCGAAGATCGTGGCCGCCACGGCCAAGAGCGCCGATGCGCTCGAGAAGTTCCGCCAGGAGCTCATCCACTCCGGAGGCACCGCGTCATCGATCGCGGCGAAGCAACTCGATAACTTCGCCGGGCAGCTCAAGGTCACCGGCGGCAAGCTCGACAATCTCGGGGTGACTGTCGGCAAAATCTTCACCCCCGCCTTGAAGGCGGCCACGGTGACCGTCGGCGAGCTAAGCGACAAGCTGCGTGAGAATGTCGCCGCGCAAAAGACTCTGCGCAATACGACTACCGCCGCGGCGGCCGGGCTCGTCCAATCGTTTGCCGCCGGGGCATCCATCGCCGGGCATACCGTCGACGTGCTCACGCTCGGCTATGCCGGCGCCTCCGAGGCCGCCGACCACCTGACCAAGGTCACCGACAAGCTCGCCAACTCGTTGGAGAATAGCGCCGCAAAGGCTGCAGCTCGAGCGGCGTTCGGGATCTCCAGGCTCAAGCAGCAGATGGAGGAGCTCGCCGGCAAAATTCGAGAGAATAACCACTCGCTGGCCGAGCACCTCAGACTGCTGGCGAAATACCACGACCTGCGAGATAAGGTCACCCATCAGGACCGTATCTCGAAGCTCAAAAAACAGGCCTCGATCTACGATGAGGTCAACAAGAAGCTGGCCCAGCAGCAGCACCTGGTGATCCAGCTCATCCAAAAGCGCAACCGAATTGGCTCCGTGCTCGACAAGCTGGGAGTATCGCAGCAGGCGCGCCATACGATCTTCGCGGCGCCGTCGAATAACCCCCGCGCGAAAAATCTGCAGATACTCATCTCCAGATACCAGCGCCTGCAGCATGCGGTGACCGGCGCTCAGGCCCAGGTCGACAAGCTCGACGCCCTGCAGTCGAAGGCCCAGGCTGCCCAGGACCAGCTCAAAAAGCTGCAGGGTGGCGCAGATGGTAAGAAACCCAAACCCTATGTGCCCCCCCAGCCGAAGCTGCCCAAAAAGCCCTCCGCATCGACTCAGCAGGCCGCCAAGCGTGCCGGCGCCTCGCAGGCGCAGGCGTTTTTGGAGGGTATGCAAAAAGCCATCCGGGAGTCGAACCGACTCGATAACCTCGCCGGCGGCATCAAGGATAAGCTCGACCCGCTGCGGGCATACCGTCGTCAGCTGGCGCAAATCGGCCAGCTGGAGCGAAGCGGTCGGCTAACCGCACTGCAGGCCGCCGGCGCGCAGCGACACCTGGCCGAGCAATATGTCCAGGGGGCTGACACGCAAGCCGCGGCGTTCCGCCGGCTACAGCAACTTTTGTCGAGCGGTCTCATCCAGCAAAATAGCGCGCTGGCCGTCGGCCAGAAGATCGATGAGACCTTTACGTCGAAGGCCGAGCAGGCAGCGCTCGACTGGCAGAATGCCATCGCGGATGCACGAAGTGCCAGCCAGAAGCAGGCCGCGGCGATGGCCCAGATCGACAGGCTGCAGTCGAGGGGGCTGTTAAGCCAGAAGCAGGCCATCGAGGCCAAGGATGCAGCCGACCGCCAATTTACGACGCGCGCCGAAAAGCGCGCGCAGGATTGGGCGGACACATGGCACCAGGCCGGACAGTCGGCCGCCTCAAGCATCGGGCAGACGCTGGGCACCACGCTCGACAGCGTCATCACGGGCAATATCAAATCGGCCCGCCAGGCCATGCGTAAGTTGGCGCTGACCCTGACGAAGGCCATCATCAAGGCGTCGGTGCTCAAGGCGGTGGAATCGGCCGGCGGCAACTCTGGGGGTATTCTGGCGCAGGCCATTCAGGGATTTGCCTCCGGCGGGTATGTCAGCGGTCCGGGGACGTCGACGAGCGATTCGATTCGCGCGAACCTATCTGACGGCGAGTACGTCCACCAGGCGCCGGCTGTGGCCCACTATGGCGTGGGTTTTATGGAGTCCATCAACCAGCTGAAGTACCCGAAGCCAGCGGGCTTCGCCTCTGGCGGCTTGGCCCGGGCTCCACAGGGCAATTCCAATGTAAATCTTCGTGCTATCATCGCCTTCAGCGAGGAGGATATCCAGCGGGCGATGGCTGGAGCTGCCGGCGAGCAGATCGTTTTGATGCACGCCAAGAATAATCCGGAGGTCATCCGGCAGCTGACGGGCTCGAAAAAATCATGAGCACGCGAGCTTGGACATTCCAGGCCAATGAAGTCCAGCCGGTACGAGAGAGGCTGAGCTGGCTGACGGATATTATGTCGTCGCGTGACGGCACCGAGGAGCGCAGGCAGGTACGCCACGGGGCCCGCCGCCGCTACGAGATGCTTGTCACCGTCGATGGGTACGAGGCCCAGCGCCTCGACGCGTTCCTGTACGGATATGATCCGGCGGCCGGCTGCTGGTTTCCGGCGTACAATCAACTCGGGCTTTTGAGCGCAGCCGCTGCCGGCGGTGCGACCACGCTCCAATTCGATACGACGAACCGAGACTATGCAAGTGGCGGCTACCTGATGGTGGTCGACCACGACTCCGGAGACTATCAGGTCTGCCAGATGACGGCCGTCTCTGCAGCTTCGGTCGACATCACGCCGGCGCTGTCGTCGGCCTGGGCCGAAAGCAGCCGTGTCTATCCCGTCTACAAGGCAGATATCGTCCATCCCGCCGCGGTCGACCAGATCACGGCCGCCGTCGAAGACATCACGGTCGCAGCCGAGATGGTCACGCCTGGGATATGGACGCAGGACGCCGGCGCTATCACCTACCGGACCGAGCCGGTCTTCCCGTTCGGAGAGCCGGACCGCGGCCCGACGATCTCGGCGAGATATCGCCGGCTGACCCGTCGTTTGGATTACGACATCGGGAGCTGGTCGCAGACCGATCCGGCGGGGCAACCCTTCGGGAGGCGCCAGCTCGAGTATCTGGTCGAAGGGCGTGCCGATCTTTGGGCCTGGCGCCAGTGGCTCGCATGGGCTCGAGGTCAGCTCAAGGAATGGTGGATACCCACCCACCAATGTGATCTGACCCTGCTAGACGCGGCAGCGAGCGCCGATACGGCCATCCATGTCACTCCGGTGGGCTGGCAGACGCATTTCGCCGGCCGGCTCGGCAGGACCGATCTCGACATCAAACTCGTCGACGGCACCCACATCCGGCGAGGCGTCTTGTCGAATACGATGGTTTCGGCGACGAAAGAGGCGCTGAATCTCGATGCCGCGCTCGGCCAGGATATCGACCCGTCGACAGTCTCTAAGATCTCATGGCTCGAAAAATGCCGGCTGGCGACAGATGTCGTCGAGATCGTCCACTATACCCAAGAA
>Ga0102944_1001808_pt1 | contig 13414 bp, 12 predicted proteins | sample SalPonD_shore_MG_FD_78172 | JGI IMG/M metagenome (GOLD analysis project Ga0102944, IMG submission 78172) | Salt pond soil microbial communities from South San Francisco under conditions of wetland restoration - Salt Pond MetaG... | ecosystem: Environmental > Aquatic > Marine > Intertidal zone >...
GCCGTTATCCCGGCCACCTTTGATCGGTATCAAATTCCAATCCCGTTGCGACGCTAGAATTTTACGATACGGGTTAACCGCCGGTGCCGAACCGGCTGGATATCATTGATGGAAACCGAGACACATTCGAAAGTATTTATCGTCGACGACGATGAAGCCGTGCGCTTCGCCACCGGCATGCTGATCGAGACCTGCGGCTGGGAAGCGGAGAGCTATGCCTCCGCCGAGGATTTTCTGCGCGCCCACGAGGGCGACAAGACCCCCGGCTGCCTGGTACTGGATCTGAACATGCCGGGCATGAGCGGCGCCGACCTGGTGGAGCAACTGGCGCAGAAGGCCTACTGGCTGCCCATCATCGTGGTCACCGGTTTCGCCGACAGCCCCCTGGCCGGCCGCGCCCGCCGCGCCGGCGTCCGCGCGGTCCTGAAAAAGCCCTTCAACGACCAGCTCCTGCTCGGCCATATCCGCCAGGCCCTGAACCAGTCCTGACTTTCGTAAAAACTGAATATGAACCACGGAGAGCACGGAGGACACGGAGGAAACCAAATGAAAGTGGAGAATTTCCTGCGGTAACAAGACACAAGGCATTAATTAGGCAAGGCAGTATTACGTACCCGGAGAATGATGGAACATTCTCTTCTCCGTGTCCTCCGTGCTCTCCGTGGTTAGATCGCCGTTTTCGGAAGTCCCCTAGCCCCATACGTGGAAGTTCGTATACCCCCCCTGCCGCTCCTGTCCTAGAGTTTCTTTCCATACCGGCAATGCTGTTCCGGTCTTCACGGAAAACGAAAATTGGAGCAAGAACAATGGCAACAGCACAAAACGCCTTCTCCCACGGTCCCGCCTGGCACAGCTGCGGGCAATGCACCATGCGGTCCTACTGTCTGGCCGGCGGCCTCGACGGCGGCCAGCTGGAGAAATTCGAGTCGGGCCGCGGCAACGTCCGCATCCTGCAGGGCGGCCAGCACCTGTTCCGCGCCGGCGACAAGTTCAGCGCCCTGTACGTGGTGCGCTCCGGCATGGTCAAGGCTACGGTCACGGCCGAGGACGGCGAGGAGCAGATCACCGGTTTCTACCTGCCCGGCGAGATCCTGGGCATAGACGGCATCGGCGGCGACCGCCACACCACTTCGGTGACGGCCCTGGAAACCTGCAGTGTGTGCATCCTGCCGTTCCAGAAGCTGTCATCCCTGGTGCGGGAACTGCCCGCCCTGCAACAGCAGCTGTGGCGCCAGACCAGCCGCGAAATCACGACCCGCCAGGATCTGCTCCTGGCCATGGGACACAAGGACGCGGAGGCGCGCATCGCCGGTTTCCTGCTGTCCCTGTCCGGACGCTTCAAGCGCATCGGCTTTTCCGCTTCCTCCTTCAATTTGCCCATGGGCCGGCACGACATCGGCAACTACCTGGGCATGACCCTGGAGACGGTGAGCCGCGTCCTGAGCCGCTTCGAGAAAGCCGGCCTGCTCAGCAAGGACCGCCGCAACATCACCCTGCGCGATATGCCGGGGCTGACCGACGCCTGCTTTGCACGCCATGCCGAGCCGGCCGCGACCGGTTTGCCGCGCCGTGCCGCAGCAATGCGCGGTCGCCCCGTGACCGCCGGCGTGGCCGCGGCGGCTTGAGCCGGCACGCCGACAAAGCTTCGGGGGTTGCCGTCGTTGGATGAATTTACGGAAGGATCAAATCCGATCGATAAAGTTGATCTGCCCTTCGCCGATCGCCGCGCCGCCGGCCGTGCCCTGGCCGGGGCGCTGGCGGCCTGGCGGGGGCGGGAAGATGTTCTGATCCTGGCCCTGTCCCGCGGCGGTGCGGCGGTCGCGCGGGAAGTGGCCGCGGCCCTGGGTGCAGCGCTGGATCTCTTCCCGGTAGGCATCATCACCGCGCCCGGCCGCGGGAACCTGTCCCTGGGCGCGGTTACCGTCGAGGGCGATCCGGTCTGGAACGAAGCGCTGCGGCGCCGTCTTGGCGGCAGCGAAGCGGCAGTTCAGGCGGCGCGCCGGGCGGCGGCCGGACTCGCTGCCTGCCGTGGCGGCCGGCCGCCGCCGTCAGTTCGCGAACACGGTGTGATCCTGGTCGACGACGGCCTGGTCAGCGGCGCATGCATCTGCGCCGCGGCCCTGGCCGTGCGCCGCCAGCAGCCGGCCTGGATCGCCGCCGCCGTGCCGGTGGCACCGCCGGAAGCCGCGGCCCGGCTGTGCAACGAGGTGGATGAACTGATCTGCCTGGCTGAACCGGAGCCGTTTCACGGCATCAGCGACTGGTACCTGGATTATTCCCCGGTCAGTGACGAGGAAGTTACTCAATGGATAGTTACAAGCCACAAGCCACAAGCTACAAGTTAATAAAAGTCTCAGAGTAACTTCTTGTGGCTTGTAGCTATCCGTTAAGCATTTCTTCCGCCGTGCGGGCGATGACTTCGAATTCTACCGGCTTGAACAGTACCCGGCAGCGGCCCAGGGCGCGCGCCGGGGCTTCCGGATTGGAGGTGTCGCCGGTGAGCAGGATGGCGGGAACGTTACTGCCCAGTGCCTCGCGCAGTTCCCGGATCACGGTGGTCCCGGGAAAGCGGCGCAGTTGCAGATCGCAGATGATGATATCCGGGACAAATCCGCCCGCCACTTGTGCCAATGCCTCGTCCCGGGAGCCGGCGGTGGCAAGCCGGTAGCCGGCCGCTGCCGCCGCACTGCGGCAGGCGTCCAGGATGGTGGCATCATTATCCACCAGCAGCAGGCTGTGTCCGTAACGGGAGGCAATTTCCGCCTCACTAATCCTGGTTTCTTGCCCGCCGCAGGGGATCATGTCATCAGGCCCGTTCAGGGGCACTTCCACGGAGAACACCGAGCCGCGTCCCGGCTTGGACGCCGCTTCCACCCGGCAGTCCAGCAGTCCCGCGATCTGTCTGACGATAGAGAGGCCGAGCCCGGGACGGATGGTCTCGTTATGCTGGTGCCGTCCCGGTTTTGTTTCGGGCGGATCCAGCAAAGCCTGCAGTTTGTCCTGCGGCAGGCCGATGCCGGTGTCCCAGACCTGGAGCAGGGCCTTGCCGCCGCGGCGCCGGCAGGCCAGCAGTACGCCGCCGCGGTCGGTATTGTTGAGGGCGTTGCTGACGAAATTCTGGAGGATCTCCTGCAGCAGTACCCGGTCGCAGAACACCCGGCAGGCATGCTGGTGCACGCGCAGTTCCAGGCCGCGTATCGCGGCCGCCGGCTCGTTGGTAACCAGGATGTCGGCGAACAGCTCGTGTACCGGGATATCGACCGGTTCCGGTTCGATGATGCCGGCATCGAGGCGCGAGATGTTGAGCAGGGTGCGCAGTAACTGCCCCATGGTCTGCAGGGACTGGCGCATTTTGCCCACGATGTCTGCCTGTTCCGCCGACAGGTTGAGGCCGTTCAGGGTGCCCAGGTACAGGGCCAGGGACTGCAGGGGCTGGCGCAGATCGTGGCTGGCCGCGGCCAGGAAGCGGCTTTTTTCCTTGTCGGCCTGTTCGGCCTTGTCTTTCTCCCTGTGCACGGCCGCGTTCAGTTCATGTCTGTCATGGACGTCCTGCAGCAGTCCGGCCATGTGGTTGCCGCCGCGGTCCCTGCGGATGATCCGGCCGGTGCCGCGGAACCAGCGATACTCGCCGCCGCGGGTGCGCAGCCGGAACTCGGCATCAAAGGCATCCCCCCGGTGGATATGGCGATTGATCATCTCCACCACCGCTTCCCGGTCCCGGGGATGCAGCAGGGACCTGAAGCTGTCGAAGCCGGGGCGGAGGGCGCCGTTCTCGTAGCCCAGCAGTTCATAGAATTCCGGCGACCACCAGGCCTGGTCCCGCGTCACGTCGGGCCAGTCCCAGAGGCCGCAGTGGGAGGCGTGCAGGGCCGCCTCCAGTTGCCGGCGGCTGATGTTCAGCTGTTCTTCCACCCGCACCCGCGCGCTGATGTCCGTCATGGCCACGCGCAGGGAGGGCGCGGCTTGTTCCACATCCGGCTCGGCGGGCAGGCATTCGATGTGGATATGGGCCGGGTCGCCACCCTGCTGCTGCAGCCGCAGTTCGAACGCTTTTTGACTGCCGCTGTCCATGGCGGCGCGGCTTTCCCGCTGAAAGCGGCTCCTGTCGGCGCTGTCGATGAAGTGCGACAGGTATTTTCCGAGCAGCTGCGGGCGCGGGTATCCCAGCATTGTGGCGGCCATGAGGTTGAGCCGCCGGATGCGGCCGGCCGCGTCCAGGCTCAGGTAACCCAGGGGCGCATAATCATACAGGTCCGCGTATTCCGCCTGCGTGCGTTCCAGTTCCTGCCGGGATTCGCGCAGTTCCTGGTTCTGCATTTCCAGCTCGATCTGGTGGACCTGCAGTTCATGCAGCAGGTTCTTGATATCCCGCCGTTCCAGCTGCGCCAGCTGCCCGGGGTTTTGGTTCAGGAGATCGAGCGCGCGCTGCCGCAGGCTCCGTGGCTTGCCTGCGTTGGCGTCGCTGCGATTCCTGTGCGTCTTGCTGTTCATGATTATTTCTCTGCAGGCGTGACTTCCTCGATGGCCAGCAGGATCAGGTCCGGCCGCTCCGCTTCCTCGACCAGGGCCCTGGCGCTCAGCTCCATGGTGTGCCGGCCGATACGGGGAAACGTATGCTCGACCCGGTAGCCCTGGAAGGCGGCGTTTTTCTCCAGGATCTCGCCCAGCAGCCGGCGCAGCTCCGGGATGTTCCATTCACCGCCGCCGATTTCATAAACGAGTTCGCCCCGCGCCGCTTCGGGCTGCACCCGGAAGGCCTCCTGGAAGGCGCGGTTGTCCGCGACCACGCGCAGGTTCCCGTCCAGAATCAGGATCGGCACCGAGATCGTCTGCACGATGCGCTCGGCCAGGCTGCGGGCTTCCTCACTGAGACGGATGTTGGTTTTCAGATCGGTAATGTCGGCGAAGGTCACCACCACCCCGTTGATGAGGTTGCTGCTGGTGCGGTAGGGAGTGAGGCGCATCTGCCGCCAGCTTCCGTTCTTGATCCGGACATTTTTCTCCGTGGGCTGCAGGGTTTTGAAGACCTGCCGGCAGTCCGCTTCCAGGCCCTCGTAGTCCAGGTCGCTGGCCAGGTCGCTGATGGGGCGGCCGACGTCGGTGGGGATGACCTTGAACAGCTCCGTGGCCTGGTCGTTGAAGCGGTTGATGCGGAGATCGTTGTCGAGGAACAGGGTGGCCACGCCGGTGCTGTTGAGGAGATTGTCCATGTCGTCGCTGGCCCGTGACAATTCCTCCACCTTGGCATGCAACTCCGTGTTGACCGTGGTCAGCTCCTCGTTCAGGGACTGCATTTCCTCCCGGGACGTTTCCAGTTCCTCGTTGGTACTCTGCAGCTCCTCGTTGGTGCTCTGCAGTTCCTCGTTGGACGCGCGCAGCTCCTCGTTGGCGGTCTCCAGCTCCTCCACCGTGGTCTGCAGGGTCTCGCCCTTGTGCTGCAGCTCCAGCTCCAGTTCCCGGATGCGTTTTTCCGGATCTTCCGCGGCTTGTTTATCGGCGGGGCGTGCCCGCCCGCCTTTGGGCCTGGCCGTGGGTGTCTCCCGGGGGCGAAAGCTGACCAGGAACAGGCCGCTGAGCATTTCCGGATCCTCCAGCCGCACGACCTCGATGGTCAGGGCAAGGGGCCGGCCCTCGGCGATGACGCGGGCGTTGTGGCGCACGGGTTTGTCGTGCGGCTCGGCCGTGGCGGCCGTGCGTACGGCGGTCATCAGATCCAGGCGCAGGCCCTCGCGCGCCATCTCGAACAGGTTCATGTGGGGCTGCCCGGTGGGCGGCTCCAGGTACGGACTGGTGCGGCCGTGGAGAAAATAGATATCGCCGCGCTCGTTGATGATGATGCTGGGCGGCGCGAACATTTTCACGAACAGCTGCTCCGCCAGTCGGGTGATATGGGTATTGCGGAAACGTTGCGGTATCTCCGCGGGCGCGGCCGGCGCCCCGCCGTCTCCATCCGGACGGTGGCGCATCGGCAGCGGGCCCGGCGGCGTCTGCAGCCAGGTACTGGCCGTGGCGGGCCGGCGTTCGTACAGGCGCCACTTGCGGTTCAGCGCCGTAAACAGGCTCTCGTTGCCGCCCAGGCTCTCGGAGGGGCCCAGCAGCAGCAGTCCTTGCGGCTTCAGGATGTAATGAAACATGGGCACGATGCGCTCCTGCAGGGTGTTGTTCATGTAGATGAACAGGTTGCGGCAGGAGACCAGGTCCAGGTTCATGAAGGGCGGATCCCGGGTCACGTCCTGGACGGCGAACACCACGGATTCCCGAATCTCCTTGTGCACGCGGTAGTGGCCGTCTTCCGGGATGAAATAGCGTTCCAGGCGGCCGGCGTCCACGTCCGCGGCGATGCCCTGGGAATAGAGGCCGGCACGGGCGATGTTGATGCTGCGCTCGTCCAGGTCGGTGGCGAAAATCTGCAGCTGCGGGTGACGGTCGTGCGCCTTGAAGAAGTCATGCAGCAGTATGGCGAGGGAATAGGCCTCCTCCCCGGTGGCGCAGCCGACCACCCAGGCGCGGAACGGTTCGTTGTCGTTCAGTTTGGGCAGCAGCCGCGGCAGCGCCTTGTCCGCCAGGGCCTGCCAGACCTCGGGATCCCGGAAAAACTGGGTGACGGTGATGAGCAGTTCCTGGAACAGCAGGTCGATTTCGTGGCTGTTGTACTGCAGGTACTGAAGGTATTCCTCCGCCGAGGTCATCTGGTGCAGGTTCATGCGGCGGGCCAGGCGCCGGCGCACGGAACTGGTCTTGTACTCGCTGAAATCCCGGCCGGTGCGGCTGCGCAGCAGGGCCAGGATCCGTTCGATCTGGGCATCGCTCAGGCCCATCTCCTCGGCGGTCGCGGCGCCGGGCCGCTGACCGCCCCGGACGTAATCCAGCAGCTGCTTCGGCATGTCCTCGGGCGGCAGGACGAAATCCACCTCGACATGCTGCATGGCGCTCTGGGGCATGCCCGGATACTCGGCCGAGTCCGGGCTCTGCGCCATGACCAGGCCGGATTCGCCCTTGATGTCCTTGAGCCCCAGGGTGCCGTCGCTGCCGGTGCCGGAGAGGATGATGCCGACGGCGTTTTCGCGCCGCGCTTTGGCGAGACTGCGGAAGAACACGTCGATGGGCAGGTGCAGCCCGGTGCCGGCGTGCACCGGCGAGGTGGCGATCCTGCCGTCGTGCATGATCAGGTCCTCGCCGGGAACGGATACGTAGACATGGTCGGGTTTCACAGTGACTTCGCCGTCGACGGCGCTGACGGGCAGGGCGGTGCACTTGCCCAGCAGCTGCGACAGCAGGCTGATATGCCCGGCTTTCTGGTGGGAGACCACCACGTAGGCGATGCCGGTGTCGGCGGGGACATGCCGGAAAAAGGCTTCCAGGGCGCTCAGGCCGCCGGCCGAGCAACCGATACCGCAAACCAGAAAGGGATGCGCGGGCCGGGGGGCTGTTTTACCGGCATCCGCCGTTTTCCTGCGGGCGGATTTCTTCTTGCGGGCCGCCATGTTCAGGCCTCCCGCCGTTGGGGGCAGGCGGGCGGCGCCCGCCGGCTGTCAGTATGATGTTGATACATACGGCCTCTCCGCCGATCCCCTCAACGGTACGATTTATAGTGACAGTATAGGGGAAAGGCCGGGATTGGGCATAAGGTCCCCGGCTAGCGCAGGTAGCTGGGCTGCTGTGTGACCGTGGCCTGGACCTGCATTTTGTTCCAGCCGCGCAGCACGTCCAGATTCAGGACCGTGCCGGGATCGGCCCGGACGATGGTCTGTATGGTCTGCTGGGGGCTGTGCATGTCATGGCCGTTGATATCGGTGAGGATATCGCCGGGCTGCAGGCCGGCCCGGTCCGCGGGGCTGTTGCCGATCACCCCCGTGACCAGCACGCCGTGGTCCAGGCCGGTGGCCTCGGCGATGTCCCGGGGCAGGGTGCGTACCTCCAGGCCCAGCCAGCCGCGCACCACGTAGCCCTTGTCCAGGATCTGCTGCATGACGCCGACGGCGAGTTTGATGGGGATGGCGAAGCCGATGCCCTGGGAACCGCCGCTGCGCGTGTAGATGGCGGTATTGATGCCCACCAGGCTGCCGTCGGCGTTGATCAGGGCGCCGCCGGAGTTGCCGGGGTTGATGTCGGCATCGGTCTGGATAAAGTCCTCGATGGCGGAAATGCCCAGCCGCTGCCGGCCCATGGCACTGACGATGCCCTGGGTCACGGTCTGGCCGACGTTGTAGGGATTGCCGATGGCGAGGACCACGTCACCGACCTCGAGATGATCGGAATCGCCGACGGGGGCCTCGGGCAGGTTCTTGAGATTGATCTTGAGCACGGCCAGATCAGTATCGGAGTCGATGCCGACAATGGCGGCCTGGGCCTGGCGGCCGTCGTCCAGGGTGATCTGGATCTTCATGGCCTGGTTGATGACGTGGGCGTTGGTGAGGATATAGCCCTGCTTGTTGAGGATGACGCCGGAACCGAGGTTGTTGTTGACCTGCTGCTCCGGTTCCTGGTTGCCGAACAGGCGCCGGAACAGGGGATCCCGGAGCAGGGGGTTCACCTGCTTCTGGACCATCTGCGTGGCATAGACGTTGACCACCGCCGGCGCCACGCGCCGGATGGCATCGTGATAGGAAACGCGCCGGCTGCCGGCGTCGCCCGCCGCCTGTGCCGCGTTCGTTCCGCGCTGCGGCAGCAGCGCGGGATAAAACGCCACGATCACGAAGGCGATGGCGAGACCGGCGAGAACGGCCTGGACCAGAAAAGGGCCCCATTCTTTAAGGAACTGACGCTTCATGCGGTGGTTTTTTTACCGGTAGCGGGGTCGAGGGCGAGAGTGTAGCAGGTGTCGGCGGGTGTGGAGAGAACCGGTTCGCCCTTATCGCGGCGGTTATTCATGTTATACTCGCCGTTTTTTAAAAGAAGACCAATCCCCGCGGGACAACTCCACCATGAGTGAGAATGACATAGATTCCAATCGTCGGCGCTTTCTGACCACGGCGGCGACGGTGGTTGGTGGCGCCGGCGTCGTAGCCGGGGCAGCGCCGTTCATTTCCGCCATGACGCCCAGTGCCCGAACCAAGGCCATCGGTGCGCCGGTGGAAGTGGATATCAGCGAACTCAAACCCGCGGAAAGAATGATCGTGAAATGGCGCGGCAAGCCGGTGTGGATCCTGCGCCGCAGTAACGATCAGCTCAGGGAGATCAAGGCATCGGACGGCATCGTGCGCGATCCGGCCTCGGACGAGGCAAGCCAGCAGCCTGTCTATGCCAAGAATGAATACCGTTCTATCAAGCCCGAATACCTGGTCGTCGTCGGCATTTGCACCCATCTCGGTTGTTCGCCCAGTTACGTTCCCGAGAACGCCGCGGGATCCTATAGCCTGAACGACGACTGGAAGGGCGGTTTTTTCTGTCCCTGCCACGGCAGCCGCTACGACCTGGCCGGACGGGTATATAAGGACGTGCCGGCACCGCTCAACCTGGTGGTGCCGCCCTATGAATATCTCAGCGACACGACATTGGTGATCGGCAAGAATCCGGGAGAGAAGGCATGAATGCAGTGGTAGGTACGCTCACGCGGTTTCGGGACTGGGTGGACGCCCGTTTCCCCCTGATGAAGACATGGAACGAGCATCTGGCCAAATACTACGCCCCCAAGAATTTCAACTTTTGGTATTTTTTCGGTTCCCTGGCACTGGTCGTGCTGGTAATGCAGCTCCTGACCGGTATCTGGCTGACCATGAACTACAAGCCGGATGCCGGCATGGCCTTCGGGTCGGTCGAGTACATCATGCGCGACGTCAACTGGGGCTGGTTGATACGCTACATGCATTCCACCGGGGCCTCGGCCTTCTTTATCGTAGTGTATCTGCACATGTTCCGTGCCCTGCTGTACGGTTCCTACAAAAAGCCCCGGGAACTGCTCTGGGTCATCGGCATGCTGATTTACCTGTCGCTGATGGCGGAGGCCTTCTTCGGCTACCTGCTGCCCTGGGGGCAGATGTCGTACTGGGGTGCCCAGGTGATTACCTCGCTGTTCGGGGCAGTGCCCTGGATCGGTAACCAGCTGGCCCTGTGGATCCGCGGCGACTACGTGGTTTCCGACGTGACCCTGAACCGCTTCTTTGCCTTCCATGTCATCGCCCTGCCGCTGCTGCTGTGCGCACTGGTGTTCATGCACATCATCGCCCTGCACGAGGTGGGTTCCAATAATCCGGACGGTATCGAGATCAAGAAGCACAAGGACGCCAACGGCGTGCCGCTGGACGGCATTCCCTTCCATCCCTACTACACCGTCAAGGACATGGTCGGGATAGTGGTGTTTCTCATGATCTTCTTCGGCATCATCTGTTGGGGACCGCAGATGGGCGGTTATTTTCTGGAAGATAACAATTTCTTCCCGGCCAATCCCCTGAAAACGCCGGCGCACATCGAACCGGTGTGGTATTTCACACCCTTCTACGCCATTCTGCGCGCCATTCCCGACAAGCTCGCCGGAGTGGCGTCCATGGGCTCCTCCGTGCTGATGTTCTTCCTGTTGCCTTGGCTGGACCGCGGCGAGGTGAAGTCGATCCGCTACCGCAGCTTCAAGTACAAGTCTGCCCTGACCGGGTTCACCATCAGTTTCCTGTTCCTGGGCTGGCTGGGTACGCAACCGCCGACGCCTGCCCACAACTGGATGGCGAGGTTTTTCGCAATCGCGTACTTCCTGTATTTTTTACTCCTCCCCGCCTATACAACCTCCGATCAGCATGGCACCGCGCGACTGTACAAAACGGGGCTTCGTGGCCTGCTATGGCTGATTGTGGCGGTCTTCGACGGCTATTATTTCTGGTATTTGTTCAGCGGCGTGGCAGTAGGCCTGGCACATACCCTGTTTGTTGTGGGCATTACGCTCCTGGCCGTGCTCCTGGAGATCGGGAAATTCTACAGCCAGGAGGTGAACAAACCGGTACCGGATAGGGTGACTTCGCCATGATTCGCTTCAGTTCACTGCTCATTCTTCTTCTCGCCATTTACACGCCCCTGTGCGCCGCCGCCGAGGGCGGTAACCTGATGCACATGGAAACGAACCTGTCGAACAAGGCTTCGCTGCGCCGCGGCGCGCGTACCTTTGTAAATTACTGCCTGAGCTGCCATTCCGCGGAATACATGCGCTTCAGCCGCATGGGCCGTGACCTGGGTATCAGCGACGATGTGCTGCGCAAGAATTTCATGTTCGGTACCGACAAGGTGGGCGACACCATGACCGTCGCCATGCGTTCCGAGGATGCAAAGAAGTTCTTCGGGGTGGCGCCGCCGGATCTGTCCGTCATCGCCCGGGCCCGCGGCGGCGCGGACTGGCTGTATACCTACCTGATGTCCTTTTACCGGGATCCGTCCAAGGCCACCGGGGTCAACAACCTGTTGTTCCCGAATGTGAGTATGCCGGATGTGCTGTGGGAGCTGCAGGGCTGGCAGCGGCCGGTGTACAAGGAGGTAAAGGACGAAAGCGGCAAGACGGTGAAACAAATCGATCATCTGGAACTGGAAGCACAGCCCGATCACAAGCCCAAGGCCTACCAGGGAGAGGATTACAAGCAGACCGTCCATGACCTGGTCAATTTCCTGGTTTACCTGGGTGAACCCATCAAGCTCAAGCGCTATACCATAGGCGGATGGATCATGTTTTACCTCGCGCTCCTGCTGATCGTCGTCTATCTCATGAAAAAGGAATACTGGAAAGACGTGCACTGAAGCGGTTAACCGGACATTTGCTGCGGCGACCCGGGCCCGGCCACACTGTCGCCGTCGAACAGACGGCGAGCCGGACCTTGCAGTGCATTTCCTAATCCATCTGTCAACCTAGAGGAAGTATTTATGGCGAGTGTGGCAAACAGGCGTTCCGTCATGGTGCTGTATTCCGACAGTACCAGCCCCATTGGTCATTGCGTGCGCATCGTCCTGGCGGAAAAGGATATCAACGTCGAGATCAACTATGTCAGGGAGGAGGAGGAGCTGCCGGAAGAGGTGGTTGAACTGAACCCCTACAATACGGCGCTGACGCTGATCGATCGCGATCTGGTGCTGTACGAGGCGCAAATCATCATGGAATACCTGGACGAGCGCTTTCCGCATCCGCCGCTGATGCCCGTGGATCCGGTGAGCCGCGCCAACAATCGCCAGTTGCGTTACCGGGTCATGCGTGATTTGTATGCCCCCGCCGCGGACATCAGCAGCGACAATGAAATCGCGGCGGCCAATGCCAAGAAACATATCCGTGATCATCTCACCTCGATTTCCGCCGCTTTCAGCCAGATGCCGTATTTCATGTCGGAGGAATATTCGCTGGTGGACTGCTGCATGGCACCGCTGCTGTGGCGCCTGGATTACTACGGCATCAAGCTGCCGGCCTCCGCCAAGCCGCTGACCCAGTACGCCGAGAACCTGTTCCAGCGGGACGCCTTCAGGGCGAGTCTGTCCGACCGGGAGCGCGAGCTGACACCTGCATGAGCATGACCTCCAACCGTCCCTACATCCTGCGCGCCCTGCATGAATGGATTATCGACAACGGCATGACGCCGTACGTACTGGTCAACGCCGGGATGGCCGGCGTGGAAGTGCCGGAGCAGTATGTGCAGGACGGGCGCGTGGTTCTCAACATCTCCCCCGGCGCCGTACGCGATCTCGATCTGGGCAACGAGTTCGTATCCTTCTCCGCCCGCTTCGGCGGCACACCCACGCAGGTGTTCCTGCCGGTACAGGCGATCCTGGCCATCTATGCCAAGGAGAACGGCAAGGGGATGATTTTCCCGGAGGAGGAAGCGGCGGCCGACGCGGCGGAGGACAAGGAGGAACAGGAGGAAGAGAAGAAGCCTTTCCTCAAGGTTATCAAGTGAGTAGTTAGTAGTAAGTAGTAAAACAGCCACCTCATCGTCATCCCGGAAACTGCGAAGCAGTTATCCGGGATCCAGCCTTCAGGTAACCAGTAACTGGATGCCGGATAACATGCTGGCGCATGTTTCCGGCATGACGGTATCGACTACTTACTACTCACTACTAACCACTCACTGCCGTTCAATCAGTGTACTGAAACAGCTTCACCACCTTCTGCACCCCGCCGGTGGTGCGGGCGATTTCCGTGGCGGCATCGCCCTGTTTGCGTTTTACCAGTCCCATGAGGTAGACCACGCCGTTTTCCGTTACCACCTTGACGTTCAGGCCCTGGACCTTGTCGCTGGCCAGCATGCGCGTCTTGACCTTGGAGGTAATGACGGTGTCGCTGCTGCGGGTCATGAGGGAGGTGGGGGCGGCGATGGTGATCTCGTCGTAGACCTGGCTGACCTTGGGTACCGCACGCACCAGTTCAATGGCACGCCGGCGCAGTTGCTCGGTGGGCGCCTCGCCCGTTACCAGGACCCGGTTGTTGTAGCTGGTGACGTTGATGTGGGCCTTGTCC
>Ga0102944_1001810_pt1 | contig 13411 bp, 8 predicted proteins | sample SalPonD_shore_MG_FD_78172 | JGI IMG/M metagenome (GOLD analysis project Ga0102944, IMG submission 78172) | Salt pond soil microbial communities from South San Francisco under conditions of wetland restoration - Salt Pond MetaG... | ecosystem: Environmental > Aquatic > Marine > Intertidal zone >...
CGTCGATGTTCCTGGGCGATACGTCGTCTTCGGTCACTTCTCCGCTGGTCTTCGTCCGGAGGAAGAACGAACCGAGATCACCCTACTCGACCACGTTCCCCCTGGCCAGTTCTTTCCGGATGATGCTGACCAAAGCTTCCAGTACCGCGTAGGTGTCGGTGGAACTCACGGGGGAACTCTCTGCAATGGTCTCTGCGAGATCGTGCAGAGAAACCCGGGCGGTGCTCTTGACGGAAGGATGGTTCGTTTCCGGATCATCCGGATCCCGTGGGTTCCGCCGGGGACTCACTTTATATTTTACAGCCATTAGCCTATTCCTTCTACTATAAAGGACATATGATCTGTGTGTCATCCAGACCCGGGAGACAGATCACATGCAACCCCCGGACCTCTCCGAGCGTCTGAGCAATAGGACCAGAGTTCACCCGACACGTACCGGTTCTGTCTGGGCTTATCTGCCGTGACATTTCGACCAATCCGACCATCTGATTCTGTTATCTATTCAGCTTGTTGCAGGAATGATTCTCAGGACTCGCTCTAATATAAAAGTTTTATTTTAATATGACAAGGACAGTCACGTCCTTTTTTAAAAATTTTATCATAAGACATGACAGAAGACCGGAGCACGGAACAGGGAGAACTGAAAACGGACCGTCCGGCCCGCCACTAATATGCAGCCACAGATTGACACAGATGAAGAAAAACCATGATAAGGCAAAAGTGAAAAGTGAGAAGGCAGAAGAAGGTGTTGGGGTGATTGTGGAGTGATAGGAGAGATGGGCGGAGTCTGTACCCGAGTCGAGACTCCTCCTGCCTATCACATCGCTCCATAGTCGCCCAACGTTTGCTTCTCACTTTTCACTTTTCACTTCTCACTTCTCACAGTCTTTCGATCCGTCCCACAGGCATCCCTCCGGGATGTGCGATTCGGAAAATAGAGGCGGTCCGGTCTCCCGTCTCCGGCCTCCGGTCTCCGTTTCTATATTACCGCTGAAACGGCTCCTGCAGGCGACGCTCTATCCATTCCCGGTCGATGTGCATGTCGTACTGGCTGTGGGTCATGGTGGATCCGGTATACAGGCGGAGGGCCTCCCGGTAATGCCGGAGTGCCAGTTCCCGGTTGCCGAGGATATCCTGGATATGCCCCTGCCAGACAGCCGTCCAGCTCCGCCATGATGAATCACCGGCAACGAATTCGGCGGTACGCTGAAAGGCGTCCAGGGCCTCCTGATAATATTTCCCGTCGTAGAGAGTCAATCCCAGTTTAAACCAGGCATCCGGTTCGGCCAGGGAGAGTTCCCGCGCTTGCTGGAACAGGTCCAGCGCCTGTTTACCCGCCCCGGTCCAGGCCATCACCCGGACGTTCCTGCGTAATTCCGCTTCTGTCGCGGAGGGCGGCGGCACGATCAACGGAAGCGTGCTGTCCGGATCAATGGACACCCGCACCGGCGGGATGCTGCTGGTGAACCGCACCAGGCTGGTATCCAGAAACCGGTTGGTACACCGGGTCTGCCTGGTGCCATCCTGAAACTCCGCTACCACCGGCACTGGCATCTTCAATGTGCCGAGCCGGCTCACCTTCACCTGGGTCAGATACTGGTCATTCTGCTTGCTGGTCTGCTGTCCGGTGATTTCATAGGACAGGTACCGGTTGGTGCGCAGCCACTGGGTGAAAAACCAGTCCAGGTCCTGCCGGGCTTCCGCTTCACATATCCTCTGGAAGTCCCGGGCGGACAGGCGCCGGCCACCATACTCCTTTAGACAGCGCAGCATAACCCGGTGCATCACCGAATCACCCAGGGTGACACCCAGTGCACTGATAACGCTGTATCCCTTGCCATGTTTTACGACGTTGTTGAAATCGAAGTCCGCATCTTCAATGGCCTCCGGGGGACGCTCGATGGTGGTGTTCACATGTTCCCGCACTCCCCGGATATACCGCTGCATCATGTTCCGGTGCTTTGCAGTACCCAGGTCTCTGGCAAGAACATATGCTCTGTCGGTATAAACCCCCAGACCGATCATCAGCCGGCCATAATGTTCGAAGTCCTCGGACAACACGTATTCATACCAGTATTCGTGACCGATTTCGTGGGCGGTGATCCAGCGCCAGTGCAGTTCCGGTCGATCATCCATCCGCTCCTGTCCGTGAACGGCCACGATATTGGTTGCCACGGGATATCCGCCCGCCGGATAATCCATGCCGGGAATAATGGCCAGGATGGGATAGGGATAAAAACCGAATCGCCGGCGATAAAACTCGATAACATCTACGGCAGTGGACACCAGCAGCCGGGCGCAGGGTGTTCCCTCCTCCCTATACAGCGCCCGAACCAGTACGTCCCCGGCCCGGTCTTCCATGGTATACAAATCTTTTCCAATGATGATGCCGAACGAGCGCACCCGTTCGGCGTGATAATATCCGGTCTCCTGATTCAGCACCCCGCTGGTCGCCACCACGTATCCCGGAGGAACATCGACCTTGACATCGAAAGTATTGTGCTGTTCGTGTCCCCACCAGAGTTCCGGATACCATCTGGTGAGGATCAGGGGATTGTTCCGGGCGATCTCGTCGTTGACATCCCCCTTCCGGACCAGCCGGACCTCCAGCTCCGCCTGGTCTCCCGGGTCGAGCGGTTCCGGCAGTTTGTAAACGGTTGGCGACACCCCCACATTATCGGCGTAATCCTCCAATACGGAAAGGTCCTGCCCGGCCATGGAGACTTCCATGGGATTTTCTGGATCCCACGCTCTGTCGAAAGCGAGATGGGTGATAGATTCGGCAGTGGTGTTGGTCAGCCGGATGGTTTCCCCGATGGTGAGAGTCTGTGCCGCCGTATCCGCAGCAAACCGGATGGTGTAATGGGCCTGCGGTGGTTCCCGGGGTATCCGGAAACCCGGGACCGACGGACCGGTTTCCGGTTCATCCCCGCAGCCAGTGAGCATGAGAACGACAGTTAGTATGAAGATCAACTGATGAATTGATCGGTACTTCATAGCACATTCTCCTCATCATTCATTGACAGAGAAGTAATACCTTGAACCCACGTATAATCATTCTGTCAATTGCAAGTTCAATGCCACAGGAAAAGCATCCGGGGGTAAACCGAAGGGAATTAATCAGTTACTATTCATCCGGTTCCGAAATGATTGCGGACAGTATATCTCTCTGATATTATGATATATCAAAAGGATATAACAGGAGGAGACCGGGACAGCCAGTTGGCAGTTGGCAACCGCCCGGCCCCTCCACCATGGGTAGCCACAGATGAACGCAGATAAAAGGCAAACGGCAGACGGCAAAGGGCAAAAGGCAAACGCAAATGTTGGGGAACTATAGAGCCATTGGATGCTTGAGAGAAGTCTGTACTTGAGGCGGAAATAATAACAAGGTCAATGGTCAACCGTCAATGGTCTGTTGTTAAGAGGTTAGGAGATGGGGAAAGGTCAGCCCCGGAGGGGCTGTCTGGTCCGGCAAGCAGAAACCCAATACTCTCCCCGTTCCGGCCTGCCCGGCCACTGACGGGCGGGGCGGAATGTATAACCGGGTTCAATGAATTGTCCCTGCCGGGACTTATGCCATTGGGGGACAGATTCCATGGATTGAATGGATTAGTATAAATGGCGAAAGCCTCTGAGCATAACAACTCCAAGTCACTTTTTAACTGTTCTTCCCCTTTTTCCTTTTCTGTCCTCGGTTCTTTCATCTCCCTGCGGTACTTTCTCCTTGCATTCAAAACCCACTTCCCTGTATTTTCTTACCACGGAGATAATGCATGACCATCATTACCATACCAAAAGCCTTGCGGGAGAAACTCGGCGATGAGGGGACGGATGCCTTGGTCGAATTATTTAATCAATCCGGGGATCGCCAAAAGGAGAACATCCTGGAATTCGTAGAAGAAAAATTCGAGCGGCGCCTCAGTGAAGAAATCGGCCGGGTGAATCAACGGATTACTGATGAAACCGCGAAACTGGATAAGCGGATTACTGATGAAACTGCGAAACTGGATACACGGATGACCACGGAAATCGCCAAAGTCAGAACAGAGCTCATCAAATGGATGTTCATCTTCTGGATTGGACAAATCGGTGCCATCCTCGGAATCCTGTTTGCCTTCTTTAAATAAGTTACCTTTGACATATCTCGTCCCTCCCAGAACTCAAGGCATCTGTGCATACAGGATTTCTACAGAGGGAATTCCCTGTTCGGAACAATATATTGGGAGGAGAAAAATTCCAAAAATTACTCACACCCCATAGGAATGAAATATACCTGAATATCGGGCGGACACATGGGTTCCGGAGCCGAGAAGCGGATTAAATGGGTATCTGCTGACGACTGGCTATGTCAGGCTTCATTGATAATCGAATTGTCATGTGGAGGGAAGTATCAGATCTCGTTATCTGTACAACAATACATGACTCTGTAAAAACCGCCCTTCCACCGGCATGATGTCTTATACAGAGTATTCCAGATATTTATCCGGGGATGGAGCGAACTCTCTCACGCAACCAAGGCATCCCGGGCGGCTTGCGGGAGATCAATCTCCACGAAAAACTCCTGCGGATAGACATAATCCTCACCGGATTCATCAATAATCCGGATCAAATGCTGTTCTTCTGAAACCGTATCCCCGGGAACCTGATATACTTTTCCGCGCTCTAACGAGGCGGGGTACTCATCATTTCGTATACAGAGGACAAATTGGAGATCTTCGGTATGTGCAGGCTGCTTGACCATCGACTCAGTCAATCAATTGTTTGATTTTGAATTCCTTCTTTCCAACTCCATGGGCTTCATACCAATGGATTTCGGCATTATGAACGGAACCATTCGCTAGCTGCACCCGGGCTTCGCCGGTTCTCTCTGACCCAGAAAACACTGTCCCGGAACTCCTTATGATCTTTCCAGATCCCGACAAATGCTTCTTCAGATAGGCTTCCTGCCTTTTGCTTCTCAGTGATTTTTAAAGAGAGATACTTACTGCGGAGGAGTGCAATGAAATCTCGTACCTCACTTCGCAAAGTCTCAGGAAGCGATTCCAGTTGCTCGATGGTTTGTTTCGTACTTTTCTTCATCGGGTTTATAATTCCCACCATTACTGACCACTCTGCTAATTATACCGAGAAATCTCTGGCATTGGAAGGATTATCTGTGACAAGGGGAGGAAGGGAATACGGGGAACGGAATACGGACCGCCCGGCCCCTCTCACATATGCAACCACAGATGAAAAGACCGTGAGAAGTGAAACGTGAAAAGTGAGAAGCAAGTGTTGGGCGACGATGGAACGACAGGATAGATGGGAGCGGCCTATACTTCAGGCGGACATCAAAATACAGATGTCAATCGTCGATGGTCAGCCGTCCAATTGTCTGGCTCCTGTTACTCATCTGTACAGTCGGTGCGGAGGTCCAGGGCTCGGGCGATGTCGGTCCAGTCGAAGGCGACGGTGTTGCCGTCGTCGTGCACGGCGTAGAAGGCGCCGCTGCCAAAGGGACCGAACTGCCGCGCGGTGACGGCAATGCCGTCGGTGCTCCGCACCGTCTCCCCGCGGAACGAGCCGACATGTTCCAGGCTCACGCGGTCGAAGACGTGAAAGGTGTTCATGGTCCCGCTCTGGTCTGTGGCGAGGTAGTAGCCGCCGTCGCCGCACGGATAGAGCACGATACCTTCAGCCTCGTTGGGAAAGTACTTCGTACTGATGGACTCCCCGGCATAGGTTCCGTTCAGGTGATAGATCTTTATTTGGGACTCGCCCTCCAGCTCCTCGGCAATCAGGAGACGGTCTTCGGGCGGGTCGACCCAGGTGGACTCGACCTTGCGCAGCACGCCCGGACCGGATGTCTCGCCGAAGGAGCGCACATGCTCGCTCCGGAGCGCTCCCCCTTCCACCGAGAACCGGAACTGTTTGATGCGCTCGCCGAGTTCCTCATCCGGGGGAATCTCCTCATCGGGGGTTTCGTACATGTCGGTCACGTACAACACATACCTGCCCGATTCCTCTGCGTATACGGTAAGACCGTACGGCCATCGCAGCAGGTCTTCCCCGAACGTGCCCAGCGATTCGCCTCCCGGGAGGGAGAAGACCTGGATGCGCCGGTTGTTGCGCTCCACGACGATCATCAGATCATCAATGACCGCGACGCCGTTGGGCCGGTCGAGCTGTCCGGGTCCGGTGCCTTCGCCGCCGATGCGCTTCATCGATTCCCCGGTGGCGGCGTCATGGACGCGGATGACGTCGCCGTCTTTGGCGGTTGCCAGCAGCCAGTGCTCCCCGTTCGGCCCGTGCCACACGGCCGGGGAATCCACATTGTCGTCAGTGTCACGCGGGGTTTCGAACACCTCGGTGATCTCAACGGCGTCGGCAGCAGGTGAGGAGGATTGGCTGCTCCAATCGAGAGAGCGTAATGAGGGAGCATCCCTTGCGCCGAGGTTCGGAGGACCGGCATCGCCCTGATCCGGGGAGAGATTGACGATATTCTTTCCCTGCCACATGTACTGTGACACCCCGGCATTCCGGGCCGGACTGTTCTCCGCAAGTCCATACTGATCCGTCAACAGGGGATCTGCGAACAGTATGGTTTCCTCATCGAGATTAACATTGAGCGTATTCGTCCCGTTGCCATAAAAGAGGGTGTGGGCTATCGCCGATGCTCCCGTAACGTTCTTGGCTCCGATACGGCTGGAATGTGCGATAATGGTGTTCACTATTGCCACCCGTCCCCCTCCGGTCACACCGTGATTGTTGCCGGCGATGGTATTGTTCACGATGACGAGTGGTTCGTCTATGGCGTCGCCTTCGTACGATTCGGTGGTATTCGAGTCACCCATGACGCCGATGCCTGCCATCGCATTGTTTGCGATGACGTTGTCTTCCACGCGAAACGAACGCGGTGTGGGCGTCTCGTAGTCGATTATCTGGATACCGTCCTCGCCATTCCCGGCGATCCAGTTTTCGGCGATGATGGTGTACAGCGAATCGCCTTCATACGGGTGCAGACGGATCTCGATGCCGTCGTCCTCGTTGTCTGCGAGCACATTACGCCGAATCGTGGCAGCGGTAGGTCCGTCGATATCGATGGCATCATCCCGGTTTTCAACAAACCGGCACTGCTCCACCACTCCCCCGCCGCCTTCGTAATCGATGCCATCTGTGGTATTGGTGACCAGACAGTGAATGAGCGTGAACGGCCGCTCTGCGGTGATCCCGTCGTCGGCATTGCGGATGGTAAACCCGGTCAGGGTCACCGGCCCGCCTGCCGGTCCGATGCGAACGGCGTAATCGGCACCGCCGCCGTCCAGTATGGTTCGTTCAATCACCGAACTGTTCTGCGAGTGCACATACTCCGACGCCAGCACGATACTTTTGGAGTCGATGCGAAGGGATTCTTCATAAATTCCCGGAGCGATGAGAATGGTATCACCGTCGGCGGCTGAGTTGATGGCTTCCTGAACGGTGGCCGCGTCAGACGGCACCCGATGGGTATTGGCAGACGAAGGGGCCTCGCACCCTGCGAGTACCACACAGAGTGTGAGAATCAGAAGCAAAAATCGATACATAGGAATTTCCTTCAGGTATGAAGTAGTAATTGCAGTCGGCAGATCGCGCGGGACTTACAGGGGAGTCCCGTCAGGAATCCACAGACCCGGATTAAGTTCTTCGATATGAGGGAATATCTGGGGAATATGTTCTTAACGGTTGTTTAGTGGCACCTCCCCATACTCGTTCATCCCCGTCCCGCCATTCGAGCCGGCATCGTAGACGAAACCATACACATCGCCCTCTTCACCCTGCACCAGTTTTGTGCCTCGTATCCACTGGCCCTGTATCCCATCCACCTCAAGCGTCGGTGGCTGCCAGACGCCCGGCTCGCTGCTGTAGGTGTGGAAGATGCTCCCGGAGTTTTCTTCGATAAATAAGACATGGACGGTGTTTCCGTCAGCGATAGCATCTGCGCCGGTCTGATCGGAGTCCACGGCATTCTGGACGACCATTCGGTCACTCACCCGGACCGGATCGCCGGGAGGACCGTGGTCAACAATGCGCCGCTCCCAGAGCCTGCCCGTTGCCAGCCGGTAAATGACTACCGCCGTGTTTGTCTCCGGGATAAAGACCAGCGGGAGGATGGAGCCCACGTCGTATTCCGTGGTTCCCAGTCCTGTGGCGATTTGCTCCCGGGGCGTGAGTGGGCCATCCTGCCGAATCCGGCGGTACCAGGCGGTGCCATCATCACCGGTGTAAGCGAGGTGGACCACGTCGTTCTCACCCAGCACAACCTGCGGGCCCGACAGATTCGGGGGGACGTCGGAATCGACGACCGTTTCGTCCCCCCAGGTTCCATCGGGTGATCGAATCTTGAAACGGATCTTCGCCGGACCGCCGTACACGCCCACGATACTACCGTCGGACCGAACCACAAGAGAAGCCACCTGTGTCGGCGGCTCCCCTGGTTCGGTAACTAACTCATCGCGGATGTCCCAGCGATCCGGATCAGCCGGATGGTCCGAGGTACGGAACGAGTGATACCAGACCGCATCGGACTGCTGATGCAGCATGTGGATGGTGCCTTGCCGGACATCCGTGGCGAAACCTTCGAGGTCGTCAGCGGCAGGCCGGTTGGCTCCGTCGACTTCCCGCCAGGTCGCCCCCCGGTCGGTTGATTTGACCACCATCAACACGTTATCGGTTTCCGTCGGCTCCATGATGAAGTAGAGGTCACCGTTGGATGCTTCCCAGGGACCGATGCGGCCCGGAGTTTCCACGAAGGTTCCGCCGAGATGGCCCTCCGGTATCGAGAGAGTAACCGCGGGATTGGCGTCGGACCTGATGGGAGCCCCGCCCGCATCAGCCATCCTGAACTCGAAGGTATCGCCCTCCTCATTCGTGACGGGGCCATCGGCAAAGCGGCGGATCACCAGGGGCCACTCCCATTCGCTGTGAGCAGCTTCCCCGGCCCATGCCGGGCTCACGGCTGAAAGGTTTATACCCGACCCGCCGCCAAATGGCGCGCCGGATGCCGCCAGAAGATCCGTGGTCTGTGCGCCGTGTTGGTACGCTCCGACCCTATCGACACTCACCCGTGGCGCCATCTCTTCCGGATACGGAAAATCTGACACCCCCACATTCATCCAGGCCCCGCCGTTGCGCCGGTATTGCAGGCGGAACCGCCGCTCTTCGCTCTCCTTTGTAGTGCTCTCCACCTCGAAGCGGATACGGAACGGCTGATCCGCATTCACGGTCACGTTCCCGTTGAGGGGCCCGGCCCAACCCTGGTCGGCGTCGAGCCGGGCTGTGAAATCGGAGCGCACCCGGTAGGCGGTCTGCTCGTAGGTAGTTAGTTCGGTGCCCTCAGCTGCCTCCTGTTCGGACCTGCTGCATCCTGACAGGAGTAGTACAAGGCTGATTATGAGACTCAGCAGCTGAAATCGTTTCATAGAACAATCCATCCGATCTGCAGTTTCCTTATAACCGGTAAGTCAGACCAAGTTCGAAGGTGCGACCCGTCAGCGTATGATCGCTGGTATGGTGTCTGATACCCTGAAATGACCGATGCGGCTCGTTGGTCAGGTTGCGCCCATAGGCATTTACACTCAATCGCCCGCCCATCAATCTGTACTTGGCGGTCAGATCGAAGGTCTGCCGCACGTCGTCATACTCATCCAGACGCGGATCGTCGGCGACCTCATCCAGGTATTCGCTCTGGTGGTTCATGGCAAACCGCAGTTCAAGCGGGCCAGCCTGATAATAAGGAACCAGGTTATATACCAGATCTGACTGATCAAAGAAGGGCAGATCTTCATTCTCACGACCGGGCACGGTCACACTCGATTCCATAATCGCCAGATTCGATGAGATACCGAGTCCGCTCAGGAAACCAGGCAGAAAGTCCATGATCTTCACGAAGGAAATTTCCACTCCCTGAACAGTCCCCTCGTCCGCATTTCGCCGCTGTCGGATCCGCACTCGATCGAAGAACCGATCATCAAATTCAGGAATACCTTCAATATCATAGGCGATATCCCGGCCATAGACATCCCGGTCAATGAATTCATAGTGGTAGATCGGGTCTCTGATGCGTTTATAGAACGCTCCCACGGATACCAGTCCGCCTGTGCCCCAGTAATACTCGGCGGAGACGTCAAAATTCATCGCCCGGAAGGGCTCCAGATCCGGATTGCCTTCCTCGATGCTCGCTTGCCAGACACCCGGCTCATCTTCTTCAAACTCAAATTCCTGGAAGGCAGAGAGTTCCTCGTAATCGGGACGCCCGATGGTGTTCGACCACGCTCCGCGAATCTGCAGATCCGGACGAAATCGATAGATCAGATGAAGCGACGGCAGGTAATCGACGTAGCTGTTGGAAGCGCTGGTCTGAGTGATTTGGTACTGATCCAGGGTCGGATCATCTACGAAACGATAGCGATCGGCGGTGGTGCGGGTGGACTCCAGACGCAGTCCACCTGTGGTGGTAAGTCGGCCAAGCCGGATATTCCCCATGAGATAGCCGGCATACACGCCTTCCGAGACGATGGCGTCATTTTCAACTTCTTCCTCAGACGACTCCACCGGATCCAGAGCGAATAAGTCCGCCTCGTCCTGATGTTGCTCCCAGAAATCCAGGAACGCATCGGTATTTCCCGAGATGGGGACACGTGCTGCCTCACTCTGCGCCAGATTTATGGATCCCCCTGCGAACTGAGTCAATGTTAATGGAGTGTCGCCCGCAGCCCAGGGGTTTTCATTCTCGTCGATATCCTTGTCCCGATAGAGGGCCTGTGCGCCGGCTTTCAGGAAGCCGGTGGCGGCGCCAACCTGATAATCCCTTTGAAGATTCGTTTCGAATTGGTAGGTATTTTCGAGGTAATTCTCGAATTCAATATCCATCTCATCGAAAAGGTAATTCTCCGGGTTGCCGACCGCCGCCGGATCGTCGAGATCCATCACAGGCTGGTCGCCGCTGAGGTCGTAGGACATGGAGAAGGCCTGATCATAACCCCACTCAGGCTGCCAGTCCAGCCGATCATGCACCCCCTGTGTGTAGGTCCCCGCCACATCCCATGTGAGACTGTTTCCAAACTCCTGCTCGGCACCCAGTGTTAATGCATACAGCTTTTCGTCTATGGTGACATTCGGGATATCCAGTTCTGATTGGAAATTTTCAACCCGGCCCGTATTGGCATCAATGGGTACGATCTCGTCACTATCAAACTGAACCTCGATGTTCTCGTACGACTCATCCCGGTAGGAGTAATGCAGCCGTGAGTATAGGGAAGTACGGTCGGTCGGCCGGTAATCCAGGTTGAGATTCCCCGAGTAGCGCCACCGGTCATTGGCTTCCACATCCATCTCGTATTCTTCCGGAACAATAATATCGCTGACATCGATCCAATCATTGGGGCGATAGGTTGCGGTTTTGTAATTGCGGCGGGAGACCAATCCCGAGAGGACCACCCCCCATTCGTTGTTTGCGCCAAATTTGGTTCCGGTCGTTAAGCTGCTCCGGAAGGGGAATCGGTTGGCGCCGAAGTCAGAGGTGAGCTGATGCTGTAGTCCGTTAAAGGAAGCAGACAGGAATCGGCCCTCCCTGTCGAACGCCGTCAATGTACTGATATCGACCGTGCCGCCAAGCGCGTTGCCTTCCATGTCTGGAGTGACAGCCTTGACCACTTTAATTTCCGACACCATTTCCGAAGGCACCAGGTCGAGCGCGGTGGCCCGGCTGCCCGCTGCGGAGGCCATGGTCTGACCGTTGAACTGAACGTTACTCCGATTGGGCGATGTTCCCCGGATCGACACGTAGCGTCCCTCACCCCGATCGGTTCGGATGGTCACTCCGGAGATTCGCTGGGCCGACTCGGCCACGTTCAGGTCGGGCAGTTTTCCCATCTCATCGGCCGAGATGACATCGACGATATTCATCGCCTCCCGCTTCTCATTGACGGACAACACCTGGCCCCTTCGCAGTCCGGTTACCAGGACCTCACCCCCGGTGAGAGTCGTGCTCTGTAAACTGAAGTTCTGGGTCACCCTTTCACCAGCCCGAACGGTGACGGTTGCCCGGTCTTCCTGGTATCCCATGTATGTTACGACCAGCGTGTGTTGCCCGACCGGCACTCTGACCTCGTACTCGCCGTCCTGATCGGTGGCCGTACCCATATCCGTCCCTTCCACGACCAGATTCGCACCTGCCAGGGGCTCCCCCGATTCGGCACTGGTTATCCGTCCGGACACTCTTCCCGTCTGGGCAAGGGCGCTCGATGCCGTGAAGAAAATGAGTAAAGTAACCAGGATCCCCAGGTTGAGCCTCACATCCCGTTGGCCTGCAAAACCTCCCCGGATACGTGTACCACCGCATGCGTTGATAAATACCTGATAAATGTGAACAAAGAAATTCATATCCTCCTCCTGTTTAATTGAACAAGATGCTTCAATATTGTGCTACGGAAAACATCCCGCTTTTTCCTGAATAATCGAACCCCTCAGTAAAAACGGCTTCTATGTGTTAAACATTCAAACATAGTTCGCTTCACCTCCCTTCGGTTGATTGGTATAATGACCTGTTTATTACCATGTGAATCGGTTATTCCCTGTTCTGTCTTATACTGTATATAAAGCCATGATCCAAGAGATACAGCCAGCGATAAGCCGCTTCTCGATAGCAATCGCGTCAACTGTGATGGATACATCGATCAGGCCTATGTTCAACTTGTATGTACAAGTTCAGGTATATCACCTATTTAAACCGGTCTCTCTTCCACTATCGGTTACCGGACTAATCTCTGCTGTCATCTGGGAAAAAATATGGATTCTGCCACAGACAAGGACTTCCCGGTCCTTTCCCTTACTCTAATGCCCTCCACCATCTCCGCTGTTGATTATCCCGGCAACAGCAGAATAAGATATCTCACCTGGTGTCGAGATCACGTCAAACAGTCTATCGCTGGTTCCCTACACTGATTCGATGACTAAACCGTGGATTTTCAGGATGTCAATTCAACGAGCACCAAGATGCTTTGGTTAACGGTTCGGGTTTAACCAAGTTCTTTGCTCTTTTCTAACAAGATGCCGACCAATGTGCCGAATTCGGCCCTTACACCGAATCCTCAACATCTTCCTAAATTACTTCCGTTTAATCTAAGGTAGATTTATAACTGATTATTTATGTGCTATTCGGGATTGGAGATAAGGTAATTAATCACGCAGGGCATGGCAAGTACTTTTTGAAGGAGAGGTAACAATGGGGATACGGAGACCGGACCACCCGTCAACTCCCCCGAAATATGGCCAGTAGAGTAGGAAAGGAGATGACATGGTTAGGTTTCGGCCTACCTCGGTTACAGGGTTTCCCCGTTGTGGCTCACGAGCCGCATACCATGCATTCCATCTGCCTTTCCCCTCGTCGAAC
>Ga0102944_1001811_pt1 | contig 13405 bp, 17 predicted proteins | sample SalPonD_shore_MG_FD_78172 | JGI IMG/M metagenome (GOLD analysis project Ga0102944, IMG submission 78172) | Salt pond soil microbial communities from South San Francisco under conditions of wetland restoration - Salt Pond MetaG... | ecosystem: Environmental > Aquatic > Marine > Intertidal zone >...
AAGACTCACGTCCGGAAAAAGATTTTCGGGTTGCCCGACAGACCGCGTCTCTCGGTGTTTCGGAGTAATAAACACATATACGCTCAGATTATAAATGATATCTCCGGGCAGACGTTAGTCAGTGCTTCCTCACAGGATAAGGACTTACAAGAAGAGGCCGGGAAGGCAAAGACGAAAACCGAGCTGGGGAAGATCGTGGGAAGGCATCTCGCGGAGAAAGCGGTCGACTCCGGTATCAAACAGGTGGTATTTGATCGCAATGGATATCGGTATCACGGTCGCGTCAAAGCCTTAGCCGACGCGGCTCGTGAAGGTGGGCTGAAATTCTAACAGACATCGTAAGGATTCTATATTGAAGAAACGACACATTAATCCGGCAGAACTGAACTTAAAGGACGAAAAGGTCGTAAAAATTAACCGGGTGGCCAAAGTGGTCACCGGGGGACGAAACTTCTCGTTTAATGCCATTGTGGTAGTTGGCGACGGAAGCGGACATGTCGGCGTCGGACTCGGGAAAGCCAACGGGGTCGTGGAGGCGATTAGTAAAGGGCGTGAGCGAGCAAAAAAGAATTTGTTTAAAGTGCCTATTATAAACGGGACCATCCCTCATACGATTGAGGGCAAGTTCAGTGCAGGGAGGGTGCTCCTGAAGCCTGCGTCGCCCGGAACCGGCATTATTGCCGGAGGACCGGTGCGCGCATTGATGGAACAAGCGGGCGTTCGTGATATTCTGACCAAATCCATCGGCAGCCAGAATCCTCATAATATGATCAAGGCGGCTGTGGATGGACTCCAGAGATTGCGTGATGCATACACTGTGGCAGAACGCCGCGGGATCACTGTTGAAGAATTATTTAATCCGTAAACACGAATAGTCTGGTAAACTTATGGCAAAAAAGAAACATTTAAAAATCACCCAGAAGAAGAGTGTGATAGGTTCGAATAAATCTCAAAAAGCCACTATCCGCGCTCTTGGATTACGTCGCAATTATCGCACGGTGGTTAAGAATGATGATCCGGCTATTCGTGGAATGATTGCGAAAGTAAACCATTTGATTGACGTAGAAGAGGTATAACGTTATGGATTTAGGCTCTTTACACTACGCCCCGGGTGCCCGCCGTGGACGCAAAAAGCGAATTGGACGCGGGAACGGATCCGGATATGGCACTTACGCCGGCCGAGGCTCGAAAGGGCAACTGGCCCGATCCGGCCATAAACGCCGGCCATGGTTCGAAGGCGGACAGATGCCAATTCAACGGCGTCTTCCGAAACGAGGATTTCATAATAAGTTCCGCACAGAATACCAGATTGTGAACATCGGAGACTTGCACAGAATTGAGTCGCAAGAGATCACTCCGGAAATCCTGGCAGAGTATGGGCTGGTCGACCTGAAAGGCGACCCTGTGAAGATCCTGGGAGATGGCGACGCCCCGGAGAAGCTGAAGGTGACTGCGCATGCGTTTTCGAAGTCTGCAGAAGAAAAAATTTTATCCGCTGGAGGCACTGTCGAGTATCTATGATTGAGAGTTTCCGCAGTATTTTTAAAATCCCCGAACTCAGAAAACGGATCATATTCACGCTACTGATTCTGATCGTTTACCGGGTTGGCGGACATATTCCTACTCCCGGTATTGACAGTCAGGCGCTGGCTCAGGCCATGAGTAACCTGCAGAATACACTGTTCGGATTATATGATATGTTTGCAGGCGGGGCTTTTGGAAAGGCAACAATTTTTGCGCTCGGCATTATGCCCTATATCAGCGCTGCCATTATTATTCAGCTCCTGGGGGCCGTGTTCCCCTATTTTCAACGCTTGCAGAAGGAAGGGGAGGAAGGTCAGAAGAAAATTACCCAGCTTACCCGGTACGGCACGGTGGGAATTTCTGCATTACAGGCATACGGAGTGAGTATCTTTCTGCAAAATATGACGGCAGGTGGTGGTGCCGGGGCGCAGTCTGTGGTAATAAATCCCGGACTTGGATTTCAGTTGCTGACCGTGATCACGCTGGTCAGTGGGACGATCTTTGTGATGTGGCTGGGCGAACAAATTTCGGAACGGGGCATCGGCAATGGAATTTCCCTGCTCATTACAATCGGAATTCTGGTGCGATTACCCAATGTTATAATTAATGAAGCAACGCTCATTCAACAGGGTGTACGGGGCATTTTTACCGAAGTGGTGCTCATCACCTTAATGGTCGTTGTGGTTGGCGCACTGGTGCTGCTCACCCAGGGCACCCGGAAATTACCTGTGCAGTATGCCAAACGCGTGGTGGGTCGGAAAGTCTATGGAGGGCAGTCCACTCATATACCGCTGCGAATTAACACGGCCGGGGTGATGCCGATCATTTTTGCACAGGCCATCATGTTTGTCCCCCAGACGATTGCCACATTTTTTGGCGGAAATGAGGTGATGCAAGGCTTCCTGCGGTATTTCGATATTCAGCATCCGGTCTACTGGATCATTTTCGGAACAATGATCATATTCTTTACGTACTTTTATACGGCAATAGCGTTCAATCCGGTGGAAGTGGCGGATAATATGAAGCGTCATGGCGGGTTTATACCGGGTATTCGCCCAGGGAAGCGCACAGCGGAATTCATTGATCGGATATTAACAAGGATTACGTTACCCGGTTCGATCTTTTTGGCGGTCGTTGCGGTATTGCCGTTCTTGATAATGAATGTGTTTAATGTGGATTACAGCCTGGCGTCCTTTTTCGGGGGCACCAGTTTACTAATTATCGTCGGCGTTTCCCTGGATACTTTGCAGCAAGTGGAATCGCATCTGATTATGCGGCATTATGACGGATTTATGAGGGGGGGACGCATTCGAGGAAGACGACGGATGTAACTAGAGTGTACAATGACACGAAGTACTGCTGAAATAGAAAAAATTCGGAGCTCAAGCGCTATTGTCGCTGACACATTACAAATGTTGGAGAGACATTTACAGTCTGGGGTGAAAACCCGGGAGCTCGATGCACGGGCGGAAGACTATATACGATCCAGAGGGGGCCACCCGGCGTTTAAAGGATATTACGGGTTTCCCGCATCACTCTGTATCAGTATCAATAATGAGGTGGTCCACGGCATACCGGGCGAACGAGAGCTGCAATCCGGTGATATAGTCAGCATTGATTGCGGCGTGGAAAAAGACGGATATTACGGAGATCATGCCAGGACGTTTATCATCGGCATAGTCGACTCGAGGATTCAGCGCTTAATTGATACGACATATCAGGCATTGTTACACGGAATCGAAGAAGCCCGGGTAGGGAAGCGACTGTATGATATCGGACACGCCGTTCAAATGTATGCTGAAAGTCAGGGGTTCTCTGTGATACGGAAGCTGGTCGGACATGGCATCGGCACCCAACTGCACGAGGAACCTCAGGTACCGAATTATGGTAAAGCGGGCACCGGTCCGCCGTTAGAGAGTGGGATGGTGATTGCTATCGAACCGATGATCAATGAAGGCGAATACGACGTGTATACCGGTGATGACGGCTGGACAGTTTTTACTTCTGACGGAAAACTCTCTGCCCATTTCGAGCACACGGTATGTATCACGAACAACGGACCGGACATACTGTCATTACCGAGTAAATCGAACCACTAAGCGAGGACAGGAATTTGGCAAAAGAAAAACCGATTCGTGTTGACGGCATTGTGAAAGAAACACTGCCCAATGCTACTTTCAAAGTCGAATTGGAAAACGGTCATGAAGTCCATGCACATATTTCCGGGAAGATGCGGATGAATTACATTAAGATTCTGCCCGGGGATAAAGTGACACTGGAATTATCTCCCTATGATTTGTCTCGTGGCCGGGTAGTGTATCGGTATAAATAATTATCGATTATGGGCGGCAGAAGCATGAGAACTGATAACGAAGGGAGTAAGCGGTGAAGGTACGTTCTTCAGTGAAAAAAATGTGCAAGAAGTGCAGAATCATCCGCAGAAATGGCGTTGTTCGTGTGATCTGTTCGAATCCCAAACATAAGCAACGGCAAGGATAAACCTGAAAGGAGGATCACATGGCTCGTATCGGAGGAGTGGATATTCCCCGGGATAAGAAAATTAAAATCAGTATGACATACATCTATGGAATTGGACGCAGTGCTGCGATGGAGATTCTGGAGAAAAGGGGAATTGATCCGGAAATTCGCACCAAAGATCTTTCCGATGATCAGGTGCAGGCGATCCGGAATTTGATCAGTACAGATTACAAGATCGAAGGGGCTTTACGGACCGAACGGAATATGAATATCAAACGTTTGATGGATATTGGTTCGTACAAAGGACTGCGCCATCGTCGGGGACTCCCCGTGAATGGCCAGCGGACAAAAACAAATGCCCGGACCCGTAAGGGGAAGAAGAGGACGGTGGGACGGAAGCGGAAAAAAGTCGGGAAGAAAGGCTAAGATTCAGGCAGGCGCCTGATCGGCAACCGAAAGTATACTGGAGGTAAGCGTGGCAAAAGGATCGAGCAAAAAACGGGGACGCAAGAAAAAGAAACAGAGTGTCGAGGCTGAAGGAATTGCCCACATAAAAGCGACATTTAATAATACGACTGTGACACTCACTGATAAATTCGGGAATGCGATTTCCTGGGCATCGGCCGGGAAGCTGGGTTTCAAAGGGTCCCGGAAGAATACGCCGTTTGCCGCGGGACAGGCAGCAGAGGCAGCGGCACGTGAAGCTATCGATTTAGGATTGCAGCGGGTGGAGGTCCGAGTAAAAGGTCCGGGTTCTGGTCGGGATGCGGCAATTCGCTCATTGCATTCGGCCGGACTGGACATCACGGGTATCAAGGATGTCACTCCGATACCACATAACGGGTGCCGCCCACCGAAACGTCGCCGGGTGTAACGAAACACAAGAACATATAAGGAGAGCGAATAAGGAGAGTTATGGCAAGATATACTGGTCCAGTGTGCAAGCTGTGCCGCCGGGAAGGCGAAAAATTATTTCTCAAAGGGAGTCGTTGTTTCTCCTCGAAATGTGCGATTGAACGGAAAGGCTACGCGCCGGGGCAGCACGGACAGGGCAGACGCCGGCGTCTGTCCGACTACGGTACGCAGCTCCGGGAAAAACAGAAAGTACGGCGCATCTATGGGATCCTGGAGGAGCAGTTCCGGAATTATTTTCACGCCGCAGACTCCATGACCGGAGTGACCGGAACCAATTTAATGCAGCTGCTGGAATCGCGATTGGATAACACCGTGTTTCGCCTTGGTTTTGCTTCATCACGAGCCCAGGGCCGGATGCTCGTAAAGCATAATCACATTGTTGTCAACGGCAAGCGGGTGAATGTTCCTTCGTATCAGGTGACCCCCGGTGACATTATACAGGTTCGTGACAAAAGTAAAAAAATGGAGGCCATTCACGAATCCATGCAAAAGATCAAGGGAGGACATCCGCTTCCCTGGTTAGAATTAGACAAGGCAAATATGGAGGGTACTTTTTTACATGTGCCTGAACGCGATGAAATGGGCCTCGAAGTTAATGAACAGTTAGTGGTAGAGTATTACTCGAAATAACAAAAGAGGTAGGAATTGGACATATGCCAAATTTCCAAATACCAAGCAAAGTCAGCATAGATCAAGATTCAGCAACAAAGACGTTTGTACGATTTGTGTATGAACCACTGGAACGAGGTTACGGTATCACCATCGGAAATGCATTTCGCAGAGTGCTGATGTCATCTATACCGGGTGCCGCGATTACCTCGATCAAGGTGGATGGAGTGCAACATGAGTTCTCCACCATTGATGGGGTAGTCGAAGACGTGTCCGATATCATCCTGAATTTGAAACAAGTGAAAATTCGACTCGACGACAGTAAACACGAAAAAGTCGCTGTGCATCTGGAAGGACCCGGCGAATTAACCGCTGGCGAATTGATGAACGGAACTACCGAATTCGAGCTGATGAATCCTGACCAGCATATCCTGACGATGAATGAGAAAGCCGACTTCAATATGGAGGTGATGATCGGGCGCGGTCGCGGATACGTACCTGCCGAGAAGAACAAACTCCCGGAAGCACCTATTGGGATGGTGTTTATCGATTCGATTTTTTCACCCGTAACGAATGTGACGTTTCATGTGGAAGACTTGCAGACGGCGGAAAAGGAAAATATGGAACGCCTGAATCTGGTAGTAACCACCGACGGCAGTATATCGCCGGCCAATGCGGTGGGATATGCTGCCCAAGTGCTGCAGGATCATATCCAGCCGTTCATGCAGTTTGAATCCGGTGATATTAAAGAGCCGGAAGACAAGATCGATGAGGAAGTGCTCCGTATCCGGAATCAGTTAAAACGCAGCATAGACGAGCTGGAATTGTCGGTGCGGGCCTACAATTGCTTAAAGTCAGCGGATATCGAGAGTATCGCGGATCTGGTGGAAAAAGAAGAATCGGAAATGTTGAAGTACAAAAATTTCGGGAAGAAATCTCTGCAGGAACTGGTAGAAAAACTGGAAGAGCTGGGACTTGAATTCGGCATGGATGTGGATAAATATATGAGAGACCAGCTGGTATAACTCGGAGAGCAGAAGGGGCAGGCATGCGACATAAGAAAAAAGGACGCAAACTCGGGAGAACTCCCAGCCACCGGAAAGCCATGATTGGGAATATGGCAGCGAATTTGTTTAAGCACAAACAAATTCGGACCACCGATGCAAAAGCGAAAGCGGCCCGTCCGGTGATCGAAAAGTTGATAACTCTCGGAAAACGCGGGAATCTTCATGCCAGACGACAGGCTATGAAAATTCTGCCGACCAAGGATGACGTCAATCTGTTATTCCACGAAATTGCCCCGCAGTATCAAGATCGGGAAGGTGGCTATACCAGAATAATTAAACTGGGGCAGCGCATCAATGATGCGGCCCCGACCTCAATTCTGGAACTGGTGGAATTCCAGCGGGAGGTACAAACGGAATCCGAATAATCAGCCAGCAGAGAATCCGGTAATTCCGTGAGGAAACTAATATATATAATAAAGGCAACATCGGTTGTTGCCTTTATTTTTTTATGTGTGAATCATGTCTTTCCGGCCCGGAATAGCGTCCGGGTTCCATCAGGAGAGGCAGAGTTCCGCGGACTGTGGGTGGTTCGGAATAAGCTCTCGGATAAAGCATCCATCGATCGGGTGCTGCAATTTGCGCAGACGCAAGGATTCAACCAACTGGTGTTGCAGGTACGGGGTCGCGGGGATGCGTTTTACGAGTCGTCACTGGTCCCCAAAGAATCCTCCATCACAGAAGAAAATTTTGATCCGTTGAGATATGCGGTTACCAAAGCCCATGAACTGGGACTGGAAGTGCACGCCTGGGTGAACGTCTATTTACTCTGGACATTGCCAACCATGCCGGATCAAAAGCAGCACCTCCTCTACAGGCATCCGGAATGGACTGACGCGGATTTCCGCGGGCAGATGAATATGCAAACCGACTGGACCGAAGCCCGTCACGGCAACGGAGGCGGTATTTATCTCGCCCCGACTCATCCGGAGGTTAATCCATATCTATTACGGATTATCCGGGAACTCATCGATCACTATGCCATCGACGGTATCCACCTGGATTATATCCGCTACCGGGGTGCGCAATACGGTTTTAATCCCACCGGGAGAAAAATATTTTTGCATCGCTACGGGGTGGACCCATTGGAAATAGGGGTGCGACGAACTCCTCGAGATCTTCCATGGGATGATCAAATATTCGAAACCTATACCCGGGTGTGGTACAGATACCGGCAGTCAAAAGTGACCGAGTTTGTGCGGGCGGCGAAACGCTTGTGCGATGCGAATGGCCTGCAACTCTCGGCTGCGGTCAAGCCCATCCCGGAACAGGCGGAGAAACTCTACTTTCAAGATTGGAGCGCCTGGATGAAAGAAGGATTGCTTCATTTCGTCGTTCCCATGAATTATACCACCGAGCCGGACAATTTTCTTCAAAATTTACTGCTAATCAGAGATGTAACCGACCCCGAGCAGGTTGTTATGGGCATTGCGGTGTATAATCAGCCGGGCAGTTCTGCAGCAAAAAAACTCCGGTTGACCCGGGAAAATGGGTTCCGGGGAGTGTGTTTCTTTTCTTATACTACGTTTGAAGAATATCCGGGGTATATCGACACTTTAAAAAGGTACTTTGCACTGGATGATTAGACCCTGGTACGAATAGTCATGGAGACGTTCAGGCTCTACTATACTGGCAATTCTCAAACAGGGCTCTCTTTTCTCACCTCCATTGGAAAGGGAACGCGCGCTGTATATGAAGTGAGAAGATCCCGAGTCAAAGGGTTGTTGCCCGGAAACGGATTGAAGAATGCAGAGAATATTTCGTATCTCGCTGATTTTATTTATCGCAGGAATATTAATATGTCAGTGTGCCTCGCTTCAACCACGTGAGGAAGCAGCGCCATCATTTGACATAGTAAAGCGCTTGTTCGAACAAGGCAATTATGCCGGGGTGATCCATCGAGCGGATTCCCTGGCAGGTGCTGACCAGGAATCACCTTTGCTTTACTATTATAAAGGGCTGGCATACTTGAGGAAAGGGTCGATCGAGAAGGCTCTGGATGCCTATCACACCGCTGCCGACAGTCAGCAGAATGCCTACATGGATTCAGCTTATGCGGCTGAATTGGCACAGAGAGCAATGCGGGTGTATGAACAGAATAAATTCGAAGCGGTACTGTCATTGGCGCAGCAGGCGATATCGATTCAGGAAACCAATACAACTGCCCACTATGCAAAATTTATGGTTGAGGGCAGACAATTGCTTGAACACGGCAGCAAATGGGAATTATGGGATGCCATTATTGCATTCGGGAATGCCGCAGAACTAAAACCGGAGAACCCGATACCGCATTATTATCTGGCCCGGACTTACAGAAAAAAGGATGATCAGGATTTTACTAATATCATTGCAGAGTATGAAAAATCGCTTGATCGGAATCCCCCGGCAAGTATCCGAAAGGAGATAGAAGAACGGTTAGAGGAAGCCCGGCGGCGGAAAAAGTTGTATGAGGATTTCTGGGGTCAGTAAGGTAGGGTTTGCCTGAATCCAACGCAGCGAATGAGAGGAACCCGCATTGCGAACTGGATTACCGGCAGGGATGATTTGAATAAAAAATGCTATCGTTCGTCACTCCGTCGTCGTAACTTAGCACCGGATTTATCCGGTGCATTACCATGTGGCAAATCCTGATAGCATTTCGTAACTCGCGGTCTGGCTGCCAGCGAAGCTGCCTCAATTTATCCAGGCTCGTGATATGCACCATGAGTTTAAATAATTATAAATTTATCAGCGTAATTATAAAAAAAGTAATTAAAGTGGCGGCAATTTATTAATAAGGTAATTAACTGAATTAGAAATTGGTTGACTATTATATCTAATCAAATTACTTTTTTAGCTATAATCTGGAAATTGATCCTGTTAAGCGGGGAGGTTCATGGCTGATACGTCAGATTTCAGAAATGGAATGATCATCAGATGGAAAGATGATTTCTACAAAATTGTTGATTTTTTGCATGTGAAGCCCGGGAAGGGCGGGGCCTTCGTACGGACCAGTTTAAAGAATATCTTCACCGGCCAACAGATTGAGAATACGTTTCGTGCCGGCGAAAAGGTTGAGGAAATTCGGATAATAGCCAAACAAATGCAGTATCTCTACAATGACAATAACATTTATTATTTTATGGACAATGATACCTACGAACAGGTGCCGGTTCAACGCGAGATTCTTGAGGAAAACCTGAAGTTCTTATCGGAGAATCAACAGGTAAAGCTGTTATTTCACGAAGATAAACCGATTGATTCGGAGATGCCGCCACACGTCGAGCTGGCGGTGACGGATACGACTCCCGGTGTTCGCGGCGACACTGCAACCGGGGGATCCAAACCTGCAACCCTGGCAACAGGTTATACTGTGCAGGTGCCTTTGTTCATCGATGAAGGAGATATATTAAAAATCGATACCCGCACCGGAGAGTACGTCGAGCGGGTAACAAGTTAGGATGCAGAGGAGCGCGTATGAAAACCTCGGAAATCCAGGAATTGGTTAAAATTGTCGAAGAGAGCGATATAGATGAATTGGAAGTATCCCGATGGGGGCGCAAGATTCGAATTACGAAGAATAAGGGTGCATCTGCCAATACCTATCCACGGCAATATGTGACCCTTCCGGAAGCAGCCAGTCAGAAAGATCCGGCGGCGGCTTCCGTGTCTCAGGAGGGCTCCCAGAGCACGTCCGGGCAAAGTCAGGGTTCCGACGAGAATGGCTCGGTGGCGAATGAAGAAGATCTCATGGAGCATCTTGAAGAGATCAAATCGCCGATTGTCGGCACGTTTTACCGCGCTACCAGTCCCGAGGCTCAGCCGTTCGTAGAAGTTGGAGATCGGGTTGAAATCGGCGAGACCCTTTGTATCGTGGAGGCGATGAAGATTATGAATGAAATTGAGGCTGAATCGTCCGGGGTGATCAGAGACATTCTGGTGGAAAATTCGGAACCTGTGGAGTACAACCAAACCCTCTTTCTGCTCGAAGCGTCCTAATTCCAACAGCATAATTGCATGTTCAATAAAATACTCATTGCGAACAGAGGTGAAATTGCCCTGCGAATCATCCGGGCTTGCCATGAGCTCGGCATCAACACTGTCGCCGTCTATTCCGAAATAGATGAACTTTCTCTGCATGTCCGATTCGCCGATGAAGCGGTTTGTGTCGGCCCGCCACCCGGGAATCGCAGCTACATGAATATTCCCCAGCTGATCAGTGCGGCCGAAATCACCAACGCTGATGCCATCCATCCGGGGTACGGGTTTCTGGCAGAGAGCAGCTACTTTGCCGAAGTTTGTGAGGACCATCGCATTACCTTTATCGGTCCCAGTGCCGAAGTGATGGCCAGGATGGGCGATAAATCCGAAGCGAAAAAATCCATGCGGTCCGCCAATGTGCCGGTGATCCCCGGGAGTGAGGGGAAAGTAGACTCCGTGGAGGAAGCGCGCGAATTGATTGAAGACTTTGGTTTGCCAGTGATCATCAAGGCAGCTGCAGGCGGTGGAGGCCGGGGAATGCGTATAGTTTGTGAGATGGAAGATCTGGAAAATTTCTTCGGAATGGCCCGCGCCGAATCACAAGCGGCGTTTGACAGTCCGGAACTCTATATCGAAAAATTTATCGAAAAGCCGCGGCACATTGAGGTCCAGCTGCTGGGAGATCATGATGGCACTGTCGTCGCCTTGGGCGAGCGTGATTGTTCGGTACAACGCCGACATCAGAAATTGATTGAGGAGTCGCCGTCGCCGGCAGTGGATGAAGCTCTGCGGGAAAAAATTTGCTCTGCAGCTGTCCGAGGCGCGGAAGCCGTGGGCTATCAGAGCGCCGGAACCATGGAATTCTTATTGAGCGAAACCGGGGACTTCTATTTCATGGAGATGAATACCCGCATTCAGGTGGAGCATCCGGTGACAGAAATGGTGGTCGGAATAGATTTGCTCAAGGAGCAACTTCGGATCGCAACGGGCGGCAAGGTTCAGCAGTGGATGAAAACCATGAAACTTCGGGGGCACGCGCTTGAATGCCGGATCAATGCGGAAGATCCCGCCCGGGGCTTTATGCCGTCGCCCGGTGAAATCACCAGTTTCCATATGCCCGGTGGCATGGGTGTGCGGGTTGATACACACGCTTATGCCGGATATCATATCCCCCCGACCTATGATTCGATGATTGCAAAGCTGATCGTCCACGGACGGGATCGGGAAGAGGCAATCAACCGGATGCAGCGGGGATTGGAGGAAACCATTATCGAAGGGGTGAACACCACTATACCCTTCCACCAGCAGGTCCTCCGGGATAAGCGATTTAAGGCGGGTGACATCGACACGAGGTTTTTGGAAGATTTTACCTTTCAAAGTCAGGATACATCTTTGGAGACAGTTTAAACAGCACTAGAAGAGAGAAGTTTTTTATGCATTTTCCGGACGACTTGAAGTATACCGAAGAACATGAATGGGCGAAATACGATGAATCACAAGGGATTATCACCATCGGGATCACCGGCTTCGCGCAATCTGAACTAGGGGATATCGTCTTTTTGGAATTGCCGGACCTCGGTTCGGAAGCTCAGGCAGGTGAACCGCTGGGAACGATTGAAGCGGTGAAAACAGTCGCGGATCTCTATTCACCGGTGACGGGTACAGTGTCTGATGTCAACGAGGCATTAGATGATGCTCCGGAACTAATCAATGATGATCCATACGGAAAGGGCTGGATTTTAAAAATTGAAGTATCGGATCCCCAGGAGCTTGAGGGTCTGCTCTCCGCAGAAAAATACAAGACTCTGACGGAGTGACTGCTCGCCTATGAGTTATATTGGAAATACACCGGAAGACCAACAGGAGATGCTCCGTGCCATAGGTGTGGAGTCGTTCGAAGAACTGCTGGAAATGATACCGAAGAGACTGCGGGTCGATGGGTTGCTTGATATCCCGGAACCCGTGTCGGAGATCGAGATGAAAGCGCTGGCCCGAACCCTCTCACAGCGGAATCGATCGACTGCCGATACCGTGTCATTCCTGGGGGGAGGAGTATTCGATCACTACATCCCGACTATTGTCGATTTTCTCATATCGCGTTCGGAATTCTATACAGCCTACACGCCGTATCAGCCGGAGGTGAGTCAGGGGACACTGCAGGCAATGTACGAATATCAGTCCATGGTTTGCGCGCTTACCGGGATGGACGTGGCAAATGCTTCACTGTATGACGGGGGATCCGGGCTGGGAGAGGCGGCTTTAATGGCGGTCAGGATCACGAATAAGGATTCCGTAATTATATCCGAGACCGTCAATCCGGTTTATCGGGATATTGTGCGAACCTACTGCACGTCACAGGGGATCAGTGTGCAGGTGCTGCCCATGCAGGATGGCGTAACCGATGAGCAAGCGTTGTTGGATATTCTGTCCGAAAACACCGGTGGTGTGATATTACAGTCACCGAATTACTTCGGGAATCTCGAGCCCCTGTCGAAGTATAGCGGGCTGATCCGGGACCTAGCCCCGGATGCCCTGTTCATCGTGTCGACCAATCCCATCTCCATGGGGATATTGAAATCTCCCTCGGAAGCAGATGCTGATGTCGTTGTTGCAGAGGGACAAGGATTGGGGAATCATCTGTCGTTCGGCGGTCCTTACCTGGGTGTTTACGCTTTGAAGGAGAAATATGTGAGGAAAATGCCCGGACGCCTGGTCGGAGCCACCGTCGACAGGGAGAATGAGCGAGGGTTTGTGCTGGTGATGAAGACCCGCGAACAGGATATCCGTCGGGAACGGGCGACATCGAATATCTGCACGAACCAGGGATTGAATGCACTGGCTGCCACCGTATATAT
>Ga0102944_1001812_pt1 | contig 13404 bp, 11 predicted proteins | sample SalPonD_shore_MG_FD_78172 | JGI IMG/M metagenome (GOLD analysis project Ga0102944, IMG submission 78172) | Salt pond soil microbial communities from South San Francisco under conditions of wetland restoration - Salt Pond MetaG... | ecosystem: Environmental > Aquatic > Marine > Intertidal zone >...
ATAAATAACGTGATTTCGAGATAAAAATCTTTTTAAAAAAGCGTTATTAAATGGCTATTTGACGCTAATGATTTCTCCCTTCCGGTCGACATGAAGCAAATGGGCGATAGATGATATTGAAATTTAAGAACACCATTTAAGGCGTCATCTCGAACCCGCTTTTCGGGTGAGAGATCTTATAAACGTGGATATGAAGCGAAATAAGTCAATAATCGAATCTATAATTATATCGAACTCACGTTAAATAAGGATGAATGCACATCTCTAAAAGCAGCCATTTGATATAAACCTGTCAGGATTTCAAAATCCTGACAGGTTTTCCCGAAAATTATCACTTTTGTAATAATAATTTTCTGGTTAATTGAGTTACTTTACCGGATTTATCGGTGAGCACCAATCATTTTATATATGTACCGCTGGCCAGGTGTAAGCCATATTTCATTACCAAGAGAAGCTTTTTACCCAACCCGGAATTTTGCAGTTTTTTAAAATTTAATAATGAATGATCAAATTAGTCTGCACTCGAATTATAGGATCAAGCAAGATTACCGGGACCACTTCCCACCAAAAATTAATTCCTGATAATATCTCATTTACAGCCGTTCCTTTTAAGGGATAAACTTATCTTATTAAAATAAAAGTTAATAATATTTAATAACTTATCTGGTCAAAAACTCGTGTTTTTGTAGAAATAGTATCATAACTTACTTATACAGTAATATACTTTAAACTATTCACCGGAGAGAAGTTATGAGATTAACACGAATCATCTTACCCAATTTTCTTGGATTAGCCCTCCTTTTATTCACCATACCTTCTTCATTTGCGCAACAAAATGGACAACAGCAGCAAATGATGCAACAGCATATGAATCAAATGCAGAACATGATGCAGCGCATGCAGCAGGTTATGGACCGGGCTCATCAATTATCGCAAAATATGCATCAGAATATGCAGAGGATGCAAAATCAAAATCAAAACCAAATGGCTCAGCAATATCATATGATGCAGCGTATGGGAGAATCGCTGGGAACCATGGCGGAACATATGAAAACCACGATGGAACGTGTCAATAACATGCTACAAGACAGGGATATGATGCGCGATCGTGATATGCAGCGTGATATGGACCGTGTTCGTCAACATATGAGTGACATGAGTCAACAGATGGAAGAAACACTGCAAATCATGGAACGTGCGACCAAACGTATCCATCAAGATCAGAATTGAAATTTAACCTTTACTACCTCCATCAAATCAAAGATGAGTAAAATAATCAACATGGCGGCAGGGGTAATCTTCTTTACCCTTGCTGCCTATGGTACCCTGTACGCTCAGGAAGTGGCCTACACCGGTTCCTTCCAGTATTCGACTGGCAATTATATTTTTTCCGATAGAACGAATAGTTTCTATTTCTTCAACGGATTAAATATATCCGGAAAAGGATTTCAATTTTCGGCCAGCATTCCTGTCATTTATCAAAATACTCCGCTCATATCCTACACAGGCGGTATGATGATGCCGTCAGGCGGACAAAGCGGGGGCAGTGCTATTAATCAACAGCGTGGCAAGGGAAACAGAAGAGGCCGGGTTGTGATCCCATTTCCATCAACACAAGCCGATCAGGTTGGAGTTGGCGACCCGTTAATCCATCTTGGTATTTCCATATTCGAGCAGACAGCCATCTCTCCTTCATTTCATATCGGTGCATCCGTTAAACCACCCGTTGCCAGTTATGATAAAGGTTATGGGACCGGAGAATGGGATTATAGTGCGGGAATATCTCTTTCTAAACGATTTGGCCGAACGTTTATACTGACCAACCTGGATTATTGGATTTTCGGCGATCCTCCCGATCTTGATCTTAAAAATGCTCTTTCCTACGGTTTGGCTTTAGGAAACATGCTAAGGTCTGGAAAAGTGGGATTATTAGCTTCATTATCAGGTTATACCCGCATCATTCAGGATGTAGCCCCTCCAACTTATCTGGGCCTGGGTCTTTCTTACTATATCACCAAAAAGACAAGCCTGAATACAAATATGTCATTCGGATTATCCGAATCGACACCAGATTTCACCCTTTCAATCGGATGGCGTCTGGGAATATAAATCCCAGACACCAATCCTGATTATAATCCTACAAATATTCTGCGTCAATATAGGGTTTTAGAACATCCGGTACTTTTACACGGCCTTCCTGATCCTGATAATTCTCAATAATAGCCGACACTACACGAGGTAATGCCAGACCAGAACCATTGAGTGTGTGCAGAATATTGATCTTTCCCTCTTCATTCTTAAAACGAAGCATCATGCGACGTGCCTGAAAAGATTCAAAATTAGAACAGGAACTCACCTCAAGCCACCGTTTTTGTCCGGAGCTCCAGACTTCCAGATCATACTTTTTAGCTTGTGTAAATCCCATATCTGCCGTACACATCAATAAAACGCGATAAGGCAGCTCCAATGCTTGTAGTAAATCTTCCGCGTCCTGACGAAGAAATTCCAGTTCATCGTACGATTGATCGGGATGAACAATTTTCACTAACTCCACTTTATCAAATTGATGCAGCCGGTTGAGTCCGCGAACATCTTTACCATACGATCCCGCTTCTCTTCGCCAACATGGTGTATAAGCGGCATATTTCACAGGCAGATCATTTTCCTGTAAGATTTCATCCCGATGGAAATTCGTTACCGGAACTTCTGCCGTTGGGATTAAATAAAAATCGTCTCTTGGCACAGTATACATCATGTCTTCTTTATCTGGTATCTGACCCGTGCCTCTTGCCGAATCTTCATTAACAAAGTAAGGGACCTGTAATTCTTTGTATCCTTTATGTGCAGCCTGATCGAGGAAGAAATTAATCAATGCTCTTTGCAGTCTCGCACCGGAACCGACATAAAAGGGGAAACCCGCACCGGTGACTTTGACTCCTCTTTTAAAATCAATCCATTGATGTTTTTCAGCTATCTCCCAATGAGGTTTTCGCCAATCATCTTCGGCAGGACTACCCCAAGTGTCATGAACGACATTATCATCCTCTGATTGACCAAACGGCACACTTTCGTGTGGGACATTTGGGATTCTTAGCAACAATTCATCTTTTTTTTCCTGATATTCCCTAACTTTATCTTCTAATTCCTTAATTTCTTCTTTTAGCTGACTGGTTTGTCTGATGATGGCCTGTGCCTCTTCTTTCTTGCCCTGCCCCATCAGCATGCCAATTTTTTTTGATTGGGTATTACTTTCATTTCGAAGCTGATCGACTTTATTTACGGCCGAGCGCCACAACTCATCAACTTCAATAACCTGATCAACTATTTGCGTATCTTTTTCTCCTTTAGCCTGCATCCCGTTTTTTACTTTATCAGGATGTTCTTTTATAAATGTAATATCCAACATAGTTTTTCGTGAATTATATAAATATTATTTTCTGAATATCTTTTGCTCAAAGATATGAGAGATCTACCAAGGTAGGTAGTGTTTTTTTATTTTAGAATTACAAATTAAAAATATTTTGCTTTAGCCTTATTATATTCTTGAATACCTAAATTTATTAGGCTATTATTTATTTCAATTTGATATTTTAATACCACAAGCTTAAGCCAAATGTAACATGAGTCATCATTTAGACGATATAGACATTTCGATACTAAATCATCTGCAAAAAGATGGTCGTGCACAGCGTAATAAGATAGCAGAAATCGTGCACCTTTCCGTTCCATCCGTTTCGGAACGTATGCGAAAACTTGAAGAGCGCAATTTGATTGAAGGTTATAATGCCATCATTAATGCCAAAGAATTTCATTATGATATTACAGCCTTCATCTTTGTCGAAGTCGACGGTTCCACCAATTATCCAAAATTTGTAGAAAAGAGTGTACGAGAATCGGAGGTGCTTGAATGTCACTCAATTACCGGTGACGGATCACATATACTAAAGATCAGAACGAAAAACACCGCCTCCTTCGAGCGATTACTTTCCAAGATACAGTCCTGGGATGGTGTTAAAAAAACCCGTTCCAATATTGTATTATCATCATTCAAAGAGACACGAGAAATTCCAATCACCAGAGAAGATATAGACTAACTTTGTTGTCAAATACTTGTCATTTAATCATTTTCTTATGTGCGGCTGATCATTATTAAATATCTGATTCTCTCAATTATCCTTTCGGCATTTGTTTTATCACCGAAGCTTTCTCGGGCTAAACCCGAACATAGAGTAGGTATTGAATGGAACCCTCCCAATGATCTCGCTATTGCCCGGGACGAACTCAAGCTCTTTCAAAAAAACGGTGTTCAATATTTAATGTTGAACCAGCAAGTACGTCCGGCCATTTTGGATATGTTGAATAACTATTCATTTAAACTTTACATTACGATTCCCAATCGCTTTATAACAACCTCTGATTTAAGGGATCACTCAAAGTCGATTTTGAAAAAGTGTCAAAATTATATCCATTATTACGATCACTACAAACAAATTGCCGCATATGGTCTTTTTGAGTACGGTGAAACGAATAAATCTTATTTTAAAAGTAGTTTCAACCAAATCATAAATAATTTACGCCCCTTAACGGAACGTCCGTTTTATTACCTCACACAGAAGATTTCCCATCAACCGGAATCTTCAACTTTTAATTTTCACATCACTATTCTTAGTGATGCCTTCATTCAAAAACAGGAAGTCGTTTCCGGTAATAATCAAATACTATTCTATAATCCACCGAAGGATGTTCCTTTTAATGTGCGCAATCTTGAAAAATTATTCCGGCGTACTTCTAAAAATTCTAATCCACTACTTTTCTTCAAATCAAAATGGTTATTCCACCTGTTTGAACAACATATCACCATTTTTGAATACATCTCGAAATTGGCTAAAAACTCAAATATTGTTTTCAGTACGCCCCCGCCCCCTGTGAAGAGACCAAAAGCACATTGGCTTGTACTGCTATTACTTTTACTTTGGGGGGTGATAGCCGTTCATTATGCTTTTGAGCCCAATTACCGTAAATCATTACAAAGATACTTCAACAATCATATTTTCTTTGTAAATGATATTATTGAAAGACATGCCCGCTTAACGGTTTCAAGTCTGATTGTTGTACTTATTCAATCTATATTAGGTGGATTTTTCTTTTATGCTATCAGCATCTATTCATTTTCTAAACTCGGTTTTGAAGCCATAACCTATCACTATCCTTTTTTAGGATTTTTAAATGGTTCCCCTATAAGCCTCTTGTTTCTCGGATTTACAGCCGTTTTACTTTATAACCTGATTAGTATTGTTTGGCTTTATTTTGGATCAGCAGGAATCACTTATTTCTCACAGGCGGTGACTCTGCACATGTGGACGCAACACATAAATATTATCATTTACACCGTCATTCTCACGTTAATCATGTCGGGCGGTTATCTCTTCATCATTTATGCATTAGCAGTGATATTCATTCTTATTATCCTGATGAGTTTTTATATCACGGTTTTCGACACGGTTAAACTCAGTGAACAGCCGTTGCTCCAACATCTATTTACTACCGTTCCCCACTTTATACTACTTGTTGCTGCTCTTGTCTGGTTGATAGCCGGCACAAGCCTGATTAACATATGGCATTTTGCTCTGACCTTATCCTGAAAACAGCCAAATCCAAATCCTAAATCACCTGTTTGCGTAGTCTTGCCACGGGGATATTTAATTGTTCCCTATATTTGCTAACCGTCCTTCGCGCGATTTTGTATCCTTCTTTTTTAAGCTCATTGGTAAGTGCCTGATCGCTTAATGGCTTGGATTTATCCTCTTTTTCAATAATATCCAAAAGCAGATTTTTGACAGCGCGGTTCGAGACTTCTTCACCGCTCTCCGTCTCGACTCCTTCATTGAAGAAATATTTCAATTCATAAATCCCAAAATTCGTCTGAACGTATTTCCCATTAACCACGCGCGATATTGTTGAAATATCCATATTAATTCTATCTGCGATGTCTTTGAGAATCATCGGTTTCAAACCTTGTCCGTATTTAAAAAAATCTTCCTGAAGGGCAACAATAGTACGCATCACATTCAACAATGTTTGCTGCCGCTGAATGATAGACTCGATGAACCATTGAGCCGATTCCATCTTACCTTTGATGAAGGAACGTGTTTCTTTGGCTTCCTCACTTTTACTTTTTCTCGTTTTATCCCAAAGTTTTTTATAATGAGGGGAAATTCTCAAACTTGGTGCATTTCTATCGTTCAGGGAGATGACGAAATCTCCCTCCTCTTTTTCATTTCCGTATTCATCAACTTCGGGCTCGTAATAAACTTCAAAATCAGGAATGATGTAATTACTTGATTCGATTAAATCATTATCCCCAGTTCCAGGTTTGGGATCAAGTGATTGGATACATTCATAAGCCTCACGCATCTCCTCGTCTGTGGCATGTAAATGTTTTTTTATTTTATCAAAATGCTTTTTCTCGAACAGATCCCATTCTTCATCAATGATACGATAAGCAACTTTTTTACCTTTCGTATGATCCGGTAAGGTTTCCAGTTGGATTAGCAGACATTCTCTTAAATTCCGTGCCGCTATACCAACCGGATCGAGATGCTGAATCTTTTTCAAAACTCTAAGAACCTCATCTTCCGTAATCGAAACAGCATTATTGAAAGCAATACTATCGACCAGGGAATCAATATCACGGCGAAAATATCCATCTTCATCGATAGAACCTAAGATTTGATCAGCGATCAACTTCTCTTTGTCATTTAAATCGAGAAGGTTGATCTGATTTTCCAGCTCCTCAAACATCGTCTTGTGGTAGGGATTGGGCAAATCATGCCAATCCTGATCCGGATTGTAAGATCCGGCTTTATAGGATTCCCGTTCATCACCATGAAGATATTCTTCCCAATCGATCTCTTCATTTTCATCGACGGCATCAACCTCCTCAGAATCCGATGTTTCTTCATCAAATTCATCACTATCACTGGAAATACCATCATCCTCTTCTAACAGCGGATTACTTTCCAGCTCTTCCTTCACACGCTGTTCAAGAGCCAAAGTTGGCAACTGAAGCAGTTTAATGTACTGAATCTGCTGTGGGGATAAACGTTGCTGAAGCGATTGCTTCTGTTGTAAATACTGTCCTGATGAAAGCATTATAGCTTATTACGCCTCCATTTTCACTCTTATGTCTTTACAAATTTTTCGAAATTCATCATACCATGATACACCATATTGCCTTACCAAGGCATCTCTGACAAAATCAGCTAAATAAATTCCTTCTCTTTCTGCACGCGAACAAGCCGCAGAACACAAAGATGGAACATATTCAAAATTAACATAATCTTTTCCACCTACTGTTTTGATCCGTAACGGATACAAATGGCAGCTTATCGGCTTCATCCAGGGAAACCGTCCTTCCCGATACGCTTTATGTATCGCACAAGTGGCAACCCCATTGTCATCATAAGTTACAAAAACGCATTCATTTCCATCCGTACAATTTAATTCGGGATCTTCATTTTCGGGATAAACGATTAATCCCTCTTCTTCTACAACTTCGACTGCCCGTTTACGCAATTCACCTTTTAAATCCCGGTACGCTTTCTTTAAAACGGGTATTTCTTCTTCTTTTACCGGTGCTCCGGCATCCCCAACTACACAACAAGCTCCTTTACACTTATGTAAATCGCATGCAAATTTAGCATTTGCGACATCATCTGATATGACTACATTTTTAACCTGAAACATGAATTATCTTGATTAGTAACATCCTTCCTGCATTGGAAATTAAGCAATTTTTAGCTTTTATCATTCCATTTTACATTACCAATTCCGGAAAGATGAGTTTTTCGAACAATTATATTTTTTTAATACCCAAGCCTTTGAGACAAGATAAGTTTGTTGAATAGAGGATTAACTTTGCCGTATCATTTTAACCGGAAATGCTTGCCAGCCATCTGTTCAACACATCCTGCCATTTCCAAACTTAATAAATCTACTAAAAGCTTATGAGAAGGGACACTAATTTTTACAGCTAAGTCATCTATATGCTGTTCACCTTTTTCCAAAATTTCACAAATCGTACGCTGTTGTTCGCTCAAATCAATAGTTTGCCATTTTTTCTTGTGATTTTCCGGCTCATTCGGTTTCAACTCATTATTAAACGAAACAGGTAACTCCTCAAGTATATCATCGATATCCTGTACAAGTTTTCCCATTCCTCTTTTAATCAGAAAATTACCGCCAACACCGGTTCGGTTTAAATTACTATGAGGAATAACAAAGACTTCCCGGTTTTGATCGAGCGCCAGCTTTGCCGTAATGATACTTCCACCTGAAATACCGGATTCAACTACAAGCACGCCCATACTCATACCGCTCACTATTCTGTTGCGAATCGGGAAATTACCGGCATCGGGTTGAGTACCAAGTGGAAATTCGCTAATCACGGCACCCCCTTTATCGATTATTTCCCGGACAAGTTTTTTATTCGTTTTGGGATAAATGACATCCAGTCCAGAACCTAAAACCGCAACCGTCTGTCCACCTTTATTAACACAAGCTCTATGCGCTTCCGTATCGATACCATAAGCTAATCCACTTATCACCGTCATATTCTGTGATACAATTCGATCTGTAAAATGACGTGCCATTTCCCGTCCATATTTGGTCGGTTTACGTGTACCTACAACAGCCATACCATCTCTGTTTATAGATTCAAGAGACCCCATAACCCATAGTAATAAAGGAGAATCGTAAATCTCGCGAAGCCTGTCAGGATAATGAACAGAACGGTATGAGATGATTTGCGCTCCCATTTTTCGAGCCTTATCAATGATGGCATCGACTCTTTCCCAGTCGATCAATTTTTGAATATTTGCCGAAATTTGCGGGCCAATTCCGGGTATCCGGCGTAATTCGCCCTTACTCAATTTGAAAATATCATATGGATTTTTTACTCTCTTAAAAAGCAGGCGTATCCTTTGCGCGCCTATTTTGGGGATTGTACTCAGAGCTATTATCGTTCGAACCTGATCAGTCATCAGTTTGCTTTTCAAGTTCGTTCCAGATCATCTCCTTCAACTCATTAAGATGATACCCTGTTGCTGCTGAAATAGTGATATAGGGTGCATCAAGATCAATCTTCTGATTCAATTTATAATCTTCTAATAAATCCATTTTGGATATGGCTATAATCCTTGGCTTTTCCAATAAATCTTCCCTGTAAGCCTTCAGCTCATCGCACAATGCCTTATATTCGTAATTAATGTCGGTGTTCGCGCTAATTACAAATAGCAGCACATCATTCCGCTCAATATGACGTAAGAACCGAATACCTAATCCTTTTCCTTGATGTGCTTCTTCGATAATACCGGGGATATCGGCCATTACAAAACTTCGGTAATCGGCCAGAGAAACCACACCCAGGTTGGGCTCTAATGTCGTAAATGGATAATCCGCTATTTTCGGTTTCGCTGACGATAACGAAGATAAAAGTGTACTCTTACCTGCATTAGGGAACCCAACGAGTCCGACATCTGCAATAAGCTTTAATTCTATTTCAACAACTTTTTCTTCACCTTTTTCTCCTTCCTGTGCAAAACGGGGAGTCTGATTAGTCGCACTTTTAAAGTGTGCATTACCATAACCCCCTTTACCGCCTTTAGCGATAACTAAATCTTCCTTATCCTCCGTTACTTCACCAATAACTTTCCGGGTATCCTCTTCGTAAGCTACCGTTCCCAGAGGGACTTCAAGAATGATTGGATCCGCATCTTTCCCCGTTTTAAGTGCACCGGCTCCATTTTCACCCTTATTGGCTTTTAAGAATTTCTTATATCGAAGATCGAGGAGGGTATTTAACTGAGCATTACCGCGCAAAACGATATCCCCCCCTTTACCGCCTTCGCCGCCATCGGGTCCACCGCGTGGCACATACTTTTCTCTTCTGAAATGAACAGATCCAGATCCGCCGTCTCCGGCTTTTATGTACATTTTAGCATAATCTGCAAAACGCATGAAGCTTCCCTGATGAGTTTAACTCTGATTATTATTAAAATAAAGCTCTGAATGATAAGACCCATTCAGAGCCATAACCTTACAATTTTTTATTATAAATTTTAAAGAAAGTGTATTTCCACCATAAATACCATGATTTCTATTTGGGAAATACATGATTTTGAAGGGGATATTATAAATGAATAATACAAAGATAACAGATTTGCTGATCACCCATTATAAATATTCAACCTACACAAATTGATGCTAATCTATTCAGTATCCAATCCAAAATATTTCAGTAAATCGATCTTTTAAGAAGTACCTTACACCTCATATTTGTGTAGTAATATTTTCAATAATTTGGATAGTTTACTCTTCATCTGGGTACGCGGCACGATGAAATCAAGGAAACCGTGTTCCAACAGATATTCCGATCTCTGAAATCCATCCGGTAAATCACGGCCAATTGTCTGCCGGATAACCCTGGGACCTGCAAAACCGATTAAGGCACCTGGCTCGGCAATATTGAAATCACCTAACATAGCATAGCTGGCGGTGACTCCGCCCGTTGTAGGATTGGTCATTAGTGAAATATAAGGCACTTTTTCATCATGCAGTAAAGCCAGTTTCGACGCGGTTTTGGCCATTTGCATAAGGCTGAGAACACTCTCCATCATTCGCGCACCCCCCGATTGTGAAATCATAATAAAGGGGAAATGATGTTCTCGCGCATAATCAATGCCACGGGCGATTCGTTCTCCGACAACAGAGCCCATACTTCCACCAATAAATTTGAAATCCATACAACCTATAACGACATCAATATCCTTAAGTATACCAACTCCAATACGAACGGCATCGCTTAAACCCGTTTTTTTCTGAGAACTTTCTAAGCGATCGGAATACTTTTTCCTGTCTTCAAATTCGAGCGGATCGGTCGGCTGTATATCCGTAGCGATTTCCTCATATTCACCATTATCAAATAAAATGGCAAAATATTCATTACTACCTATGGGAAAATGATAACCACTTAACGGATCCACCCATAAGTTATCCTCCAACTCTCGTCTGTGAATGGTTTCGCCGGTCGTTGGGACTTTCACCCAAACACCCTCAGGCATTTCTTTCGGAGTACGTGTTCTGATATTTGTTTCGTTTCTTTTAAACCACGCCATGTAAATAATATTTTATTTAGGAAACTTTATGATTAACCCTAATTATTCACGTATTTAATAATAAGCAATACATATCATTTTGATATTACAAAAACTAATGAAGAATAACACTATCCTCAATTTAGAGAGTGCCCAAAAAAAACGGTGAATAATCCGGGTTTAAAATAATGAATAAGTTTTGAAGCCAAAATATTTCACAGTCAGTGAATATACATTACTTTTTACTGACTTGCGGCTCGCTTTTATTGTAATAATGTGGATTGAATTCTTCTGGTATAACTTGTTGGATTAATTTGGATGACTCATCAACTAATAGATATTTTTCACGTTGATCATAAAGATCGACTAACACTGATGCCTGAATACTTTCGTCGTCTAAAATCTTAATGTCTGCAATATTGTCAACCGGAATGCGATGAATACCCGTTCCAATCAAACCATCACCTTTCTCCATATAATCATGCAATTCGTCAATTTTTCTGATTGCTACATCGGTCAATGGATGCAATTCATTATTCTTAACAGTAAATAACTGATGATAAAGATGAACTCGTCTTGCATCAATAACCGCATGAATTCAGGTCAATTCCGGATCTTTCTGCATAGCGGAAGCCGCAAAGTACAAGAGGGTATTCACGCCATATAATGGCACCGATCTATTGAATAATAATCCTTTCACTGCACTTGCTGCAATTCGCAATCCGGTATATGATCCAGGTCCTGCCGTTACCACAACGCCGACCAAATCGTCAATTGTAAGCCCGGCTTCGTTCAATACCTCGTCAATAAATACGAATAACAATTCCGAGTGAATCCCAAGCCCTTTTTCTTTTTTCACTAACACATTATTCTCAGAGTTTCGTAAAGCGACAGAACATATTTTAGTCGCAGAATCCAGGGCAAGTATGTTATGTTTTTTTTGAGTCACCTTTATTTATTATTTATGAAAAGTTTAGTCTGACTGATTTGAACCCATTTTTCATAGAGATTAATAAGTTGTGGAAATAAATCCTGACCAAAATTTTTTCGATTGACACTCACTTGAAACTGATATCTGAGATTACGAGCATCCGAATTATATTTAAACGATAAACTGGCACCCGGAATTTGATCACTTACGCCATTTTGTAACTGTTTCAACCGGTAATTTCTGGGTAATCGCATGGTAAAATTAACCTCCATATGTTCCGGAGCCTGTAACGTAACCGGTAAATTACGATTATTATTGCCCAAAGGATTTTTCATCTTATATCCAACAACAAGAGGCTCCATTTCCAAACCGGATTGAAAACTGATAGCATATTGTGGAATTTTGAAATCCGCTGAAACAACAACCGGCTGACTTAATTTCTTAATATTCTCAAATTTCACGTTTGAAAAAACCGGATTATTATATCGCCCAAATAAATCTTCATGAATAATATCAAAGTTGCTCAAACTAGAGTTGAGTTGATTCCTTATTTTTTGAGCCAAATACCCATAATTTTTTGCAACCACCCGGCCTGATATCGTACCGGAAGTATCAATCCGGGCATGGATCGTTATTTTCATTGAGAAATAACTGCGATTTGGTTTAAGCTTAATCCATTTATAAGAATCTGAGGTAATCAAAAAGCCCGATCCATTAATCAGTTTAACAGGCAACAGATTAGGGTAACTATTCTTGATCGTCGCATCCATAAAATAGGATTTCCCATTCAGTTTAACATAAGCGATCATTCCATTAAACTGATATAAAGAAGGAAACTGATTGAGTATTTTTCCCCATTTTCTGGTAGATATCAACATTGGTTTCGCATCAATCCCAGCGCCCTGCAGCATCGCGATCAGAGACTGATTGATCGCTGCCTGATTAGCCGGTTGTCCATTTATCACATTCTTCAAATTTTGGGTGCTGAAGACACCAGTGCTGCCATCGTAAGTTATTTTATCATTCACATACCTGAAGACACTATCCAAACGGGCTTTCTGACTTGTAACAGTTTTTGCAATATTTTTCCCAATTTTAGTTACTTCGGGATACTTTTTGATATTATCTAAAAGTCCCTGTCTGTTACGTATTTCAGCAGCCACAATCGCCCAGCTTTTACCCAGAATTTGCCGGGGATTTCCAAATGACTTCCAGATAAATTTCATTTTCCAGCGATAGTCATCCAGCGATGTGATAAAGGGTTCTTTGTGCAGAGCAGGTACATTAAACACATACCAATTATCAATGATAACCGGCGGG
>Ga0102944_1001813_pt1 | contig 13392 bp, 11 predicted proteins | sample SalPonD_shore_MG_FD_78172 | JGI IMG/M metagenome (GOLD analysis project Ga0102944, IMG submission 78172) | Salt pond soil microbial communities from South San Francisco under conditions of wetland restoration - Salt Pond MetaG... | ecosystem: Environmental > Aquatic > Marine > Intertidal zone >...
ACCGCGCTGGACCGACGCACCCCGGATGCGGTGTACTTCCAGCAGGTTGCCCCCGAGTGGGCAGCCTGAAACCCGAGGCGGATTCCACTTAAGGCAGTGTCCAGGATTCGGGGTCCATTTCTCCCGGCGAATCTCCTCCCAAAGCTCCTGGCGCACCATGGCCGTCTCCGCAGGTGAAGGACCTGCCTGGATCATGCGCCCTGGCTCGTGCTTGGCCACCTTCATGGCACTCCCTCCTCAAGCTGGAGGGTGGGGAAAATTCAATGACCATCAACTGGGGATTATTGGATGACCGATGACAGGACCGACAGGCCGGCGTCGGCCTCCTTCAGGATCGAGACGATCTGCGTCTCCGTGAACCGTGACTTCTTCATCGCTACCTCCTGGGCATAGTCTGCCAGAAGGCTCTAACTCCGACCTGTCTACCTTGGGGGGAAGCTTACGGTGACACCCAGCTCCCGACAGATATCCTTTACCGCCACACCCTCTTCGGCGCGCTTCAGGGCGCTGGCGATCTGGTGCTCGTTGTACCGGCTCTTGCGCATGATGACCTCCGGGTGGAAGCTGCCATCATTGCGGAAATTCCACTTAGCCGTGGACCTGATCTGCGGGAAGGGGACAGTGGGGCGAGGGGCACGCGTAAACTTACTCCCGAAGTCGCGAGGAAGGGTCATCACTCAAATTTTTCCGGCGTCGTGAAACGGCTGATAGCCTGAATCGGATTGTTAGTACAGAGGACGGCAAGACTATGCCGTCCTCCTTCCATCCAAATCCGTGTCAACAGGTGCTACGGTTGATACCGAAGCACGTAATAATCACCGCCTTGGGTCAGCATGGCTACCAAGCCTGTCTCGGAATCGTATTCAATATATTGATCATTGTTGACACCGCTAAACGTGGCACCCCCAGCGTTTAACGATTTCCATGTACCGGTGTTCGGATTAAAAATTCTCGTTTCAGCGGCCGTCGCCCCGATTGCGAGATATTCATCCGAGTCGTTGATGTACGTTACGTCGCTACCACCACTCAAGCCAGTGGGCGATGGAAGAGTTCCATAGGTATGCGTTTGGGGATCATAGTAGAAAAACGTGGAGCCATTTCTAAACACCCACCGCTGGCGTTTGCTATCCCATGTAGATAGAGCGCCGTAAAGCGAGTCTGGCGGAGAGGACTGCAATGTAATCTGTTCCCATGACTTGCTCTTGAAATCGTATTCCGCAGCATGTGTCCCGTTGCTATCGAGAAAAAGCATGCGATCCTTTTCTGGCCAGTATTTGAGGTGAGACTCATAGTTTGAAACCGTATATATGCTCGGCCAGAAGGTACGGATATTGCCATCCTCCCGTCTTTCCCAGCTATTAGCGCCGAATTGATAGATCCACGTCGAATGCTGGTCGGTATCCAACGCCGTTTTGGCAGCGGACGTAACATTGGTGCCGGTGCGCAATTTGGAGTTGGCTCCCAAGATCAGCATGAGTTCGTCACGATTCGAAACGTACGCAAAGGCGTCGTACACATGCCGCGGTGCGGGAGTAACGTCCGATTGAAAGTCCGGAAGTAACCAACCCCCGCTATATAGACTACCGCCCCAGTTGGTAAGCTTGTTTATTGTAACGACATTATTGCCCACGTCCCAGGAGGCGACAGCGTCAGCGTAATAGTCTTCCCGGAGTGATGAATTTTGCGCGCCCTCGTAAAAAACAACCTCACCTGTCGCGGATCGATAAGTGGAGTTTCCGTAATTAACGGCGTGAGGCACGATCTCAGTGTCGGAAGGAACACCGGCCGCCAATACCAGTCCGGGTTTGACCTGGACCCATTCGTTGATTGGCAATTGATCAACGGCTAATGGCCCGCTGCTTTCAACGACAATCGTTGAATCAGAGCTGGCTTGATCGTTCCCCCCAGAGTTGTTGCTAGTGCCGTTGTTCGTAGTGCCTCCGCCGCCCGAGCCGGATTGCGAGCTCCCGTCGTTGCTCGCAGACGAAGCGCCGTCGCCGCCGCTTCCCGCGGCGCATCCTACTGCCGAGAGGGCGACCGCAAGGATCAAGGGCAGCGTTAAAGCGTGTTTAGGGCTGGATATGCAGGCTAACATCTTGTGGAGTCCTTTTTGCGAAATGGCTTGACCAATCCCGGTCCGAGTTGTGGCGCGTATGCCAACGGGAACTTCAGCATCTGTCACGCCGGTCGATCGCGTGCACTAGAAGAGACGAACGTCCGGGAACTGGCCATGTCCCGAAGGTTCACGGCCGATTCCACGTGCCGTCATGTTTCTTTATGGCCCATTCGGGGGCGACCTCATAGCCGCCGCTCCACCAGCTAAAGTCGCGCGCCTGGTAGCGTTTATACGCTTCAGCGGCTCCTTCAACTCCGGTGTCTGCGGCGACCGCGATGGCGGGCGCCATCTGCGCACCATAGTCCGAGGCGGTTCGATCAGTGCCCACATCAGTACTGCCGACAGGAGGGCACGATGTATTTGGGAAATTTTTGTCGAACAACTGCTTCCAGGTTGTGTAGTTATTGCCGTCCTGCGTGAAGCGGATACCAAGGGCGTACATCGTGCCATAGGCCCAGCAGTAGCTACTGCCGTCTCCGAGGCGCGCCACTATGGCTTTGGCTTTCCAATCCCAGACTCCGGTCGAAATCAGCTCGGAACGGTAGCCTCGTTCATAGGCTGAACCGATCGCCCATGTCAGGTAGTCGTCTTCCCAAGGCGTAAATCCAACCATATCGCCCGTGTCATTAAGGTTTGGAGTCATGTCGGCGGAGCGATTGATGGCGCGCCCCACCCCGGGTCCGGTGGCGAGGATGCCGAGAGGGCTCAAGGGAATCGCGTCATCCCTGAAGGAGTCGATGGCGTACACAACAGCATCGTCCAGAGTCTGTTTTAGAGGATGTTTATCGGGCGTTATCACTGCGGCGTTAACAATATTTCTGAAGCCCCACGCGACGCCCCGAGTTTGCCCCTCATAGAACGGACGAGGCCAGCCAACGTGCGACCCCGGCCGCTCCATTATCCAATTCGCGACGGCCCAAAACTGACACTGCTCGAGGTAGTCAAAGTCACCGGTAAGCAGATACGGGAGGTAGGGGCAATTCGGCTGATGGGCCATGTCCGTCTTGATCGGAGTTGTGGATTGGCGTGCAGCCGCTATGCCTCCCCAACCATGACCGATAGCGTCTGGATGATCGGCAAGATCCAAAGGGAATCCCGTGTTCTCATCACGAGGATTCATGGCATCGTCGTGTTTGCTTACTACCCAGTGATAGACGTCTGCGTGTGCCATCATTGCGTTATAGGCACGGTGGTCACCGCTGATCAGGTAAGCGGCGGCAAACCGATCGAGTGGAGCGAGATGAGGGGCACTGCCTGCGGAATCCAGAGCCGCGGAGAGATCGCCAACTCCGTTCCAGTCCACACTTTGGGTGTAGCCATTGAGTATTGCATTACTAATGGTGATATCAACGTACTCGGGAGTAAGGCCCGTGGCCTGAATGTATTGGACGTCGTGCTGAACCCAAAACTGCGGATCCCCGCCCCACCAAAAGCGTTTCGGATAGCGCTTGTCTGCACCGATCGTAAACCGGTTCTTTGTATATTGGACCTGCCCGCCGACAGAGAGTGAGACGTCACCCTGAATGTCATTCAGTGTGTGGAACACACCGGTATTTTCAAGGACCATGGTTACGTAGACGCGGTCAACGGGCTTGCCGAAGGCGCGTATGTGAAAATAGCCCTGTAACTCTGAGTGCTGGTTTCCGGTGCCGTTGAGACGTAACGGGCCACCCACAACGAACTCTGATGCTAGAGGGCCCTGAAAATGAACATAGTTTTCCCGCGGCGTGATGGTTCCATTCAACAGGTCACCAGCTGACAAAGAGTAGACGCCGCTCGATGTATTCACTTTAATAGTTGCGTCGAACGCGGAGGCGGCAACATCGCCCTTGGTGATGACAGAACCGACACTCGGAGTGCCGCGCTGGATGATGTATTCGCCGTCATTGCCGGATGAGGCGGACGGAACGAAGCTGACGACTCCGTGAAGTACCGAGCCATCCGTCCGCCACGTGGCGAGTGGGTTCCATTGAGATTGAAGCACTTGTCCGTTGCTGTCAGTGACCACGAGACCCTGGGACGCATCGAGTTCCCCTTCCGGCAGGGGAAGTCCGAAGGTCACGACTCGGTCTGCTCCCGAGCCCTTGTCGGTCAAGTGAATGCTGGTAATGGTGGGACCCGAAGCCTGTGTATTGCCACTTGAGCCGCCGTTACTGGTGTTATCTCCGGCATTGCCTCCGTTGCCGACGGTATTGCCGCCGCTGCTGGTGTTATCTCCGGCATTGCCTCCGTTGCCGACGGTATTGCCGCCGCTGCTGGGGCCGCCGCCACAACTGGCGATGCCAAATACCGCTACGAAGACGAAGATGGCTGACAGGGGGCATTTGAAAGACGTCATAAGATTCCATTTCTCCATTCCCGGATCCTGGACCTCGGGATGCGGTCATCGGACTGTGCGACGGGCGCTCAACTAGTCGCGCCACGCCAAAACGCGCACTCTGTGACAAATTCGGCGTGCAACTGTGCGCATTCTGCACTTCCCGCCGCAGGTTTTTCGTGAACTTTGTCCCAAGGTGCAAAAGCGTCGCCGATTGGCAACGGTTATGCCTCGGCATTGCCGCGAATTGGTCCGGTAATGCCTATCGAGCTGAAGAGTTCGAGTGCTGGCCTGTGGCAGTTTGACGGCGTGAACGCCAAACCGGTGGTTAGATGGGTGCGGGTACCCAAGTAAACAACCTTAGCCGCGCTGGATATGCTCTAACATTTTGATTGAAAGCGGTTTATTGTGGAGAAGCAATGCCGTGGTGCCGCGGGTAACCTGTGGCGTATCCAACCGACAACACAGTGGCTCATGGCAGCGGGATGGCATTTTTAGCTTCGACCGCCACGTGGGGCTGCTCTCGCGGTATTTCGTGCGTCTAGCATGGGACGTTACACTGCGTATTCCCATCTGGACCTATCTGCTGAGTTGACATTAAATCATGTCCCTAACTTTTTGAATAAATGGTCAGGATTGGCCATGAATTTACGCGCCGCTGTCGCTGTCTTAGGTTTGGCGACACCGGCTGACTCGGATCGGCGCCCTTTTCATGCATCCGACGAACGGTGGATGACAGGGCTGGAGAAGCCAATTCCATCCTACCGATTGTCATCCTCCCGGCTCTGCGCGTCGGCATACAGCAGGTAGCAGCCTTTCTGCTGCTAGGATGATCGCGTTCTCGAAGGAGCTTTGGACTGCCAGATTAAAGTAGAAGCTCAGGCGGGCTGGGATGGCTGAGGAACCCGACCGGGCTGGCTGTCAGCCCGTAGGCGCCGGACTGGAAGAGCACTACGAGGTCGCCCGGGGCGGCGCGGGCAACCTCGATCTTGCTCGCCAACACATCCAGTGGCGTGCACAGTGGGCCCGTAATTGTAGCGGTTTCCCGGGGCTCGCCGTTGAGGCGGTTTCCGATGACTGCAGGATAGTTCTTCCGGATCACTTGACCGAAATTGCCCGACGCCGCGAGGTGGTGATGCAGCCCGCCGTCGGTGACCAGGAAGGCATGGCCCCGCGAGATTTTCCGGTCGATAACGCGCGCGACGTAGATGCCTGCTTCGCCAACGAGATAGCGGCCCAGTTCCATCACTATCTCCGTCTCTCCCAGGCGTTGCTGGGCTATCTCGAGATGACGTTCCAGCGCGGACGCGATGGGGGCCACCGGCAGCGGCGTGTCCCCGGGAAAGTACGGAATGCCGAAGCCGCCGCCTATATTGAGCATCTCCAGCCGGGCGGGGGCGTCATCCGCGAGTCGACAGGCGAGGTCGAAGATCTGGTCGTGGGCTTCCGTGATGGACTCCGCGCGGAGGTTCTGGGAACCCGTATAGATGTGGAGGCCACGGAAATGTAGCCCACGCTCCCCGATCAGCTTGAGCATCTCGGGTACGCGTTCGGCGTCCACGCCGAACACCTTCGGCCCGCCCCCCATCTTCATGCCTGAGCTCTTGAGCTCGAAGTCCGGGTTGACGCGCACCGCGACGTGGGCCTGTTGGCTGAGTCGTTCGGCGGATGACGTGATCCTGTCCAGTTCGGTGAACGATTCCAGGTTGACGGTAATGCCGCTGGCGACGGCGGAATCCAGCTCTTCCGGGCGCTTGCCGGGGCCTGCGAAGCTGATCTCCGAAGGGGACATGCCGGCGTCCAGGGCAACGGCGAGCTCTCCCGCGGATGCCACGTCGATGCCGTCGACCAGCGAGGCCATGTGGCCGACCACGGCTGGCATGGGGTTGGCCTTCATGGCGTAGTGGAGACTGATGCCCTCGGGCAGCGCCTGCCGGAGCTCTGCCACCCGGCGGCTCATGAGTACCCGGTCGTACGCGTAAAACGGCGTATGGCCAACCCTTTCCGCTACCCGGGTCAGCGGTAGACCACCGATATACAGGCAGTCATCGACGACCGGGAAGTAGTCCGCGGGGATCTGGCTGGGCAGGTCCGGCGCACTCACGGCATGTCCTCCTCGAACAGATCCAACAGGGACTGCTTCAGCGCGTTGCGGTCGATCTTGCCGTTAGCGTTGCGCGGCAGCGCGCCAGTGCGCGCCAGGATCTGGGTAGGCACCATGAACCCCGGCAGCTGCTGCTTGCAGTGGACGAGCAACTGGTCGGTATCGGGTGCGCGACCGTCGGCTGCAGGACTGACCAGCACCACAATGGCTTGGCCGAGGGTGGGGTGCGGGATGCCGATGGCCGCCGCATCGCCCACCAAGCTGGTAGCATATATGACCTCTTCTATCTCGTTGGGGCTGACACGGTAGCCCGAGGTCTTGATCATTTCGTCACGGCGGCCGACGAAATAGAGAAAGCCTTCCTCGTCTGACTTCACCGTGTCTCCCGACCAGACGGCGCGCTCCTCGAGCGGGAGGCCAGAGGCCCGACCCGGGATCGTCTTGAATCTCTCGGCCGTCTTCTCCGGCGCATTCCAGTAGCCCATGGAAACCAGTGCCCCCCGGTGGACCAGCTCACCCGGTTCGTTGACTGCGCATGGGCTGCCGTCTTCGCGCAGGACCATGACCTCGGCGTTGGGGATGGCCCTGCCCATGGAGCCCGGCCGACGGTCGATCTCTTCGGGAGGGAGATACGTGGAGCGGAAGGCCTCGGTCAGGCCATACATGAGGAAGATCCGCGTATCCGGCAGCCGTTCCCGTAGAGCCGCCAGGGTGGAGCCGGGCATGGCGCCGCCGGAGTTGGTGATGTAGCGCAGCGAACGGCTGGCCGCCTCCGGCCAGTCAAGCTGGGCCAGCTGTATCCACAGTGGAGGCACGGCGGCGAGGCCGGTGATGGCGTCGCGCTCGACGGCCCGCACCACGTCCCGGGGCAGCAGATAATTGATCAGCGTGACTGACGCGCCGACGCGGAAGGCCGTCGTGAGCTGGCTCAGACCGTAGTCGAAGCTCAGCGGCAGGGCCGCGAGCAGGCGATCGTCCGGGGTATTCTCGAGATACTCGGACACGCTCTCGGCCCCGGCGACCAGATTGCGATGCGACAGGACCACGCCCTTGGGTTGGCCGGTGCTACCGGAGGTATACAGAATCGCGGCCATGTCCGCATCGATGCGGCGCGGGCGGCGTGGGGAATTGGCATTGGTTTCCAGCCACTGCGCCCACGGCGCGACTGCGTAGGTGCCCTGTGCTCGTTCGGTGGTTTGCTCATCCCTGTTGTCGACGATCACGACCGTGTGCAGGTCCGGACACTCGACAAGAGCCGGCGCCAGAATCTCTAGGCGCGGCGCGGAGGTAACCAGCACTCGAACATTGCAATCCCGAAGGATATAGGCAACCTGGGCGGGCTTCAGGAGGGGGTTTACGGGTACGAAGACCCCGCCGGCGACCGCCGTGCCAAAAAGTGCGTAAACGGTTTCCAGACGCTTCTCGAGGTACACCGCCACGCGTTCGTCCGGATCGAGACCGCCGCGCACTAAGGCCCCGGCAACTCCCTCAGCGGCCTCGAAAAGATCAGCGTAAGTCAGGTGCGCGCTTGCGAATCGAACTGCGGGCGCGTCGGGGCTTCGGGATGCTGCGGCGTCGATCAACTGATGAACCAGGTGGCCCATGATCTAGCGAGTGCTCCGGCTGTCTCGTCCTTCTTGTAGACGCAGTCTACCTGCAAACACGTATCGTTGGCAGGAGTAATGGCGCATAACTGCAGCGAGTGATATAGACTACTCAGAGGAGCCCTCAGGGTAACTGAGATTGATGATTCATCACTCTATGATAATGGCTTCCGGGCAGCTCGGACCCATGCAAAGAATACTCGCCACCATATGTTTGGGGATACTTCTGTGGAGTGCGTTCGGTCAGGTACAGGCTGCCCCTTGCGGCAACCTGATGTCCGACGCTGCGGGTTACGGTCCGTATGACTACAGGGACCCCATTGCCCGTCGAGATAAGCTGGAAATCGTGGAGAGACGGCATTTTACGGAAGCCGTGGCTGAGTTGCGACATGGAAGTACGGCCACGGCGCCGGGGTCGGACATAGATTACACTTTGCGCCATTTCCCGAATCACTATCGGGCATTGGACTCCATGATGCGGTTAGCCCTTAGAGAAGGCAAAGTGAAACCCACGGGCTCCAGGTACACTATGGACTGCTGGTTTGAGCGGGCACATCGCTTCGCGCCAGATGACGGGGTCGTGTTGATGCTCGAGGCGATATACCGGGACAAGCAGGGCAAGCTGGATACGGCCATTCAAACCATGAAGCAGGCGCTATCGCTGGATCCGCAGAACGCCAATATTCATTACAACCTGGGATTGCTGTATGTAAAGGCAAAACAGTACGAAAAGGCCAGAGAGCAAGCGCACACCGCCTACAAAGAAGGGTTCCCACTGGACGGCCTGCGCAAATTGCTGGTTCAGGCCGGAGAGTGGAAGGGAGAGTGAGTGCCTAGCGTGGCGACAAAATGCTTGGTGCGAGATCGTAGTCTTATCACCTGCAATTAAGAGTCAACGTCTAGTAGTGGCGGAGCACTGAATGGACGGCGTTTGGGGGAGACTGATTTGGCGGGGCGAACCGCATCTGCCAGGGCTTTCCGCCCCGGGTGCCAATGTCCACGCGGATGGAGCGGCCTTGGGTGGCACGGGCCGTGCGGAGGTAGGTGAATCGTCACTGCTGCTATGGGCGACTCTGGGGCTCCAACGACGACAGTACCCGCAAAGTGAGTATGTCGGGCACAGCTTTCTCGAACATATTGCGGATTCCAATCGATTGTTCAGCGAAAGTGGGGCGATGATCGCCTATGATCGGACACGCGGCCGGATCATCGCAGCCGTTGACCGGTTCTGCACTGTTCCGCTGTATTTCAGGGAAGAAGATGATGGCGTTGCGATCGCGTCGGGACTACCTCTGCTTTCCGTATTGTCCTCTGGCGCATTCGACATCCGTCAGCAGGGCATATTCGATTACCTTTATTTTCATGTGGTTCCGGCACCGGAAACGGTCTTCGCCGGCGTCAAGCGCTTGCTGCCGGGCCAAGTGCTTTACGCGGGGACAGGAGGTGTCTCTATCGAGACCGCTTGGCGTCCGGAATTTCGCGTCAATCGGCAGCTTTCCCGTGAGGACGCTGGTGCCTCTCTTCGCCAACGGCTCGACGATGCAGTTAGCAGGCTCTCCGAAGCCCGCGCGGTCGGGACGTTCCTGAGCGGTGGCACCGACAGCACGTCGATTACCAGTACACTGAGCACTGTTCGGGCGGTGCCGGCGAAGGCGTTCTCTATCGGCTTCGATGAGCCCGGGTATGACGAAACGGAGTATGCCCGGATCGCCGCCAAAGCCTGCGGCGCTGAACACCATGAATACTTCGTTACACCGGACGATGTAGTCGAAGCCGTGCCGCGCATCGCCGCATCCATGGACCAGCCGTTCGGCAATGCGTCGGTCGTGCCCGCTTACTACTGCGCGCTGCTTGCCCGGGACCACGGCGTCGACCTCATGTTGGGCGGTGACGGCGGCGACGAGCTATTCGGCGGGAACGAACGTTACCAGAAGCAACTCCTGTTCGCTCTCTACGACGGGCTACCCCGGTGGCTGCGCCTGGGCTTACTGGAGCCCGGGTCGGCGTTGATGCCGCCGCTGCCGTTGCTGCGCAAGGTCAAGAGCTACATCAACCAGGCGCGGATGGGTATGCCCGCGCGTATGGAGTCCTACAACTTACTGGGGCGGATCGGGCCTTCGAACATACTCACTGCGGCATTTCTGGAGAATGTCTCACGGGATCAGCCACTTTCGTTGATCGAGCATGTCTACCGGAACGTCCATGCCGACGGCGTTATTAACCGGATGCTTGGCCGCGACTTCCAATTCACGCTCGCTGACGATGACCTGGTGAAGGTACGCGGTGCCTGCCGGCTAGCGGGCGTTGATGTCGCCTTTCCGTTCCTGGACGACGCCATTGTGGATCTTTCGCTGACGCTTCCGGAAGACTGGAAGGTCACCCGCAAGGCGTTGCGGCCGTTCTTCAAGGAAGCCTTGAGCGACCGTCTGCCGCCGGAGGTGATCGGAAAGCAGAAGCATGGATTCGGTCTGCCTTTTGGCGTCTGGCTTTCGAAACACCGGGGGCTGCGCCGGCTTGCCTCCGACAGTCTAGAGTCGCTCGCGGAGCGGGGCATTGTACGCAAGGCGTTTCTCACGGAGCTGTTGTCTGCACGGCTTGACGAGCACGGCGCCTATTACGGGACGCTGGTCTGGGTACTGATGATGCTTGAGCAATGGCTCCAGGCTCAGTCATCTGCAGTTGGCCAGCATGGAGGGAGAATGAGGCTCGATGTGTCCGGAGCTTGAGTACTCTTCGGAAGCGCGTGTCTGTTACCCGCCAGGGCGTCGACTAACCGGCACCCTACTGATCATCCTGCTCGTGGGCGGTGCGGTGTTCGGAACGGGGGCGCGGGCCTCGGAGGCCCTGGCCGATACCATTCCCCGCGTCAAGCCGGCTGTGGTCGCGGTAGGCACCTATGAGCCTACCCGGCGGCCGCCGGCCGCCATCCGGGGTACTGGCTTCGTGGTAACGGACGGACTGACCGTGGTTACCAACGCCCACGTACTGCCCGCAAGTCTGAATGGGGAACGCCGGGAGACACTCGCACTATTCTTTCGCCGCGGGAAGTCTGTCGAGCGACGCGAGGCCAGGCGCATCGACGTGGACGAACAGCATGACATCGCGATTCTGCGCACAGGCGGTACACCGCTGCCAGCGATGTCGCTTAGTGGCGACGCGATGGTGCGCGAGGGGACGACCGTCGCCTTCACCGGCTTCCCGATCGGGGCGGCGCTGGGACTGACGCCGGTGACGCACACCGGGATTGTGTCCTCGATCACACCTATCGCCATCCCCCAGGATCGCAGCGAGCACCTGAGTTCCAAGATCATCAAACGCCTCAACGCGCCGTTCAACGTGCTGCAGCTTGACGCGGTTGCCTATCCCGGCAACAGCGGCAGTCCCGTTTTCGACGTGCGATCGGGCAAAGTGCTCGGTATTGTCAGCATGGTATTTGTGAAGGGTTCAAAGGAAGCCATGCTTGAGCATCCCAGCGGTATCACCTATGCAATACCCGTCCGCTATCTTCGTGCGTTGCTCCGGTAACCAGTGCAGTCGCGGCGCTTGGCTGAGCATTCAGGTCCGCCAAGCGGGGGAGGAGAACTGCGGCTCTACAGCGTGCGCCAGGTTCACCATCAGCTGCACCGGCATGCGCTCGGGAAGGCACCAGAGCCTGGCGCATCACAGCGACCGAAGCGTGCAAGGCGGATTCCAGTAATGCCGCAAGAGCTTCAGGGGGGCGAGGTGTCGCGTCAGACGATCACAGGGTTGGACAACAGGACAGACAGCGCCGGCACCTGCGCGCCTGCCGCGTGGCCTTTCCCGCCGAGTAGACCACTCGAAGTTGGAGCGTTCTTGCAGATGAGCCAGGAAGTAAGGCCGAAGATGCCGGATTCGCCAGAGGAATCCGTCCACTGTGCGAGGCTGACGACGACCCCTCTAGTTGTAGTACGCGCCAACAGTCCATTAACAGGTCGTGGTAAACCGGTGAGGTAATCCGGCGCAGCCAAAGGGTTCCGGAACGCCTCCAAGGGGATTAGTGGCCCGCCGCTCTCCGCTGCGGATTGTCCGAACTGTGGGGCGAATCAGTTGACGGAAACCGTGTCCTGGTTTCCAATGCAGTGACGGGCCGAAGCTGCTCTCGGGCGGCCGGTGCTGTGAAAGCGGGGGCGCCTGTCAGTTTACAGGATGAGTCGATGGCTCAGAGACAGAACGTTGGAAAGCAAGTCCCCAAAGTGAACCATGGTAATCGGCCCGAGTTCGTCGAGTACTATCTAGCTGCCGCCAATAGTCGAGCTGCGGTGGAACGGTCGAAGGCCATCAGGGCAACCGTCAAGGCCGTCCTGACCCAGTTTGGATGGCGGAACGACACGTCCCTGAAGGTCGCTGATATTGGCTGTGGCCCGGGGGCGCAAAGCGCCGTCTGGCTCGAAGAGGGGCACCATGTTTACGGGCTGGACGTCAGCGAGGCCTTTGTGGAGGAGGCGCGGGAGCGGCTGGGAGGGACGCCGCGCGCCGAATTCCTGGTCGGCTCGGCGGCATCGCTGCCTTGGCCGGATGCATTGATGGATGTCTGTCTGATGCCTGAACTCCTTGAGCACGTTCCGCAATGGCAAAGGTCATTGGCCGAGGCAGTACGGGTGCTCAAGCCGGGTGGTGTTCTCTACTTAAGCACTACCAACACCCTTTGCCCGAGGCAGGATGAGTTCCGGCTGCCTTTTTACAGCTGGTATCCTGGTGTTTTAAAACGGAAGTTCGCAATGCTTGCACAGACAACCTGGCCGGGAATTGCTGGCTATGCCACTTATCCTGCGGTTAACTGGTTCAGTTATCCAGGACTCTTGGGTTACTTGAAGGCTATGGGGTTGACCCCCTATGACCGGTTCCAACTGGCGGCCATACGTGGCATCACGGGATGGAAGGGCAGTTCGGTCAATTGGATCGCCGAACATCCTTTGGCGAGGCGGCTGGCCTATTTTGCATGCTCCAGCAGTGTGGTGCTGGCGGTTAAGAGGCCAGCCCACCAATTGCACGCCGGATAGACGCAGGCGGTCGCGCGGGAAGGACCGGCGCGACTGGCTGTAAGGTGAACTCTTGTCAGTCGATTCCACTCCATGGTCGCGCCCGACATCTGCTATCTGGGCGGCAATAAGGGGTAGGGCGGACGCCTTGCCCAGCACCTCGTTGGCGCGCTTTGAGCGCGCGATTCGCCTGCGTTAGCGCCTTGAGCCACTCTCGTTCATCCGTAGCGAGCGCCACACGCTCACCTTTG
>Ga0102944_1001815_pt1 | contig 13371 bp, 8 predicted proteins | sample SalPonD_shore_MG_FD_78172 | JGI IMG/M metagenome (GOLD analysis project Ga0102944, IMG submission 78172) | Salt pond soil microbial communities from South San Francisco under conditions of wetland restoration - Salt Pond MetaG... | ecosystem: Environmental > Aquatic > Marine > Intertidal zone >...
CCTTCCCCTTCCAGATAATAAAGTGTTCCCTTCTCTTCAATATCCTCATACAGCAGAGGAGGAAGAATGGATTTCCTTATGTTGCTTTTTCCCTCGAAACCAGATATCTTTGCATACCGGCCGCGTCCTTCCAATATGAAGGCAGCCCTTGGCATAAAATTGATTTCAATCCCTACTCCTCCATGAAGTCCGAGACCAATGGCGTGAGCTTTTTGATTGATGACATCCAGGGGATACCAATTGGTGTAAAGTCTGTTAGAAAACTTTGTGATATAAAAAGAGGCTCCACCGTTCAAATTGATATGAATCAATCGGTTAAGGGGAAGATTATAAAAAGCGCCCAAACGAAGCGGGTACGCAGTGACTCTAGGGGAAGTTCCCATTTGATTCTCATCGTAATCATTGGGTTCATGAAAAAAGAGCCGACTCTGCTGGGTTAAGTGGATATAACCGAATCCGATTCCAAAGCCTAAATTTGGATTGAGATTGTACACAACATCCGCTAAAACCTCGAATCCTGAGTCAAAGTTTTTAAACCGTTTGTCCATAATAAACCCATAAGAAGAGATTAGATCCGAAGCTGAATCATAAAGTCCCTGGTCTCCTTTTTTTATGTCCCCACCTCCAAAAAAAGTAGGACCGACTGTCATTTTCAGACTCAATCCCATTCCCTCAAAAAATTCTGATTCCTCTTCCCAATAATTCAGCTCCTCAACGATTTTTTTCCTAATCACATCAACCTTTTGGGATTCAATATACCCGATGGTCACGATTCCGTCTTCATCAGGTCCGATAATGATCCGAAACCATTCACCGGTCTTTTCATAGGATGTCAAGACAAATCCTTTAGGGAGAGTGATCACCACAGTGCTCTCTGGATCAGGAACCACATGAACATCTGTTTTGTCGTTTTTGACTTTAAGTTCCCATTCTGATGATTTTTGGCCCCATGAATAGGAGTTTAAAAGTAAAATGCCTAATCCAAAGACAATCATAAACATAGTTATCTTTCTCATTTAGTTATTCCCTTTAATCAGTCTAATTTATTTTCTTTTTTGGCCACATTTTTTCAATAAATAAAGTGTGCCTTATTTCTCCTGTAGTTTATTTTAATCAACACAAATATAACTTTACATTATAATGCTTATGCAAATATTGTGCCAGTGTTATTAAGGGAGAACCTTGGACCTGAGCCCCTGTTTTTCGTCTTATAGAGATGACACCCGTAAAAAAATTTTACATTTATTTCAGAATCCTTAATTTTTAATCAAATAAGCATAATAGAGGAAGCAGATCATTCTCAAAGGCAGCTCAGGCAATCTTATCTTGCGAACTTGAAAAATTTCAAGACCTCCATTAATTGGGAAGAAGTGAAAGAAACAGAAGTGGCGCTGGTTCTTTTAGCTCCGGGAATCCAGGAAGCATTTTCAGCTCTTTCTTGGTCTTTGAATGTGACTTCCATGGTATAAGGAGAAGTAAGCTTATAGGGCTTGAAATCCTTTAAGCTATGGAGAGCTTGCTCAGTTTCTTGTCTTATTAGATCGCAGGCAGCTGGAGGACTCATCATTTTGGCTGATTCGCCAATGCCTTGTTTGACCGCAGCTGTCTTGACATTTCCCAGAAGTTCGGTTGTTTGTCTGCATACAGCCGCATCCCCTGCCACCAGCACCACCGGCACTCCAAAATGACCAGCAATCAGCGCATTGATTCCAGCTTCAGGCATCTTTTTCCCATTAACAGTGACTCCATAAAGAGTCCCGCTCATGGTGTGGTCTAAGACAGCATTTGGTGTGTTGGCCCGGGCATGATAACCAATAAAAATAACGGCATCAAAGCTTTCATCAATCCCTTCCATCATGCTCAATGGACCTCCAGACCAGTCTCTGATAAGTTCAGCTTTGGGATGAAGAATGTGAGGCAGAATATTCCGGGCACTTCCATGAGAATCCCGTACCAAGATTTCAGTGGCTCCGGCAGCCAGGGCTCCTTGGATGGCTGCATTGGTCTCTTCTGTCATCAGCTTCCGGAAGAGGTCATAATCCTTTCCATTTCGGCTGACTTCTTCCCAATGGATGACTCCACACACTCCTTCCATATCAACTGAAATGAACACCTTGAGTTCTTTTTCTGCCCCCTGTAAAAAGGGCACTATCCACAGAATAAAAATCAAACATAAAGCCATAGCTGTAAATTTTTTCATATTGACTCCTTTTTCAATACTTAGTCCTCGATTTTAGAATATAATATACAAATGAATCCAGTCAATCAATCCTAAGTCAAGAAAGAAACAGTTCCATTTTTCTTTGTTTCTTCTATCTTATTGGTATATAGTAATGATAAGGAGTTTGCGCGAGTGAGAATCTTTTTAAGCTGGCATCTATTTTAGGGCCTTATGTCCGAAACATAAATCAAGCAGAAACAGAAGAACTGAAAGAGCTTTCAAAATCCCTGATGCCTATTTTTACAGCTTGACAAAGAAAATCAAGCGCTGAAATAAATTTTCTTTCGGGGAAAAAGAGAATCGTCCCCGTTTTTATAAAGGAGTGAGAGATGTATGAAAACATAAAAAAAGAAGCCAAAAAAATAGAAGCTCAGTTGAAAAAGTGGAGAAGGGACTTTCACCGCCATCCAGAAACCGCTTTTAATGAAGAAAAAACTTCTAATAAAATTTATGATTTTTTAGAGGGAGTAGGGCTTCCGGTGAAAAGATTGGCTAAAACCGGTTTGACGGCTGAGCTGGAAGGAAAACCCGGAGATAAAGTGGTGGCTCTAAGAGCTGATATCGATGCTCTGCCTATAGAGGAAGAGGGAGAGAAGGAATATATTTCTAAAAATTCAGGAGTGGCCCATGTGTGCGGCCATGACGCCCACATGGCCATACTTATGGGAGCGGCCAAGGTTTTAACTGAGAATAAAGATCAATTTTCTGGAAAAGTGGTGTTTTTGTTTCAGCCGGCTGAAGAACTTCCTCCCGGAGGAGCCAAGAAAATGGTAGACCAGGGAGCGCTGGAGGGTGTTGATGCGATATTCGGGCTTCATGTCTGGCAGCCTCTTCCCACAGGAACCGTGGGCATTTTGAAAGGACCTATGATGGCTCAGGCTGATAATTTTGAAATTATAGTTAAAGGAAAAGCAGGACATGGTTCTATGCCCCAGACTACTGTGGATCCCATTTTTGTGGCATCCCAGTTAGTGGTGAATATTCAGAGTGTGGTGAGTCGAAACACAGATCCTTTAAAGCCCCTAGTGGTGTCGTTTGGGACCATAAACGGAGGCACAGTTTATAATATCATCCCTCAAGAGGTTAAACTGACCGGAACGGTCCGGACATTTGAGACAGAAGTCCAGGAAATGGTGCGTCAGAGGATGCATGAAATCGCAAAAAACACCAGCAAAGCATTCGGAGCTTTTGCAGACTGCCGGTATAAAAAAGGATTTCCTCCTCTTGTCAACCACCCTGAAATGGTGGATTTAGTTCTGGATACTGTGGATAAAATTCTAGGTAAGGATAAGAAAAAAGATATCTCTCCTGTGATGGGAGGAGAGGATTTTGCCTATTATTTGCAAAAAGTACCGGGAGCTTTTCTTTTTCTGGGAGCTGGGGATGGACAGGAATACTCCCATCATCACCCAAAGTTTGATATCGATGAAAAGGTGCTTCATCAAGGGACTGCGCTTATGGCTGGACTGGCCTATAATTTCTTGACTGAGAAGCAAAGCTCCATAAAATAAGTGATTACTCGGCTTTCTTTTTCATGCTGAATGATCCAAGGACTTCATAGAGGACAGGAACCACAATCAGCCTTAAGACAATCGCAAAAAAGAATCCTCCCACATAAACCACGGCTAGAGGTTTATGAAGTTCTGAGCCTGTAGACACACTCAGCACCATGGGAAGAAGCGCCACGATCATGACCATGTCAGTCATGATGATGGGACGGAATTTAGTCATGGCTCCTTTGATTACAGAGTCTCTTAGGTTGAGTCCTTGTTTTCTGAAGTCGTTTATCTTGGCCACTAGAATGATGTCATTTTGCACGCATATTCCAAACAGAGCGATCAGTCCTATGGTGGATGAGACATTCAGAGTTTCTCCAGCTATAAGAAGAGCTAAAATCCCGCCCACTAGAGTGGTTGGAATGTTTAATATGATCAGAAAAGCCTGCCAGAGAGAATTAAAGGAAGAAAACAGAATGACAAATATAATCAGGATTACGACCAGCAGCAGAGTCGTGAGATGACCCAAGGCCCTTTGTTGACTTTCAAACTGCCCGCCAAACGTGACATAATATTCAGCAGGGAGAATGACTTGGTCTGATATTCTTTGTTTGGCTTCCTGTACAAAACTTCCTATATCTCGTTTAGAGAGGTTACACAGGATGATCTTGCGTCTCATAAGATTTTCGCGGAAAATGGTTTGAGGTCCTTCGCTTTTACTGATTTCAGCAAGCTGAGACAGGGGTATTCTTTCACCATTGGGTGCATCAATAAGGAGATTTCGAATAGCATCCTCATCGTTTCTGTATTTTTCTGGCAGTCTGATCAATAAAGAAGTGATTCTGTCTCGTTCATAAATATCGGTCACTTCTATTCCGTTTAAAGCGGTTTCAACCAAATCAGCCACATCGCCGACAGGGATCCCATAGCGGGCTAGTCTCTCTCTATCAGCTCTTATAATAAGCTGGGGAATTCCAGTTGTTTGCTCGATCTGTAGGTCGGCAACACCTCTAAGGTCAGCCACCACGTTTCTGATTTCTTCAATTTTCTCATTCAGAACATTGAGATCGATTCCGAATAATTTAATGGAAAGTTCTCCTTCAGTTCCGGTCAGCATCTCTGCCAGTTTGTTCTGGATAGGCTGTTCGAAAATATAGGCGAGACCCGGGATTTTATCCAGTTCTTTTCGCATGGCTTGGGTCAGTTTTTCATGCCCTCTTTTTCTTTTCTCCCTGGGCACAAGCTCGATATTGTAATGACTGTGGTTGACAGGATGAAGGTGTTCTGAACCTTCGGCTGTTCCTGTGGTCCTGGATACAGAAATGACTTCAGGGAAAGAGAGGAATATCTTTTCCACCTGCCTGCCCATTCGAACAGATTCATTCAGTGATGTCTCAGGAAGCATCACGGTTGAAGCCATGATAGCCCCTTCATCCAGAGGCGGAACAAATTCTTTACCCAGGAAATTGAAGGAAACCGCGGCTATGATGATAAGGATCACAAACACGGTGAGTATAGCCTTTTTGTGTTTTAAAGCTCCCTGGAGAATGGATTTGTATTTAGGGGACAGAAAATCGGTCACTGGGTTTTTTCTTTTTTTGATATGCTTTTCAGTGAGAATATAGGAGGCTAGGATGGGTTTTAAGGTCAGGTTTAACAGCAGCGACCCAAACAGAGCGGCAGCTACAGCAAAAGCTGTGGGTTTGAACATGGCTCCTTCGATTCCCTTTAAGGTCAGGAGAGGAAGAAACACCAGTATGATGATGACATTTGCTGAAAAAAGATATTTTCCCACATCTCGCGCTGCTTCAGAGGTCAGTTGTATGGTGGAGGCTTGCCCTTTTTTTTCTCGAAGCACCCGGTATATGTTTTCCACCATAATGATGGAGCCGTTAGCCACTTTACCAATGCCAATGGCCAAACCTCCTATAGACATCACTGTCAGGTTAATATCAAAAATTCCCATAAAGACCAAAGCGATCAGTATGGAAAAAGGGATGGTTAATGAGGCGATCAAAGAGCTTCTTAGGTTCCACATAAAAAGCAGCATCACCAGAACAATCAGGATGGCTCCTTCCAGTATAGTGGTTTCAACATGGCGTATGGACTTGAGGATAAGCTTAGACTGGTCATAGAAAGGTTTGATGTTAATACCCTTAGGGAGGTCTTGGGCTATTTCAGAAAGCGCTTTTTTGATGTTGGCAATGGTTTTCAAAGTGTCTCCGCCGTACTGTTTTTCAACCGTGACATAAACAGCCTCCTGGGCGTTGTGACTTCCGGATTCTCTTCTGAATTTTCGTCCGATTTTGACATCAGCCACATCTCTGACATAGATAGGAACATTATTTCTGGAGGTGATGACTGTGTTTTCTATATGCTCCAGAGTTTCAATACGACCGATACCCTTAATGAGGGATTCCTGGCTTTTCTTCCTTATAATTCCTCCTGAAAAATTGCGGTTGCTGTTTTCTATAGCTTCCTTTATTTCTCGGATGGTAATGTTGTAATGTCTGAGCATTTCCGGATTTAGGAATACTTGGTATTGTTTGATGAAACCGCCCAAGTTGATGACGAACGAAACTCCATCCACTCCCTGAAGCCGGTAGCGGACAGTCCAATCAGCTACAGAACGGAGTTCCATGGGATCTGTTTCCTCTCCCACCACGGCAAATTCAAAGATTTCCCCCATTCTTGATGAAACCGGGCCCAATATCGGATGAGAGGTGCCAATAGGGAGGCGGCCAGTGATGAGCTCCAGTTTACTGGAGACGATTTGACGAGCCAGATAGATATCTATGCCCCAGTCAAATTCCACTGTGATCACCGAATCACCTGTGGCTGATTCTGAACGGACGCGGGTTACATGCGGGGCTCCGTTGAGCAGGCTTTCCAAAGGAAAAGTGATCAATCTTTCCACGTCTTCAGCTGCCATGCCCTCGTTTTCGGTTATGATGGTGACTAAGGGAGCATTGAGGTCAGGGTAGATATCTTTGGGCATTCTTATGTAAGAAATGATGCCCCATATAGAGATGAGCCCTATGATGAGTAAAGCAAGAAGTCGGTGTTTTAGCGCGAAATTAATAAATCTATCTATCATTTTTTATCTCCATTCGTTATTGATATTAATGTATGTGTCCTTTTTTCAGGATTTCTTCATAGAGTTTGGATTTGAGCTGATAATTTCCTTTATTAACCACTTCATCACCTTCTGATAATCCTTGTGTGACTTCCACATAGCCATTTTCTTTGGCTCCGGTTTTAACCACCTGAACAAAATATTCTTCTCCTTTCTTGATGAAGACGATTTCCTCTCCCTGATCTTCCAAGATACACTCATGGGGAACAGCCAGAGCCAGGTCCTGTTGATTAAGAGTAATTTTAATGTTTGCGAACATCCCTGCTTTGAGCTTCATGTCTTTGTTTTCAACCTCTGTTCTGACTGTAATGGTGCGGGTTTCTTGGTTTAAAACATCACTAATATACTTGATGACCCCATAAAATTTTTCTTCAGGGAAAGCAGGGACTATCACTTCAACCTTTTGGCCTATTTTAATTTTAGAGATATCTTTTTCATAAATATCCGCATCCACACACAGAACAGTGGGATCCAGAATGACCAGCAGTTCTACTGATTGATCAATCATGGCGCCCATCACCACGTTTCTTTCAATAATTTTTCCTCTTAAGGGGGAGTAAAGGGTAATAATAGGTCTGATCTGATGAGTTTCAGAGATTTTTTCAACCTGCTCTTCAGTGAATCCAAGCACATGGAGTTTTTTTTCTGTGGCATCCAGGTTTGCTTCTGCCACCTTTAAATCAGACTCAGCTTGGAGAAATTCCTTTTTAGGCCCCACGCCTCGGTCAAAAAGATTTTTTTCTCTTTCAAAGTTAACCTTTGCCAGTTCATAATCTGCCAGAGCTTTATAGTATTCAGACCGGGCATTACCAACTTCCTCACTTTCAAGAGTGATCAATTTTTGTCCTGGAGATACCCAATCACCGAGATGCACATGAATTTGGGCCACTCTTGCTGGAAAAGCATAGCTCACTATGGCTTTTCTCTGGGGCTGAGCTATCACTTTTCCCGGAGCTGAAAGGGTTGATTTGATGGGTCTGTATTGAGCGATAGAGGTTTCGATATCCACAAAGTCTTTTTCATCTTCGGTCAATGTGATTCCGGCCCCTCTGTTCAAACCTCTTCCTCCCTCTCTTCTTCCGTAACCTCTACTGATTCCTGCATGTCCTGTGCCCAGTCCTCTTCCCCTTCCCTCAGTTGCCTCCAATGAGCTGACATCAGTTGGGACTTCAGGAGCTTCTGTTTGATCAGAATCATCTGTTTTTTTGGCACAGCTGGGCACCAGTGTCATAAACAAAACAAAAGTCAAGGCAATAACAAAACATGTATATTTTCTTATCATTGGTTTTCTCCTTTTAATCTCTGGCCAATAGACTTTTCAAGTGAAGCTAATGCCACTTCATAATTATACAGGGCATTCGCATAAGATGTCATGGCTTGGATTAAAGTTCGGCGGGCTTCGATCAGTTCAATCCCACCGATTTCTCCTTCTTGATAGCTGAACAAAAACATATTGTAGGCTTCTTCAGCTTGGGTTAATATTTCCTCTTCAAATAACTTTATTTGACTGCTGGCAAATTCAGCATTCATATAAGATTCTTCGACTTCAAGAGATATGGTGTTCTTCAGATGTTCAAATTCGCTGTTTAAAGAATTGACATTAGCTTGAGCTTCTGCGATCTCACCCTTGGCCGGCTGCCAGAAGAAAAGAGGGATGGGAAAGGATAAAGTCACATCCCACCATTCCCCTTCTCCCTTTACTTTATGTCTGTTCACGCCCAGGTCAAAGTCTGGTAAATAGCTCATAAAAGCCTGTTTTTTTTGAAGATTTTGACCTTCTATAGCGTGTTCTATGCTTTTTATCTCAGGCCGGAAAGATAAGGCTCGTTTTTTTAGAGTTTCCAGGTCTATAGAAAGAGGTTCTTTTATGAATTCACCTTTTATTTCAAGAGGTGCGTATTTTTTTCTTGCCATCAAATAATTCAGACGAGCTTTAGCTAACCTGACTTCATTGGAAGTCCTTGTTAATTCACTGGCTGCTTTGGATGCTTCCACACTAGCCCTCAGAACTTCCACTCTAGCCACATCCCCGGCATCAAATTTGAGCTTTGTTTTTTCATAAAAATCTTTGGATAGCTCTAGATTCTGTTTTATATATTGATATTTTTTTTGGGCCAGGAGCAGAGCATAAAAAGCTTCTTTGACTTGAAAGGTAATGTCAAGCTTTAAAAGTTCGATTTCCTCATATATCTGGTCTGATTCTTTGGCAGCTATTTGGCCTCTTAAGGACCTTTTTCCAGGGAATTCAACAGACTTACTGATCCCAAAATACCATTCTCCTGTGTTTTTAACATCGAAAAAACTGGGCTGCAGATCAGAGTCCCAGTCAATGGATGGTTGAGGAATGGCTCTGGCCTGATTGATTCTGGCTAAAGAAGCTGTGTACTGCTGGTAGGAAGACAGAACCAGGGGATTGTTTTTGATGGCCGTATTTATACATTGTTCCAGGCTGAGAGGCTGATTTTTGGTTTCATTTCCATAAATCCCGGAAAGCAGGATCACATGAACCAGAAACAAGACACAAAATTTTTTTATCATGGGGGGCACCTCCTCATAAGATTGATTGGGTTTTAAAACTTTAATCAAAGTTTTAAATGAATGATTCGTCGGGAGGAGATCTTGAGGAGGGGGCGGTGTAGGTGAGGTTATAGTACGGAATGACTTGGCATGTATTAACGATTTCGATAAGTGTTAATTCCGGATGGTGATAGAAATTTATTTGGGCAGTTATGAAAATGGAGTTTTGAAAGTGGCACGCAGGACAATCCTTTGATTCCTGACATGTTTTTTCTGTATGGAAGAAATTTATTCCTAGAAAAAGAAGAAAAAATATAAGCAGTGAGGTAAAGACAATGAAGTTTCTCTTTGTTATTATCATGCCTGTAATTTTTTTAATAGGCTATAAAAAAATTCCTCATTAGTCAATTTAAATTTAGAAGTCGAGTTTCAGGCCTCCGTATACAGAGAAACCCGGGGATGCGTATCCTTTGATGAGTTCATAATCTGAATTTAGGATATTGTCAAAACGCAGAAAGAACTGGGCATAATTGAATAAATCATAGGAAATAGAGGCATTAATAAGGGTGAAATCCGGAAGAGTTACCCGGACGGTTTGAAAATTTTGATAAAAATTGTCTTGTCTTTCTCCCAAATAAAGCAGAGACAGAGTCATGTGAGTCTTTTTTAAGCCGTCATAGTAAATTTTCAAGGAAGCTTTGTGTTCAGGCCTGCGCAGAAGAGGCTGTCCTGTGCTGTCATCTTGGGCTCTGCACCAAGTGTAAGAAGCGGAGAAATTCATGTCCTTAGCAGGGATGACTCGAAGAGAAAATTCTGTTCCTTGTGATGAGGCTTCTCCAATATTGATGTAACCTTTGGTGTAGTCGAAATCAATGAGGTCCTTAAATTTATTTGAGAAATAGGTGGCTTTGACGAGAAGTTTTCCCGTGAATAATTCCTGTTCCAATCCAGCATCCCAGCCCAGGTTTCTTTCTGGCTTAAGGTCAGTATTTCCCACTGGACCCCATAAAGTGCCGGGGGCATAAAGCTGATAAAGAGATGGTGCCTTGAATCCAGTTCCTAAAGTGGCTTTGATTTTTGTGCCGGTGTTTTCAAAGATATAAAGTGGGGCTATTCGATAGGTTAAAGAGCTTCCAGCTTCACTGTGTTTGTCAAAGCGAGCTCCGACGGCAGCCATAAGCCTGTCATTCCAATTGATTTGGTCCTGAATATAAACACCTATATAAGAGGCATTTTTTTGGGGGAATTCACTCTCATAAGGACCAAAGAAACTCCGTGATTCGTAAAAAGAGCTTCCATCTTCTCTATAAAATTCAAGACCAAGGGTCAAGGTATTGGACTTGTGGACAAAGAGATTATTTTGAAAGTCAATTTTAAAGAGATGACTTTTGTATTCTGAGTTATCTGAGGAATAAGGATGAAGTGTATCCGTGGGATTGCTGTATTTTCTCAGTGAATCTGTATAGGAAAAATCGATTTTTGTTTCCCATCGATTTTCTATAAAAAGGCCCCGGAAACCTCCTTTCAAGAGGACAAGGTCATAATCACCAATGTTATTAGGGTCATCTCCGAAATCTCCACCGCTGTTATCAATATCCATTTCAGCATCTATTTTTCTTAAAGAAAAGTGAAGGTCCATATTATCTTTAAGATGAAGGCTGAATTTACCAGAAAGTGTTGTGTTGCGGTATCCGTCTTTTTCCGTATTTCCTTTGTAACGGGTGCTGGCTGAAGAAAATCCATTGGTTTTGAAATAGGAGGCGCCCACTGAAAAAGCTATCCTCTTAGTGCTTCCCGAGACTTCTCCTTTTCCCTGAAAGGTTTCATAGGTTCCGCCAAATGAACTGAAATGGAATTTGGGCTTTCCCTGTTCCTGTCTGGTGATGATATTGATCACACCTGCCATAGCGTCAGAGCCGTAGAGAGTGCTCTGAGGGCCTCTAATGACTTCAATCCGGTCTATGTTTTCAATAAACAAGTGGCTTAAATCAAAGGAACGGTTTGGATCAATGGGATCATTGAGCTCTGATCCATCCAGCATGATTTTAGTGTGAGAAGAACTGGCTCCCCTGATAAACACAGAAGCGGCTTGTCCAGGGGGACCGCTTTGGACCGTATTCAGTCCTGCGATTTCCTGAATAGCTTCATAAACCGTATTGTTATTAAATTTTTGGAGTTCTTCCCTTGTGATGACTGTGACAGTGGTGGCCACTTTTTTGATTGATTTTTCGATCCGATTTGCTGTGACTGTGATTTCATACTCTAATTTCTGCTGTTCCTTTTCATTTGTATCCTCTGAATCTTGATAAGGAAAGGCCCCTAAGGCAATAAAAAGGATCAGGCTCCATGGTAAAAGAAATTTTTGAATCACTCCGTTTCCTCCTTTTCGCTTACAAAAAAGCGCTTGATATGACCTAGGAGGAAAGTTTTGGTGGGTAAGAACCACCCAAACTTCCACCCGAAGATGGGTTTTTAAGACCTGAGGAGGTATCCTGACTTACGGCTCTTTGATGTCCAGGGCCTTCCCACCCTTTGGGCAGTGGCTTTTCCTGGTCCTAAAACCGCTTACAGTAGCGGGGGCTGTGTCCGATTTTCACGGACTTCCCTCTTTATCAGGCCTAAAACCATTTCCTGACCTATTCATAAAAAATAGGAATAGGCGAGGTTGCTCTTTAAAAATTTATATTCACATTTATCCATGTGATTGTCAAGTTTTGATTGTTATAAGGAAACCTTTCTAAAACCGTAATAGATTTTATTTGACAGATAAGGGGAAGGGCAAGGGATTCGTCACCCCTTGCCCTCTCCCCTTAATAAACATTATATATCACCTGTATTACGGTTTTAGAAAGGTTTCCTTAATATTAAAGGAGGGTTTGATACTTTTTCCCCTGCCAGGTATTCTTAAGCTCTAATTCTTTTTCAATTTCTCGAATGACCTGGGACTTGTTTTTGAGCCATTCTGGAGCGATCAAGAGATCCGGGTGAGCCTCGCTCACCAGTCTTTGTATGATCACAGCCGGGGAGAGATGCTCCAAAAAATGAACAGCTGCTTGAACATACTGTTTTTTGGTAAGCAGGGATATTTTTTCTTTTTCATATTCTTCAGCCAGCTGCGAGCCTTTAGCCACATAAAGCATGTGGAGCTTGGCTGCCTGAATGCCCAGACGGGAGATGACACTGGCGGTTTCAGCCATATCTTCAAGATCTTCGCCGGGGAGTCCCAGTATGAAATGGCCGCACACATTAATTCTCCGGTTTTTAAGAGATAAAATAGCATCCGCGGTATCAAATAAGCCGTGCCCCCGGTTCATGTATTCAAGGCTTTTTTTGTGGATAGACTGCACTCCTAATTCGATCCAGGTATAGTAATTTTTTGAGTAGTCTTCAATGAGGTCAAGAATATCTTTGTTGAGACAATCCGGCCGGGTGGCTATGGAAATTCCTATCACATCCGGGTGCTGGACCGCTTCTTGATAGAGTTTTTTAAGCTTATCTAAAGGGCCGTAGGTGTTAGTAAATGTCTGGAAATAGGCTATAAATTTGTCGGCTTTGTATCTTTTTTTAAGGCCCTCCATACCCAAGGATATCTGCTCAAATATGGATTCTGGTTGGCTTTTCCGCCCGGAACCTCCTGAAGGGTCACAGAAGATACAGCCTTTGGTGCTGAGGGTGCCATCACGGTTGGGACAGCTCAGGCCGGCATCCAGGGAGATTTTATAGACGCGGCACCCAAAAGTTTTTTTAAGGTGATGGCTGAATTTGCGGTATCTGAGTTCTTTGGGATGTGGATGCATGATGTTATTTAATGAGATATCTCATCAATTGTCAAAATTATCCTTATTATTCATAAAGTACGTATTCATTTCTGAAACCTTTTTGAGGGAAAGGGCACAGAGTTCGTCACCCGCTCGATTCCCCAGCGCGGAATCTCTCTCCCATTCGGGCTTCGCTCCCCTCTAAAGAGGAACCATGCCCGCTCAGCCCTCATAGGGGATTCC
>Ga0102944_1001817_pt1 | contig 13363 bp, 10 predicted proteins | sample SalPonD_shore_MG_FD_78172 | JGI IMG/M metagenome (GOLD analysis project Ga0102944, IMG submission 78172) | Salt pond soil microbial communities from South San Francisco under conditions of wetland restoration - Salt Pond MetaG... | ecosystem: Environmental > Aquatic > Marine > Intertidal zone >...
TTAAAACATTATCAAAATTATTCAAATCGAGACCATTATTAATTGGATTGAGAAATAGATATCAAAAATTTGAAGACAACACTATTTATATACGAGAAGATCTTCCCATTATTTCTTATAACACCTTAGAAAATATTCTTAAAAAAAAGCTCTTTCCCTATGTTCTTATCAGAAGAGGGGGTGGTGTGATTTATCTTGATGGTGCTTTAATGAAGAAATTGCGCGAAGAACAAAAGATTTCCAGAAAAGAATTATCAGACAAGGTGGGAATTACTAAAAGAACAATATGTTCATATGAGAGCGAAAATATGCGCCCTTCAAAGGAGATTGCAGAAAAAATCGAAGATATTTTGGAATCAAACTCCAATCTTTTTAGAAATATTAATGTTTTTGATTGGCATTTTGAATTTGATATTAAAGAAATGAGTAAAAAAGAAGATGAAGAATTAAGTGAATTTGAAGAACATGTTAAAAATATTATTGAAGATATTGGAATCACTTCATATTGGTATAAAAAGGGACAATTTCCTTTTGAAATGTTAATCTCTTCAAAAGATTGGAAAGCGGGAACTGAACGTGAAAATTATTTTTATCCGTTATTTTCTGAAATATCTGAGGTTGAAGAAAAATTAAAGAAGATAAATCTAAAATATTTTAAAATGTTCACAAAATTCTTTTCAAAAAACGGGTTTCTCATTGTAAATAATAATATTAGAATTAAAAATATCTTATCAAAAAATAAAATCCCTATTATTAAAATTAGAAGCTTAGAAAAAATTGATGATGAAGAGGAATTTAAGAAATTATTTCTGAATTCTGGATTGAATAAATCTAATGTCTTAAATTAAGAAATAGATCTTCCTTATTGGAAGTTATTTACGCAGTAAACCAATAAATGTAAAGATTTAAAAAATTAAACTAATAATAAATAAAATTATGAGCGAATTTTTAATATGCGGACTTGACGAGGCAGGGAGATGTAAATCGATTCGTTTTACACCCGAAAGGCCCCGTTTTAGGTCCACTGATCTTATGTGGCGTATCTTTCACAAGAAATAAATTACAACTTTTAGAGAAAATGGGAGTGAAAGATTCCAAAAAATTATCACCAAAAAAAAGAGAAGAATTGGCTATATTAATTAAACAACAGTGCAATTCTTATAAAACCTTACAATTATCATCCCAAGATATAGATGAGAGAAAAGAAAAAAGAATTTCACTTAATAAACTTGAGATTATAAAATTTGTTGAGATAATAAATGAACTTCAACCAGATATAATATATATTGATGCTGCTGATACAAATGAAAAAAGATTTGGAAGATCTATTAAAAATCAATTAGATTACAAACCAAAAAAAATCATTTCAAAACATAAAGCCGATGAAATGTTTCCTATTGTTGGGGCAGCTTCCATTATTGCAAAATATCACCGAGATATGATTATAAATGAATTAAATAAAAATTACATCAATCAAGGATATATAGATATCGGATCGGGATATCCTTCGGATGAAAAAACAATTAATTTCTTGCGATATTGGATAAGAACTTATAAAAAAGCGCCTGCATGCGCTAGAAAGACTTGGGAAACAACTAAAAAAATACTTGAAGAGGAATTATATAATAAAAAAATTACCCAGTTTTTTAAGTAGGTTTTTTTCTCCCAATTAAAACTAAATGGTTTTCTGCATATTTATGAATATTGATACCTTCTAATATTTCCAAACCTGCTTTTTCTAAAGTTTTCTGCTCTTCTTTATAAACTTTTTTTGATTTAGATACAGAATCTATGGATTGAGATTTAATGGCTAAAATTAATATCCCTTTATCTTGTAGATAATAATCACAATTTCTTACTGCGATTTCTGCTTGATTGGGTTGAGCAACATCCTGATATATCAGATCGATGTCCGTAAATACACTCTTAGCATATTCAATTGGATAGCGAGCGTCTCCCAATATCGGAATAACATTAGTTCTTTCTGAGGTATTTTGAATGAGTTGTCGAATGCTTCTTTCAGCAAATTCAACAGCATAAATAATACCAGTTTCTAAAATATCAGAAAAATGAGATACTGTTGTGCCTGATGCTGCGCCAAGATATAGGCAATTTTTACCATGATTAAGAAAATTAGTTTTAGGCCGGTTCATCAAAATAGCTGCAAGCTTACTTTGATATGGATTCCATTCTCGAAACTCCATTCCATTCCTCTGTATCAATTTTTCCCCATAAACTTGTTTACCAGCAACTAGATTTTTGGTATATAATTTAGGATTTTCAAATGATCCAGATATAAAAACATTTTCTATTTTGGGGTGCTTTCGAATATTTACTTTGCTCATATTTAAAATTCAAATTTCTTTTTTTTTAATTTCTATTTTGGAGGGGTTGGATATTTTTCTTTAATTTGTTTTATTTTTTCTTTAATCTCTTCCTCATAAGTATCGCCTAAAAAATCTCCAGAAAAATAGTCTAATTTCGTTGCGAGCCCTAATTTTCCCGCAATTAATCTCGCGATATTACCACGAATCCAAGGAGGGTTTCCCCGTATTTGCTGCCATTGAAAGATTATTCCATGTTTTGGTAATTTATTTCCTGTCTTAAGATAGCGATATAAAGCACTCTCTGCTCCTAATAATTGAATTCGAGAAGAAGGCATAAATGCTAATTTGCGAAGACTTCCGGCATGGGCAATTAATTTAGCTCCTACTAAAGCTCCTACAATAGCCCTAATATTTGGTGCTGTTTTTTGCATTAACTCATCTAAGTGCGATTCTAAGCTCTCTCTATAGTTTTCCAATGATAATATTTGATTAGCAAATTTTTTTACCATTTCTAAATTTATATCTGCTCCCATTGATTCTGATGCTAATTTGATTATTTTTTTTATCTCTTTTTGATTTAAAGAAAATTTTAATTCAAGAAGCTCTGCTGTATAATTCTTTCTGTTTCCTATTTCATATATAAATTTTGCTAATAAGACATCATCCTCAACATATTTATCTGTCAACTCCGGGAAATGAAGACCATACCATTCTCTAATTTTATTGGAAAATTTGCTTATAGTTGGTTTGATAAAATCTAATGTTTCAATTGTTTGAATGATTTGAATGTCTTTTCTCTCCCCTGTTTGCTTAATCTGTTTTTTTATCAATTGTTCATTAATGATTTTATATTTTTGCAATAAATCTTCTTGAGTAACATTAATCCCTATGCTTTTTAATTTCTGTTCTAAATTAAGCCGAAAATTTTGAAATTCTAAGGAAAAGGGATCAAATTCAGTTTCAAATTGAAGAAGATCGGAAGTTAATGAGTATAATTCTTCATTATCAAATATAAATAAGGTAAATCCTGAATTCTTTAACTCTGTTAATAAAATTTTATAATCTTCCACTAATTCACCTTCTTCTAATTTAGAATAAAATTCAATAATTTTTTGCTCTTCTCCTTCGAAATCTCTATAATTTAAGAGATTTCCGGTTGTGTCGATAGAATAAATACCCATTAACGTGTCAATAATAAAAGATTTCATAATATTTTAAATAAATCTATTTCAAATTAAAGATAAGTAAAATAATTAAAATAATTTAAATATCTTTAATATTTGAAAATTAAAGATAATTTAAAAATAATTTAAACAATGCTCAATTTAAAGATATCTAATTTAAATCTAAACAATCCTATAATCCTTGCTTCGGGCATTCTTGGCGTATCCTATTATTCAATGAAGAGAGTAATTGAGGCGGGAGCAGGGGCTGTGACAACAAAATCAATTGGTCCTAAGCCTAGAAAAGGGTATAAAAATCCCTCTGTTATAGAACTTTATCCTGGAACGTTTCTTAATAGTGTGGGCCTAGCAAATCCCGGAGTGGATGAATTTTGCAAGGAAATAAAAAAATTAAAAAAAATAGAATTTCCTTTAATTGCTAGCATATTTGGGAATACAGAAGAAACATTTAGCAAAATTGCACTTAAAATGGAAGAGATTGGATTTGCCGCAGTCGAACTTAACATTTCATGCCCTCATGCTGAAGTTTCCTCAATTGGAATTAGTTCTGAACTAACACACTCGCTTGTAAAAAGAATAAGTCGAGAGATCTCCATACCCCTTTTTGTAAAATTAAATCCAAATGTCACAGATATTACTGAAATTGCATTAGCTGCTGAACAAGGGGGAGCCAATGCTGTGGTTGCAATAAATGCAGTTGAAGCAATGTCTATTGATACAAATATAAGAAGACCCATTCTTTCGCATGGCAGTGGAGGGCTTTCTGGTAAGGCAATCCACCCTATAGCGGTTAAAAAAGTATACGATCTCTATAAAGTATTAAAAATTCCAATAATTGGATGCGGTGGTGTATTTGATTATAAAGATGCTATAGAATTTTTCTTAGCAGGGGCATCTGCCATCCAGATTGGTACGGCTTTATATCAAAATTTAGAAATCATAGCTGAAATTAAAAGAAATTTAGAGAATTATTTGAAAGATAACGATTTTCATTCTATTTTAGATATTAAGGGTCTTGCCCACGAATACCAGATGCAGGAGGTACCAGACTATTGAGTTTTTATAAAATATTTACTAAAAAAATCCAAAAAATAGAAGAAGAATGTAAGGGCATCAAAAATTTTACCTTTAATGCATCCAATTTGATGAAAAATTATATTGAACCCTTACCAGGTCAATTTATTATGGTGTGGGTTCCAGGAATAGATGAAGTGCCTATTTCGTTATCAAATGCAGATTCAGAGGGGAATTGGACTATAACAGTAAAAAATGTGGGAGAATGTACCAATGCGTTACATAATCTTAATGTGGGAGATTATATCGGAATAAGAGGACCCTTGGGAAACTCATTCACAATTCCAAAAGACTCCTCAAGTTTAATATTTCTAGTCGGCGGAGGTATTGGAATGGCACCTCTCAAATTTCTTGCTAAAGAATTATATAAGAAGAAAATTAAATTCACTCTTATTGAAGGTGCAAACCAAGATAAAGAAATAATGTATCTTAATGAGTTTAAGACATTTTCTAAAGATTTTTCTGAAACTTTTTATTGTACAGATGATGGGAGTTTTGGTTCCGAAGGATTTGCTTCAAAAGTTTTTAAAGAAGAATTAAATAAATATTCAAAAAACAAGCTTTCGAATGCTCTTACATATACATGTGGTCCTGAAAAAATGATGGTTGAAGTATTTAAGATATGTGAAGAATATCATATCAGATTAGAAGCAAGTCTAGAGAGAATGATGAGATGTGGATGTGGTTTGTGTGGGCTATGTGCTTTAGATCCATTAGGCTTATTAGTTTGTAAGGATGGACCAATTTTTGATTCTAAAGTTCTGAGAAATCTTCAAGATTTTGGTAAATATAAGAGAGATTTTTCTGGAAAAAAAATCAAAATCTGAGTTTTATTTCCAATAGAGCTCATTTACAGTTTAAGCATTATTTCTGAAGCATTTAGGAATAATTATGCCAGAAAGTACCATAAAATATTTGTTCTATGATTCTATTTCTCTAATGAACTCAAATCTATAAAATTTAAATCGATTTTATGAATTATCAAATTGAAAAAATAGCTCGGGAAACAATCAATTACTTACTTCATCATCCAAATATTAAACGTTCTAAAATTACAAATCTAAAAGGTAGATTTGCGAAAGAATTCAATTTCAATAGAGTCATTAAGAATGCAACAATTTTAGAGTATGCGGATACAATTGATTTAACAGAGAAAGAAAGAAAACTTATTAATAAAAAATTACGGAGAAGAACCACCAGAAGTATATCCGGTGTATCTGTAATTGCAATAATGACCAAACCTCTTGAGTGCCCAGGAACTTGTATATATTGCCCTGGTCGTAATTCTCAACCTGGTGAAAAAGTGGCACAATCCTATACGGGGAGAGAACCTGCCGCAATGAGATCTATACATTATAATTATGATCCATATAGGCAAGTAAAAAGTAGAATAAGAGATTTGGAAGCAATAGGTCATAAAGTTGACAAGATTGAACTTATTATAATGGGAGGTACATTCCTTTCTGCTAACTTGACATATCAGAAAGAATTTATCAAAGGTGCTTTAGAGGCAATAATAAATAAAAGGGTGAATACGCTAAAAGAAGCGAAAAAAGTAGCCGAAACTTCTAACCGAAGAATAATCGGTTTGACCATAGAAACTAGACCTGATTATTGTAAAGAAGACCATGTAGATTTGATGTTATACTATGGCAGCACGCGGGTTGAGATCGGGGTACAAACTATTTATGACGATATATATAAATTAGTGAAAAGGGGTCATACTACAAGAGATAGTATAGAAGCAATTCGAATTGCAAAAGACGCTGGGTTAAAAGTAAATGCTCATATAATGCCAAACTTACCAGGATCTACATATCAGAGAGATCTTAAAACCTTTGAACATTTATTTTCTAATCCTGATTACCGGCCCGATATGTTAAAAATTTATCCTTGTTTAGTTATAAAAGGAACGGAGTTATATATGTGGTGGAAAGCAGGAAAATATAAACCATATTACTTAGATACATTAATAGATTTAATTGCCAGAGCAAAACAAAATTTTCCACCATATGTAAGAGTTCAGAGGATAATGCGAGATATACCTGCTCCATTAATTGAAGCTGGTTGTAAAAAAAGTAATTTAAGACAACTTGTGCATAATCGTTTAAATGAGTTAAATATAGAATGTAATTGTATTCGTTGTAGAGAATATGGAATTAAAAAAAGAGAGGAAACTTCACATATCAAATCTCTACAAAATGTTCAATTAAACCGATTAGATTATGAGGCTTCTAAAGGAAAAGAAATATTTTTGTCTTACGAAAATAATGAGGAAAATTATTTAGTGGGTTATTTAAGGCTGCGCAAACCTTCACCTCTAGCACATAGGCCTGAATTAAATGATGAACGGACTTTAATTATAAGAGAAATAAAAGTTGTGGGGGAACTCGTCCCTAAAAAATCAAAACCCTATAAAAAAATTCAGGCCCAACATAGAGGTTTTGGGACCTCCCTATTGGAAAAAGCAGAACAAATTTGCGAAGATGAATTTGATGCCAAAAAACTTTCTGTTATTAGTGGAATCGGTGTAAGAAAATGGTTTTATGAGATGGATTATAGATTAGATGGCCCTTATGTGTCAAAATATTTTTAATTTTCAAAAATTTTTCTATTATATGCCTTTTTTTTTACTTCTCCCTTAAAGTTATGGTTGTAAGAAATGATTAATAAATAATAATCTCTTACTCATTCTTTCTTATACATTTCTTTAATCTATTAATTACTTAAAAATACTAATATTAGATTTGTATAATTATTCATAGATAATAATCAGATTGAAGCTTCTAAATATGAGTAAATAATAAGTTCTTCTTTAATAATCTAAAAATTGAATCTTTTAATTTCTACTTTGGATTATTATAACCACAAAAAACCTTTAAAAATAAATAAAATCGATAATTTAATCTAACATATATCGTTATAATTAATGTTTCTAAAGATGACTAAACAAAAATTTTTATCCAGGAAAAAAACTGCTCAGCAATCTATTTCTATTCCTTCCTTACTTAGAGAGGAAATTATTAAATATGTTAATAAATTTCATGAAAAACATCCCAATGATAAGAGATTTAGTAGTATTTCGGCATTTTATACCACTGTTATGGAAAAGGCAATGAAATCTTTTGAAAAAGGAAAATCATTAGAAGATTTTGAACAATTTGCTGATGGAGAATTGATGGGTTTTTATGACCAATTTTCATTTAATGCTCTTAAACCCCTCTATGAGATGATCGTTGAAACCAATAAGTATACCGAACTTGATTATGAAGCTCCCTTAATGTTTATCCTTAGAGGAAGCGAATTTATTAAAAAATATATCAGAAAAAGAGATTTAAAAAAATTTGAAACTTTTCTTAAAAGAGCGGAAATCTATTTTGCACGAAATAAAATCGCCTCTAAACTGAACTTGGAACCCTTATATAATAAAAAGAAGGAACATCCAGGAATTAAAGTAGAAGCATTTTGTATATATGAGAATATTTGTTTTGAAAACTCAAAATTCTTTGCGGGAATCTTTGCAATGTTAGGAATGAAAATTATAAATTTTAAACACTCTGAAAAAAACTCTTATTTCAGAATTGATGCTATTCCCACGGATTTATTTTTTAATGATAAGATTATGAAAGAGGAACACCAGAAATTATTTGATTATAATATGTCTTTAATAACAAATTATAATAGAGTAGTTAATGATAAAGATTTTTATTTATGGATGAAATTGTCTAAAGATAATGGAGTTTTTCTTGATTTTCATAATGAATCTACAAAAGAGAAATGGATTGATTTAATTGAATTAGATATTAAAAAATTTTCACCTCGAGATGAATTTCTTATGCATGTATTGAAATTCTTTGAACGGCTTCACTGGATTGATATTGTAAATGAAAAAGATTTGATTTTTAAATTTACTCTTCCCGTTCCTAATTATAAAACACAAAAGAAATTCTTATTAAACTATTTGTCTAAATATTCGAAAATAAAAAAAATAGATAATGAATACCTTTTAGATTAAAATACACTTTTAAAAAGAAGATTGAAAAATGATACCAAATAATAAAAAAACCCAGCAATCTATTTCTATTTCTCCTGCACTTAAAGAATGGATTACCAGATATATTAATGTAAATCGTAGACAATTTCCTGATGATACGAGATTTAAAAGTATATCGGCATTTTATACTTATGTTATGGAAAAAATGATGAAGTGTTTTAAACAAGGAAAAACTTTAGATGATTTTGATCGATTTTTAAATCAGGAGTTTACCTCCTTTTATGATAAAATAACCTTTAAAGCGATTAAACCTTTTTATGAGAATATTATTGAAACCAATAAATATACGAATCATGATTATAAATCTGTTTTAAATTTTTTTTTGAAATTTACCGAACACTTTAAAGACTATTTTCAAACAAAAAACCTTAATGAATTTAAAGCTTTTCTAAAAAAGTTTAGAAATTATTTTGCAAAAAATAAGATCATAACCGATTTAAATATAGAAATAATAAGAAATTCCCATTTAAAATCTCCTGGTTTCTGTTTAGAAGCTTTTTGTAGCCTTAAAAACATTTGTTATGAAAATACTAAATTTTTGGTGGCTATTTCTAGTATTTTGGGAATGGAATTGGTGGATTTTATTTATTCTAAAAAAAATTCTTATTTCAGAATTGATTTTATTCCAACAGATTTGTTTAAGATGGATGATATCCCTAAGGAAGCAAGATTAAAATTGTTTAAAAAAAATTTTTCATTATTAACAAACTTTAAAAACATTATTAATGACAATGATTATTATTTATGGATGAAGATGGCCAATGATGAGAGGATATTCGTTGATTTTAGTAATGATTTCATGCTGAAGAAATGGATTAATTTAATCGAGTCGGACGTAAAAAAATTTTCGCCTGAAAACAAATTTCTCATTGGCATGTTGAACTTCTTCGAGAAGATCCATTGGATCACTATAGAAAACGAAAATGTTCTAATTTTTGAATTTTGTTTTAAAAATCCGGAAAATGATAAGAAGAAAGAATTTTTACTAGAATATTTCTCAAAATATTCAAATATTAAACAAATGGAAGAAAAATACCAATTATTATAAAGTTTAACACTTTTAAAAGTCTTTTTTTCCAGAAGAGATTATTCATTTTACAATTAAACTTGAATTTTGAATGAATTCCTTGATAATATAATTTTTTTGCTATAGTATGTTTATTTTAAATAATGGAAAAATTTGATTTTGATTATGAGAAACTAGGTTTAAAATGCGGCTTGGAAATTCATCAGCAACTTGATTCAAAAACCAAATTATTTTGTAGATGTCCAAATGAACTCCAAGGAACCAGAGAACCGGACTTCACTCTAAAGAGAGAAATGAGACCTGTATTAGGAGAAATGGGTTCATTCGATCAAGCTATGCTCACCGAATATGAAAAGGATATTGATATAATTTATGAGTGTTATAATGATGTAATATGTACTTATGAAATAGATGAGACTCCTCCTTTTGAATGCAATCAAGAAGCAAGAAAGATTGCACTTGAGATAGCACTATTATTGAATTCAAATATTATTAGAGAAATGCATGTATGTAGAAAAAATTATTTAGATGGCTCAGTTCCTTGCGGTTTTCAGAGAACCATGATTTTAGGAAAAGATGGATATATTAAGATGGAGAATGGCAAGAAGATCGGCATTGATATCATTTGTCTGGAGGAGGATGCGGCGAGAATAATAAAAACAGAACAAAAAACAAATTATTTTAGATTAGATCGTTTAGGAATTCCTCTTGTTGAAATAGCTACTAAGCCAGATATTAGGGATCCAGATGAGTGTAGAGAATGTGCTGAACGCTTAGGCTTATTGCTATGGTCAACAAAAGTCAAAAAAGTATTAGGATCTATTCGCCAAGATGTAAATGTAAGTGTAAAGGAAGGGACTCGAATTGAAATTAAAGGTGTCCAAAAATTAGATTGGATACCACTTTTAATTAATCATGAAATCTCAAGACAAACGAATTTAATAAAAATAAAGAAAGAATTGGAAAAGAGAGGATTAACCGAAAAAGATATTCCATCTGAACCCATTGATTTATCGGAGAAACTATCACAATCTAAATGTGATTTTATTGCGATGGGTATAAAATCAGGTAAAAAATTATATGGCCTAAATTTTAAAGGGTTTAATGAAATTTTTGGAAAAGAATTAATGCCTAATTATAGGTTTGGAACAGAAGTAAGCAGTAAAGTGAAATCTATTTCAGGTTTAAAAGGATTGATTCATTCCGATGAGGATTTGAAGAAATATAAGTTTTCGGACAAGGATATCAAAATACTCTCACAAGAATTAAATTCAGAAGAAAATGACTGCTATGTTTTGGTCCTAGGCAAAGAGAAAGAACTCAAAAAGGCAGTTAATGTAATCCTAAACCGCGTGAAATATGCCTTTAAGGGGGTCCCTCCTGAAACAAGACGTGCACTTGAAAACGGCAATACAGAATTTTTAAGAGAATTGCATGGAGGGGCGAGGTTATATCCAGATACAGATTCACAAGCTATATTAAATAGGGAAGAAGAGATAAAGAATATAGCAAACACTCTTCCAGATTATCCATGGAAAATTATTGAGAAATATTCTGAGAAGTATGAAACGGAAGAAAGGGTTATAAAAGAGCTTATTTTTAATAATAATTTATCATTATTCAATGAATTAATAGAATTCTACCCAGAAGATCCTACTTTAATATTCACTACATTATTAGAAACAACAACTGCGTTAAAAAGAGACGGAAAAGATATTGAAAAAATAAAAGATCAAGATTATATAGAAATATTCACGCTCTTAAAAGAAAAAGAAATCGGAAAAGAAGCAATCGAAGAGATTATGATTTATAAAGCAGATAATCCAGATTTGACTGTAAATGAAATTAAAAAGAACCTAGGGCTTAAAAAAGTTGATATGGATGAGCTCCATAAAATATTATCGAATATTGTAAAAAAAAGTGAAGAATTAATAAAGGAGAAGAAAATGAGAGCAATGGGCCCCTTGATGGGAGACGCGATGGAACAACTACGTGGGAAAATAGATGGATCAATAATATCAAAAGAGTTAAAAAAATTAGTCCAAGAAAAAATTAAGGAGTTGAAATAAATGAGTGAAAATTTAAAGGGATATAAAGGGAAAGCTAAAAAAGTCTTAGAGGAGAAGGATATTCGAATTTGGGATATACTCCGAATTAAAACAAATAAGACAGAATATGAAGGAATCTTATTGCCCCGAAATGAATATTCAAAACCTGATTATGTGGAAATAAAACTTGAAAATAATTACAATATTGGAATTAATTTTGAAGATATTACGGAAATAAAAAAAATAGGAGAAAAAGAAGCACATTATAAAATTCCCGAAAAAAAATTCCCAAGAACTAAGGGATTTCCTGAAATAACTTTGCTTGGCACGGGAGGTACTGTGGCTTCTCGATTAGATTATACCACTGGAGCCGTGATTCCTGCTTTCACTCCAGGAGAATTATTTAGTGCTGTTCCTGAATTAGCCGATATATGTAATTTAGAAACGGAAATTTTGTTTAAAATGTTATCGGAGAATATGAAGCCAGATATTTGGCAAAAATTAGCAGAAAAAGTTGAAGAATTGGCAAACTCAGGAAAAGATGGAATTATTATAGCCCATGGAACAGATACAATGGGATATACTTCTGCGGCTTTATCTTTTATGTTAAAGGATCTTTCTATACCTGTAGTTCTTGTAGGAAGTCAGAGAAGCTCTGATAGACCATCCTCCGATGCCGCCCTAAATTTAATTAACGCTGCTACGGTTGCAACCTCTGATATTGCAGAAGTAATTCTTGTAATGTTGGGATCATCCTCACATAATTATGGATTAATTCATAAAGGAACTCTTGTCAGAAAGATGCACACATCCTATAGAAACACTTTTAGAACTATAGATGATATACCTATGGGTTTGGTTAAAAATGGAAAAATTCATATGTTTAGGAAAGAGTATAATAAAAAATCTAATAAAAAAACAAAAGCTTTAACAGATTTTGAAGAAAAAGTTGGCTTAGTTTACTCTTATCCCGGTTTAACTAATGATGAAATTAACTTCTATATAGATAAAGGTTATAAAGGCCTCGTATTAATTGGTACAGGTTTAGGACATGTGAGTACTCGAGTTTTTGATTCGATCAAACGGGCCATTGAGGAAAATATTATCGTACTTATGACCTCTCAAACATTCCATGGGTTTATTGGAATGAATGTATATTCAACTGGAAGAGAGTTGCTGGAGCTTGGGGTAATTCCCGGACATAATTTAATACCAGAAACCGCTTATATAAAGTTAGGATGGGTTTTGGGTAACACTGACACTCTTGAGGAAGCTAAAAAATTGCTATCTACAAATATCGCAGGAGAATTTCTTGAGAGAGAGATTCCGATTGCCTTTAACTACAACAGTGATCAGCTTTTAAAAGACTTTGATTTTAAATAATTGAGTACATAAATTTAATCTTTCAAAATCCCTCTATTAATCTTTTTAAGACTAAATGCTTAATTAGAATATAAATTTTATAGAAGCCTTATTAAAAATTTTGAATTCATTAAAAATTTAAGTTTTAAGTAATTATTGTACTTAATTATTAGTAATAATTTAATTACTCGCTCTGGTGAACAAAATGGGTAAACGCATATTAGCACAGAGGAAAGGCTATGGAAATACTTGGGCTCGCTCGCCTAGTCATAGACATATTGGAGAAA
>Ga0102944_1001818_pt1 | contig 13362 bp, 16 predicted proteins | sample SalPonD_shore_MG_FD_78172 | JGI IMG/M metagenome (GOLD analysis project Ga0102944, IMG submission 78172) | Salt pond soil microbial communities from South San Francisco under conditions of wetland restoration - Salt Pond MetaG... | ecosystem: Environmental > Aquatic > Marine > Intertidal zone >...
AGCTACGTTGTGACCTGCACTGCCGTCGAAGTAGGTTCGGAGGTTTGTCGAGATACTCGTCCCCGTCCCGGCGATAGTCCAGTACCCAGCCGGCGGACTCGTCGCCGATCCATTCCAACTGCTAATAAGTGCCGAACGGGCTGCTCCAGCCGACTCGCCATGTGCATAGTAGTATTCGAGCGCAATCCCCATGCCAGTCGACGTGTCGACATTGAAATCACCAGTGCGTCCCCAGAAGTTATTACTTCCATTTCCTGCGACGGCGCCAAACCACGATCCTTCCGGGGCGGTCAGTCCCAACGAGGATTGCTGGGCAGAGAGTCTCCCGCTTCCATTATACTCAGCGACGTCCCCATCCTCGACGTTGTCAAAGAGATACTGGTAGGTGGTCGTAGGCGAGGATGCCTTCGGCGTAGATCCGTCGCCGTAGGACATATAGATAGTATCGGTACCATTTGCAGTTACGGATGGCACCTTAACCCATATCTCTGCGGATTCGCCTGCTGCATCAAATGAGCGAATGTAGTGCTCCAGATAAGGAGGCGAATCATCAAGAGTGTCAGTAAATCGAATATCAGAACCATCAGACGCGGCGACACTGAACATAGAATCGCCAGAACCAAACGTTAACTTGATAGCATAGTTAGATATGGCCGTTCCAGATTGTTCGGAAACGTTAATGCTACGATATTTAAGTGTCATTTGTTAGTATTGGTCGTCTGTTTCTATTCAGCACTCGCTATGCCGCGTTCTGGGCGTTTAGTCAACCGTCACGCAGACCGCGCCAGCTGCCAGCTCCAGCTGATCGACCGAGCCGAGATCGTAGGTCTGCTGTAGCGCGCCGAACGCGATGATGTGGTCAGTCGCTGCCCCGTCTCCCGCCTCAGCCGACGTAAAGTTCGCCACGAGGAACCACGAGTCAACCGACTGGTTCGAATCGGTCGTGTCGAACGTCAGCTTGTTGTCGTTGTCGGTTCCCCAGTTACCGCCCTTCTTTAAGGCCGTGAAGTTATCGCTCTGTCGAGCATAGGCCGAGCCGACTGGCTCAGTCGTCAGGTCGGCCAGATCCTTCGTGTCGTCGAGTGCGTCCGTCGCCTGGTTGTAGACGCCAACCGTTAGCGTGCCCTCGCGACTGTTCTTTGCGTCGTACTCCTCGCCGATGTCAGTGAATCCGCTCATGTTGCTATGGTGTTATTACGCGATCGGTCACACGACGGTCGTCGAGATTCCGATCGAGCTGTCCGTCGCGTCCGCGACGGCGATGTCCGAGGCCGAGATAGCGATGTTCGCCGTTCCGGACGGCGGGCTGCTCGTCGCGACCTGTAGGTCAGTGATGTCGTACACGCCGTCCACGTCGCGGATGGCGTACTCGATCTCGCCGTAGATCACATCGTCGCCGACCTCCAGTCCGGAGACGGACTGCCCAGACGAGTGGAGCCCGCCGATGTAGTCGACGACACGGTCGCGGACGGCGTCGTCGCCGTCGTACTCGTCGGTCACATCGAGGCTCATGTCGATGTAGATCGTGACTTCGCTGGGCCGCGAGAAGTTGACCGTCAGCGTCTGCCCGTTACCGAGATCAGCGGAGCCGGTAGCGGCGGTTCCGTTGTAGCCGCCCCAGTCGGTATCTCCGCCGGCCATCGTATCGCGGATCGCCTGGGCGATCTCGTTGTCGTTGCCGCCAGCGACGACCAGCTCGAAACCGTCAGCGCTCTGGCCGGGGATCTGGCTCAGATTGCCGTTGTTGATGAAGATCGACGCGGATGTGACGCCGTCCTGGGCGGCGCAGGCGCTGACGAGTGCCTTCGCACTGGCCCGCGAGCCGGTCGCGAGCTCGGTCTTCGCACGAGCACGCAATTCCTCGTCCTTCTCGCGATCGGTCCCGCCGGAAGTGGCCGCAGCGTTCGTCACCGAGTCGATGCCCACCGGCTTGGCGGGCATCACCGTCAGCGTGTTCGAGCCGACGTTTCCATCCGTACCACCGTTAACTGCCGTGACTGCTACGTCGATCGACGTGTTGCCAGCGACGAGCGTCGCCGAGGCGTCCGTCGTGAACTTGATCGGCGTGGTCGAGTCGGTCTGGACGACCGTTCCGGCCGGGATCGTGTAGTCGACGCTCGCTGCGGTAGCCCGCGAGAACGTGACCATTCCGGTGGCCTGCTGGGCCTCGTGGCGAACGACACCGATGTCGGCCGCCTTGTAATCGAGCGCCTGTCCAGAGGCGTGGTCGATCTGTGCCGCATCCAGGACCGCGCCGATGTCAATCTGCGCTTCGGCGAGTCGGTCGGCGATCGGTCGATAGAAGATCCGGAACGTGGCGAGGGTGTTGTCGTTGATGTCCTCGCCCCAGTATTCCTTGGCGTCGGCGATCAGTGCATCGAGGATTTCCTCGCTGGTCTCGGGGCTGGGTCTGCCGTCTACGATTGTCATGTATCAGATGTCGAACTGGTAGTCCTCGCCGGCCAGGTAGAGGATGGTGACCTGGTACGTCCCGGCCTCTTCGGGCTTGGGCTCGACGATGATGTCCTCGACCGAATCCAGCGCGCCGTGGTCTCTGGCAACGCGAGTGGCCTGGAGTCGGATCTTGTCCTTGATGGTGGATTCGCTGCCGGTGATCCCGGTGAGCGTGCTCTGCATGTAGTCCGTCAGCATCACGACGACCGACTGTTCGAACGCCGCTTGCCCCTCGACGACGGCTAAGTCGTTGCCGCCGTCCAGGTAGACGGAGAAGTTGCTGTCGAGGGCGAGGTCTCGCATGGTAAGTTGATGCTAAGTCCGAAGAGGCCGGGTCAGGACGGCGAATCCGTCGTGCCGGAACCTGCCGTGTCTCCCCAGCTGTAGCCGTGGGTGTGCTGGTCGAAGTCGATGCCGTCGATCAGGACGTTCCCGTCCGCGTTGATCGTCACGTCGCCGGATGCGTTGATCGCGACGTCGTAGTTGCTGCCGTTCTTCGTGAACTCGATCTTGGTCGAGCCGTCCAGCTGGATGGCGAACTCGCCGGGCGCCAGATCGGGATTTTCGCCGTCGGGGTTCCGCTCCAGGACGCCGACGATGAACCGCTGCTCGCCGAGCTTGAGCATGGTCACCTTCGAGCCGATCTCCGGCACGAAGAACAGGCCACGGAAGTCGTGGAGCACGGGTACGTCGGTGTACTCGGTATTCACGCGCACCGGCTGGACAGCGCAGTTCGGAATCCCCTCCGTGACGGTCACACTGGTCACGAAGCCGTGTTCGAGCATCATGGCGGAATGAACGGATGGTCAGCCAGCTGGCCGGTCGCATCGATGGTCGCGCCCTCTTCGAACCAGTTGCCGTCGAAGAACTCGTTGGCGGTGATGTAGCCGTCGCGCTTCGGGTCGAAGTACCGGAAGACGGAGTTGATGTCGTCAGTTCTCGGTACGAGTGACACTTCCAACGTCAGCGACCAGTAGCCGCTCGAATCGATGTCGTGCTGAACGGATGTGATGAGGTACGTCTCGTTGTTGATGAGCGAGTTGCAGCTGCTCTCCTTGTCTGGCTCGTCGCCGATGCGACCGCTGTCGGCCGTCGGGTTGTCGAACATCCGATCGTCGGGGACGATGTGGATCTTGTCCCCAGCCTCTACGGACTGGAGCGGCGTGAACGGCGCGGAGAGCTGCGTATCGATCTCGATCGTTCCCTTGTTCTCGTCGGCCATGAAGTTCAGCATCTCCGCCTCGGCCAGCGCTGGCAGTACGTCACGCTTAGCGTCCTGCATAGCAATCTTGATCGAGCGGCCGTACCCCACGTCGGTTCGATAGGCGATCCCGGTCGCCTGGACATCGGCGGTGCTCTTGCTCGGGTTGAAGATGTTGAGCACGTCTTCGCCAGTCCCAATGCCCGGCTCGTCAACCCAGGCGCCCTGGACAGTTATCGACCGGATCGGCTCGCGAGAGTGACGAATGTTGACGTTCTCGTCCTGGTATCGCCAGACGCGCTCGTCGTTCGGTGCCGCGTAGTGCGTCAGGCCGATCGAGTGTGGCACGCCGATCCAGAGGTACAGATCGTGTCCGATCCAGGCGGTCAGGTTGAAGCGCTTGTTCAGCTGCCAGATGGCCTTGTACGGTGAGAGCTGATCCAGGTCGATCTGGAAGACACCGTCGAGTAGCTTCGTCGTCAGATCAGCGTGGTACTCGCTGTATGGCGTCTCGTACGTCGCTAATGCCTTCTTCTCCGCGACGTTCTGGTAGTACAGCGCCGCGATGTCGACCTCGCTGAATTTGAGTCCCTTGATGATGCCGTTGTCGACTCGCTGGTCGAACGCGTACTGGTACGCATTACGTAGCGTAACGGCTGGCCACGCCTTGTCGACCACGCCATCGTCGAGCAGGTTCTGTGCGTCGTGGAACTCCAGGTACGTCGCGTCAGACGTGTAGGTCGCGAAGTCCGGCTTGAAGTACAGCGACTCGATCACTTCGTCGCCGAACATGATCTCGGCGATACGCGGCTTGCGGAAGTAGCCGCCCGGATACCGAGTTTGCGGCTTGAGCATTTCCCCGACTTCCGGTCGGAAGGTCATGCGACAGTACGACAGCTCCGTCTGGCTCCGCTTGAAGTCCATCTCGTAGGGAAGGAGCTGGACTGGACCGTCGGTGCCGATGACGTTCGGAAAGCGAACGTTCCATTCGTCTACGCCACAGCTCATTTCACGAACCCGCCACTCTTCGGAGTTGGCCGCGAACCGACGAGCGCGGAGATGATGGCGTTGTGGCCGGAGCCGTACTCGTCGCGCCCGGTGCTCACGAGGTCGATCGTGTACTTGAACCGCCACTGTCGCTTGAGCGGGTCCCAGCCATCGTTCTCGCCGAGCTCGGAGCTCTTGATCTCGCACTCCATCCCGCCGGAGGGCGTGAGCGGCGAGATCAGATCGACGGTACCGTCGTAGTCCATGAGGTCCTGGAAGGCCGGGATCTCGCTGGCGAGGATGACGCCCGCGACGTGGAAGTCGCGGTTCTTCATCTTCTTAAGCGAGACGTCCTCGCCGCGGCACTGCTTCCCGGCGCGGATCAGCTCTCGATCCTTCGTCTGTACTGGCCCGCGCGTCGGGTAGTACGTCGGAATGAACGTCCAGCTGGCATCCGTCGGATTAACCTCGAAGCCGAGGCGCTCCGTCGGATCGTCGGGGATGCGCGTACTCTGTACCATTTACTTTTTCGTCTCGCCGACGGTGGATGGCGCCGGTCCGCTGACACCGGTACTCGTGGCCGTTCCCTTGCGATTCACGTCAGCGATGGTCGACTTGATACGCTGCTCGCTGGCGTTGTCCATGTTGCCGTAGGTCGTGATGTTGTACGTGTTGTGGTTGACGCTGACCTGGCCTGGTCGCGGTGCGTAGTTCCCGTCGTAACTGCCGGAACCAGGATTGCCCGGATTTGCGTTCGCAACTGCATAGGTGGCGGCGACACCCGCACCGACGGCGAGCAGACCGATGCCAGTCATCGCGAGCAGGCCGGCCATCTCCTCTTCGGCGATACCGAGCTCGATGATGAGTGCCTGGATCGGTTCGACGATCTTGTCTATACCCGCCGCGATAGCTTCGTAGAACGATGCCTCGCCGAGGAGGCCGAGTTCCTCGCTCGCGATCAGCGTCCACGCAGCAAGGCTGCGGAGCGAACCGATCACCAGTGCGGCGATCCCGAGGAACGTAATCAGTCCGAGAACAACGCGGTTGTTCAGCAGATTCGTTAGCGCTGCCAATCCTTCCCAGAGGAAACCAAGTCGAGCGACAAGCGTCGAGATGGCTTTCGAGACGTTGTAGATCGCCCCGAGGATGTCCTTGAGTGCGCCGCCGAGGTTAATCAGCGTCTGCTGGTTATCAGATGCCTGGCGCAGCAGGAACGAGAAGAACTCGATGATGTTCTGCCCGAGGATCGCGCCGAAGCGAATTGCCAGCTGACTGATGACGCCCTCCCAAGCGGTCATCTGATCGAGTACAGCCGCGATCCAGTCGGAGAGACCGGAGAAGGCCGCAAAGATCGTGTCGCTGTACTTCGCGAGACCCTGCATCGAGTGGGCAACGCGATTCAGCGCCTGCGGAGCTCTGTCGAGGAACTGTGCCGAGATCGGCGCGAAGACGCGGGCAGTCGGTTGGAAGACCTCGAACAGCTCGCGCTTGAACTGGTAGAGCTGGTACTTCGCCTGCGCGAAGGCAGCTCCCATGCTGTTGGCGTGACCGATCAGTCCGAGACCAATCACCGCAGCACCGGCAGTGGCAACCGCACCGAGTGCCGTCGCGACACCGAGTGCCTGCGTCGCGAACGTGATGATGAGCGGGATCAGGACCGCGACGATGGCGTAGAACGAGCGCATCGACGGGACGAACCGCTTGATTGACTCACTGAATCCGGTGAAGTCGCGGGTCTCGTGATCGAACGTGCTAAACCGCTGCTTGAGCCGGTCCATGAAGGACAGCTCATTCTCTGCGGTTTTTGCGCCGTGAACTGCCCCCGTTAACGGAGACAGCATCCCGCGTTGGTCTTCGGCACCAATTAATCCATCACGCTCTAACGTTCGCCAAAGCGACTCTGTACCGAATGGCGTTTTGTGGAAAATCGACCTTGCCAACTTCTCCCGAGTGGTAAACTGACCGGTTCTGGGATCACGAATGGGTCCTTCTCCTCGTGTGAGCAAATGGAACGCAGCTTGCTGGTCGGTCTCCCCGGAACCGAACAGATCACCCATCTTAGTACGGAACTCGCCCCAGCTCATGCCAGGCGGTCCGTTCTCGCCACCAGTGCCGGAGCCGACACCGCCGTCTGGAGCGTTGACGTTGAAGCTGACGTCGTCGAGGCCGCGAAGCGCTGCTCGAATGTCCGTTCCGATCCCACGCGCCTGGAGCCGGATCTCCGACATCTTGAGCGCAACATCGTCGAGGCCGCGCATGAAGCCTTCCAGGTCGAGCTCGCCGAAGTCGAGATCGTTCAGCGTTTCCAGCTCGCCCTTGAGCTCGGCGATCTTGGCCTGTGCCTCAGCGATGTTGAGGTCGATGTAGATGTCGACTGCCATTAGTTACCTACGGTGAACGGGATGGTCGGGATTCTCACGCCGACTGATGTACCGGATGGTTTCTTCGTTTTCGTGCGAGCCCACGTCCGAAGAGGCGCGGGCGTTCGGCTGGAGCTCGACGTCAGCGCCGCCGCCGGCGTGCTCCTGCTGGAGCTTGTACTCGAACGCCTCGGCAGCATCGATGACCTGTCGCTGGAAGGGCGTAAGTTCGCCTTGGTGGTCGATGCCATCAAAGCCGATGCCGTACTTCGACAGGAGGCGAGCGATGCTACTTGCTGCCCCCGTCTCTGCGAAAGGATTCGGCCTTCCCCGCGTCGCTGGTCACCGAGAGTACCTTCTCGGCGATCACGAGCGAGAGGCCGCCCTGGAGCATGGCGACGATCTCGTGGACGCCCTCCTCGTCTTCGCCCTCGGCGAGCCCCTGGGTCGTGTCGATACCCAGGGCCGCCGCTTTCTGCATGATGGCAACGAAGTCTTCGTCGAAGTTGGCCGGGTCGATCCGGCCGGCCTCGTCCTTGCCGTCCTCCAGCATCTGCTGGGCTTCCTCCTCGTCGATGTGGAGGCGGTCCTCCAGGAACGCGGCGATGGGAAGGAACTCGATGTCGGAGAGCGGGCGGACGTACAGCGTGCCGCTGAGGCCGTAGTAGTCTTCGATCTCCAGCTCTTCGCGGTACTTCGTGCCGCGGATCGCCATCTGGCGGAGACGGGAGATGTTCACTTGCTGCCCGGCCTCTTCGGACTGGGGCTCAACCTGGTCGTCTGATTCGTTCTCGGGTTCGGGGTTCTCGGAGTTCTCGGTCATAGTGTACGGATAACGGATGAAAAATGGTCAGCGAACGATGCGACTCGAACGAGCGTCAGCTCACGGCTGGTCGCTCTTGCGGTCCATCGCTACCCAGTCGTAGGCAGTCTCGTTCTGCTCCTCGGAGCGGACCTGGTAGGACTCGCTCTTGACCAGGACTGGGTTGTAGGTCTCCGTCCTGTCCGTGCCGTCCTGCATCAGATCGTGGGAGATGGAGATCGCCACGGGAACGGGGGCACCGTTCTCGTCGTAGAGCAGGTCGTCGAGATGGGCGACGGAGCCGTCGGGGAGCGTCTTCGTCTTGCGGCTCCCCTTGAACATCATCGTGCCGGAGTAGGAGATCCGGTCGATGGAGTAGCCGGTCGCCTTGATGTTCGACTCGGCGGACTCCGTGATCTTGATGTCCTTCTTCGTGTCCAGCCGCGAGATGGGCACCTCGATCATCTGGGCGTTGCCGCCGGACGAGGAACCACGCGAGACGAGCAGCGTGATGTCGCCAGCAGACTCGATACGGTCGACGTTGTTGGGACTCTGGGTCATGAGTTAAAGCGTGAAGTTGAGTCTTTAGGCCGTGGAGCCGACGGTGATCTTGTTCTCGATGAACCGGAGCGGCTTGGCGACCTCAACGCCAACTTCGAGCGAGGCGGTCGTGGCGTCCACCTTCGCGACGTTGACCGTGTAGCTCAGGACGGAGCCACTGTTCTTGAGCGCGACCAGCTCGCCCTTGACGAGATCGGCGAAGGCGTCGCGAACGGCGCCGTTGTTGAGCCGGCCGATGAACGGCTGCTCGTTGGCGCGCGTGATCGTGATAATGTAGTCCATCACGAGTCGCGTGAAGCCGAAGTCGATGTTGCCCTCCTGGGCGTTCGAGCTCGTGACGGTCGTCTTGTCGTCGACGATACGGATGCCACCAGCCTCGTCGGCGAGCGGGACGACGTTCGCATCGATCAGCTGGCCGCGAGCCGTCCGGTCGAGCAGGCTGGCCTGGTAGCTGGCCATCCGTTTGGTGCTCTCCAACTTGAGGCCGATCGGCGTCCGCGTCAGGCCGAGGGCTGCCCGCTTGCCGGCGTAGGCCGCCAGCAGCGAGGAGTTGTCCTCGAAGCGCGTGCCGAAAACGACCTGTGCCCGCGAGTCGTCGTAGGACTGCGTGTAGGTCGCCGGATCGATCACCGTGTCGCCAGGACCGAGGACGGCGAGCGCGAGATCGTACTCGGCGGCCATCGACTTGTTTGCCGACTGCGCGTAGTCGACGACGTCCTGGTTCTCGTTGATCGGCTGGAAGAAGTCGATCGTGTCGCCAGCGCCGGCGACCATCGCATCGATGGCGGTCGGGTAGTCGTAGTAGGTGTAGTCGGCCGTGTCGTTCGACGTGTCCGTGTCGGACGGCGCGACGTCCAGCTCGAACGCGCCGGTGACGGGGTTAACGTACACCTCGTCGGCACCGGGCGCCTTCGTGCTGGGGTCCTCGTAGGTGAGGACGGTCGTCTTCGCGACGCCGTCGACCGTGAACGAGATCGATGCAGCGTCCTCGATGACCGGCGTCTGCGAGAGCGTTCCGGACGTGCCCGCCACGCCGGAAATGTCCTCTCCAGCGACGTCGATCTCCTCGGGAGCGAGCGCGTAGACGGGGAACGCGCCCTCGATGAGCGCGTCGATGATGCCCTGCGTCAGCAGGGACGATGCCTCGGGTCCGAAGAGGGTGCGAGCCTGCGTAGCCCGCGTTACCTCGTAGACGATGTTCGGGTCAGCGCCATCGCTTCCAGTGGAAGCCAGATCGGCCTGACCGACGATGCCAAGATCGCTCGGCGCCGCGCCCGCCGTACCGACGTTGAGCGCAGACGAGAGATCCGTAACGATGCCGGGTTCGGTCTTGTCTCCGAAAGTAGCCATGTTAGGTTAGTTCGTGACGGTGAAGGTCTCGGTAATCGAGTCGATGGACTCGGTATCCGTCCGCTTCACCTGGTCGAAGGACCTGATCCGCACTGGAAGGTTCATCTCCGATTCTGTATCCTCGACGAACACGTGATCGATGCCGCCGCCGTTGCGGAGATCGAACTCGCGAACGTCCTCGTGGAGGAGGTGCGGCTCTTCCACGAAATCGAACAGCGCTGCCTGCATCGAATCGTACAACGCGACGACCGATTCGTCGTCAGCAGCCCGAATGAGGTAGTCGAGGCGGACGTAGTATTGGTACCGGTAGTACCGATCGTCGCCGGTGCCGGGCGTGTCGTTCTCGACTACCTGGGCGAGATTCGAGTTGTGAAACGTCAGCGGCTCGGGGAGCATGTGCTCCAGGATCACCGCCGGAAGCGGTTGCGTGTCGTACTCGTCGGTGCCGCTCGGCGTGAGAACGGGCGCGCTGAGCTGACCGTTCAGATACGTCTGGAGCGTGCTGACGAGCGAGGTGAGATCCATGAGCGTTTACTCCAAGAGGCCGGCACGACCGAGCTCCTCGATCACGCGAGCCTCGGTCTTCTGCTTCGTGACGACCGGGCCGTACTGTCGCAGCGAGTTCTCCACCGTCCGCTTGAAATGGATTCCAGTGAAGCCATCCTCGTGGATCTTCTCCTGGAGATCGAACGCCGCACGGACGTAGCCGGGACCGTACACGCCGGCGAGCGCCTGGAGTTCAGGCAGCCAGTGCTCGACGATCTTCGGATCGAACTCTCGCGGCGCCATGTGAGCGACGACCCAGTCCATCAGGTTCTGGACGGGCGGTCGGCGCGCTCCCGGCCGGCGACCGTAGTTGACGACGCCGGCGTGGTTCGACTCGTTCCACAGGTTGGCCAGATAGCCATCCTCCGTCCGCTCGATCGAGTGTCGGAAGCCATCGAAGACTTCGCCGGTCCAGATCCGCCGGTGTAGCATGATCTCGTCCTGCGCAAGGTTCTTGCCGTGGTCGACGGCCCAGCGGGCGCTATCACTGGCACCCTGCCGGATTCCATGCTCCAGCGCTCTATCGAGCGCGAGGAGATCGGACTCGTCGACGCGGATCTCGATCATCAGGCGTTGTCGACTCGCTGGCCGGTCATCTCGACGTGCGTCGGATAGTTCGTCGCCGCCTTGAGCTCGTACTCGGTGACGGAGCCATCTGCTTCCGGGTAGTCGAGCCGCGCCTCTTCGGGCGGTTGCTCGCCGAGCGGAAACAGAAAGATCGGCACGTCGCGGATGCGATCGCCCGCAACGCCGCGAATTTCCGAGTTGTGATCTGGATACGTCCGCAGACAGACCACCGTTCGCGTCGGATTGTAGTCGCTCGTCGGATTACCGAAGTTGGTCGTCCCGGAGGCGGTACGCTCAAGGACGGATGCCGTCGAGCCCAGCTGCTCGATCTTGGCTTGCATCAGGCGACTGGGGAACATTTACCCTCCGAGCGGGTTGTTCGTTGAGGCCGTCGCGTTCTTGCCGTAGACGCGATCCTTCCGCGTGACGGAACCGATACCGACGCCGAAAGCAGCATCGCCGTTGGAGTCGAGCGCCCGGAGCGCGGCCTGGGCGTTGCGGAACCAGGTAGTCGCGTCGTTGTGGTCCTTCGCGAGCAGCGACCGCAGGTCGATCGAGCCGACCTGGATCGTCTGTGCGTCCAACTCCTTGACGGCGACCTTGGCGAACAGGCAGGAGAACCAGAACAGGGCCTCCTCGCGGTCCTGCGAGGCGTAGAAATCGAAGGACTCGTCCGAGATGTCCTTGACGATGCTGACGTGCTGGGCAGCCCGATCGATGACCGTCCCGAACTCGGTGTCATCGAGCACGCCAGTTCCGTAGCCGGTGAACAGGCGCAGCTCGTCGATCAGCTCGGTCTGATTGGATGCCACGTTACCGTCCCGCCTCCACGAGCGCCATGAACAGGAACTTCTGCGATTCCATCAGGTCAGTATCAACGAAGTTGTTGATGCTCACGTTCTTGCGCGTGCTCCCGATGTTGTCCAGGTCCGTCCAGAGCTCGTGCGTTGGATACGGAATGTTGTCGGCACCGACGAGTAGCAGCTCGTCGTACAGATCGGCGATCTCTTCGGCCGTGAAGGACCACGTCTCACCACCCGTGCCGGGCTCGACGAGGTAGATGTTTCCCGTCTCGTCAACGCCACCGACGGTGACGTCGAGGTAGGAATCTTCGCGGTCGAGCACGTCGCCGAAGACGCGGAATCCGGTTTGCATTGGCATGGTTGGTAGTGGGTGGTGGGAAAGTTAGTGAGTAGAACCGTCGCCCGATCAGGCGAGGTTGTCGGCGTTGACGTAGACCGCGCGGAGCGGGTCCACCATCTTGACGCCCCAGCGAGCCGAGCCGTAGGCACCGAGCAGGTCGCCCGGCGAGACGACGGGACCGCCGCCCTCTCCGCCGCGGGTCAGCTGGATCGGCATGTCCTCGTAGAACTTGACCGGGCTCTCGTTGTTGACCTGGGTGACGTACATCTTGTTGCCCGTCATCCAGGGCGACTCGACCATCCGAACGCCGTCGATGACGATCTGGAGGTCGTGGATGTCGGCCGAGCGCAGGCCGGTCGCCATCGGGACGTGGTACTGGGCGTCCCAGCTGATCTCGTCCCGGAGGGAATACTTGAAGTCCGTCGAGATGAGGGCGACGAACGGACCCATGAAGCCGTGGTGGGTCAGCTGCCGCTTGGCCTCCTCGATGTGCCGGTGGGGCGTGTAGGCCGTGCCGGAGGTCCCGAACAGCGCATCCGTGGTGTCGAACCAGTGGTTGTGCGTGTTCGAGAACGTGTTCGCGCCGTAGTCGGGCACGTCGTACCAGAGCGCACGGCCGTCGGCGATGCCGTCCTCCAGGGCGGTCATGATGAGGTCGCGCTGGACCGTCTCGGCGCCCATGAGCATCGTCCGGATCTTCTTGAGCACGCGGGCCTCCGTGTGCTTCTGGACGAACTCCTGAGAGTAGCCGATCGCGCGGCCGTACTTCTTGTCCCGGATGAACATCTGCCGGTCACCGAGGTCGCGGGTGACGGTGCGCGGGTGCTCACCCTCAGCGAGCTCCTCCCACTGGACTTCCGCACCGGGCGGCTCCTGGTAGAAGGTCTGCTGGTCGACCATCTCCACGAACAGGTCGCGGAACGGTCGCTGGGCGTCGTTGTAGATGTCGATCAGGCGGCGGGCCTTGGCGAGCAGCTCGTCGAGAGGCACGCCGTCCTTGGTCGCAACTTCGTGGCGGGGCATGTTAGGGATAAGTCCTTAGGTTAAGTGTTTGATCCAGTGAGGTCAGATCAGGCCGTCGCGTAGTCGAAGTTGACGTCGAGCAGGAACCGGTCCTTGCCCGTGCCGTCGGGGGTGAGCACGACACCCACCACCTGGACGAGATCGCCCGTCGCGCTGGGCTTCGTGGTCGTGAAACCACCGCCAGGAGCGAGATAGACGAGGTCGCCGGGGTTCCAGGTCGTGTCGTCGTCGTCGTTGACCATCTCGATGCCGCCGAAGATGACCGTCGCGCGGTCGCCCTTGAGCGTCTTGTTCTCCTGAACGAGCTGCTCTTCCAGATCCTGGAAGTAGTTGCCCGTCGGGATCGTCGAGTAGTCGACGACTTCCTG
>Ga0102944_1001819_pt1 | contig 13350 bp, 14 predicted proteins | sample SalPonD_shore_MG_FD_78172 | JGI IMG/M metagenome (GOLD analysis project Ga0102944, IMG submission 78172) | Salt pond soil microbial communities from South San Francisco under conditions of wetland restoration - Salt Pond MetaG... | ecosystem: Environmental > Aquatic > Marine > Intertidal zone >...
CAGCTTGTCGATGATCTTCGACAGGTTGGACTTTTCCAGAAGTAGTTCACCGGTAATGTCTTTCTGCTGAAGATCCCTGTTTCGCACAATTTCTCCGAGTACGGTGAACTGCGATTGATTGAGACGGTAGGCACGCACCTGCCGGTTTCCCACTCGCTGCAAAAACATCCCGACAAGGGCCAGATCATTCACCAACTCGATTGACTGCGCTCTGCGCGTCTTCTCCTGTGCCTGCACTTCTGTTCCCTCTCACGATTTCCGCCTGTCCAACCGGGAGAGGCGGCACCCATATTTGGTTTCCCTGGAAACAAAATACCACCAGATAGTTTCCACGTCAACTATTTTTAGAGGGAATATTTACACACACTGTACTGCTGAAATGTCTGGTATCTAGCGCCACATTGCCAAATAAGCCAACGAGGCAGTAGACTTCATGTCAAAAGGGAACGAGTTACCATGAGAATCATCCTGATTGTGGACGCGACAATCAATTTCCTGCTTGGGGTTCTGCTCTTGCATTTCTCGCCGGCAATTGTCACCTGGCTTGGGGTGCCCCCATCTTCCACAAGCTTCTATCCCAATATCCTCGGTGCCATCTTTATTGGAATTACAATTGCACTGATCATTGGCGCTACCGCTTCTGATTCAAGAAGGCCTCAGGGCCTTGGGCTCCTTGGCGCGGTCAGCATAAATCTGTGCGGCGGTATGGCGCTCGCGCTCTGGTTGATGCTGGGCCATCTGCACCTTCCAATCCGCGGGTTTGTACTGTTGTGGACGCTTGTCGTTATTCTGGTTGGAGTCAGTCTGGCCGAGTTGCTTCACACGCGCCGTATGAAAAATAGGAACGGTTGGGAAGGCGGGGCAGGCAGCAGAGCCTCAGACAATTAGCACGGTAGCGAGTCGTTCACTGCGCCAGCTGGTAACAGAACTTCGTTTGGGTGACGTGGAAGGCTAAGCTGTGAAGTTGCTCATGGGCCGGCACGGTTTCTCTGAATCTCAGTACCCGTTTACAGCCAGCTCGCGAATCCGGCTGGCTGCGTCCTTTCCTTCCTCCGCAGCAAGGCCGCCGTGGTAACAGAGAACGCGTTTAACCGGAAGAGCAGTCAGCCGGGAGAGAGATGCGACGGCCAGCGTCATGTCCGGCGTCGCCTCCGGGCTTGGCCCGACCAGCCGGCCCTCTTCTACCCTCAGGGCGTCTCCCGCTACAAGAAGTCCGGGCCTTCTCAGAAAAATGCTTGTATGTCCGGGCGTGTGTCCGGGCGTGTGCAGCAGCAGCATGCCACCGTAGAAGTCAAGTTCCTCGCCGTCTTCAAGGCGCCTATTCACCTTAACCGACGGAGGATTGTTCAGTACCCGGCGTGCGCGTTCACGCTCGTCTTTCGCCAGAGACGCGGTCATCTTCTCGACACGCTCTCTGTTCATCTTGATAAGCGGCTTATGCCCCTCTATGTAGGGAATATCCTCGCCATGCGCGTACACCTCGGCGCCGCTTGTCTCCACCAGCGCCGCCGCGCCGCCAATATGGTCGATATCCTGATGAGTGAGAATGATGCGTCTAATATTCTTCAGGGCAAGGCCGAGCCTCTTGAAATGTGCCTCGATCTGCTCGGTCTGCCCCGGCATGCCGGTATCAATAAGGGTGATCCCGTCATCGTCTCCCCAGATAAGCAGCGGGTGTATCACGCTTTGACGTCCGGCAATGTTCATGCTGATATCCAGTGCTTCGATATGTTTCGCAATTCTCATCTTTCTTGTCCTCTCTGGGAAGTGAAGATAATCATGTGAAACCAAAGTAGTCGACCGCGGCAACAATGCGTGCAGCGGTTACAGCCCTGCAAACTCCATCACGCGCGGCCTGTGTCCCGCCCCCTCCGATGGTCCGGCTAATGGAATATACCCAGCACATGATTTGCAGCAATCATGGCAGCGGCAAACACAACGGACACCATACTCATCAGCTTCAGCAAGATGTTCAGTGATGGACCCGAGGTGTCTTTGAATGGATCTCCAACCGTGTCCCCGACTACAGCAGCCTTATGGGATTCTCCACCCTTCCCTCCAAAGTGCCCACTCTCAATGAACTTTTTGGCGTTGTCCCATGCTCCTCCGGAGTTCGCCATCATCACGGCCAGGGGGAATCCGGTCACAAGCGCACCGGAGATCAGCCCAAGCAGCATGTGCAGGCCAAAAAATGTTCCGACTGCAAGGGGAATCGCTACGGCGACGACGCCGGGGAGTATCACTTCTCTCTGTGCTCCCCTTGTGCTTATCAGCACACAGCGTGCATAGTCCGGATCGACCTCACCCGTAAGGATTTCGGGATGCTGCCGAAACTGCCTCCGAACTTCCTCCACCATCTCGTTTGCTGCCCGTCCCACAGCCTTCATGGTCAGAGAGCAAAAAAGAAATGGGGTAACGCCGCCGAGGAAAAGGCCAACAATCACAGCCGGTGTGATTAGCTCTGTACTGATCGTTTCTCCAAACGAGCTGAATCGGGTCAGTAGCAACGATGCCGCTTCATCCCGAAATGCCGCGAGAAGCGCAAGCGCGGTGAGCGCCGCTGAAGCAATTGCAAATCCTTTGCCGGTGGCCGCCGTGGTATTCCCAAGAGAATCAAGCGCATCGGTTCGTTCCCGAACCTCCGGGCCCAGACCGCCTGCATTGCCGGCCATCTGCGCAATTCCCCCGGCGTTGTCCGCTACCGGCCCGTACGCATCCGAGGAAAGCGTGATCCCAAGAGTGGAGAGCAGGCCAATAGCCGATACCGCAACGCCGTACAGGCCGAGATCCAGGTCACCACCACCCGCAATGAAAAAGGAAAAAAGCGTTGTTGCCCCTACCACTACTACGGCCACAACGGTTGAGAGCATGCCGTTGGCGAGCCCACCAATTATAAGCGTAGCCGGGCCTGTCTGCGCCTGAACGGCGAGCTCACGGGTGAGACCATAGCTATCCGATGTAAAAAACTCCGTGGAGAAGCCAATGAGATTTCCGGCCACCAGGCCTGCAGCAATGGCCCAGAAAACGCCCATACCAGACGGTCCAAGTGTGACCCATACCACCCACGCCGAGCCGGCGAGAACGAGTAGTGAGGACGCGTAGACACCGCGACGAAGCGCCGCAAGGAGCACGCTTTGACTGGCATCTTCTTTCCGTGTACGGACCAGAGTTGTGCTCAAGAGTGAAGCAAAAACTCCAAGCGCCGCAATTACAAGGGGAATTGTGACGCCCTGAACGGGAGCTTTCGGAAACGCAATGGCGCCGAGTGCCATGGTTGCGACAATGGAACCGACGTAGCTTTCATACAGGTCAGCACCCATTCCGGCTACGTCTCCCACATTGTCCCCGACGTTGTCCGCAATCGTCGCAGGATTGCGGGCGTCATCCTCAGGAATTCCCTGCTCAACCTTTCCCACAATATCAGCCCCGACGTCTGCGCTCTTGGTATATATACCACCGCCAACGCGCGCAAAAAGGGCCATTGATGATGCACCCATTTCAAAGGTGAGCATTGTCTGTGTGAGCGTCGCGAGATCCATGTGTTGCAATGAGCGCAGCCCGTAGAACCAGGCAGAAAGATCCAGGAGACCGAGGCCGACCACACTCATTCCCATGACCGAACCCGCTGTAATTGCTACGCGCAAGCCGGCATTCAATCCGTCCCGGCATGCCCACGCAGTTCTGGAATTTGCGCGCGTGGCCACACTCATCCCAATATACCCCGTTAGTCCCGAAAAGAACCCGCCGGAAAGAAACGCAAAGGGTACAAAAACAGACAGAAGGTGTAACCGGAATGAGAGAAAAAGAAGGAGCACAAACATGACCGCAAAAAAGATGCCCACTACCCGGTACTGCTGGCGCAGGTACGCATAAGCACCAGTCCGAATGGCAAGCGCAATTCGCCTTACTGCGGGTGAACCTTCATCCTTGCGAAGCACCGCTATTATTGCCCCAACCACGTAGACGATGGCCGCAATGGACGCAACGGGAGCAAGCCAGAGCAGACCTACATCGCCCGTCGCGCTCCCTGCAGTAGATGAGGCCGCAAACAACGGCGCCGCAGGAAAGAGGCCGAACACAAGCAGCCCTCCCGCCGCCACACTCGACGGCGTAAGCAACAACCGAACGCTCTTGGTCATATTCCACCTCCACGGCAGAAACGGCGCCTCTCGCACCCTGCGGTTTACGGGTCTCTGTTTTGACTAAAATTATACGGTTGAATTCCTTCGCCCGCAATAACAAAGTAACAGTGCACCTCAGCGTTTGCCTCACTTCCCTGCCGGGTTTCCGTTTGCGTCCCATTTTGCATTTTGGGGCGATAGAATATTCCACCCGGGCCATAATTTAGGGCCTCCACGGCCATCAGTTTCAATGAAAGAGCGCGGTTCGCGCAGTCGAGGGCTGTCATAAAAATAGGGAGGCTAACCAGATGAGATCCAAGCCACGGAGCGGAGGGACACCAAAGTCTATGATTTCCTGCATCATCGTTCTTTCCCTGGTTGTCACGGCTTCCTCTTGCACACAGCCGGGGACGAAGGACAGCACATACGTTCCCTCAGAAGGAAGCGTAGATTCACCGCAGAACATTGGTTCGGCGTCAGGTGGGACTGCCGTGCATGATGGGAGAGTCGCTCTATTCCAGGACAGCCTTTACACTGTCGCAGTGACATCAGGTAGCTACTGCCTGCTGAGAGTCGAACAGATGACAGAGGACGTTAATCTCTATGTTTACGGTGATTCGGTTTTCAGTACCTCGGCCGGGTCAAGTAAAGCTGCGGGAACGGCCCCGGAACAAGTCGTCTTGCTCTCGACCGGAGAGAAGCTGTTCATCAGGGTGTCTCTGGTGACGGGACTGGGCGCGCAGTACACTCTCTCTGTCACGGAGGCGCCGAAGATGAGTGAAGCACCCGGTCCGGAAACGGGGGTAGATCTGGGATCCATCGCCACGCCGGTAACGGCAAACGGGACGATACAGTTCATAGATTACGATACGGGAGTCGACGCTGACTGGTGGCAGTTTTCCATCGGGTCAAGACAGGATGTTACCATTGAAACATCGCAGACCGGAGAGCAATTTGACACCGAAATTTCGCTCTACAAGGTGGATACCACACTTGCGGCCGTTGAATATGCCTGGGACAGCTCCGGCAACGACCTTGTCGGTTTCAATGACGATGGCGGGACCGGTTACTATTCTCGGATTGTCGATACACTGAATGCCGGAACTTATGTGGTGCGCGTCAACTATTCAACCTTCTATGGAACGCCCGGTGAAGGCTCCTACGCAATAACGGTGTCTGTGCCGTAGGACCGCGTGCAGCGCACCTTCATAATTGCGGGCACGGTTTACTCTGCAATCATGAATGTGTTTCCCTCCGTGTCCTTGAACCAGGCGCCTTTGTTTTGGCCGAGTGTAGCGATTCCGTTCACGGTCTTGATGCCCTGGTCCGGCATATCGAGTTCTTCAAAGGTCACCGACTTTTCTTTGAGTCTCTTGACCGTAGCCGCGATGTCATCCACGAGGAACATCGCTACGTTGTGATCAGCTTTTGTCTGGCCGCGCTGGTATATGTGCATCTGTGTACCGTCAGAGCACTGAACCGTTGCCATCCCCCCGCTCATTCGCACCTTTTTCAGCTCGAGAATCTCCGAACAGAATTTCACCGCCCGTTCAAGGTCTACGGCCGGAATCATTGTTGACACGCTCTTGAACATTCGCAATACCTCCAAAGTCGTTTTTTCTGTAATCACCTCAATTTCCGCACTTGCCAGGGGCTTGTGCCTTCGCAGGGCCACACGCGGCGCAAGCATGTTACTCTCTACGGTACCGGACCTCGCCTCCAATTATCGTATAGGCTACCTTTGTTCTCAGGATTTGCTCCTCCGGCACGGTCATCAGATCCTGCGTGAAAACCGAGAGATCGGCGAGTTTACCCGGCTCAATGGTCCCTTTGAGCTTCTCTTCAAATGTGGCATAGGCCGCATCACTCGTGTAGGATCGAAGAGCCTCGTAGCGGCTCACTGCCTGTTCGGCATGGGACCAGGGATAGAGTGTTCCCTCCAGAGTTTTTCTGGTCACCGACGCGTAGAAGTTGGCAATGGGATCCTCGGGCTCAACCGGTGCGTCGGTGCCGTTTAGCACCATCGCGTTGGACTTTAAGAGTTTCTGCCAGACGTAGGCGCCCTCTGCAATGCGCTCGGGTCCAAGGCGGTCAATGGCCCACGAGATATCGGAACTCATGTGAATGCCCTGCATAGAGGCGACAACGCCGAGGCGGCCAAACCGCGGTATATCCATAGCAGAAATGTGCTGTGCATGTTCCACGCGGAACCGGGCATCACGGGCAGCTATCGGATTCTCGGTGAACGCACGTTCATAGGCATCCAGGACTTCGCGATTTGCCCTGTCACCAATAGCGTGCGCTGCTATTTGAAATCCGGAGTGAAGGGCGCGTGTGGATGTTTGATACATAAGGTCGGCGGAGAGAAGCGGTTCACCCACGTTTCCCGGATCGTCTGAGTAAGGTTTAAGCAACCAGGCACCGCGCGAGCCTAAGGCACCGTCTACGAAAAGCTTGAGCGTCCGAACCGTAAGAAAGTTGTTGCCAATCCCTACTGCCGGACCTCGTTCAAGCCACTGATTGATAAAGGCAATATCACTTCCGTCGCGGCCGGGGACGAGCATGGCGTAGATGCGAATGGGAAGTCCGCCGCTTTCGGCAAGGTTCTGGTAGAGTCCAAGCGTCTGCCTGTCCACCGCAGCATCGACAAAGGTGGTGATACCGTGAGAGAGACACTCGGAGACCGCAGCATCAAACATCAACTTTGCCGTCTCCGGGCCGGGTTGGGGAACAAGAGAGGCTACAAGACCTTGCGCAGTTTCTATCAGGACGCCCGTCGGCTCTCCATCCTGGTCCCGGATGATTTCCCCACCCGGGACTTCCGCCGTCGAGGCTCCGATACCAGCCTTCTCCAGGGCAAGCGCATTGACGAGCGCCGCATGTCCGCTTGCGTGCGTCAGAAATACCGGATTATCGGGTGATACCGCGCTTAACGCACCATGCCTTGGGAACCCTCGTACCGGGTCGGCCGGCGGTGGATTCCATTTGCTCTGATGCCATCCGCCGCCTACTATCCACTCACCGGGTCTGGCACGTGCCACCGCCTCCGCCACAAGATGGACCGCTTCCTCATAATTTTTTGCTTCCGAAAGAGATACATATTTCTTACTGAACCCGATTCCCATGAGATGGCCATGCGACTCGATAAACCCCGGGGTTACTGTAAGCCCCGTGCCGTCTATGATCCGACTGGTAGGTCCGGTCCATCGCCGCATTTCCGCGGTGGTTCCGACCGCGACTATCCTGCCGCCTTTCACCGCAAGCGCTTCGGCTTCCGGCGCGGCATCTGTCATGGTGTATATGGTGGCATTTAGGATAACTAAATCCGCCGGTTCAGGCACCGCAGACTGCCCCTGCACCGGTATGGCCAGCACAACGGCCCAGACTGCCGTTGTGGCGCAGATGAGCGCCAACATTGACGAACGAAATCGACACATGATGTGCCTCCTCGGCCGCGTTTTCCCGCACGGCAGCTGAAAAGCGGCTTTTTCGGTGGTCCGAGCCAGTCAGTCCGGGGCCCGAGCGTTGGCGTTGGAGGGGTACAGCGTGGTGTGGAAGGACAACTTACGCGCGATGCGCAATTTCTTATCACTTTAGTATGGTATTCTTACGCTGTCAATACGACCTTTCAAGGCCAGGGTGTTCTTATTCCTACGTCAATACGCCAGGGCGACTTCATGAAGGCAGTTGTGTACGAGCGAAACTGCTGTTACAAAAAAGCCGGGGGAGCTGAGTTTCGAAGAAGCCGCAGCGGTTCAAGCCGGGCAATCAGTACTATAATGGTAGGTGGACAAAACCCCCAGATCTTCAGCGCCCTTCTACCTGGCGACGTGCATGAACTGCGGTCACTGCTACCCGCCGGCCACAGAAAAGCGCGAACGAAGTGATAGAAGACGTGCACATAACGTTTCCGGAAAGGCAATTTGCTCTTGACCAATTTATAACATGTGTTAGAATAACTACTGTTATATGAAGAACGGCTCATGGCACAAAAGACTATCTTTGACCGGAACGTGGTTGTAGATACGGCGGTGCAGATTACAAGAGAGCAAGGGTGGTCTGCCGTAACGGCCAGGTTTATCGCAAAGCGATTAGGCTCATCTACCATGCCAATCTACTCCACTATGTCATCAATGGAGGAGATTGAACGCGAAGTGCGAGTTGCCGCAGAGCGGTTATTGATCCGTTCCCAGCGCCGGTCGTTTACCAGGGACATTGCACTGAACAAAGCGATAGGCTATGTGGTTTTTGCCCGGGATGAGCCTAATCTGTTTCGCTTCCTCTATGTTGACCGTCCCACAGCCTACGCGTTCCCGCACCAGGGGGGTGCCCACACGTTTGAAGGTATCGATTTTGACTCCCTAGTTGAAACCGACGCCCTTCCTTCTCTTCGTGAGCAGGCGGCCGTAGCTTCCAGAGATTCCCGGATACTAAAGAGCTGGATCTTCGCTCACGGTCTTGCAATGCTCGCTGGAAGCGGAATAATCGATCTTTCAGACGAAAGAATCACAGAGTTGCTCACAGAGGCAGGCGCGGCGTTCACCGGAGATAGTGGTGCCACACAGTCGGCGAATGAAGCGCCGACCCCGCGTAGGCGGCCCCGGAATGGCAACAAATCCGTACATAAAGGTGGAACAATGAACCATGACAACAACGAATGATCTCGCGCATCAGGACGCGACGGCTCTACTTTCGCGTCCGTTCAACTTTGACCGTCCTCATGAACCTGCGAGCCAACAATTTGAGATGTCCTCCACAATGACCATCAAGGCCCCAAACGGAAAAAACAGCTCCGTGACTACCTACCGTCTTTCGCTGGGGTGTGAACCGGAACACCTCACCCACGGACACCGCTACACATGTCTCGGCTTCACGGTCTCTCACGATGAGGCAACGCCTGTCGCTCTACCCTCGCTTCAAGGTTGGACCTACGTCTTCACGCACCAGCCCGGCGAACGGGATGAACAGGGAAGAACCCTAGGAATAGACCATGCACCATTTGAACATCTCGTAGACGCAAAAGGCATGCCGCTTTCTGAACTTGACTCTTACCATGTCTATAACGCGTTCATAGACTTCCACGCTTTTGAAGTCTTTTCGGATCCCTCTCTGTCCGGCCCTGGAATCCAAAACCTGCAGCATGTGGGAGAAACTGTTGTGCACGCATCCTCACATTCCAAACCGAGCACTACTCTTGGCCGGAATGTCTCAACGGGTTCCTGGTTTCAAAACGGTGAGGTCACCATAGAGTTTGCCGGACTTGGAAAGGTTGACCGCAGTCTGTGTGCGATCATATCCGTGGATTCCGGGGCAAGTTCCTTCCGTATGCTGACAAACCCCGGACCGGACGCAAAACTGAGCACCGAGGGAAGCTCCCACTACTGGGCGACAATTTACAAGGACGTAAATGCCATGTGGATCAGGCGGGCAACGCTCACAGAGCTTGTGGTGAGTGAAACAATTGTCTCCAGCGCGGCGTCTCCGGTCCACGGCGTTGCGGAGCGTTCCATTGTACTGACAAACGTTCCTGTCCGGCCTTAGCCCAAAGATCCAACCCCTTCTTGAGCCGAGGCTAAACCGGATCGATACGGCACGGAGGCGCAGGAAGGCACCGCGTGGCTACTTGTGCGGTGCAACCACGCCGTGTTGTAAGGTGACGCCAATTTTGATCCCATCGGCCCGCCAAAGAAGACTTCTCTTATGGGCTCATCGGGACGTTGCTGTTGTAGCAATCCCGCAAAATTTGCCACTTGCCGTCGCTGTTCTTTACGAGAACAGTGAGAAACTTGCCGTCCATCTGGAAGGGCTTCTCACCGTTGTTGGGGTCTTTCTCCAGTGTATAGGTACCCATGGAATACGCATGGTCGCCCCAAATCACCGTTTCCATTGGCTTAATGGACATCCGTGCGGTCACCGATTTTTTTTCCTCCGCCCACGCTTTTTTCATTTCTTCTGCTCCTGACCAGAGCTGGAACATGGGTTCCTGCGGCGGCATTTTGTAGGCGCCCCGGGTATGAAGATCGAGAAAAGCCTCGGCGTCATAATCAACAATCGCCTGGACGTACTCGTCCCACAGGGCGTTGATTGCCTTTACATCTCGCTTTTCAGACGTCCCGGACGCCCAACCAGAACCCGCTACGAGCAGGATCACCAGAATTGACAAAGTGAATCGCCTCATACATTCTCTCCTTACAGTTGAATTTCAACGCTGAGCATGCAGAAGACACGTTTCAAAATCGTTTCAACGGTCCGCAACGCAAGAAACCAGATCCAACGCGCCACGATAGGAGGGCGCATGAGCAGTTCAGATGTACGAGCAGGGATTCCCACCAGGGAAGTGATCTCCCTGCTCTGGATTGTTGGTATGTTCAGTGTTGGATGTGCCGATATCCTGGATTTCATCACACCCGGATCGCTCCAGCAAATCATGACGGGGTACGTGGATCAGACCGAGATCACACCAGATTTGCTGCTCATATTCACAATTCTGCTGGAAATACCCATCGCCATGATCTTTCTCTCAAGAGTGTTGAAGAATCCCCTGAACAGAATTCATAACATTGCCGCAAGTATCACTACCCTTGCATTTGTAATTGGAGGAGGCTCGGCAACACTGGTTCGATTCTGCAGACTGTACGGCCATGGACCAAAACTTTCTCATCGAGTTGCTTTACACTGAAGTTAACCCCGGGGAGATAGCGCTTTGGAACCGGCAAGAAAAGTGGAAGAACAAGTGCTTATCGCCGCCGGTGAGAACGGTATGAGTTCTGTCCTTTTTCGCAATGCCATAGGCAGCAGGCTGGGGCTGAACATTACCGAATCTGAGTGTCTCAGCCTCCTGAGCATCAAGGGCATTTAAACTCCTACAGAACCGGCGCGGGATACTTATTGAGATCGCCAGGAAATGGACAGAAACAGCGCGGCCAATGGTTGCGGGAGTACAAAAAGCACATAGAGAACAGACACGGATGATAGCAAATAGTGGTTCTGAATAGCGCTACCAGAACGGCTGACGGAAACGCAATTTGCCTCCTTTTTTGTGCTTGACGCCGGAAGGGCACCACTATATCCTGTTCCCGCATTCCCCTAAAAAAGTCGTCTCGCTCCAAAACATCTGAAGGAGAACATGGGATGAAAAGAGTCCTCATAGCCGTAGGATTGGCATCAATCCTCCTGCTACTCGCTTCCTGTTCCACCACAAGTGTGGGACGCCATTTGTACTATTTCAACACAGGCCAGGACGCCGACGTGCGCGTACACGGTTCCCTGCCCCTTGTTTCAGTCCAGCTCAGCGGCCGAACGCTCTCCTGGTCTGAGAGCTCCGGCAATTTTGTCACCACCTATACTTTTGAGTTTGACAATGCCAACGATTTTGCCAACATGGTGTTTGATTATCTGCCGCTCCACGATCTGGGCGCCACAGTACCGGACGCACTGCGTAACGGTGATGTTCGTCTTACCAACTATCTCGACTACAAGGCGTGGATAAAGAACGAATCGTACGACTGGGGTGTTCCGGTTGTCGATAAGGAAGACACTCCGAACCAGATGGATCCCAACATCTTGAAGTGCCTGAATGAGAACGTGAACGCGGACAAATATCTGGTAATTGACGGAGACATCATTTACAACCGTCAAAAAAGAATGTTCGGCCTCATCCCGTTCCGGATGATCTACGAGATCTCCATGGTTGTGTATGACAGCGATGGGGAGAAAATCTTCTCGAAAGAATACCAGCACCTTCTCAAGAAGTTTCCGGGAAGCATCTATGAGGCGCAGTCGTATTACGATGCGCTCGAGATTTCAGTGGAAGCCGTAAAGGACGACATGATTGCCGACCTGCAATCCTTTGGAGCAACACCGGCAAAAGAAAACATACGGTCTGACAAGGAGGCAATGTAATGAAGCGCGTTACTACGATCCTCTTGATATGCCTCGTTGCAGCCGGCGCGGCAAGTGCGGCTGAACGCATAACACCGCGGTTTATCGTGGACACGGAGACCGCCGCCTATGTCCCGCTTGGTTTCGGAACGGACACCAGTGACACACTAAGCGGCGGATTTGGCGTTTCTCAAGACGTGACCCTGGTGAATCCCATATCTACCTTTGGTTTTGGCCTCCGCACGGGTATCACTCGTTCGCCGGTTTTTGAAACGATGGCGGTCCCCATTCAGGCCGTTGTATCGAGCGCATACAACACGAAACTCGGTGTTGGCACCACACTGCTTCTCTCCGAGGCAACCAACGTGGCCGGCACTCCCTCGGGACTGGTGCTTAGTGGCGTGATGTCGTTCTCCTGGCCTGTCGCGGAGGTTGGCAACTCCTTTGTAGGCCTCCTTTTTGGCGTCGAAGCGTACAGCTGGACATGGACCGATAGCTTCGGTACGGATACGAGGGAGTTCGCAATGACCGTCAACCTGGGGCTAAGCCTCTCCTTTGACCCCTTGAGAAATCCAATCAACAAAACGCTTTTCCCCGGGTACACGGGAAGTTATGAGTACTGAGAACTCATAAGCTAAGAACGCTTCACACCAGAGCCGGTGATGCGCAACGCGCGTTACCGGCCTATTTTTTGGTGAAAGGCGCTGTCACGACGGGCATCGAAAGTTTCCAGCCCCGGAATCCCACGAGAGATGCGATATAGTCTTTGTGTGTCATCTCAAAACAAGGAGTTCGGTATGAAACGTAGATTTGGTGGGGTAATTGCGTTTCTTCTTCTGCTCGCACCGCTTATGGCGGGATGTAATCTGTTGACGCCGGACCTGGCGCTGCGTGTAGTCAATCCGTCTTATTCATCCATTTCTGGAAACAATGTGCGAATATCTTTTCAGCTCTACAACAGCGGATCTGAGAGGCTCCAGAACTGTAAAGTCAAATGGTACGTGGACGATTACGACGGAGGCGCGCTTTCTGACAGCGACATTGAATACGATGAGATCACCAGTTGGACCCCTGTGTTTGGCGTGGATTTGAGCCCGGGAGAGACAAGCAACGTACGTACCGTAGATACCACGTCAGGAATATTCGCGGGCGGCGTAAACTTCTACGGAATCTATGAAATGGGCTGGAACTATTCGGATAACTGAGAATCAGCCGGGATAGTATGATGAGAGAGAAGAGCACGGTAAAACCGTCCATGCTCCCGGAAATCAGGCGCGGTTAACCGGCACAAGGAGCACCGGGACGTCTGTACGCGTGACAACGCGTGCCGCCACGCTTTCGTGCCAGA
>Ga0102944_1001821_pt1 | contig 13343 bp, 12 predicted proteins | sample SalPonD_shore_MG_FD_78172 | JGI IMG/M metagenome (GOLD analysis project Ga0102944, IMG submission 78172) | Salt pond soil microbial communities from South San Francisco under conditions of wetland restoration - Salt Pond MetaG... | ecosystem: Environmental > Aquatic > Marine > Intertidal zone >...
GAACTTCTTGATTGACGTCCGGTGGGGGGGCGATATATTCTCCCTCGATCAATACTACGGACAAGGTACAGGACTCTATCCGGTTACAGCCTCGACCAACGACAATGGCAAGAACGTACGCGATCCGGTATCACAGGGCGGTGGCGTTGTATTGGATGGAGTCAATCAAGACGGCAGCAAGAATGATATCCATGCTCCAGCCAGTTCTTACTTCGGGGCATTCGGCTACTACAATGAGCCATCAGCCAATTTTGTATATGATGGCAGTTATGTAAAGCTCCGCCAGGTGGGACTTACCTATCATCTGCCACAAGATCTAATTAGCAAGATTGGAATACTGAGTGGTGCTTCTTTGTCAGCAGTCGGCAATAATCTTTGGATAATCTACAAGAACCTGCCCTACTCTGATCCCGAACAGGGAATCAGCGCCGGCAGTGTCCAGGGATATCAAGGTGCTGCCCAACCGGCTACCCGTGATGTGACATTCAATTTAAAACTGAAGTTTTAGTAACAGTATTATGAAAAAATTTCTATTACCTTTAATTGCAACAGCATTTTTGCTAGTGTCGTGCAAAGGTGATCTGACGAGCCTGAATAAGGATCCGAAGAGCCCGGCTACCGTACCGGGTGAACCACTCTTTACTAATGCAGAATTCACGTTAGGGAATTATTTGAATGATCCGAGTTACAATCGGAATCCCTTCCTGTTATATGCTCAATACTGGGCGGAAACGACTTATTCATCCGAATCCAGGTATGAACTTACCACCCGGCAGATTCCCTCAACTCTTTGGGAAGACTTGTACACCAACGTGTTGAAAGACCTCGACCAGTCCAAAAAAATCATCCAGAATGATAAATTTATGGACAAGAAGGTTAAACAGAACAAGGTGGCCTGCATTAATATACTAGAGGCATTAACCTATTCTGATCTTGTTAACATATTTGGCAATGTACCGTATGGAAAAGCACTTAATATCGACAATACACTTCCCAAATATGACGATGCCGAAACCATCTACATGGACCTGTTGTCAAGACTGAACACGGCCATTGGCAACCTGGATACTTCGGCTGAGGGATTTGGTGATGCTGATATTTACTACCAGGGCGATATTAGCAAATGGATTAAATTTGCCAACTCTATCAAAATGCGGCTGGGTATTACACTTGCCGATTCGAATCCGCAAACAGCCAAAAAGGCTGTAGAGTCAGCTTCGCCGAATGCATTCCAGTCTAATGATGACGATGCATTGATTCATTTCGAAAAAACCCCGCCCAGTACAAATCCCATTTGGGAACGCTTGGTCCAAAGCGGAAGAAATGACTTTGTACCGTCGAATACCCTCATTGATATGATGAACAATCTAAATGATCCCCGCCGTAAAGAATTCTTCGTAAAGACCGATACTTCGGTTTATGAAGGAGGAACTTACGGTACGACCAATACCTATGGCGCTTATTCTCATATGAGCTCGAAGATATTAGCCCGCGACTTAACGGGTTTTATTATGAAATATCCAGAGATCGAGTTTATTCGTGCTGAAGCTGCCCAGCGGGGATACAACATCAGTGGTTCTGCACAATCTCATTACAACGAGGCGATTCGTACTGACATGCAGTACTGGGGCGTAGCTGACTCGTCTATCACTCAATATCTGAGTCAGTCGGATGTAAATTATGCAACGGCAATTGCAAATGGCACAGAGATGCAGCGTATTGCCCAGCAAAAATACCTGGGGCTTTATTTACAAGGTCTCCAAGCCTGGACCGAATGGAGAAGACTGGATGCCCCAACGTTTAACCCTCCACCGGGTATGACAATGAGTGATATCCCGGTTCGATTCACCTATCCGGTTAGCGAGCAGAATTTAAACACGAAAAATTACAATCAGGCTGCTTCAGCTATTGGAGGCGACAAGCTTTCAACCCATATTTTCTGGGATGTGAATTAATTCAAACTTACCTTAAAACTTGAAGGAGTCCGGATTTCCGGGCTCCTTTTTTATTTGAGGAGGTCTGCTCATTTTTCCCGGTCCAAGCTACAAACTTTTAAACAGATTTATTTTTACCGGAATCTTGCAGGTGCTGTTTTTTATGAACTGATGCCGAATAATAAAAGGGCATTTTCGTCGGTCCTTGCCAGAACCTCATCCAGAGAAATATCCAAAACCTCCGATAATTGTTTTGCAGTGTACTGCACGAAGCCCGGCTCATTACGCTTGCCGCGTTTGGGAGACGGTGCCAAATACGGTGCATCGGTCTCCAGCATCATATGTTCCAGCGGCAACCGGGCAACAGATTCATCGACACCGGCATTTTTGAAGGTCAGCACGCCTCCAATTCCGAGCTCAAGTCCCAAATCAATGGCTCGTTTCCCCTCATCCGCCGAACCGTTAAAACAGTGCCAAATTCCGGTCAAGCTACCGTCCTGCTCCTCTTCGATGATATCGAACATATCCCCGGTACTATCGCGATTATGAAGAATAATAGGCTTTTGAACAGCTTTGGCAACTTTACAGTGGATATGCAGTGATTCTTTTTGCTTGGATTTATAGTCGCTACTCCAGTGATAATCCAAACCCGTTTCTCCGACAGCTACGATATCATCTTGCTTGCAATATTCATAGAGTTCACCCTCGGTCGTACAAATACCTTCATTAATTTCTGTGGGATGAATGCCCGACATCTTATGGAAAATAATCTTAGGATGATGGAGCCGGTCCATCTTCGGCAGTGAATCAAAATTGATCGCAGGCATAAAAATGTGCGTTACTCCTGCTTTGGCTGCACGATCAAGCACCTGCTGAATATCATTGTCGAACTGTTCGAGGTAGATGTGGCAATGCGTATCAATCATTATTCTATGCTACTTCGACACTATGGAATTCAACGAGTCTGTTCATGGGATGACGAATAAAGGATTCCGCCATTAATCCATTTTCTTCCAAAATTTCTGTGATCATTTTTCGGTGGGCAAAAGCCACTGATCCAATAAAGCTTACTTTATAATCGGTGGCGTTGGTGTATTTGAGCAATATGCGGGTGATAAAATTCTCAAATCCCTCATGCAATATCTCCTTAATAAACGGATGATCGGCATGCTCTCCCAAAAAAGCCCCGTATGAGGCGATAAATCGACTTTTTTGTGACCCGTCATAAAGACCGGCTGTTATATGATCAAGCGACATATCGTAATTTTTCTCCAGGTCTTGCTTTAAGTCGTCCGGAACTTCCTTCCGGAAATATTTATTGATGAGTCGCTTGCCAAAATAGCCGGCACTCCCCTCATCCCCCAAAATAAACGCCAGCGAGGGAATATGTTCAATAATTTCGTTGCCGTCATAGAGGCAAGAATTTGAACCCGTTCCAAGGATGCAAGCTATGCCCGGCTGACGTAAAAAACATGCCCGGGCAGCTCCCAACAAATCATGAAATACATTCACAGAAGCATCAGGAAAGGCTCCTTGCAACGCTTGATGAACAATCGCGTCTTTCTCATTACCGTCGCATCCGGCACCGTAAAAATGAATTTCTTCTATCTTTGCACCATCCAGTTTAGGCTTTAAATGATGATCCACAACCTCGGTTATACTTTCGGTAGTATGGTAATAGGGATTTAGTCCCTCGGTATGAAAAGTCTTCGTCTCTCCATCTGTTATTAAGCACCATTCTGTTTTGGTTGCGCCACTGTCAGCTATCAAAATACTCATGAAAAACCTTTACTTTTAAATTAAGCGCCAAATCTAAGCATTTTTTGCATCGTACTGCAAATGAAGTTGGCAATAGAGACTATCTAAAATTCTACCTATAATCTAAGGCTTAGCCGGCGTATAAAAAAAGAGATAAGCTATGAAACTTACTTACAGCAATTACCTGAAAATCGACGAATTACTTGAATTACAGGAACTTCGTTCTGATCCAAATGAGCACGATGAGATGTTGTTCATCATCATCCATCAAACTTATGAGCTTTGGTTTAAACAAGTGTTGCACGAGTTTGAAAAGCTGCGCAAAGATCTTAAGAACGGTCGGCCATGGAGAGCCGACAAAACAATGAAACGAGTCCTCACTATTCTAAAGACGATGGTTGCCCAAATCGACATTCTGGAGACGATGACGCCGCTTGAGTTTGAAAGTTTCCGGGGATTTCTGGACGAAGCCAGTGGATTTCAATCAGTGCAATTCCGGGAATTGGAAATTTTGTGCGGACTTCGATCCCCCCATGTGTTAAAAGTGCATGAAAATCAGCCCCAATATGTCGACCGGATGAAAACACGGATGACAGAACAGACGATCTGGGAATGCTTCTGCGAATACCTGCAAAATAAAGGGTATGATGTTAAAACACCCGAGCGGGTGAATGAAGAAGGATTACTATACGAACCCAACCGAAAGAACCAGAAAATTCTGGTTGACATTATGAATAATGATGAAGAAACGGCAATGCTCTGCGAACTATTGGTGGACTTTGACGAAGGTATGCAGGAGTGGCGGTATCGCCATGTGAAGATGGTGGAACGAACCATTGGCAACAAAATGGGAACGGGGGGATCAAGCGGTGTCGATTACCTGCGAAACACCTTACACCAGCGCATATTCCCGGACCTTTGGGAAATCAGATCGGAAATATAATTGTTAGGAAACCAAGCATTCACCTAGAAATAAACAGCATGAACGATATTGACAAACTTGCTAAGAATCTCCAACCGCATTACAACTATTTTGATGTAAGCAACCGATTGCTTTTTACGGGACATTCACATCAAGCCTGGCCTGATGTAGCCTTGGAAGGGCTTAAAGAATCGTTTACAGCCGCTGCTTCAGAAGTGGACAATAAGTGGGAACCGGCATTCGAAAAGGCTGAAATTTTGCGGGATTATCTTCGGCATTACTACGATGATCCCAACGGTATGTATTGCTTGGCAGAAAACACACACTTGTTACTGGTTTCCTGGCTTTCCAGTTTTGATCTCAAAAACAAGCCCAAAGTCATAACTACGGATACCGAATTCCATTCGATGTTTCGCCAGCTACATCGCCTTGAAGAAGAGGGACTGCAAATAGTGCCTGTGGATGCTCATTCGGAAGAAATCGTTGCCCAAATCAAACAAGAGATTGACAATGACACTGCTGCAACCATGCTTTCTCGCGTATATTTTGAGAGTGGCGTGGTAAATCAACAGATCTCCGAAATTGCTGAGGTGGCGCGTCAAAATAACGTGTCCCTTTTGATTGATGATTACCACGGTACAAATGTGGTACCGCTTTCGCTTCGTGAAGCAAGCCTTGAAGATTGCTTCCTACTGATTGGTGGCTATAAATACCTGCAGTGGGGTGAGGGAAATTGCTTCCTGCGCTTCCCAGATAACTGCAGGCTACGCCCGGCGATTACAGGATGGTTTGCCGCTTTTAGCTCCTTGGATGAGCCTCGAACCGATAACCCGGTTTCATACGACGACGGCAATCAGCGGTTTGCAACAGGCACATATGATCCAGCATCTCAGTTTCGAGCAGCAAAAGTAGTAGAATTTTTCAAAGATCAGGGATTAACGCCTGAAGTTCTTCGACAGCAATATTTAAACCAAGTAGGTTTGCTTAGAGAGTTATTTTTGGAACGGAATTTTGATACTTCGAAAATCAAGTTGCGTCATAATCGTCCGCTGGAACAAAACGGCGGATTCCTGGCGTTGCAATCTCCGTTTGCACGAACAATACGGGCGAAATTGCTGGAGCAAAACATTTTTACAGACGCCCGCGGTGATATCCTGCGACTGGGGCCCGCGCCCTATACCACCTCGGACCAAATCCACCTACTTATTTCCAAACTCACAGAAGTCGTGAACGCCTTAAATCCATAATCTTTGTAAGGATTGCTTGCCTTAAGGGTCTTACTATTAAAAATTAGTTAAAAGAAATAAATAACTATACCACAGAGTTTCACTGAGTATACACTGAGAACCGCTGAGAAAATTGTACCAAATAAAAACAAACTCCGCGAAACTCTGTGACTGCTCTGTTGAACCCTGTGTAAAAAACACTACTTCATATTCATTTCTATGAATGAACACTTGAATAAAATAACCGGCGAAATAATTCATAGTGCAATTGAGGTACACAAAAATCTTGGTCCAGGACTTCTTGAATCTGCATACCAAAAATGTCTGCAATTTGAATTAACCGAACAGAATTTAGTTGTTCGGGAAGAATTACCCTTGCCAATTGTGTATAAAGATATCCATCTGGATCACGGTTATAGGCTAGATTTACTCGTCGAAGAAAGAGTAGTCATAGAGATAAAAACCGTAGAAACTTTTACAGATGTGCATATCGCTCAATTATTGACCTATTTAAAACTGGGTGGTTATAAACTGGGATTACTTATTAATTTTAACGTTACCCTTTTAAAAAACGGGATCAAACGCCTTATTTATTAATGCATATAATCGTATGTAACGTCTCTTTTGTCTTATATCAGAACAAAGATGACAAAGTTAAATAATTATATCACTGAGTTTCACAAAAAAGACACAAAGATTCACCAAAAAATTGGAAGCATTTAAAAAACTCAGTGAGACTCTGTAAATGTCCTGTGATTCTCCGCGTAATGGTTTTGATTCTACTTTATAAAAGAAAGAAATATAACGTGATAAATCGTAGTAATACTGAAGAAATCTCCAACTGCACATTTTTATCATTAAATCCATTTTCAAAAGATAGCTGACACTATGTTGTCAGTTTTATTTGATATATTGTGGTGAAAATTCTAAAAAAGCTAATTATACTCATTTATGTCTGACAATAACGATCGCGAAAAAGCACTGGAGATGGCCATTGGCCAAATTGAAAAGCAGCACGGAAAAGGCACCATCATGCGGCTTGGAGATGAAGCCACTAAAAATGTACCCAGCATCTCCACCGGCTCTATTATGGTCGATTACGCCCTTGGCGTCGGCGGTATCCCGCGGGGACGTGTAACCGAAATTTATGGCCCCGAAGCCAGCGGTAAAACGACCCTTGCACTTCATGTTATTGCTGAAGCACAAAAAGCCGGCGGATACGCCGCCTTTATTGATGCCGAGCACGCTTTCGATCCCCGATATGCCAAAAACCTGGGCATTAATACCGACGAACTGCTTGTCTCCCAGCCCGACAGCGGCGAACAAGCCTTGGAAATCACCGAAACACTCATCAGATCCGCTGCGCTCGATGTCATTGTTGTGGATTCAGTTGCTGCCCTTGTCCCGCGCGCTGAACTTGAGGGTGAAATGGGCGACGCTCACGTAGGTCTGCAGGCCCGGCTGATGTCGCAGGCAATGCGCAAAATTACAGGGATCATCAACAAAACACGCACATCCGTTATTTTTATCAACCAGATTCGCGAAAAAATTGGAGTCATGTTCGGTAATCCCGAAACCACTTCCGGTGGTCGCGCATTGAAATTTTATTCTTCCGTACGGATGGATATCCGGCGTATTGGTTCTCTAAAACAGGGCGATGACGTGGTCGGCAACCGTACCAAAGTGAAGGTTGTAAAAAATAAGGTTGCCCCTCCCTTTAAAGTTGTAGAATTTAACATCATGTACGGTAAAGGTATTTCGCGGATGGGAGAAATTCTGGATATGGCCGTGGAATGCGACATCATCGAAAAGCGAGGCAGCTGGTATCGTTATGACGGTGAACCAATCGGACAGGGTACCGACAACGCAATCGAATTTCTAGAGTCGGATCCCGAACTCACAGATAAGATTGAGAAACAAATCCGCCAAGATATGGGATTGGTCGATGCCGAAGATGCCAATGAAAATGGCCAAGAAGAAGATTCCGAGGATTCAGACGAAGAATAATTATGGCTGATGAGGAGGAACATCATCTTCCCGGAGTTATCACTTCTATCTCCATCCAAAAAAACAATAAGGAGCGTTATTCTATTTTTGTAGATGAGGCGTTTTTAATGGGCATTGCCGAACAGACGCTCCTTGAATTTAATCTGACTAAGGGTGTTGAGATAACGCCCAAATTGTTTCGAAAACTACAGCGTGAGGAAGGCCGGTTTGCTGTCAAATCATACTTGATAAAACTGCTCGGCCGGCGTGATCACGCGCGTAAAGAATTACTTACAAAAGCTATTCGAAAAGAGTATCCTAAAGAAGTTATTGATGATGTGCTTAATGAGCTCGAACAAAAGGGATATATTAACGATGCCGGTTTTGCAGAAAAATTCGCATCTGACAAGAGCCGTCTGAACAAATGGGGCCCCCACAAGATCAAAGCTCATTTATTTAAAAAGGGAATCCCAAAGAGTGTAGCCGAAGAAAGCATCCGAAAAGCTTTTGAAGAGGAAAATCTGGAAGAGACGTTTTTAAATTTGGTTTTAAAACATAAAAGACGCTTTTTGAGAGAAGAGGATGAGTATAAGCGTCGTAAAAAGATTTTTGACCATTTGGCCAGAAAAGGATACCGGTCATCCGACATTTATAAACACCTGGATACGTTAATGAAGGCGATTAAACAATGAAAAATATCACCCTGGAAAAAGTTGTGAAGTCAGTCTTGGCGCTGGCAGGCATTACCATACTGGGGTTGGTGTTGTACTACTACGGCACATTGGTGGGATATGCCATAGTAGCTATGATTTTCAGTTATCTTCTGGACCCGTTGGTAAATCGTATGCAGTCGGCCGGTATGAATCGCACCCTCGCAATTACACTCACTTTAAGTGCACTGATTCTCATCCTGATTTGGATTTCGACTAACATTATACCGATTGTTGCCAACCAAATGGTAGAGCTGGCCGCTCAACTGAAGGTTCAGAATATCGAAGTTATTGCACACCAGATTGAACAGCACTTAACCGCCCGTTTCACTTTCTTACCCAAAGGCTTCCTCAGTGACAACCTCACTCAAATGGCTCGTGAATTATTTGACGTAGGCGAATTACCCTCAGCATTAAGTAATATTATCGGCATTTTCACTAATATTTTTTCTGCAACACTTATCATTCCTTTTGCCACGTTCTTTTTCCTGAAGGACGGTACAAAAATACGACGGGATATTCTGCAGCTGGTCCCAAATAAATATTTCGAAACCACTCTTAGTCTTATTGACAAGATTGAAACGCGGCTGGGCGTTTACTTCCGCAGTGTAATGCTGCAAAGTTTTATAGTGGCATTTACGTCTTGGGTGGGCCTAACTGTAGTAGGGCTCAATAATGCACTTTCTGTTGGTATCGCCGTCGGGATTGCTAATTCTATTCCGTATTTCGGTCCCATCATCGGATATATTCTTTCTATTATTGTCTCAATTATAGAAGTAGGTAATTTTTCGCTCGTAATCCCCTGTATGCTTGCTATACTGATGGTGCAAATGCTCGACAACCTGGTACTACAGCCTTTAATTTTTTCGCGTTCCGCCGATATGCATCCTGTTGCCATCCTGTTTATTATTATGATCGGCGCAGAAACCGCCGGTATACTCGGCATGTTGATTGCCATCCCCATTGCCACAATCATAAAAATTACCATTAATCAGGTTAGCTGGAGCCTGAATAATTATTATGTTTTCAGGAGTAGTGCCACGGAATCCTAAAAAAGGTGAAATCAGCTCTTAATCTGTAATCTTTTTTACTTATCTTTGCGAGCCAACACGTAAAAATTTTACTCGCTCCTTTACTTTGATTAATATTGTCGTTTTTGCCTCGGGATCTGGCACTAATTTTCAATCTATTATCGATGCGGTTGAGGACGGCCGAATCAATGGTCGTATTTGCGGACTAATAACCAATAAGTCTGACATCACTGCGATTGAAAGGGCCAAAAACCATAAAATTGAACACCGTGTATTGAAACCTTCGGATTTTGAAACGGAAGGTGATTACACGCGGGAGTTGTTAAAGCAACTTGAAAACTGGAATACGGATTTGATTGTGCTGGCCGGTTATATGATCAAAATACCGGTCAAAGTGATTGACAATTATGAAGGACGAATTATCAATATTCATCCCTCACTGCTACCCAAATATGGGGGCAAGGGATTTTATGGGATCAAAGTACATCAGGCAGTAATTGATAATAACGAGTCGGAAACAGGATGTACCGTGCACGTAGTGACCGAAAAATATGACGACGGTCCCATCCTGGCACAACGTAAAGTCCCGGTCAAAAAAAGTGATGATGCTCCGGCGCTTGCCGCCCGGGTGCTAAAACAGGAACACCGGCTTTTCCCGGAAGTCATCGCAAAACTTGCTAATGAATTAACATCTAAATTCAACCATTAAACAGTGTCCCTACAACCTCTCTCAGAACTCCCGACTCACTCACTAAACATCCAACGTGCGCTGCTCTCGGTATCCGACAAAACGGGCATTGTAGCATTGGCCAAAACCTTACACCAGGCTGGCATAGAGATTATTTCGACAGGCGGTACCGGCAAAAAGATCAGGGAGGCCGACATTCCTGTAACAGACGTTAGCGAAGTGACTGGTTTTGAGGAATGCCTCGATGGACGGGTAAAGACACTGCATCCCATCATTCACGGAGGAATTTTGGGACGCACAAGCCACCAGCCTGATGTAGATGAGATGAAACGGTTGGATATAGATCCAATTGAACTGGTTGTGGTAAACCTGTATCCGTTTAAGGAGACGATTGCAAAGGCCGATTGTACGCCCGCAATAGCAACAGAAAATATCGATATCGGGGGACCGACCATGATTCGTGCGGCCGCCAAAAATTTCGCTCACGTGTGTGTGCTTACCTCTCCGTCACAGTATAATGATTTTAGTGAAGAGCTTAGGCAGGATGGCACAATCTCTTTTGCCAAACGACGCACATGGGCAAAAACCGCTTTCAATCATACAGCCAATTACGATTCGGCAATCGCCAATTATTTTAATGAGCTTGAGTCGGATGAGGATGTCTTGCCGGAACAGCTGAATATTTCGCTGCCGAAATCACAAACATTACGTTATGGAGAAAATCCCCATCAACAAGCAGCCGTATATGGCAATCAAACCGAATTTATTGATTGTTTCCATGGCAAACAGTTGAGCTATAATAATTTTCTGGACGTAGATTCAGCGCTCAATCTTATTGCTGATTTTCAAGATTCGAAACCAACCTGCGCCATCTTCAAACATACAGTGCCTTGCGGTGTTGCTTCGGATGAGGCTCTCAGTACGGCCTGGAGCAAGGCTTTTCAAACAGATACGAAATCTCCTTTTGGTGGAATTGTAGTAGTAAATAAAGAGCTTGATGCAGAGACCGCACAAAAAATTGATCAGATTTTTACTGAAATCATTATTGCTCCATCATATAGTCAGGATGCGCTGGAATTACTTAAAGAAAAAAAGAATCGCCGGCTTATCCGCTTGAAAAAAAATGTCAGCATGGGAGCCAAAAATCAGTTTCGTTCTATTTTTGGCGGCGCGCTTAGCCAAGAATCTGATTATAAAGTGACAACCCAAGAAGAGCTCGAAACAGTAACCAAGCGCGAGCCAACCCAAAAAGAAGTTGAAGATCTTCTATTTGCCTGGAAAGTTGTGAAACATGTAAAATCTAATGCCATCGTCTATGCCAAAGATAATAGAACCATCGGGATTGGTACCGGACAGACGAGCAGGGTGGAATCATCTCAAATAGCTATCGCAAAGGCCCGGGAAGAAGGTTTGTCGCTGAAAGGAACAGCCATCGCTTCCGACGCCTTCTTCCCTTTTCCCGATGGTGTAGAGGCTGCTGCCGAAGCAGGAGCAACCTGCGTTATTCAACCGGGCGGTAGTATACGTGATGATCAAGTTATAGAGGCGGCCGATAAACTGGAACTAGCGATGGTTTTGACAGGAAAACGACATTTTAGACATTAAATTTGGAACCTTTTTTCTTTTTTTATTTTATTCCCATTTATTCGCAAAAAGAGTTACAAAATTGTATTTTCCTTTTTGCATTAAAATCGGCGATTAAACTGATTACTCCCAGCACATCTACAACAACTTATCATGGACAGAAACGCAATTAAAGAGAAACAAAATCAACAGAAGAAAGGTTGGTTCGATTGGCTTTATACTGATATAGCTATTGATCTCGGTACGGCCAATACACTTATCTATTCACGAGGGGAAGGGATAGTATTGAACGAGCCTTCTATTGTGGCATTAAATACGCACAACGAGCCCGTGGCAACCGGACATGAAGCACGGCTGATGCATGAAAAGACACACAAGAATATTCGTACTGTTCGTCCTTTGCGGGACGGAGTTATTGCCGATTTTGAAGTTGCCGAGCAAATGATTCGGGGGATGATCGACAAAGTAAAGATGAAGTGGTATTCAAGCACTCGTCAAATGGTTGTTTGTGTACCGAGCGGAATCACTGAAGTTGAACGCAGGGCAGTACGGGACAGCGCCGAACATGCAGGTGCTAAATCAGTGTTTTTGGTGGACGAACCGATGGCAGCTGCGATTGGTATCGGGCTAAATGTTCATGAACCGATCGGAAATATGATCGTCGATATCGGCGGCGGAACAACTGAAATTGCGGTAATTGCCCTTTCAGGTATCGTCTATGCACAGTCGGTACGATTGGGCGGCGATGAACTGAATGAAGATATCATTAATTATTTCCGTCGCAACCATAACCTTTTGATTGGTGAACGAACAGCCGAGAAGATTAAGTGCGAGATTGGCTCTGCGGCTCCACTGGATGAGGAATTGGAAATGATTACCAAGGGTCGTGATCTTGTTAACGGGGTGCCTCGAACGCGCCATGTCACTTCCAAAGACGTACGCGAAGCGATCTCAGAATCCGTAAATACAATCGTAGAATCGATTACTAAGTCACTTGAACAAACACCGCCTGAACTTTCTGCGGATATCCTCGATCGAGGTATTATGCTTACAGGTGGCGGAGCAAAGCTAAAAAATCTCGATAAGCTGATCATGGAAACAACCGATCTGCCCGTGCATATTGCCGAAGATCCCCTGACGGCCGTTGTACGCGGAACAGGTGCTATTCTGGAGGATCTGGAATATTATCGAACGGTTATATCTTAAAGGGGAACAAAGTGAATGCGAATTCGACTTCCAAGAATAGCTGATGCAAAGGATCACATTCTAACGGCCGTCTTACTGGTTATTGCCACGGCCTTGATGATCGGACGTTATCAGGGCGGATTAAACAATCTTCGAAAAGTTTCTATCACTTTTTTCAGCTACCTGGAAGAACCGCTTTCCAATGTACGCGTTTACCGTCAGGCTCTTAAGACGAATACCTATCTACGTAAACAGAATATATTGTTATTGGATGAATTGAGTCGTCTGCGGGCTGCCGGTCAAAGGAATAAAGAACTTC
>Ga0102944_1001822_pt1 | contig 13340 bp, 13 predicted proteins | sample SalPonD_shore_MG_FD_78172 | JGI IMG/M metagenome (GOLD analysis project Ga0102944, IMG submission 78172) | Salt pond soil microbial communities from South San Francisco under conditions of wetland restoration - Salt Pond MetaG... | ecosystem: Environmental > Aquatic > Marine > Intertidal zone >...
GCCTTCGAGAACGGCCACATGATGCTCTGGACCCACCTGACGAACCCCGAAGTGCGTCCGGTCTACCGCCAGCGCGAGCGGCTGGTGGAGACCTTCGGCGAGGTCCGGGCCGACGCCATTGTGCGCCAGACCCGCAACCTCTGCCTTTACCCGAACGTGTACCTGATGGACCAGTTCTCCACCCAGATCCGGGTACTGCGGCCAATCTCGGTGAACCGGACCGAGATCACCATTTACTGCTTCGCGCCGAAGAACGAGCCCGACGAGATCCGCGCCCAGCGTATCCGCCAGTACGAGGACTTCTTCAACGTCAGCGGCATGGGCACGCCGGACGACCTGGAGGAGTTCCGCGGCTGCCAGCAGGGCTATGCCGCCCGCGGCCTCCCCTGGAACGACATGAGTCGCGGCGCCGCCCACTGGATCGACGGTGCCGACGAGACTGCCCGCGTCATGGGGCTGGAGCCCGTGATGAGCGGCGCGAAGCCCGAGGACGAGGGGCTCTACGTCAATCACCACCAGCACTGGGTGGCCGAGATGCTGCGCGCCATCGAGGCCGAGCGCGCCGAGTCCCCCGCCGAGCAGACCACCGCCGAGAAGGAGGCCCTGGCATGAACCCGAGCTACGAGGAATTGCAGGCGTTCGTCTATCGCGAGGCCCGGCTGCTGGACGACCGGCAGTGGGACGAGTGGCTCGAGTGCTACCGCGACGATGTCGTGTACTGGATGCCCGCCTGGGACGACGACGACCGCCTGACCGAGGACCCGCAGCGGGAGATCTCGCTGATCTACTACCCCAACCGGGACGGCCTGGAGGATCGCGTCTACCGCATCAAGACCGAGCGCTCCGGCGCCAGCATGCCCGAACCCCGCACTACGCACCTCACCGGCAACGTGGAGGTTCTGGAGCGGGAGGGCGACACGGTGAGGCTGCGCTTCAACTGGCAGACGCTGAGCCACCGCTACCGGGAGACGACCACCTTCTTCGGCACGTCCTTCTACACGCTGGACGTCGGCGGCGAGCAGCCACGGATCACCGAGAAGAAGGTGGTCCTCAACAACGACTACATCCACCAGGTGATCGACATCTATCACCTCTGAGCGGTCCGCCCGGCCCGGCCGGGGAGGAGAGACGACGATGAGCTTCAGCATCGCACTGAATTTCGAGGACGGCGTCACGCGGTTTGTGACCTGCAACGAAGGCGAGACGGTGCTGGACGCCGCCTACCGTCACCGGATCAACCTGCCCATGGACTGCTCCGACGGCGTCTGCGGCACCTGCAAGTGTGCCTGCGCCGAGGGGCGGTACGATCTCGGCGAGGAGTACCTGGACGACGCCCTGTCCGAGGACGAGGCCGCCGCCGGCCAGGTGCTGACCTGCCAGATGGTCCCGGAGAGCGACTGCGTGGTGCAGGTGCCATCGGCGTCCACACTGTGCCGGACCGCGAGCGCGGAGGTGAGCGGCGAGGTGGCGCATGTGCGCCGCCTCTCCGACACCGCGTTCGAGCTCGCGGTGACCTCCGCCGGGGACATGGCCTTCCTGCCCGGCCAGTACGTGAACGTCGAGGTGCCCGGCACCGGCGAGACACGTGCCTACTCCTTCAGCTCCCGTCCCGGAGACGCGGAGCTGCGGTTCCTCATCCGCAACGTGCCCGGCGGTCTGATGAGCCGCTACCTGGCCGAGCGGGCCCGTCCCGGGGACGCCGTGACCCTCACCGGACCGGTCGGGAGCTTCTACCTGAGGCCGGTTACCCGCCCCGTGCTGATGCTGGCCGGCGGCACCGGCCTTGCTCCGTTTCTCGCCATGCTGGAGAGTCTGCGCGAGCGCGGCGACGGCGAGCGCGTGCACCTGGTCTACGCCGTCACCCGAGACGACGATCTGGTACACGTCGAAACCCTGGAGGGCTTCGCGGCGGACGTCGACGGATTCACCTTCACGACGTGCGTGGCGCGTGACGACAGCACCCATCCGCGCAAGGGCTTCGTCACCCAGCACCTGGACGGGGCACCGCTCGAGGACGGCGATTTCGACGTCTATCTCTGCGGTCCGCCGCCCATGGTGGATGCGGTGCTCGGCCACTTCCGGGAGGAGGGCATCGAGCCGGCCTCGTTCCACTACGAGAAGTTCGCCCCGAGCGCGCCCCTGGCGGAGGCGAAGACGGCATGAACCCGCGATTCGTCGACAAGATCATGGTGGTTACCGGGGCCGGGCAGGGCATCGGGCGGCGCGTCGCCGAACGCGCCGCCAGCGAGGGTGCCCGCCTCGCCCTGGTGGACCGGGCCGATCACGTGCACACGGTGGCTGCCGCACTTCGGGAGCGGGATGCCGATGTGCTCGCCGTGCAGGCGGATCTCGAGACGTGGGAGGGCGCGAACGATGCCATGGCGCGAGCCGCCGAGCACTTCGGCGGCGTGGATGTGGTGGTCAACAACGTCGGCGGCACCATCTGGGCGCGGCCCTACGAGCACTACGAGCCGGAGCAGATCGAGAAGGAGGTCCGGCGCTCTCTCTTCCCCACCTTATGGTGCTGCCGGGCGGCGCTGCCGCACCTGCTCGCCCGGGGAGGCGGGGCCATCGTGAACGTGTCGTCGGTGGCGACCCGCGGCGTCAACCGTGTCCCCTACGCGGCGGCCAAGGGCGGCGTCAATGCCCTCACCGTGGCGCTCGCCTTCGAGTATGCCGGGCAGGGTATCCGCGTGAACGCGACCGCCCCCGGCGGCACCGAGGCGCCACCCCGTGTCACGCCCCGAAACGACGAGCCCGCGGATGAGCACGAGGCGCAGTGGTACCGGGAGCTCGTCGACCAGACGACCGCCACCAGCCTGATGCACCGCTACGGCACTCTGGACGAGCAGGCCGCGGCCATCCTGTTCCTGGCCTCCGAAGAGGCGAGTTACATCACCGCTACCGTGCTGCCGGTGGCCGGCGGGGATACCGGTTGAGGCGTTCCGGACTGCGTTCACTCCGCATAGACGGGCCCGTACGCACGCGCGCGAACGAAGCCGCCGACGTCAGCCGGCCTGGGCACGCGTGCGAGGTTGCGGTCGAAGATGTGTGCGGCGACCCGCTCGGCGACGTGGAGCGAGGCGTCGAGTATGCGGCTCTGAGGTGGGTATATGAGTCCCGTGGAGAGATCATCCTCGGTGACCTGGTCCGCCACGGCCCTGGCGGCGACGATGAAGCGCACGTCCTTCTCCGGCCAGTTGGACAGCAGCTCATCGAGGCGGCCGCGCGCACTGATCGGCAGATAAATGCCCCGCGCCCCGCCGTTGGGGGCGTGCCGGCCGGCGTCCCATCAGCTCAGCAGCTGCGGCAGAATCAGCGAGACCTCCGGTACGTAGGTGATCAGTATCAGGAACAGCAGCAGCAGACCCAGCCAGGGGAGGGCGGCGCTGACGGCCCACCCCAGGCTCCGTTTGGTGATCCCGGCGGTGACGAAGAGGTTCAGCCCCACCGGCGGGGTGATCATGCCGATCTCCATGTTGACCACCATGATGATGCCCAGGTGAATCGGGTCGACCCCGAGCCGGGTGGCGATCGGGAAAAGGATCGGTGCCATGATCAACAGTATGGCCGACGGCTCCATGAAGTTGCCGGCGACCAGCAGCAGGACGTTGACCACGATGAGGAACCCCCACGCCGGCAGGCCCCAGCTCACGATCGCCTCCGCTATATGGTGGGGGATGCGCTCGGTGGTGAGCACGTGCGCGAACAGCATCGCGTTGGCGATGATGAACAGTAGCATGATGCTGGTCTTCGCCCCCTCCAGCACGGTGTCCTTCATCTCCCGGTGCCAGAAACTCGCGGGGACGGCGAGCAGCATCCGGCCCGTGTTGCGGCCAATCGCACCGGCGACCGACTCACCGTCCCTGCGCCAGGGCACCCCCTTGAGTGGGCCGATATCCCGGTAGACGAGCGCGGAGACGAGAAAGGCGTATACGGCGGACACGGCGGCGGCCTCGGTGGGGCTGGCCACGCCGCCATAGATGGCACCGAGGACAATCACGATCAGCATCAGGCCGCCGGAGGCCCGCAGTCCCGAGCCGAACAGGGCGGTGAAGCCGGGGAAGGGCAGGGCCGGCAGACGCTTGATCCGCGCGTAGATGTAGATGGCGAGCATGAGGATGCAGCCCATCACGATGCCGGGGATCAGCCCGGCCATGAACATCTTCGCGGCGGAGACCTCGGTGGCCGCCGAGTAGACCAGCATGACGATGGACGGCGGTATGAGGATGCCGAGTGTGCCCGCATTGGCGATGGCGCCGGCGGCGAACTTCTCCGGGTAGCCCGCCTGGACCATGCCCGAGATGACCAGCGAGCCGATCGCCGCCACGGTGGCCGGCGAGCTGCCGGAGACGGCGGCGAACAGCATGCACGCGAGCACCGAGGCCATGGCGAGACCGCCCCGGATGTGTCCTACCGAGTTGTTGGCGAAGGTGATCAGACGCTGCGCGACACCGCCGGTGGAGAGGAACGCCGAGGACAGTATGAAGAACGGTATGGCCAGCAGCGTGTAATGATCCGAGGCCGCCGAGAAGAACTTCAGCGCCACCGAAGACAGCGTATCGCTGGAGAAGAACAGGATCGTGGTGGCGCTCGCGAGCCCGAGGGCCAGGGCCACGGGGATCCCGGCGATCATGGCGGCGAACAGTGCGGTGAAGAGGAATGCCGTGGTCATTACTCACCCCCTCCATGTGCGGCCTGTTCCTGCTCGAGACGCTCCATGGAGCCCTCGGCCTCGTCCGAAAACGGAAAGCTGTCGGCCTGGCCCGTGACGATCTGCCAGAGCAGGATGAGAAGCCGGATCCCGATCATGGCGAAACCGATGAGCAGCACGCTCTGGGCGAGCCAGGTCGGCAGCGGCACGTCCTCCATGGGCAGGCCGATGCGGTAGACCTTGTCCAGATACTCCCAGGAGCCGAGCAGCAGCATGCCCGTGTAGAACAGGCAGGCGAGGACCGCGAGGGCGCTGACCGCCCGCCGGACACGGGAAGGCATGGCGCGCACGACGAAGTCCACGCCGATGTGCGAGCCGGTCTTGATGCCGTGGGAGGCACCGAACAGCACGAACCAGCCGGCGAGCAGCAGCGAGCCCTCCTCGGCCCAGTCGATGGCCATGCCGAAGCCGAAACGCATGACTACCTCGACGAACACGAGCAGGGTGAGGGCGACGAGGAGGAGGGAGATGATCCCCTCCTCCACGCGGTTGAGAAGACGAATGACAGTCATCGTCGTGCGCTCCCGGCGCTCAGCCTTCGCAGGCCTGCGCTGCCTGGAGGACGTCGCTGCCGATCTCGTCCTCGAACTGGCCCCAGACGGGTTTCATCGCCTCCACCCACTTGGCGCGCTGCTCGGGCGTGAGCTCGAGCACCTTGCTCTTGCCGGAGTCGATGACCTGCTGCTTGTCCTCCTGGTTGAGCTGGTTGGCCAGCTTGTTGCCGTAGTCGAGCGCGTCGTCGACGGACTTCCTGACCACCTTGCGCAGGTCGGGATCCAGACGGCTCCAGAAGTCCGTCGAGGTCACGACCATGTAGCCGAGATAGCCGTGGTTGGACTCGGTGATGTAGGGCTGCACCTCGTAGAACTTCTTCGAGTAGATGTTCGACCAGGTGTTCTCCTGCCCGTCGATGGCGCCGGTCTGCAGCAGCGTGAAGACCTCGGAGAAGGGCTTCTTGACGGGCGCGGCGTCCACGGCCTTGAACTGGGCGGCGAGCACGTCCGAGGACATGATGCGGAATTTCCTGCCGGCGGCGTCGGCGGGCACGCGCAGCGGATGACCGGCGGAGAGCTGCTTCATGCCGTTGTGCAGGTAGCCGAGGCCGACCAGGCCCTTGCCCTTCATGTCCGAGAGCAGGGACTGGCCTTCCTTGCTGTCCTGGAAGCAGGTGACCGCGTGAATGTTCTTGAACAGGAACGGCAGGTCGAAGACCTCCAGCTTGTGCGTATAGCGGGAGAACTTCGACAGGGCCGGCGCGGCCATCTGCACGTCGCCGAGCTGCATCGCCTGCAGGACCTTGTTGTCGTTGTAGAGCTGGGAGTTGGGGAAGACCTCCACCTTGACCTTGCCGTCGGTGCGGGACTCGACGAGCTTCTTGAACTGCTTCGCCATCTGGCCCTTGGGCGTGTTCTCCGCAACCACGTGGGAGAATTTGATCACCACGGGAGCGGCCAGGGCGGCGGTGGAGCCGAGCGCCAGGGCGGCGCCGAGAACGAGTGTGGAAATGCGCATGGTGTCTCCTCCGGAGCACTTGTGTGTCGAAATGTCCGGCTTGAAGGCCGGGGACGCCCGATGACGTCCGCCGCCCCTGGAGCACGAGCTGTGCCAGGCAGGAAAAAGACCTGGGAATCATGCGCTTGAATTGTCGGGCGTAAGGCGCCCCGGCGGATAACCGCCAGTGCCGGGCAAGGTCATTGGGCGGAAATCCGCCAGTGCCGGGCATGGGCGTTTGCTGCCGTCACTGCGCGGGCGACGGGGGTAACGTTACCGGTAGTTGCGGGAATCGAGGCCGTACTTGCGCATCTTGTCGGTGAGCGTCTTTCGCGGCAGGCCCAGCGCCTCCGTTGCCTGGCTGATGTTGCCCTGGCGGGCGTTCAGCTCCTGCTCGATCAGACTGCGCTCGAACCCCTCGACCTGCTCGCGCAGGCTGAATCCGGCGCCCTCGGCGCTGGGTGTCGTCATGAGGCGGTCGAGATCGAAGGCGTAGTCCTGCCCGAGCAGGACGTAGCGCTCGGCGACGTTGCGCAGCTCACGGACGTTGCCCGGCCAGTCGTGGCTCATCAGCGCGGTCAGCTGCTCGGGGGACGGAGCGGGCGCCTCGCGCCGGTAGCGGTGCTCCGCCACCAGCGTGAAGTGCTGGAACAGCAGCGCGATGTCCTCGCGCCGGTCGCGCAGCGGCGGGATGTCGAGGGTGACGACGTTGAGCCGGTAGTAGAGGTCCTCGCGGAACTCGTGGTTATCGGCGGCCTCGCGCAGGTCGGTCTTGGTCGCCGCCACCACCCGCAGGTCCAGGGGCGTGACGGTATTGGAGCCCAGCCTCGTGATGGTGCGCTCCTGCAGCGCGCGGAGCAGCTGAACCTGCTGAGCCGTGGGCATGCTCTCGATCTCGTCGAGGAAGAGAGTGCCCCCGCTGGAGTGCTCCAGCTTGCCGATCCGCTGGCCTCGGGCGCCCGTGAAGGCCCCTGCCTCGTGCCCGAACAGCTCGCTCTCGATGAGGTCCGTGGGGACGGCGCCGCAGTTCACCGCGACGAAAGGGCCACTGCGCCCGCTGTGCTCGTGTACCGAGCGTGCGACCAGCTCCTTGCCGGTGCCCGTCTCGCCGTGGATGAGGACGTCGGCGTCGGTGTCGGCAACCTGGGCGATGAGGCGCCGCAGACGCGCCATCGCCTGGGTCCGGCCGATCAGCCGGGGCCCGGGGGCGCTCTGGGTGTCGAGCTCCTGGCGCAGGTGGCGGTTCTCGAGCGTCAGCTGGCGCTTCTCCAGCGCGCGGTGGACCACGTCGCGCAGGCGCTCGGTCGCGAACGGCTTCTCGATGAAGTCATAGGCGCCGTCGCGCATGGCGCCGACGGCCATCGCGATGTCCCCGTGGCCCGTGATCAGGATCACCGGCAGCGAGCGGTCTATGACCATTGCCTCGCGAAGGAATGTGAGCCCGTCCATTCCCGGCAGCTTGATGTCGCAGACGACGACTCCGGGAAAGTCCGTATCCAGCCGTCCGAGGGCTTCCGCGGCGTTGGCGAGGCAGTCAACCCGGAGGTCGGCGAGCTCCAGCGACTGACGCGCCGCCATCCGGATCGCGGCATCGTCGTCGACGAACAGAACCTGGCCCGCTTCAGCCATGGCTCTCCCCCCTGGCACGTAGCAGCTCGATGACGAACACGGCACCGCCGTCCGGGTGATTCCGGGCCTGCAGGGTACCGCCCATCTCCTCGATGATACGCGAGGAGATCGACAGCCCCAGCCCAAGTCCCTGACCCGCCTCCTTGGTCGTGAAGAAGGCGTCGAACACATGGGGCAGGGCGTCCTCGCCAATCCCGGGGCCCGTATCGCGGACGCTGATACGGACGCGGTCGTCCGCCGAGTCCTGGGTGACCTCGATGCGCCTGACGTCGCTGTCGGCCATCGCCTGCATCGCGTTGCTCACGAGGTTCACGACGACCTGCTCCAGGCGGACCGTGTCGCCGAGACAGAATGCACCGCCTTCTTCCGGCCGCCACACGATCTCCACGCCCTCGCGTTCCAGTCGCGGGGTGAGCAGGGCGAAGGCGGCATCGATGATCTTTGCCGGGTCCACGGCGACCGGTACGCCCGAGCTCCTGCGGGCGAACAGCTTGAGCTGACCGGTTATGCGGCCCATGCGCTCGGCGAGCGACGCGATCTGACCGAGGTTCTCGTCGACCTCGGCGGGACGCTCTCTGGCGAGCAGCATGCGGGCGTTGTCGGCGAATGCCCGCAGCGCGGTGAGCGGCTGATTGAGCTCATGGTTGATGCCCGCCGAGAGCTGGCCGATGGCGGCGAGCTTCGCGGCCTGTACCAGCTCGTCGCGTGTGGTGCTCAGCTCCGATTCCGTGGCCCGGTGCTCCTCGATCTCTCGCGTCAGCCTCTCGTTGCTGCGGCGCAGGTCGGCGGTTCGCTCCTGCACGCGGCGCTCGAGCTCGTCGTGGGCCTGGCGCAGTGCGTCCTCGTTGCGGCGCCGCTCGCTGATGTCGTGGAGCGTGACCAGATAGCGCCGTCCCTCTGCCAGATCCATCGAATTGATGGCGATCTCGAGGGGGAGATTGCTGCCGTCGGGGCGCTCGGCAGTCAGCTCAGTGACAGGGTTGCCGCCATGGTCGGTCGCTGTCTCCGAGACGAGCGCGTCGAACGTCGGCCGCTCGTCGGTGCTCACCAGGTCACGGAACGGCATCCCCCGGAGCGTGCCGGCCGAGCGTTTCAGGAGGGCCGTGGCAGGCGGATTGGCGGTGCGAATGCGATATGCCTCATCCAGGGTGACGAGCCCGGCGTGGGTGTTGTCGATGACCGCCCGCACCCGGGCCTCGTTGGCGGCGGTCGCCTCCATGGCGGCACGCTCGAAGTGAAGTCGCTCTCTCAGCTGGCGCCGGCGCTGGTAGACGGCGTAGCCGGCGAGCAGCAGCACCGCCAGCGCGAACGCCGCCAGCAGCGTCGCCCGCACCACCTGGCTCTGCACGCCCTCGGTGTTCGCGAGTATGTGCACCGTCCAGCCCGCCACGGGCATGGCGGCGGCCGACCGCAGGTAGGTGGCGCCGTCGTCGGCGAAGTGGACCAGTTCGGCATCGTCGCCCCAGTCGCTGCGTTGCGAGATCGGAAGCGCCGGGAGCTTGTGATCGCCATAGCGCTGGCTGTCCAGGACCTGCTGGCGGAGATCCGCCGACAGGGGCTTGAGCGCATGGAAGCGCCACCCGGCGCGGGTCGAGAGGAACACGATGCCGTGCGGGTCCGTGACGATAAACTCCCGGTCCGCGCCACCCTGTTCCCGTTCCAGCGCGCCGATGGGTACCTTGACCGCGACGGCGCCGAGGATCTCGCCCCCGCGGGTCAGCGGATAGGCCAGGTAGTAGCCGCGTTGTCGCGAGGACCAGCCCAGGGCGTAATAGCGCCCCAGGCGCCCCTGCATCGCCTGCTGGAAGTAGGGCCGGAAGCTGTAGTCGTCACCGACGAACGAATCCGGCTGGTTCCAGTTGCTGGCTGCCAGCGTGACGCCATCGCCATCCATCAGGTAGACGTCGGACGCGTTGGACGTCTGGGCCACCAGCGCCAGGTAATGATTGACGCGCTGCCTGGCGTCATCGTCCGCCGGATGCCGCAGCAGCCCCGCCAGACTGGTGTCCTTGGAGAGCAGCGCCGGAAGGTAATCGTACTTCTCCAGCTCCCGCCGGATGTTGGCCATGTAGAGCTGCAGGTCGCTTTGGCTTCGCCGGAGCAGATCCGACATCGCCGTCTCACGCGTCACCTCGGCGGTGATCGTGAGCGCCGCTGCGAATGCGGCCACGATGAGCAGGCCTAGCAGGAGCCGTAATCGGAAACCGGCGTGACGCATGGGGGAGTGATGCCATCTGGCGCTGTGTGGCGCCATTCTACTGGTCGCCTGGCGCCGGCGGGAGTCGGGACGCGAAATCCGCAGGTTCGCGTCCCCTTCGTCCGTGTTTCCCGGGATGCCCGGTCATGATGCTGGTATCACAGCGCAATCTCACAGAGCGGCACGGCCTGGTCAGGCAGAACACCGCCGCGAGGCGCGGAGGGCGCAGATGCGCGCTCCGTCGTCGCAAACAGTCAAGCGGCGTCTCTCCCCTATTGGCCTAATGGGGCTATTGCAGGCGGAGCCGCCAACGGCGCCGGAAAAGCAGGGCAGCGTGCATACCACCGGGTCGGCATGCCGGTGGTGAGTACCTGTGGCTTCGACACCGAAGAGACCCGTCAGCTCGCCCGGTCGATATGCGATTTCCTCGATCACACGGGCAACGGGTCAATCGGACAAACGGCCCGCGAGCAGGTGCTGGCCTCCGCGGTCTATCGGCAGTAAGCCTGGGAGGTGTGGCCATGGCCGTCAGCGTATTCGAGCTGTTCAAGGTCGGCATCGGGCCGTCGAGCTCGCATACGGTCGGTCCGATGCGGGCGGCGCGGCGTTTCGCGATGTCGCTCGCGGACAGTGGCGCGTTCGAGCGGGTGAGCGAGGTGCGAGCCGAGCTCTACGGCTCGCTAGCGGCCACTGGCCGTGGTCACGGCTCGGACACGGCGGTGATGCTGGGGCTCGAGGGCGAGGATCCGGTGAGCGTGGACCCCTAGGGTGTCGAGGCGCGGGTCGAGGCGATCCGTGCCAAAGGCCGCATGTACCTGGCCGGCCGCAAGCCGGTCGCCTTTCACCACCGCCGCCAGCTCGTGATGAACAAGCGCAAGAGCCTGCCGGCGCACCCCAACGGGATGCGCTTCACCGCGGCTGACGCGGAAGGCAACGAGCTCGCATCGCGCACGTACTACTCCGTCGGCGGCGGGTTCGTGGTGGAGCCGGACGCCCGGGGCAACGCCCAGCTCGTCGAGGACACCACCGTTCAGCGCTACCCGTTTCATAGGGCGTCGGAGCTGCTCGATCACTGTGACGCGAACGCGATTGCAGTGAGCGACGTAATGTTCGCCAATGAACGGGTCTGGCGCGACGAGGCCGCCATCCGCTCGCAGCTGCTCGACATCTGGGCGGTGATGCAGGCGTGCGTCGAGCGCGGCTGCGCCCGGGACGGCACACTCCCGGGTGGCATGAACGTGCGTCGCCGGGCCGCGCGACTGTTCGCCGACCTGCAGGGCAGGGCCGACAGCGGCGACCCGCTGGACGTCATGGATTGGGTCAGCCTCTACGCCATCGCCGTAAACGAGGAGAACGCCTCCGGCGGCCGGGTCGTGACGGCGCCCACCAACGGGGCGGCGGGGATCATCCCTGCCGTACTCCACTTCTACACCCGCTTTCGCGGCGGTGACGACGCCGGCGTGGTGCGCTTTCTGCTCACTGCTGCCGCCATCGGGCTGCTCTACAAGGAGAACGCGTCGATATCCGGCGCCGAGGTGGGCTGCCAGGGCGAGGTCGGGGTCGCCTGTTCCATGGCCGCAGGGGCGCTCGCCGAGGTTCTGGGCGGTAGCCCGGCGCAGGTGGAGAACGCCGCCGAGATCGGCATGGAGCACAACCTGGGGCTCACCTGCGACCCGATTGGCGGACTCGTTCAGGTGCCCTGCATCGAGCGCAACGCCATGGGCGCCATAAAGGCGATCCATGCCGCGCGCATGGCGTTGCGCGGCGACGGCAAGCACTTCGTGTCGCTGGACAAGGTCATCCGCACCATGCGTCAGACCGGCGCGGACATGAAGACCAAATACAAGGAGACCTCCCGCGGCGGCCTGGCGGTGAACATCATTGAGTGCTGAGTCGGTGAGGACGTCGGAAGGAAAGGATCAGGCCACGAGCAGGTATTCGATTTTCACGCTGGCGCGCGACGCGCTGAGCTACCAAAAGAACCGGGAGCATGCGTGGTGTAGCCCCGAGCCCGGATCCTCCTACGACGCGGTGATCATCGGCGGTGGGGCCACGGTCTGGCCACCGCGTATTACCTCGCCCAGGGAGCACGACGTGACCAAGCGCAACACGACCGTCGTGCGCTCCAGTCAGCGCCTTGCCCAAAACCTTCAGTACCACGCAGTGGTTCAACGAATTAGTCGGACAGCACACTAGACTGTCCAGGTACAGGCCTAACCGGAAAACGCCATGCGTCTTCTCGCCATCCTTCCAATGCTGTTGTTGCTGGTGACGCAGACCGCCGCACAGACGGCAGGCAGTTCCCTGCGGGGAACCTTGCTGGTTGCCGGTCCGCAGATGGCAGGCTCCTTCTTCGCCGAAACCGTGATCCTGGTCGTGCAGAACACGCCGGACGGCTCGCTCGGGGTGACCGTCAACCGGCCCACCGACCTCACCGTGGACGATGTGTTGCCCGACGAGTTTGGCGCCCCGGCGAGGGGCTATACGGTCTACGCCGGCGGCCCGGTGGGTCTGCGTCGGCTGAGCATCCTGGTGCGCAGCGACGATGGCCGTAGCGACCTGGATCAGATCCTGCCGCATGTCGCGTTCACCCTGAGCGCGCCGCTGTTCGATGCCGTCCTCGCGCGCGGCCCGGACGCGGGGGACGTTCACGTCATCGCCGGCGTCGCAGGCTGGGACTCGGGGCAGCTCGAGCACGAGATCGCAAACGGCGACTGGTATATCGTGCCGGCCAATGAAGACCTGATCTTCAGCGACAAGCCGGCAGACCTCTGGCAGCAGTTGATCGACCGCCTCGACGGGAACGAGCCGAACCAGAAACGCCGGCCGCGGCAGTTGAATTCCCTGGCCCTGTGAACTTGGACTTCGGCCAGGACGGCTCTGAAACCACAGGTTCCTTCCGCGGTTCGTCACACCGGCAGGTACTGGCCCATTTTACGCGTTGATCTGCCAAGGCATCAGCTGAAGATCTTGCCACCGCGGTTGGCTATCCGGCTGTGCGTGACCCGAGAAGGCCGCCGGACAAAGAAGCGGCCTTCGGGCGGCATTCCCTACATCGCCGTATGGGCGTGGTTCATGGTCAGAAAGGTGGCGTGCGCGTAATAGTTGATCAGCGGGGCGTTGACGATGCCGCCGAACACACCCGCTCCCACGAAATTCCAGATCACCGAACCGAGGCGGCGCCGTCGATGGCGACTCTGGTATAGCCTTCCTTCGGATCCGTCTCGCGTATCCGGGTCGCGAAGGATTCCCGATAGTGGTCAATGGCCCGGGCGACGCTATCGTCAACCACGACCGGATCGGCCGTCA
>Ga0102944_1001824_pt1 | contig 13337 bp, 12 predicted proteins | sample SalPonD_shore_MG_FD_78172 | JGI IMG/M metagenome (GOLD analysis project Ga0102944, IMG submission 78172) | Salt pond soil microbial communities from South San Francisco under conditions of wetland restoration - Salt Pond MetaG... | ecosystem: Environmental > Aquatic > Marine > Intertidal zone >...
CGCACCGCCCGGGAGTCGTCGTCACTGCCATCGGCCGTGACGGGGTTCAGCCGCTGTATCGTCCCCACGCGACGGTCGGTGAAGACCTCCTCGCGGTAGAGGGCCTGGGTGTCCATCTGCAGGTTGGACAGATCGTCTTCCTGTGCCATGGCGCTTGTCCTCGCTGTGATTCCCGTTTGAATGCCCGAAGGATACCAGACGCCCGCGGAACGCGTCTGACGCCGACGCAACAAGGGGGCCGCCGCCGCAGCGACGGCCCCCCTTCGAACGGTACGCGAGGGCGGTATGGCAACGCCGTTCCGCCCGTGGGGCGGCCGGCGTCAGAGCGTCTTGACCGTCTGCACCAGGGCGCCGGCGACCTTCTGACCGTCGCCGAACACCATCGAGCAGTTGTCGGCATAGAACAGCTTGTTCTCCACACCGGAGAAGCCCGTGCCCCGGCCACGCTTGATGACGATAACGTTCTCCGCCTCGTCCACGTTGAGGATCGGCATGCCATAGATGGGGCTGGACTCGTCGGTCTTCGCCGCCGGGTTGACCACGTCGTTGGCGCCAATCACCACAGCCACGTCGGTACGCTCGAACTCGGCGTTGATCTCCTCCATGTCGTAGATCATGTCGTAGGGGACGCCGGCCTCGGCAAGCAGCACGTTCATGTGACCCGGCATGCGTCCGGCCACGGGATGGATGGCGAACTTCACCGTCACGTCGCGGTCCTGCAGCAGCTCTACGAGCTCCCAGATCTTGTGCTGGGCCTGGGCGACGGCCATGCCGTAGCCCGGCACGATGATGACCTGGTTGGCGTAGGCCATCATGATGCCGGCATCCTCGGCCTGGACCTCCTTCATCTCGCCTTCAGGGCCTTCCTCGGAGGTGCTCGCCCCCGTCCCGAAGCCGCTGAACAGCACATTGCTGAGCGGGCGGTTCATGGCCTTTGCCATGAGCTGCGTGAGCAGCGAGCCGGCGGAGCCGACCACCGTGCCGGCGATGATCATCGCCGGGTTGCCGAGCACGTAGCCCTCGAACGCCACGGCGAGACCGGTCAGCGCATTGAACAGCGAGATGACCACGGGCATGTCGGCGCCGCCGATGGGCACCGCCATCAGCACGCCGAACAGCAGTCCGAGCAGGAAGAAGATCAGCAGTACGAGCGCGCTGCCGGTATAGAAGCTCCAGATACCGAAGATCACGGCGGCGGCGAATACGACGATGTTCACCACCTGCTGCCCCGGGACGAGGCTGTTGCGCTTGAGGCGCCCGTCCAGCTTGGCCCAGGCCACCAGCGATCCGGAGAAGGCGACCGTGCCGATCAGGGCGCCGAGCAGGCCGAGGATCGCCACGTCGCCGCCAATTGCCGAGCCGAGCGAAGTGGTGACGCCGCCCTCGGCGCTGACGGCGGCTTCGGCGGCCTTCAGCGTGATGCCGGCCTGGTCGGCCAGCTGCTGCGCCTGCGCCTGGGTGTCGAGGCCGACGCGGCCCAGGGCGCGGAACAGCTCGACCGCCGCAATCGCGGCCGCGGCGCCGCCGCCCATGCCGTTATACAGCGCGACCATCTGGGGCATGTCGGTCATCGGCACCTTTTTTCCCGAGTACCAGGCAAGGCCACCGGCCACGGCGATGGCGATGACGATGAGCACGTAGTTGCCGAACCCATGGATCTCGGGGTGGAAGAACGTGGCGATGGTCGCGACGACCATGCCCGCGCCGGCCCACACGATGCCCTTGCGGGCCGTCCTGGGCGAGCTCATCCCCTTGAGGCCGAGGATGAACAGCACCGCCGCGAGGAAGTAGCTCAGCTGTACGATGGTATTCATTATCAGCGGGCCCCCTTCTTCTGGTCGTCCTTGCTCTTGAACATCTCCAGCATCCGCTCGGTGACCACGTAGCCGCCCACGGCGTTACCCGCGGCGAGAATCACGGCGACGAAGCCGACGATCTGCTGGGGCACGGTCTGAGCCTCGCCGAGCGCCACCATGGCGCCGACCACGACGATGCCGTGCACGAAGTTCGAGCCCGACATCAGGGGGGTGTGAAGGATCACGGGCACGCGGGAGATCACCTCGTAGCCGGTGAATGCCGCGAGCATGAAGATATACAGGGCGACGAATCCTTCGATGATCATTATTTTCCTCCTTCCAGGCGCTCGCGGGTGGGCGCGTGCTTCACCTCGCCATCGTGGGTGAGGCAGCTGTCCGCGATGACCTGGTCGTCCCAGTTCAGGGTGAGTTCACCGTCCTTCACCAGCAGTTTCAGGAGATTGAGCAGGTTGCGCGAGTACATCTCGCTGGCGTGGGTCGCCGCGGTGCTCGCGATGTTCTTCGGGCCGTAGATCACCACGCCGTTGTGGTCGACTTCCTTGCCCGGCTGTGTCAGCTCGCAGTTGCCGCCGGTCTCCGCCGCCATGTCGATGATTACCGCTCCGCGCTTCATGCGTTCCACGGTGGCGGTATCGATGATCTTCGGGGCGGGGCGCCCCGGAATGGCCGCCGTGGTGATCACGGCGTCGGACTTGGCGATGTGCTCGGCGAGCACTTCCTGCTGCTGCTTGCGCTCCTCGTCGGTGAGCTCACGGGCGTACCCACCCTCACCTTCGGCCTTGACGCCGGTATCGACGAACTTGCCGCCGAGGGACTCGACCTGCTCCCGCGTCGCCGAGCGGACATCGTAGGCTTCCACGATGGCGCCGAGACGTTTTGCGGTTGCAATCGCCTGCAGGCCCGCGACGCCGGCGCCGACGACCAGTACCTTCGCCGGCCGGATCGTGCCTGCCGCCGTGGTCAGCATCGGGAACAGCAGGGGGCTCAGGTTCGCGGCCATGAGCGCGCACTTGTAACCGGCGATGCTCGCCTGGGAAGAGAGGGCATCGATGGACTGGGCGCGGGTGATGCGTGGCACCAGCTCCATGGAGAAGCCCGTGACCTTGCGCTTGACGAGGTTCCTGATGCGGCTGTCGCCCTCGTGGGGCGTGAGGAAGCCCAGCAGCACCGACCCCTCACGGAGCTTGCCCGCCTCCTCGACGGTCGGCGGCAGGACGCGGAGGACGACGTCCGCCTCCTTGTAGAGCTCCTCGGTGGTGTCCACCACCTTGACGTTCTCGTAGTCCGAGTCGTCGTATCCGCTGTCCGTACCGGCACCCTTCTGGAGCAGAACGTCGGCGCCCAGCTGCCCGAGCTGCTTGACGACGCTCGGCACCAGGGCCACGCGGCGCTCCCCGGTGGCCGTCTCCTTGGGCACGGCAACTTTGATCGTCATGACGTGTCTCCCGTCTTCCTTAGTTCGAATTGGGGCTCTGCCTGGGGCGATCGCAGTGTGCACCCGGCCGTCGCGCGTCCCGCTGCCGGCGGCCCGGGGCATCGGTCGTCGCCCCCCCAGAAGGCGACCTGCATGCCCGCCCGTGCCCGACAGTCGGCGTTAGCCGACGTTACACGGTCGTGGGCGGAGACCAAAGAACTGCGCATTATAGTCACTCATGCGCGCGAGAGCGAATCTATGAATAATATGGATTAGATAGTTCATATCTATCCATATGGCCAGCCGGGGTGGTCTACGCGGTCTCGTGGGGCAGGGCTGACGGCCACGCGGCTGTCAGATCGGGGTAATGGTTGCGCGATAGCCTGTGGCTGTGGAATAACAACAGGAGGTCGCGACCACCGTCCGTCTTCCGGGCGGTTCGGAAACGGGGTCTACCAGTGTTGAATCTGCAGCACCACATTCTGCGTACCGACGTCTCCGGGATGCCCCTGGAGTGGATTACCTACCAGGACGCCGCACGCCTCTATTATCTCGGCCAGGTCGTCTACAGCTGCGGCGTGGCCCTGTACCGGCTGCACGGTGGCTACAATGCGGTCACCGGCCGGCGTAGCGTCATCGACGTCAACTCCATCGTCGCCACCGACGGCACGCTGCAGGCGTCGCTGAAGGGCCATCCCGGCTACGTGCCGCCGCTGAACAACGCCACGCTGTTCCGCCGGGACGACGGCCTGTGCATGTACTGTGGCGAGCGGTTCCGTTTCGCGGAGCTGTCGCGGGATCACGTGCGCCCGGTCAGCCGAGGCGGTGCGGACCGGTGGAACAACGTCGTCGCCGCCTGCAAGCGCTGCAACAATCACAAGGGCGACCGCACCCCGGAGCAGGCCGGGATGCAGCTGCTTGCCGTTCCCTTCACCCCCACTCACGCCGAGTACGTCTATCTTCAGGGACGGCGCATCCTGGCCGACCAGATGGAGTTCCTGCGCGCTCACTTCCCGCGGCGCAGCCCACTTCGCCAGCGGCTTGTGGACACGCCTCGTCTTCAATAGTCTGCCCGGGTAGCCAGCACCCCAGGGGGGGACGGTGAGCCGCCAGCTCTATCTGATCGATGCCAGCGTCTACGTCTTCAGGGCCTGGTTCTCCATCCCGGACACCGTCGTCGACGGCGGTGGACACCCGGCGAACGCCGTGTTCGGCTTCGGGACCTTTCTCTGCGATCTCATCGAAGGGCGTGCGCCCTCCCACGTGCTGTGCGCGTTCGACGAGAGCCTCCGGAGCTCCTTCCGCAACGAGCTGTATCCCGCCTACAAGGCGAACCGTCCGCCGCCGCCGCCCGACCTGGAACGCCAGTTCGGGGTCTGCCGCGAGCTCGCCTCGGCGTTGGGGATGCCGGCGCTGGGCTCCATCCGCTACGAGGCCGACGATCTCATCGGCTCGGCCGCGCAGCGTTTCCGCGGCGAGGGTTTCAGCATGGTGTACGTCACCGCGGACAAGGACTACGTGCAGCTCATGGAGGCCGGCGACGCCTGGTGGGACGTCGCGCGGGATCGCTGGCTGGACGTCGATGGTGCCGCGGAGAAGGTGGGTGTGCGTCCGGAGCAGGTCGCCGATTTCCTCGCGCTGGCCGGCGACAGCGTCGACAACATACCCGGCGTTCCCGGGGTCGGGCCCAAGAGCGCCGGCGCCCTGCTGGGCGCACTGGATACGCTGGAAGGTCTCTACGACCAGCTCGAGGCCGTGCTCGACGTCGGCATGAGGGGAGCCGCGCGGATTCATCGCCTGCTCGCGGCGCACCGGGAGCAGGCGTTCCTCAGCCGCGAGCTCAGTCGCATCCGTCGCGACGCGCCGCTCGACTGCGAGACCGGTGACCTCGCCTGGGGCGGCATCGACGTCGGTCGGCTGGAAATGCTCGATCTGCCGCAGCAGCTGCGCAGTCGCTGCCGCCGGCTGGCGGAACGCCCCGCGGCCGATGCAACGGCAGCAGTGGTGACATGACGCTCTGGACGGCTATTTCCGATGCGATCGAGCGGGCCACCGGACGGCCATTCGATGCGGAGGGTGCCCGCGGTGTGGGCGGCGGAAGCATCAGCCGCTCGTTCCTCGCCGAGGACCACGGCACGCGCTACTTCGTCAAGGTGAACGCCCCCGACCTGGCAGAGATGTTCGAGGCGGAGGCGGCCGGGCTGGCGCTGCTCGCCGCGCCCGGTGTGATCCGTGTGCCGGCGCCGGTCTGTCACGGTCGGCACCCGGACGGGGCGTTCCTGGTGCTGGAGCATGTCGAGTTCGGCGTCGGGGACGCGGCAGGTGAACGGCAGCTGGGCGAGGGGCTCGCCGCCATACACCGGGAGACCCGCACGGTCTTCGGGTGGGACCGCGACAACACCATCGGCAGCACCCCGCAGCCGAATACGCCGGAGGACGACTGGGTGCGGTTCTTCGCGCGCCATCGGCTGGGGCACCAGCTTGATCTGGTCGCCGCTGGCGGAGGCCACGCGAGACTGGTGGACATGGGCCGGAGTCTGGTCGAGCGGCTCCCTGCGCTCTTCGAGGACTATCGCCCCGCAGCGTCGCTACTGCATGGAGATCTCTGGGGCGGAAACGCGGCGTTCGACGCCGGCGGCCGGCCGGTGATATTCGACCCTGCGGTCTATTTCGGAGACCGGGAGAGCGACCTGGCGATGACGGAGCTGTTCGGCGGTTTCAGCCCGGAGTTCTACCGGGCCTACAGGGAGGCCTGGCCGCTGGACGCCGGCTACGAGACCCGCCGCGATCTCTATCAGCTATATCATGTGCTCAATCACCTCAACCTCTTCGGCGGAGGCTACGCGGGCAGTGCACGGCGGCTGACCGAGCGGCTGCTCGCGGTCTGCGGATAGGCCGAGGCTGTCGCGCCGGCGGCGCACCTGCCGGGCGTCACTTGGACCCGCCCTGGCGCTTGTTGAAGAAGTCCGCGTACGGATCCTCGCTCCGGGGCGGATTGCCGTCGTAGATCTTGTTGAGGCGCAGCTGCTCATAGGAGGAGCGCGTGAACGCGTAGGGATCGAGCGCCGCCTCCTGGCGGATGCGTACCGCCTTCTCCAGCTGGGCGCGCTTGTTGACCAGGTTCAGCGCGGTCAGGCCCCCAGTCGTCGCGGTGGTGATCGACGTGTAGGTGAGCACGTTCGTGTACCAGGCCGCGGGCCAGCTCGGGAGGTCCCGCACGTTGGAGGGGCCGAGCACCGGCAGCATGAGGAAGGCACCGGAAGAGGCACCCCACACACCGAAGGTCTGGCCGAGATCCTCGTCGTGGGCGGGGAGCCCCATCTTGCTCGCGGCGTCGTAGAAGCCGGCGAAACCCAGGGTCGAATTGATCAGAAAACGGACGGTGTCCTGGGTCATCGCGGTGCCCTTTCCCTGCAGGGCGTCGTTGATGATGGTTCCCGGGTAGGCCAGGTTGTCGAAGAAGTTGCCGACGCCGCGGCGCACGACGGCGGGCGTGATGGCGGTCCAGCCTCGCGCCGCCGGGGAGAGCACGTAGGTGTCGAACTCCTCGTTGAATGCGTAGACCTTGCGGTTGGCCCCTTCGAACGGGTCATAGGCCTCGCCGGGCGTGGGGTTGCTCGCGCAGGCCGCCAGCATCACCGTGATCACGAGCGTCAGGCCGCTCAGGGCGAGACGTCCTGCTGCGCGCCGTTTCCTCCCCGGTCCCGGAGCCATCCGGGTGAAGCCGGAGGCGCACCGTGGTCGCGACGCAGTGTGGAGGGTTTCCCAGAGTCTCACGGCGAATTGCTCCCTTGCCCGAGGAAATCCAGGACCGTCGCATTGAAGTCCCGCGATTTCTCGATCATAGCCATGTGGCCCGTCCGGGGTATCAGCGTCAGGGACGCCGCCGGCATCCGGCGCTCGAGCGCCCTGGCGTTCTCCGGAGACCATACCGCATCCGCCGCGCCGTGCAGGATGAGGGAATTCACGGATATCGCCTCGGGTCCCGTGTCTGCCGCCGTGCCGGAGAAGGCCGCCGGCAGCTGCATGCCCCAGGCCTCCACGGTTCCGCCGAGCCCATGATCATCACCAGCGGTACGCCTCCCCGGCCGTGGCGTTCATAGTAGAGTCTCAGGCCGTCGTGCTTGGCAAAGGGCATAGCTGCGAAACTTGTCAGAGGGCGGTGGGTCGACCGGAACCGTGATACCCGAATATGGTTTGTTAGCGGACAGTCAGTATACGGACTAATTGCCTGTCATCACAGGCGGGCACGTCAGGCCTCGCGCCGCGTTGCCTCGTCCTCCGGCGGGCCGAGTTCGGAGAACACGACTACGGCACCGGTCGCGCGGCCATTCTCGATGATCGGCGAGCTGACGTACTGGACGTCCACGCGGTGGCCGTCCCGGTGTCGGAATACTTCGCCGTCCACGTAGTGGGTCTCGCGATCGCGGATGCTGTGGTAGATGCGGCAGTCTTCCCACTGGTGGGACGTACCGTCGGCGTCGGTATGGTGCATGTGCTCGTGAAGACGGCTGCCGACGAGCCCCTCCGCCGGGTAGCCGAGGATCTCGCCGGCGGCCTCGTTGGCGAACACCATGGTACCGTCCAGATCGACACCATAGATGCCTTCCCCGGCGGCGTTGAGGATGAGCTGCTGCTGGTGGCTGAGCTGGGCGAGCCGATCCTCGGCGTGCTTGCGGTCGGAGATGTCGACGATCTGGCTGACGAAATAGCGGGGCTCCCCGTCGGTATGCCGGATCAGGGTCGTATTGGCCTGGATCCATACCGTGTGCCCCTTCTTGTGGAGATAGCGTTTCTCCACCATGAAGCTTTCCTTGTTGCCGGCGAGCACCTGCTGGAACTCGCTGGGCGAGATCTGTTGATCCACCGGATGCGTGATGTCGGCGATGGTCAGCTCCTCCATCTCCGAGGTTGAGTAGCCCAGCATGTCCGCCAGGCGATGGTTCACGCGAACGAACCGGGCGCCGGTCGGCGTGATGAACGCCATCCCGACCGAGGCGAGCTCGAAGACGGCGCGGAACATCTGCTCGCTCTCGCGCAGCGCCTGCTCGGCCTCCATGCGCTCGGAGATGTCGCGCGACACGCATAGAACCTCCACGCCATCGTCCCCGGAGAGCACGCGGTGCACGGTCTCGACCCACAGGTAGTGGCCGTCGCGATGGCGCACGCGGTAGAGCGCCGTGAACGACTGGCGCGCCGCCAGCAGCTCCCTGGAGCGCCGCTCTATGTCGTCACGGTCCTCCGGGTGGAAGAACTCATAGGCGTTGTGGCCTTCCATGTCGGCCGGGTCGTACCCGAGAAGCGTCCGCACCGCCGGTGAGACGTACGTGATCTCGCCGCCCTGTCGATGCCGCGAGATGATGTCGTTCGCATTCTCCGCGAGCAGCCGGTATCGGGCCTCGCTTTCCCGCAGCGCGCGCAGCGTGGTCTCGCGTTCCTCGGCGTGCCGGCGGAGATTGGTGTTGGCTTCCAGCAGCGCGTCGGTTCCGGCGGCCACCTGGCGCTCCACGGACTGGGTGCGGCGGTTCTGGGCCACAATCTGCAGCGCCGCCAGCACGGTCGCGAGCAGGCCCACGAGCGTTACCACCAGTGTGGTGAGCAGCTGCGGACCGGCGCCCGGTGCCGGGCTCAGCTCGACGCGCCAGCGGCGCCCGCCGATGCCGAGAGTGGAAGAGCTGACGCTATCGCCGGTCGCGGCCACGTCGTTGTCGTAGAGGGGCTGGGGCCGATCGGGGCGAGTGACGTCCACGACCTTCGCCGAGACCAGCCGGGAATGGCTGTCGAACACCGAGAATAGCGGAGGCAGGCGCAGATCCGTGGAGACCACGCCGCGGATCGACTGACCGGAGAAGACCGGCTCGAACAGCGTTACGCCGGGGGTATTGGAGGTGCCATCGATCGCGTGAGGTGCGGACAAAGCGGCGCTGCGACCGTTGACCGCGCTCTGCAGTGCGGCCTGGCGGACGTCCCCGGGGGCGGTCGGGCTGACGCCGGCATCGCTCAGGTCGGGCTCCACGTAGAGCCGCGGGTACCACGCCTCGCGGGCGTCGGCGCGCTGCGTGCCGTCATCGGCCTGTTCCAGGATGGGGCCATGAGCCGCCTCGTAGGCGGTGCGGTCGGACGGCGTAACGCGCGGATGCCACGCCATGTCCGAGATCGCCGGATCCTGCTGCAGCAGTGGGCTGGTGAAGCGGCGGAACTCCTCGCGGGTGACCGTCTGCGAATTCGCGATGAACCGGGCAGTCCCGTCGTTCCACTGCTTCGCGCTACTGAGCTCGTTGTCGAGGGACTGCACCCAGAGGTTCGTGCGGGCGCGAAAGGCCGCATCCCACTCCGACCGGGCATGGTAGAAAAGGGTGAGTGCGACGGCCGTGGTCAGCGCGAGGCCAAGGACGACAACCACCGCGATGGGAGCTGCCTGTCTGAGCCTGCCAAGGCCGTGAGCGCTCCGGCGATCGATCCGGCCCTGTCCTGTTCGTATCATTGCGCCGCTCCCCTGCGGACCTTCCCTGCGCCGCGGGCCCAATGCCCTGAATCACGGGCTCGCCGCGGTCCGCGACCAGCGGCCGGTGGTATGCCCGGCCCCCCAACCGCGATGCGGCGGCGAATCCCCGGAGCCGACGCGAACCCGTGAGTCGGTGCACTGCATCATCAGTGCCCGTCTTGCGTGTCACGATCGTCCGTTCGGGGCCCCGTCCCCCCGATGCCGGCTCAGTCGTCGGCCGGCGGATCGATCGCCTGTTCGAACGAATCGTAATACAAATGGGCCGGGTCAAGCCCGTGCGCCGCGAAATCGCGGCGTGCCGCCTGGATCATGCCGGGCGGTCCGCTCATGTAGACGTCGAACTCCGACAGGTTCGGGTGGTCGCCCAGCAGGATGTTGTGCACGAGCCCGATGTGGCCCTGCCAGTCGTCCTCCGGTGACGGGTCCGACAGTACCGGCGAATACTCGAAGTTCTCGTCCTCGGCTGCCCAGCCGCGGGCCAGTGCGTCCAGGTAGAGATCACGCCTGGAGCGCACCCCCCAGTAAAGGTGAATCGGCCGTCGCACACCGATGTGGCGGGCGTGCTCGATCATGCCCTTCAGCGGCGCGAATCCGGTGCCGCCGCCCATCATCAGGATCGGTCGCGGCGAGTCCTCGCGCAGAAAGAACGTGCCGAACGGACCCTCGAACCGCAGCAGCGCGCGCTCCTTCATGTCCCCGAACACGTAGTCGCTGAAACGTCCGCCGGCGAGGTGGCGCACGTGGATCTCGAGCAGCTCGTCGTCGTGGGGCGCGTTGGCCAGGGAGTAGGCGCGGTGCAACCCACCGCGAAGCAGTATATTGATGTACTGGCCAGCCAGGAACTGAAGCCGTTCATTACCGGGTGTGCGCAGCCACAGGCGCCGCACGTCGTGGGCCAGATCCTCGACGCTCTCGACCCGACAGGGCAGGCGGCGAGGCTGGATGTCCTCCGCGGAGCGGACCTCGCGGACCTCGATCACCAGGTCGGTCCTCGGCTGGGCCTGGCAGAAGATGGCCTGTCCGACGGCCTCTTCGGTCTCGTTCAGCGCCGGCGGGCGCCCGTCCGGATAGGCGACCTCGCCCTCGACCACCTTGCCGGCACAGCTCGCGCAGGTGCCGCCCCGGCAGCTATACGGCAGCATCAGCCCCTGGCGCAGGGCAGCATCGAGCACCGACTCGCCGGGCTCGACGTCGAACTCATGCTCGGTGTTCTCGATGCGAACGTGGTGGCTCATCGGCTTGCGTCTCTCTCGCGCGGCCCGCTCATTGTCCACGATTCCGCTGTGTGCGGAAAATCCTTCACGCCTGGTTCACCGCGTCGTCCGGCCCCGATCGTCCGGCAGGATGTGGAGATCGTCCCAGACGGCGTCGATACGTGCGCGGACGCCGGGATCCATGGCGATGGGGCGACCCCATTCGCGATCGGTCTCCCCACGCCACTTGTTGGTGGCGTCGAAGCCGATCTTCGACCCCAGACCGGCGACCGGGGAGGCGAAGTCCAGGTAGTCGATGGGCGTGTTCTCCACCATGACCGTATCCCGGGCCGGGTCCATGCGCGTGGTCATCGCCCACACGACGTCGGTCCAGGACCGGGCGTCCACGTCGTCGTCGACGACGATCACGAACTTGGTGTACATGAACTGCCGCAGAAAGGACCATACGCCCATCATCACGCGCTTGGCGTGTCCGGCGTACTGTTTGCGCATGCTCACCACGGCCATGCGGTAGCTGCAGCCCTCCGGCGGCAGATAGAAGTCGACGATCTCGGGGAACTGTTTCTGCAGGATCGGCACGAACACCTCGTTCAACGCGACGCCGAGCACCGCGGGCTCGTCCGGCGGGCGTCCCGTGTAGGTGCTGTGGTAGATCGGGTCGTCGCGGTGGGTGATCCGGTCGATGGTGAACACCGGAAAGCGCTCGACCTCGTTGTAGTAGCCGGTATGATCTCCGAACGGACCCTCGGGTGCGGTGTCGTCGGGATGGATATGGCCCTCGAGCACGATTTCCGCCGAGGCGGGCACCTGCAGATCGGAGCCGAGACATTTCACCAGCTCAGTGCGGCTGCCGCGCAGCAGGCCCGCGAATGCGTACTCCGAGAGCGCGTCCGGCACCGGTGTCACGGCGCCGAGGATGGTGGCGGGGTCCGCTCCCAGGGAGACCGCGACGGGGAACGGCTCGCCCGGGTGCGACTCCTGCCAGTCGCGGAAGTCCAGCGCGCCGCCGCGATGGGACAGCCAGCGCATGATGACGCGGTTGCGGCCGATCACCTGCTGCCGGTAGATGCCGAGATTCTGCCGCTCCTTGCGGGGGCCTCGGGTGGTGACCAGCGCCCAGGTGATCAGCGGACCCGCGTCCCCGGGCCAGCAGGTCTGCACCGGGATGCGGCCCAGATCCACCGCGTCGCCCTCCAGTACGTTGGCCTGGCAGGGGGCGCGGCGGACGGTCTTCGGCGCCATGTCCAGCACCTTTTTGAACACCGGCAGGCTGTTCCAGGCCTCGCGCATGCCGCGGGGCGGATCGGGCTCCTTGAGAAAGGCCAGCAGCCGACCGATGTCGCGCAGGGCTTCGGAGTCCTCGGCCCCCATGCCCAGCGCGACCCGGTGTGCGGTGCCGAACAGGTTGCCGAGCACCGGCATCCGGTGCTCGCCAGGGGTCTCGAAGAGCAGCGCCGGCCCGCCGGCCCGCAGGGTACGGTCGCAGACCTCCGTCATCTCCAGCCGGGGGTCGATGCGCTGCCCTATCCGTTTCAGCTCGCCACGGGATTCGAGCTGGGCGATGAAGTCGCGCAGATCCTGGTATTTCATGCCGCGCCCTCAGCTGCCGAGCTCGGCAACGACCGGGGCATGGTCCGAGGGCCGCTCCCAGGTGCGCGGTTCGCGGTCCACGTAGCTGGCGGTCAGCGATGGTGTCACGGCCGCGCTGGTCAGCACGAGATCGATGCGCAGGCCGCGGTTGCGGCGGAAGTTGTTCATCCGGTAGTCCCACCAGGAGAACACGGCGTCCTCCTGCTCGAAGCGCCGGAAGCTGTCAGCGAGACCGAGCGCCAGGAGATCGCCCAGCGCCTCGCGCTCGGGGACGCTGCAGAGCACCTTGTCCCGCCATTCCTCCGGGTCGTGGACGTCACGATCCTCCGGCGCGATGTTGAAATCGCCGACCACGATCAGCTTCTCGTGCCGCTCGAGCTCGCTGGTCAGCCAATCCCGCAGGCGGCCCAGCCAGTCGAGCTTGTAGGCGTACTTGTCGGTGCCCACGGCCTTGCCGTTCGGCACGTAGAGGTTGATGAAGCGCATGTCGCCGACGGTCGCGGCCAGGATGCGGCGTTGCGGGTCGTCCATTCCCGGCATGTCGGTGACGACGTCCTCCAGCGGCTGGCGCGCCAGCACGGCCACGCCGTTGTAGGTTTTCTGCCCGGCGAAGGCCACGCGGTAGCCGGCCGCCTCCAGCGTATCGCGGGGAAAGTTCTCGTCGGTGAGCTTGGTCTCCTGCAGCCCGATCACGTCGGGCCGGGTCGCCTCCAGCCACTGGAGTACCTGCGGCAGGCGGACCGTCAGCGAATTGACGTTTCAGGAGGCGAGTTTCATTCGGGCTCCCAATCGGTCAG
>Ga0102944_1001825_pt1 | contig 13334 bp, 12 predicted proteins | sample SalPonD_shore_MG_FD_78172 | JGI IMG/M metagenome (GOLD analysis project Ga0102944, IMG submission 78172) | Salt pond soil microbial communities from South San Francisco under conditions of wetland restoration - Salt Pond MetaG... | ecosystem: Environmental > Aquatic > Marine > Intertidal zone >...
TCAATATTCAACATTCCACCATCCAGGTGGAAATGATGGAACGGCAGGAAGAGTGCTGTTTGGTCCGGAATGAGCGGGTGTAATCCGGTCTGCCCCCCAGCTCTTCTTCACCATTCAGTGAGCGGATGAGTTCATCCTACCCACCGGAATCGGAGGTGACTTTTCATACGATTGCTTCTCCTTTCCGGCAGAAGGAAGATCTCCTCCGGGCATGCATCACTTCACGTGACAGAAAATTGTGACCAACCCGGTCGGATACAGTTCTGCCGCGCTTCGACGAACATGACCAATATCGGGCGAGCGGAGCGGACCGGACCGTTTATCCGGATGAACTTTACAGCCAGATATTTTTTTACTGTATTCCTGTCAGGTGCTTCTTATTTTTCAGACTAAGTACTATTGGAAGATGAGCAGATGAAGAATTTTCAAATACACGTGATTGGTATAATCATCCTGATCCTGGGAGGATGGCCGACATTTGGTGCGCAACCGGATGTATCCGGGGTGATTTATTCCGATTTTACGTATAGTACGTTCGATGGGGAAAACAGTTTTAACATCGAGCGGGTGTATGTGAATGCGAGGGGCGCCCTGAGCAGACAAATTCATTATCGGGTGACCAGTGATATCGATGAGCCTGTTCCCGCAGGCACCGGCTATCGGTTGATATTAAAATACGCGTATCTCTCATGGACGCATAATACCATTGGGACAGTGACGGCCGGAATGCTCGGAACGAATGCCTTCAAGGTGCAGGAGGACACCTGGGGATTGCGGTATCTCTTCGAATCAGCGCTGGATCAGTTTGATTACGCACCTTCGGCGGATATCGGCCTGAGCTATGATCGCACGCTGTATCAGGATTTTTCCGTCTCTCTGCAGGTGACCAACGGCGGAGGATATCAATTCGCTGAGCGTAATCCGGGCAAACGGGTTCATTTCCGACTGTTGTACGGACCGGAGGATCTGCATGACACGACCGGAGTGAACCTTGGGTTGTATGGCAGCTGGGAACAACAATCTCTGGAGGAGACTTATATTCTGGCTGCCTTTGCCGGGACCCGTTTTCACAGGTTTACCATTGGCGGCGAAATCGCCAGACGGTACTATCATCAATTATTCACTGACATGCCGGAAGATCTGATTTATTCTGTGTACGGGCGGATGAAACTGACCGGCAAATTCCAGGCATTCGGTCGCTTTGACTATTTCTGGTACAACGATTTAGTTCCCGATGGTTATCTAACCATCGGAGAGAGGCAAAATTGGTATATCCTTGGTGTGGAATACTCGGGCCTCACCGGGGTGAAAATTGCGCCGAATCTGCTCTACTCGGTTCATGATAAAGTGCGGACTGAAGATACCCTGTTCCTTCGGCTGAATTTCGAATTTCGCTGGTAAACTGCAACACAGGTATGATTCACAATACGTTCTATAACGAATTTGATAGGGAAACCTATGAGGGACGTTCCACCAAGGATTACCGCACCGAATTCGAGCGTGATCGGGATCGGATTATCTACTGTGCCGCCTTTCGCAGGTTGCAGGGCAAAACCCAGGTATTCATGTCCGGCGACTATGACTTTTACCGGACTCGACTCACCCATTCCATTGAAGTCTCCCAGATTGGCCGATCCATTGTAAATTTTGTGAATCAACACTCTGAATTTTTCGCCGATTCCTATTATCTTGATCCGGTGCTGGTGGAGGTCGTCTCGCTGGCACATGACATCGGTCATCCGCCGTTCGGGCATGGCGGAGAAAAAGTCCTGAATGAGCTCATGGCACAGTATGGCGGATTCGAGGGGAATGCACAGACTCTGCGTATCCTGACTGAAATATTTTATGACGCCAGGGCCGGCAGACAGGGAATGAAACCCACCAGAGCACTGATGGACGGGGTGATGAAATATAAAAATCTGGAGAAGGAGACCCGGGAGCCCAAACGGAAGTTTTTATATAATGATCAGCAACGCTATCTCGATTATGTCAGTGCGGCCGGCGAATATACACCGGCGCTCTCACACCAGAGTATTGAATGCCAGATTATGGACTGGGCGGATGATACTGCCTACTCGGTCAACGATTTACTGGATGGATATAAGGCGGGTTTTCTGACACAGCGGTCCATTGAAAACTGGGCCGGGGGGCGGCAATTAACCGATCATCAAACCAGGATTATCACCAACCTCATCGACCATATTGTCACCGAAGCCGATGTGGAAATCTACCTGGCGAATAAGGTGGGTGAATTTATTCAATCGGTTGCCATCGAACAAATCGCAGAGTCTCAATGGTCGGATCGGTATAATTATGAACTACGCCCCGGGACCGAATACCAGGTGGAAAGCCAGCTCTATAAGGATCTGGCCTTCGATGTGATCTTTCAAAGTCCCCAGATACAGCAGCTGGAAGCAAAAGGGGGCCGCATTATCCGGTCTCTGTTTACCGCATTGGCAGACCGGTATCTCCATCGGAAAAACACCTATGAACTACTGCCGGCCAAAGTAGCGCATCAAATCAAACAGGCCCCCTCCGAACAGGAACAAGCGCGGTTGCTCTGTGATCATATTGCCGGTATGACCGACCGCTACGCCATCCGGATCTACAAGCGCATTTTTGATCCCGAGTTCGGGAGTATTGTGGATTTAATTTGATGAGACTTGTTCGAAGACGCAGCAGTCGCCAGGGACCTACAGAGCCCGAAGATAGACCGGACAATACTCCTGTTTCTACCGAAAACAACCGGGAGATATCCTCTCTGTGGAATCAATGGAACCCGCTGCAGTATTATGTGTGCCGCTCTTGAGATGGAAGCTTTCGGTTTCATGAAAGTGAATCGGTCTGCTTTTCAAGTTCCGGAGTTTCCTGTGGCATTCCTCATAAAGAGTATCTATTTTTTCATCTTTTGAAACGATCATTGCCACAAGAAGAGATCACCAGCGGTTCATTACTCCCGGCGATTATCCGGCTTGCCGTGCCGTTAATCCTGGCAAACCTGATGCAGACGGCCTATAACATTGTTGATACCTACTGGGTAGGCCGATTGGGCGAGGAGGCTGTGGCTGCCATTTCAATGGCGTTTCCGGTGATCTTCCTTATTATCTCCTTCGGAGCCGGACTGACCATCGCCGGCACTGTCCTGATTGCGCAGTATACCGGACGGCGCGATCAGGAACAGGTTGATCTTATTGCCGGCCAGACCATCATTCTTCTGGTGAATGTATCGCTTGTGATTTCGGCTATCGGATTTTTCGCCTCGGGTCCGCTGCTGAAACTTATCGGGGCTGAACCAGCGGTATTATCCCGGGGGACGGTTTACCTGAAGATCTTATTTGCCGGTGCGTCCTTCATGTTCATGTTCTTTGTGTTTCAATCCATCCTGCGGGGATGGGGGGATACCAAAACTCCCATGTGGGTGATGTTCTGGTCGGTGCTGGCCAATACGATTCTGGATCCCCTGTTGATTATGGGAATTGGTCCTTTTCCGGAGCTCGGGATCGCCGGGGCGGCCTGGGCGACCGTGATATCACGAGGCAGCGCGGCTGTGGTTGGCATGTATATTCTGTTCAGCGGCCGGAAAATTCTGCACGTCCGCCTGCACCATCTCTGGCCGGAATGGTCTCTCCAGTGGCGATTGATTAAACTCGGTATCCCCGCTTCGCTCGAACAGACCATCACATCGCTGGGCATCACGGTGATGATGTTTATCGTGGCTGATTTCGGAACCACGGTACTGGCGGCTTACGGGATCGGTGCACGGATTTTATCCTTCGTCATCGTGCCGGCATTTGCGCTCTCTATGGCCACTTCCACCGCGTTGGGACAGAACTTCGGAGCCGGCAACATCAAAAGAGCGGAGCAAGCCGGCTGGCTTGGCGGCGGAATCGGGTTTCTGGCGTTAGCGTTCTTTGGGGGCCTGTTCTATATCTATGCAGACCCGATCATCAATATATTTATCAGGGGGAACCCGGAGGTCGTTTCCCTGGGAAGCGACTTTCTCCGGATGATGGCTCCGGCGTTTGGTTTTCTGGGAGTGCAGATCATCCTGAACGGCGGGTTTCGGGGGGCAGGGAAAACCGGTACTGCGATGGTGATGGCATTCATCTCCTTCTGGGGAACCCGTATTCCGCTGGCCTATGGATTCGCAGTTCAGCTGAACATGGGGGCGGATGGCATCTGGCTGGCTTTTCCGATCAGTATCGTGATTGTCGGCTGCCTCACCGCGTTCTGGTTCTGGTTAGGGCGCTGGAAAAAGCAGCCGCCCGATAAGGATACCCGTATCAAAGAGCAGATCCTCAAAGAAACGGTGGTTGACGAAGGTGTGGCAGACTGAACGGTCTCCATCCACTTTCGCACAAAGAAGACTCCTAAGTCGTCTAATTTTCACTTGACCTTCTCACCGGACTCAAAGAAATTACGTTTCATGGCCGGGTGAGTGGAAGTTCCGGCTGCTTTGCTACATCATATCTATCCCTTTCTTGAACTATGTAATTGAAATGAGGAGGTTCGAATGCTGGTGAATGATATCCTACAGAAAAAGGGCACGACAATATACAAGACCACCGCACAAACACCACTGATTGAAGCGATCAAACAGCTCAATCAGCATAACATCGGATCCCTGCTGGTGATGGACGGGGAGAACCTCGAAGGTATTATCACCGAACGGGATATACTCCATGCGGTGGATAGCGACGCCGAGCGATTAAATGAAATGCAGGTTGGCGATATCATGACCACGGATCTCGTGACCTGTGAAACCGACGCCAATCTTGACAAGATCATGGTGTTGATGACGGAGAGGCGCATCCGCCATTTGCCGGTGATTAAGGAAGGAAAATTACTGGGATTGATCTCGATAGGTGATGTGGTGAAGGGTCGGTTACGGGAGATCACAGCGGAGGCGCAGGATCTGAAGGATTATATTCGCGGGGTCCGGTAATCGGATTTGCATACCATTCACTTCTGTAGTATCCATTCCGCTGGCTCTGATTGAGGAGAATCTGTGAAAAAAGTCATTCTTGCTGTTGTTGTTATTGTGGTGCTCATCCAGCTGATTCCGGTACAGCGTTCGAATCCACCGGTTACGCAGGAAATAGCGGCTCCGGCGCAGGTCGGACAAATCTTACAAACGGCTTGCTATAACTGTCATTCCAATGAAACCGAATGGCCATGGTACGGGTACGTTGCGCCTGTCTCGTGGCTTGTCAACCACGATGTGAATGAAGCTCGTGAGCATTTCAATTTGTCCACCTGGGATCACTATTCCGCCCAGGAACGCCGGGACCTGATTCGCGAAATGTGGGAAGAGGTGGAGGAAGGAGTTATGCCTCTCTGGTATTATCAGATTCTTCATCCGGAGGCTCGTCTGTCCGAACAACAGATGGAGACTCTGCAGCGGTGGGCTGAGAATACAGACGCTGGTGAGCCCGCGTAAATCCTGATTTTACGGCCATTGTGATCTCTGTTTCAGGCATATTTTATTCTTTCGTCCCGGGGTGTTATTTTACGCAATTTTTGAAGGATGCACTCTCTCCCTGCTATTCTCTAAAGTTTGGTCTCTGCGATGTTCCTTTTAGCAGCCAACATTTATTGAGTACTATCAATTCATCCACTCGCGGTTATCGAGCGAACTGCCAGCCCCGAGGAGTCCTGTCAGAAGCAGAATTTTTCATAGATACCGGTAGGTCATTGTGTTAAGTTATGGAATTCAATTTAGAATTAGAGCATTGGTTGGTAAGCCGGGACGGGAACGGCGAAGACAGTGAGCAGAGGATTGGGAAAATGGGAAACATCGGGAGGATCCGAATCGGGGGCAGCTTGCGGTTGTATTCCTGTCGCCGGGTTCCGGCACTGAGGACTTACTGAGGGGAGATATTATCAGATTACGGGATTTTGAGGTAACTATCTATGGCAGAACGTAAGCGGATTTTGACCGGGGATCGTCCGACCGGTCGTATGCATCTGGGGCATTATGTCGGCACGTTAAAAAACCGGGTGAACCTGCAGGATGAGTATGATTGTTATTTTATCATCGCTGATTTGCATACGCTGACCACGAAGCCCCAGAAAGAACATATCCTCTCCCTGCGAGAAAACATCCGAGAGATGGTGCTGGATTACCTGGCAGCGGGGATTGATCCGGACAAATCCACCATCTATCTCCAATCCGCCGTGCATGAAGTGTATGAAATGAATTTATTATTTGAAATGCTGGTCACCTTACCACGGCTCTCCCGACTGCCGAGCATCAAGGAGATGGCCAAAGCGGCCTCTCTGGAAGAGGAGGCTGTGCCGTTTGGCCTGATTGGGTACCCGGTGTTGCAGTCCGCAGATATTTTGATGCCCCGGGCGCATCTGGTCCCGATCGGGCGGGATAACGAATCCCATGTGGAAATTGCCCGTGAGATCGCCAGGCGTTTTAATGCCTATTATGGCGAAGTGCTTCCCATCCCGGAAGCGCTGATCGGTGATGTCCCGACTTTGGTGGGTATCGATGGGAAGTCGAAAATGAGCAAGAGCCTCGAAAACGCTATCTTTCTTTCGGATGATGAAGCAACGGTCAACCAGAAGGTTTTCAGCATGTATACGGATCCGAACCGTGTGCGGGCGGATATTCCGGGCCGGGTGGAGGGGAACCCGGTTTTTATTTTCCATGATGCGTTTAATCCGAATATCGAGGAGGTAGAGGATCTCAAACAGAGGTACCGGAAGGGGAAAGTGGGTGATGTCGAGGTGAAAAAGAAACTCGCCCGGGCAATCAATGAGTTTCTGGAGCCCATGCGAGTCCGGCGTGCAGAATATGAAGACAAGGACGGCTATATCGAAGAGATTATACACCAGGGCACGATGCGAGTCCGTGAACTGGCGAAGGAGACTCTTTGGGAAATGAAGCAGGCCATGGGCTTGTCCGGCATCTGGGGATGGATATCCGGAACTGAGGAGTAGGTATGTCCAGAGATTCAGACGAGAATGCGTTATGAAAATAGGCATTGGATCCGATCACGCGGGGTTCAGATACAAAGAAGCTATTAAAAAGACCCTCATTTCGCAGGGGCATGAAGTAATCGATTATGGCACCGATTCTACCAAACGGGTAGATTATCCCATGTTCATTCGCCCGGTTGCCAGGGCGGTGGCCAGTGGTGAAGTGGAGCGTGGTATTGTTCTGGGAGGCTCAGGCAATGGGGAGGCCATAGTCGCGAACAGATTGACGGGAGTCCGGTGCGCGTTGTGCTGGAACAATAAGGCCGCCCGGCTTGCCAGAAAACACAACGATGCGAATATGTTGTCACTGGGCGAGCGGATGATATCTCTGGAAGAGGCGCTGTCGATCGTGGATATCTGGTTGAACACCGGTTTTGATGGCGGAAGACACCTCCGGCGGGTTCAACAAATCGATGCAGTTGCTCCTTAATTTAAGTTCCGCTTCCGCAGGAATGATGGCCGGGGTGCCCAGGAGGCAGAAGGAAATACCGACACGCCGAATCTACGTTTCGGAAGCTGACAACGCCGGGGGGACACTCGTATCATTGGAAATTTTGAATATTTGGTTTGTGTTTCGATAGAAATCTAAATATTTTTTACTTCCTGATAGGAAGTACTATCGATTGCGAGCCAGGAATGACGACAAGGTGGATGACGGACAGTTACGGGATGGCGACTTGGTTAACAGACAGCGTGAAGATTGGAAGATGTTCTGGATGTCGGCATGAGTGATTCGATTACATATGTGCCCTTTCTGGTGTATTTTCTTGGCGTTCTGTTCGTGGTGGGATTGCTGCTCGGATTCACCTTTCTCCTGGGACAGCGACATAAAGGACGCGAAACCGATTACCCATTCGAATCGGGCGTACGCCTCACCCATTCAGCCCGGTTGCGTTTCTCAGCCAAGTTTTACCTGGTGGCGATGTTATTTGTCATTTTCGACCTGGAGGTAGTTTTTATCCTCGCCTGGGCTATTGCGGGAATAGAGTTGGGGTGGCTCGGCTATGGAGTGATGCTCGTATTTGTCGTGATTCTGGTTGCCGGGCTCATTTATGAATGGCGAATGGGGGCGCTGGATTGGGTACGGAAGAGCACACAACATCTCAGAACAGAAGGAATCGAGTGATAGAGCATGCATACGTTAAGTGAGTCCAACAAGCAAACAGGCCAGCCGGCAGAGGTCATGGATGATTCATTTCAGGATACCATCCGGAAGTCGTTGGTCTTCTCGCGGTTGCAGGATCTGTTGGCCTGGGGTCGTAAGAATTCCATGTGGCCTTTTAACTTCGGGCTGTCGTGCTGCTATGTCGAAATGGCCACCAGTCTCACCAGCAAGTTTGATATCGCGCGTTTCGGAGCGGAAGTGATTCGTGGCACCCCCCGGGAAGCGGATGTGATGATCATTGCCGGCACTGTATTCCGAAAGATGGCTCCCATTATCAGGCGCCTATACGATCAGATGATGGAACCCCGATGGGTCATATCCATGGGATCCTGTTCGAATTCCGGTGGCATGTACGACATTTACAGTGTGGTGCAGGGGGTGGACAAATTCTTGCCGGTCGATGTGTATGTGCCCGGTTGTCCACCGAGGCCGGAAGCCTTCATGGAAGGATTGGTCAATCTACAGCAGGCGGTGGGACGAGAAAAGCGGCCCCTGAGCTGGATGATTGGTTCTCAGGACACCGAGAAACCTCAAAAGACACCGATGAAAAAACGGAAGCGAACAGAAAGACAACAGGCCAAAGATTTGCGGCCACCGGATCATGTGTAGGAAGCACTTTTGAATTGCTTACTGTCCAGACATCATGACAATATCCATCGGAAGCTGCGTAAATAGAAATCGGATTCTATGACCAACCACGAGCAGATCGAGAGCCACCTCCGGGAAAAATTTGGTGAGAATATTCTCTATGCGCAGCAAACCCAGGATGATATTCCTACCGTCTGGCTAGCAAAGAACCGGATTCGCGAGGTGCTGCGTTACCTCAAGAACGATATCCCCGAACCTTACAAGTTGCTCTATGACCTTTCCGCGATTGATGAGCGGGATCGGGAGCATCGCAACGGACAGCCGGAGGGACAGTTCTCGGTTGTCTACCATCTCTTCTCGTTTGACCGTAATGCGGACTTACGAGTGAAGGTCCCGCTTGCTGACGAATATCCGGACGTTGATTCCATCTCTGGAATATGGCAGAATGCCAATTGGTATGAGCGGGAAGCCTGGGATATGTTCGGGATCACCTTCAATGACCACCCGAATTTACGTCGGCTGATTATGCCAATGACCTGGACGGGGCATCCTCTCCGCAAGGAACATCCGGCCCGGGCGACTGAAATGGAGCCGTTCACTCTCCCGGATGACCGGCAGGAGGAAGAACAGGAGGCGCTGGAATTTAAGCCGGAAGAATGGGGGATGCAGCGCCAGAGTGAAGATACCGATTTTATGTTTTTGAACCTGGGGCCCCAGCACCCGGGCACTCATGGGGTGTTACGGGTCGTGCTCCAGCTGGACGGTGAGAACATTATCGACGCTGTGCCGGATATCGGATTTCATCACCGGGGCGCCGAGAAAATGGGAGAACGGCAATCCTGGCATACTTATATCCCGTATACCGATCGGGTGGAGTATTTGGGTGGGGTCATGAATAATTTTCCGTATGTCATGGCGATTGAAAAGCTGGCCGGTATCGAGGTGCCGGAACGGGTCCAGGTCATCCGGGTTATGCTGTCCGAACTGTTTCGCATCGCCAGCCACCTGGTGTGGTACGGCACATTCGCCCAGGACGTCGGTGCACTCTCACCGGTCTTCTATATGTTTAACGACCGTGAGCGGATCTTCAGTATCGTGGAAGCCATCACCGGGGACCGGATGCATCCCAACTGGTTCCGTATCGGCGGCGTGGCACAGGATTTACCGGAAGGATGGGAGGAGAAGGTTCGCGACTTCGTGAATTACATGCCGAAACGGCTCAGGGAATATGACACCCTGGTGATGAAAAACCGGATCTTCAGAGGCCGGACCGTCGGTGTCGGGGCGTACAATACCGAAGAAGCCATTGAGTGGGGTGTGACCGGACCCGGATTGCGTGCCACGGGCTTTGAATGGGACTGGCGGAAAAAGAAGCCGTATTCCATGTATGATCAATTTGAATTCGATATCCCCACGGCCACCAACGGAGATTGTTACGATCGCGGCGTGGTTCGGGTGGAGGAGATGCGCCAGAGTTTGCGGATTATTCGTCAGTGTGTGGACAACATGCCCGCGGGAGATTACAAGTCGGATCACAAGCTGGCAACCCCGCCAAAGAAAGAGCGGACCATGCACGATATCGAGACGCTGATTACCCATTTCCTCAATACCACCTGGGGACCGGTAATCCCGGCAGGCGAGGCGTTTGCCTGTGTGGAAGCGACCAAGGGGAATAATGGATATTACCTGGTGAGTGACGGAAGTACCCGTTCTTACCGCACCCGGATTCGCACACCCAGCTTTCCACACATTCAGATGGTGCCGTATATCAGCCGGGGCGAAACCATTGCTGATTTACTGGCGATTCTCGGAAGTATTGACTATGTGCTGTCGGATGTTGACAGATGAGGACAAGGAAGGTAATCGAGATCAGAACAGATGCTGAGTGATCAAGAAAAGCACGAAATAGATCAGGAAATCCGGCATATGCCGAACAAGAAAGCCGCCTGCATCGAGGCTCTGAAAGCGGTGCAGCGACACCGGGGATGGGTTTCTGACGAGGGAGTGGCGGATATCGCCGAATATCTGGAAATTTCACCGGACGAAGTTGACAGCGTTGCCACCTTCTACAATTTGATCTTCCGGAAACCGGTGGGAGAGCATGTGATCATGATCTGTGACAGTGTGAGCTGCTGGATTGACGGGTATGAGCAGATCCTGCAGGCCCTCCGGGATGCGTTAGGCATCACGCTGGGCGAGACGACGGAGGATGGTAAGTTCACCCTGCTGCCCATTCAGTGTCTGGGCACCTGCGATCATGCGCCTGCGCTCATGATTGATACGGACTTACATCGCGATTTGAAGCCGGAAAATATCACGGAAATTCTGGAGCAGTATACATAAGAGATCCCTATGGAGAAGCCCGTAACCCGACACATTCAGCCGGACAAGGAACCGCTCAGTCTCACGGAATACGAGAAGGATGGGGGATATCAGTCCGTCACAAAGGCTCTGAAGGAACGTACTCCCCAGGAGATTCAGCAGCTGGTGAAAGACGCGAATCTGAAGGGACGCGGGGGCGCCGGTTTCAACACCGGGTTAAAATGGAGCTTCGTTCCCATGGGCGACGACGCTCCCCATCCGAAATATCTGGTGGCCAATGCGGATGAAATGGAACCGGGAACTTTCAAGGACAGATTATTGATGGAGAGCAATCCCCATCTGTTCCTGGAAGGGATGATCACTTCGGCCTATGCCATTCAGGCGGATGTGATTTATATCTTCATCCGCTGGGCGTATCAACTGTCCCAGCGGCGGTTGAAAAAGGCCATTGAAGAAGCCTCCGAGCATAATTATCTGGGAGAAAACATTCGGGGGTCCGACTACAGTGTGGATATGTATATCCATGTGAGCGCCGGACGATATATGTGCGGAGAAGAAACCGGTTTGCTCAATGCACTGGAGGGAAAGCGGGCGAATCCCCGGGCAAAGCCGCCGTTTCCCCAGACCAGCGGACTGTTCGGAAAGCCGACCATCGTGCAGAATGTGGAGACATTGTGTAATGTGCCGGGAATTGTGGTCAATGGAGCCGAATGGTACAAGGGGTTAAGCCGGACGACAGAAGGCGGCACCAAATTATATGGCGCCAGCGGCAAAGTGAAGCATCCCGGGCTCTGGGAACTGCCGATGGGCACAACCGCCCGGGAAATCCTGGAAGAACACGCGGGTGGTATGCGGGATGGATTGCAATTTCGCGGCCTTATCCCCGGCGGCGCCTCTACGGATTTCCTGATTGAAGAACATCTGGATACTCCCATGGATTACAGTTCCGTGATGGACGTCGGAAGCCGGATGGGCACCGGGACCATGATTGTACTCGACGATCAGACCTGTCCTGTGGCACTGGTGGAAAACCTGGAACATTTCTTCGCGCAGGAATCATGTGGCTGGTGTACGCCCTGCCGGGATGGATTACCCTGGGTGGAAAAAATTCTCCACGCCATTGAACACGGCGAAGGGCGCATGGAAGATCTGGATAAACTCACTGCGCATTCCAGGTGGCTGGGACCCGGAAATACATTTTGTGCCCTGGCTCCCGGTGCGGTGGAACCCCTGCAGAGCGCACTGAAATATTTTCGGATGGATTTCGAACGGCACATTAATGACAAACACTGTCCCTGGAGATAACGGACTATGCCGACGATTTATATAGATGATCAACCTTACGAAGTGAAGGGCGACCAGAATCTGCTTCATGCGGTCCTGTCACTGGGGTTGAATTTACCCTATTTCTGCTGGCATCCGGCGTTCGGCTCCGTGGGCGCCTGCCGGCAGTGCGCGGTGACTCAGTATCAGGATGAAAAGGATACCCGGGGACGGATTGTGATGGCCTGCATGACACCGGTTGAGGACGGGCTCCGGATCTCGCTGAAAGATCCTGACGCCGAGCAGTTTCGTCAAAATATCATCGAATGGTTGATGGTCAATCATCCCCACGACTGCCCGGTATGTGATGAGGGCGGAGAATGCCATCTCCAGGATATGACCGTGATGACCGGGCATAGTTACCGGGAGTTTCGCTTTAAAAAACGCACCCATCGCAATCAGGACCTGGGACCGTTTATCAACCACGAGATGAATCGGTGTATCACGTGCTACCGATGCGTTCGGTTCTATCGTGATTATGCCGGCGGAGACGATCTCCATGCGTTTGCAGCGCATGACCATGTCTATTTCGGGCGTCACAAAGATGGGAAACTCCGGAGCCCCTTCAGCGGTAATCTGGTGGAAGTCTGCCCGACCGGCGTATTCACCGATAAGACATTAAAACAACATTACACGCGCAAATGGGATTTGCAAACCGCGCCATCGATCTGTCAGCAGTGCGGATTGGGGTGCAACATTATTCCGGGTGAGCGCTACGGCACGCTCCGCCGGATTTTAAATCGTTATAACAGGCAGGTGAACGGCTATTTTCTCTGCGACCGGGGGCGGTTTGGTTACGAATTCGTGAACCGGGACGACCGGATCAAGCATCCGATTGTTTCGGGGAAAACAACCACCGCTAACGAAGCCGTCTCCCGGATCGGTGCTCTGGTGCGGGATAAAAACAAGGTGATCGGAATCGGGTCACCCCGGGCATCACTGGAAA
>Ga0102944_1001826_pt1 | contig 13332 bp, 15 predicted proteins | sample SalPonD_shore_MG_FD_78172 | JGI IMG/M metagenome (GOLD analysis project Ga0102944, IMG submission 78172) | Salt pond soil microbial communities from South San Francisco under conditions of wetland restoration - Salt Pond MetaG... | ecosystem: Environmental > Aquatic > Marine > Intertidal zone >...
TGAGTGAATGGGTACCACTCCCAGCAACAAAGGTCGTTGATTTTGGTTTTTATGAAGAAGAAGTGCCTGCATATCCTGCTTTTTTAAGTCAATATAGCAATAATTTTGATACTGTTTGGATTGATATTTTATTAATTATCGGATTTTTCGGGTTGATTATCGGTATACTGACTGTCTTATTATATGTTATTTATAAAAAATATGTTAAAACAAATCTGTTTAAACAAAGGCGCAGAAAAGGCGATAATAAAGCGCTCTCTGCGAAGGAAAAATTATATTCGTTTGTAAAATAAAATTAAAATTAAAAAATTAATAAGAAAAGGGAAAAAAAATGGGAAGCATAACATTGGAAGAAGACAGGCAACAAGATGTAATATTACAAGAGCAATATATTAAAATTACACCAATAGCAATTTTATTAATTCTTTTTTGTTTTATTGCGTTGCCATACATTGCAATAAGATATGCGGGGGAGAGTGAGTATTCAGACTTTTCCTGGTTCTTGATCTTCTTGGGTGTGATTAGTTTAATTTTTACACTACTTATTGTAATTTTTAAAAGGGATCTTAAGGTAAAAATCACGAATCCCTATTTGGATAAACCGCTTACATACATTTTTTATGTGGTGATTATAGTTTTCGCAAACTCGTTGTTCTGGTTTATCGCCCGACTGCGTTTGGGGTTAAGTGATGTGGATTACTTCTTTTACTTTATGTCTACTGCCGTGGTCGAGGAAATTGTTTTCAGATTATTTCTATGCACTTTAATAACTGCAGCATTATCATATTTTAAGAAGCTCAATAATGTAATAATAAATATAATATCTGTGTTGATTAGTGCATTTATTTTCGCTGTAGCACATATCTATAGTTATCAGACTCCTTCCGAGTTGGCTGTTATGCTCTTAGGGGGGCTCATATTTGGGCTTTTCTATGTATGGAAAAAGGATATTACGATCACCATGCTCGCTCATGTAATAATCAATTTCATAGCGACATGGAATTTTTTGTATAGTATATAATTAAAAAAGGAAGTAGGAAAAAAAATGGAGAAAAAACAGAAAGAAGAAGAGGTTTTAGGTTTTAAGGATGTTTTATTTTTATTTTTCAAAAATGAAGAAAAGATCTTAAAATATAAAATTGGTCCTAAAATCATAGCAATCAGAAAAATAATGTTAATACTCTCAATATTGATGATGAGTATATGTATTGCAATATTTTGGGAATCCGTAGGATTTATGTAATCCATAAGATTGTAAAAGAGTGAAAAAAGGTTAAAAATGTTAAAAGTAGAGCCGAAAATAGGCTGGAATAAAGTTGTGGGGTATAGTATAATTTTATTCATAGTCAGTTTTGCCCTATTTTATTTTACTCAGATTATTTTTGGGGATATAATCCATTCGACTTTAGCTTCTAATGAAAGAACGGGAAAATATACGACGATAAATTTCGTGCTGCTATTGGGGCTATTTTTTGTCTTTATGGTTAGCATTATAGCCAATTTATTTTTGCTACGAGATTATACGTTTTTATCAAAAGTCTTTGTAAATTTAATAGCTTTTTCAATCACATTTATCTTGCTATATATTATTGCATTTATCTCCGTTTTAATCGTCTATGGAGAGGAATATTTAAAATTAAATTTCATTGATAAATTACTAAATCTACCTCTCTTTTTTGCCTATTTTGCGATCTACATCTTAAGCTTACCGATTCAGCTGTGGTTAATAGCATTATTAATTTATAGTATAATAGTAACGATTTGTTTGCGTTATATGGCGCAATATAAATATAAAATATAAAATAGAAAAAAAAGCGTGAAAAAAATGGGTTCAATCCAAATGGAAAGGTATGAGAGAAAAGCACCTGCGAGATTTGATATAATATTATATGCACTATTGAGTATGATTTTGCAAGTAGCAATATTCTATGGGCTATATTGGCTCGTATTAGAATATGGAGAATTAGAAATCGGAGAGGATTTATTGATAAACTTCGTCGTCACTCTGCTATTGCTAATCATTTCTGACTGTTTGAGCTTTTTGATTAGTGTTTATATTTCAAATGTTATTACAAAGAGATTAGGATACACCTCTCATAAAAAGAGAAAGGGGACAAAAGGAAGAGATGTCGTCGAGTATTTCATACACCTGATCCTAAGAACAACGTGTTATGTTTTTGGCGTCGTCACAAAAACGGATGAGGTATTAAACCCTGTATTTCATAATATTTCACTGTTTTTGAGCCTTCTATTAGTTGCGATAGGGAGTAAACTCATCGCTTATTATTTGGCAGATAAAATTACATCATAATAAACAATTAAAAAAAAAATGAAAAAAAATGACAGATATAAAATTAGAGCCCGATGAGAAGGGGAGATTAACCAAAAAGGTTTTATTAAGATGGGCAATATCAACCCTTCTGTTAGCAGTTTTCATGGGGTTTCTATATGGAACAACATATTATTATTTCAGTAATGTGAAAATTGGTCCCTTCGTATTTGATATCTCGGAGTTTTTTTTTATCCTGGGATTAGCCGTGTGGGCCATAGTATCATTTTTCATATTCAAAAATAAATAAAAAAATATAAAAAAAGAGGATTTAAAATAAAATGAGCAGTACAAAATATTTTAGTGGACAAAATCTCTGGTATAATTTAACGCAATTCTCGGTTGTGGGAGCCTTCATCACATTTCTCTTGTTGCGAGTATTTAATGTAGATCTTACCTCAAGGGAATTATGGGCATACCTGTTCTATGCAATTGGAGTCATGTTTGTTTTAACAGCAGGGCAAATGTGGGTAAAACAACGCCATCAAGACGCTGTTAACGATGTGAAGATCTTCTTCAATGGGAAAGTGAGACGGTCAAAGGTTTCGGCTCCTAAGATGCTTCTCGGGTTTGAAGTACTTGAGGAGATCAATGTTGATTTTGGAGACTTATCTGAGTTTGAAAAAAGTAGACGATATCAGATCGTAAAGCAAGCAATTATTAAGCAGATCGCTGTGGAAGACTTCCACGGCAAGAGAAAACTGAAAATGAAGGATACAGGAAAATTAAGAGAGCTTCTTAGCAATAAAAAAACGATTACGGAGATCAAAAAATCGGATCTTGAAAAAGGATTAAAAAAACAGAAAAAAGAACCTTTAAAGAGGGATTTACCATATGATAGTCTTGATGTTAAAGAACTTGGCATAAACGTGGAAAAATTGATTAAAAACCATAGGTTTTACTTTGGATTGTTATTCGAAGAGGAAAAATTTGATGATCAATCAATTCCATTTGAACGAGCATTTGTAATTGTTAAGAAAGGAGAAAAAGAACAAAACCTTCTGGAGACGCGAAAGGCGAGAGCATATGATAAGGATGTATATCCTATCTCCATTAATGTTGTTGATACATATTGTTTAGTTATAGACTGGGTACTCGATATCATCCCGATTTTATATGTGAAATGGACTGAAAATATGGTTTCAGAAGATGTTGAGGAAGTATTAAAGGTTGAGGAGATACAATATATACAAAACCTGGTAGCCCGCCATTTGTTAAATCAAGAGATTGGGAAAGATAAGCAGTCTGAACTAAAGATCGATAGATTGGAGGCGCAAAAAAAGACAACTGAAGATGAGTATTATTTGCTTATCCAAGATTTAATAAAGCAGAGAATAAGGGGTATGGGAAGCCGGAATGATAAGGTAGAACTTGAAAGACTCAATAGGGAAATTAAAATAGGGACACGTAATAGATATATTGCATACACAATAACCGGTATATTAATAGTAGTCGTAGCACTATTAGCATTTTTGTTTTTTCGTATGAGTTTGGCAAGGCCCCCGAATTTTTTTGGACTTGTCTAATTTTTTTAAAAAATAAATAAAGAGGTGAGGAATATAACTACAAAAAAGAATTTGGAGCACACACGGGCAATTGAAACAACAAAACTTATAAATAATACATATAAGCGTCACGATAATAATGTAATACAAAACAAGCGATTAGCCTTAATAATAGATAATTTTATAAACGCTTTAGAAAGAGGAGATATTTACGAGGAGGATTTTGAGGTATTTACATATTTCTTTAATACCTCTGTTTTAATTACTGCTGGAAATGAAAATACAAATAGAGATTTGGTTGAAATGGGACAATATATATTTGATATTCTAAAGTTTCCTGTAATTGATGCAGAATGTTTGGTAAGTTTATTAAGAGAGTTTCAGAAGCATCTTTTAAGCGCTCAATCAGGACATGCAATAATTAATGAAAAGATAGAACAATTTGCAAAGATTCAAATATTAAGCAAAAAAGATATTTTGACTCCCGAAACTGTTATACCTGAAGTTCAAAACTTTTTTGCAAAGAATCAGAAAAATAAAAATGAGGAGGAATAAATTTTATGGCAAATGGAGATGATTTATTCGAGCCGGAAAATGAGTATTTCGAGATAGATAAATTATTTAAGAAAGAAACGAGCGATTTACCTGATATAACCCAAGATTATGTATATTTTCTGAGTAATTCATTAAAAAGTCTAAAAGACCCTTCCTTTTTAATGTGGAATTTAGGAACACGGGGGTGGGGAAAAACATCATTTACCTTCTCAACCTTTAATTTAATAATGAATAATGATAAAGAGCGATTTGTACAATTTTTATTGGCTACTGACCAATTAATTGAAAATATTAATAAAGCCTGCCCCGAAAACCTTAAGGGCCGTTTTTATGCAATAGAGGGCTTACGAAATGTGAAGGATTATGCAATATTGATAATCGATGAGGGCTTAATTGGGGCAAATGCTGCAAATGCATTAACACGTGAAATGAAAAAACTTGAGGGTTTTTTATCCAATTCTCGACATTATGATGTTATCTTTATCATTAATTCAGTTAATTTTAAGGTCTTGAGGACCATAAGGGGTATAATCGATATAAAGGTCTATAAGCATTTATCAGAGATGTTCTACATAGAATATGGGAGAGAAGATCAAATACTTCAAGAATATATAGAAGAAATAAAAAAATTATCTGAACCTGAAGGATTAATGTTTTCTGGATTCAAAAAATTTGAAAAAATTGGAAAATTTAACTTAGATTATAAAAAATATTGCCCCTGGTATAATAGCGCAATTAGTAAACATATGCGCAATGCTAATCCCGATTATTATTATGAGTCCTATTTACGCAATTGGGAAAGCAACAGAAAATTAGCAAAAGAAATCGTTAGGGAAATAGGGCATAAATATAAGATACGGGGGGGGTTTAAATTTTTTAAAGCGTGGTTTTATAACCGCTATAAAGAGAAGTTCTATGATTATCAGGATGAGCTGCGGGATATCTATGAATTGTATCTTTTTTTTCTGAAAGAAGGATATTATGAAAAAATAAAGCAAGAAGAGAGGGGAATAGAAATTATAAATTTGATAAATGAAAATTTTAAGTTTAGATATGATCCTGAAAAAATATTTGATATTATCAGGAAAGAAAAAAAATGGAGAAAATTTGATCGAGACATCGAAATTTATAAACGCCGAGAGAAAGGGATTTTATTAGATGACTTAGCAGCTGAATATGATGACTTAAATAGCGCCCAGGCAATAAATAATGTAGAATTAAAAGTGCAAGCAGCATTTAATTATTATAAAGGCCATTTTTTTGAAACGGTAGCGAAAATGTTTTTTGAGGACCAGGATAGTTTTGAATTTGTTGAACTTGATGGGGCCCCTGGGAAAGCCGATTTGATAATTTATGATGAAAAAAATGCGGGGGTATATGTCTTTTCGCTTAAATGTGAAGACATAGAATCAAATGTTAGAACATTTTATCCGAAGGATTTGAAACCAGAATTGAGATTAGCGTATCATTGTTATACTTTCGAGAATTACGATTTCGTTTATTTATTATTATGGGCATTTAATACCTATAATGATGTTTTTAGAATAGAAAATGTCAATTTTCTAAAGCCGGAGCCTGTAACACTCAATTTTTAATATTTTTTATTTTTAAAGATCACAGGGTTTAGTTGAGTTTTTCTTATTTTTTATAATTAAATACCTAATTTTGCCCTAAATACTCTTAGATTCAATCATTCAATATTGAATTGTATCGAAAAAATATGACCTTTCATAAATGAAAATATAAAATATATAGAGATGGAGCGGGGAGAGTGTATTTTAGGGGGCATAGATTAGAAGCCCCCTACTTTTGAATCATAAAGCAATAATAAAATGGCTTCTCTGTTTTAGAAATAGATAATTAAAAATAGTTGCAAAAGTTTTGAATTTATTGAATTTTACAAAAAGCATAATAGGAATAGAAGAGAGATGCAATTTTTAATATATTTATATAATATAAATATAATGTTCTGATGGCCATGGACCATCACATGTATGATTACATTTATAAAAAATAAGATAATTTCTAATTTATGAAAAGATATTTGGGGGCTCCTAAAAATCAATTTCGAGGGTTTTGATTTTTTGATGAAAAAAAGTTATAATATATAAGTAAGGTGACCAAGATTGATACATGTATTTCTGATCCCGATCAAGAAACATTAAATGTTAAAAAAATTCTATTTATAAAGGGGGGGTGGGGGGGGTTCAACTTTGTTTTTTCGATCTCACTTTCACACCTTGTGATCAAGTCCTCATTCTTAATACTTTCCGAGCTTGAAAATATCAAGTTGAGGTGAGATCTTACGATCTCACCTTTTCTCACCTTTCACACCTTGTGAAGAAATTTTTGCATTTTTTGAGACCCTTTAAATATGAGGTGAGATGAGGTGAGATGAGGTGAGATCTTTAAATCTCACTTTTTTCTCCTCGAGTGCCTTAAATTTTGGGAGTAGAGACGAAAAAACTTGAAGTGAGAAAGTGAGATCCAAAATTTGCAAAAAAATACCCCCCCCCCACCCCCCCTATCACGACTAATTTCGTCGCAAAATTCTTCATTATGATCACGTGACCAAATCGGAATTAAATTGTGATTAATTTGGATCTTAATTTTTAAAATTATTTATATCAGGATAAAAAGAGATTATAAATTTTTTTTATTTAAATAGATCTTATCTTCTTTTATTTTAATCATTTTATTTTTCTTCAGGAATTCAAACATCTCTAAAATAAAATCTTTTGGGTAATCATCGATTTGTAAAACCTGAATTAAATCCGTTATTCCTAACTCTTTCTTTTTAGAATCTTCAAATATTTCTTTAAGTCTCGTTATAAAACTCTCTATCTTTTTACTCTTTTCATTTTCCAGGAGATTATCCACATCAATCTCTTCTAAACCCCCTTCCTTTTCCTCTGATGAACCATTTTGGATTAATTCCCCCCTAAGTCTTCTAATTTTATTATAAAAGAACTTACAACCATATTCTTTGTGTCTAACACCATGTTGATCAAAAAAATATTGTGTTGCGGGTTTAATTTCTTTATTGAGCAGTTTTGATTCCAACTCCGCCAATTTCGTAAGAGTTTTAAGGGTATCATAATTACGTGGTCTTGCCCACCTATCATAATCAGTTATAAACCTTGTTTGAACGATAAAATCGCCCTCTGATGTTTTTTTCCCCGCATATTTATCAAAATTCTGCCGAAAAAATTCTAAAATAGAATCAAAGATTTCTAAACTTAGATTCTTTTCAGCTATTTCTAATTCTTGAATATATTTCAGGAACTTTCCCTTTTTTAAATCTAAGAAGTCTTCTATTAAATCAGATCTTAACCCTTTACTCTCAAAAACATAGGCCCAAATTTGTAATCCAATCATATTCAATGCATATATGGTTATTCTCCTTATATCAATTATTTCTACCTTCTTTTTCTCTATAAAATCAGCTATTTTGTCATATGTATTGTCAAATAATTTTAATAATTTTTCAAATGTCGATGATTCGCCCTCTATTGCGTCCTCAATATATTCTATTGCTTTAGCCAATAAATAGTATCCATAAATCATATTAGAATTAATTAATTCTTTTTCCAGGGTCCTGAATTTATTTAATAATCGCCGATTTACTTTAGATTCTATATTTACGTTTAATTCATGTATTATACACCGTAATCTAAAAGCTTCGTCATCTTGCCTTGTAAGGAACTCTTTTTCGTTTGCGGTTCCTGCAATACTTGCATATAGTTGTTCTATAATGAATTCTTGATTCTTTTTCATCCTATACCTCTTTCCCCGCTGCGAAGCATATGTTTTTACAAATCCTAAATGATTATCCGGTAACTTATCAAAATCATCGATTAGCGTACAAAATCCCATCTCTGTAAGAAATTTACTGAATCGAGCATCACTTCTGATATCATCTGCTTTCTTTATTTCCGTTCCAAACAGATAATTTAAGAATATTTTTAATGTAGTTGTTTTTCCCGCTCCATGTTTTCCAATTAAGAATAGAAGCGGTAATATATCTATATGATCTGAAAAAATAAAAAAGAAGGGATGGATTGCTGTGAACCCAAGCACAGATATGCGTACATTTTCAGGAAGAGCAGGGAGATGTATAATTTGATAGAAAAGTTGTGTTAAGTCCCCCCTCTTATCAAGTTCCCTCTCTTTGATTCGATCTATTAAAGCCAATTGGAGATCATTCTCTCCAATGATCCTTTTATTCTCATCATCATCATATACTATTATTAGATCCCCATCTGTTTTAGAGAAGAATATTCCTACAGTATTATACATTGGCTTTGGTACCAACCCATATTCTTTCATACTTTCTCGAATTATATTACTCATAGCCATTCGTAATGTGTTTTGATCAATCACTAAATTTTTTTCTTCCATGAAATCTAATAGACCATCTTTAGTTTTGCATTCTACACATCCATTTAATTTGACTTCATAAAAAACATCATTTTCTCCCTCATATATATTCAAAAGGTTAATTGGACATACTAAAACCTTTTTTTGAGTAACATTCCCTTTCCCTAATGGATATGTAAAAATACTTACTCCTTCTGGGGTATTCTCAAGATAAGCCTCTCCATTATTATATGTAGCTAAATGGTATTTTATTCCCTTAAAATTCTCAATTATCGTTATATCGATAATATTTAGATATTTTTCTTTTATTCGTTTAGTTTTTGATTTTTTATTTATAGTATATTTTACAGTAAAAGCTGCTTGAATTTCTACTTCTGTTTCCATTTCTAAACTTAGTTGATTAAAATATGTACGATTATGGGTTATTCTGCATTCTATTCGCTTATATTGTTCATCTCTTATCTTAAATACTTTGCTCCAATCATAATCTATTTCATTTCGATCAGTAATATAATACCCCCTAAATATGATATATTTCTGAATTTTTCCTCCTTTTTTTGCGCGGCGAAACTCTTCTAATTTTGCGTTGGAAAGATCGATTAAATCATCAAAAAAAAGCTTATTTTTTTTTAATTTTTTATAATATTTTTCTGTCTCAGGATAATTATAACTGACAAGAAAACCATCTACATTTATTCCTAATCTTTTTACTTCACTCTCTAAGACAAGTCTAAAAATATTTAAAATAGCTATTTTTCGCTCAATAAATAAGTTTCTTAATATTTCAGCAATTTCTTCTGGATATTTTTCAAAATATTTTTCATATGTTTTAATGTCTAAAGGGATCTGCATCTTCACATCTATATTTGAAATCTTTATTTTTTCTCTTATATCTTCAATTAAGTTTTCGAGATGAACATAGTCCTTAAAGAAAAGCTCTAATTTACTAAAGTCTTCTACGTCTGTATCATTCCAAAAATATCTCAAATTACTTTTTGGGAATGGCTCCTCTCCTTTAACTGTATGATAAAGATCATAAAGCTCAGTTAGATTCGTCTTTGATTTTTGCAAAATAAGATAAAAAAGCTGCTTTAAAATTATAAAATCTTTAGTTTCAATTATTTGAAAGATTTTTTCGACCTCTCCACCCTGAAGTAATTGTTTTTGTTTAAACAATTTTCTTAAAACTGCAAAATTATTAATCAAACCAAACTGATCCAATTGCTCTTCCAATAATATCCCCTCTTTATTACCCAGAAGGGAAGTGTTTAATATTATCTCTAATTCTGTTGCATCTAAGCTTCTTGTGAAATGGGTTATTAAATTATTAATATGTAGCTGTGATATTCGTCTCGAATCATCTCCAAGCCATTTGAAATTCTCTCTTTCCCATTCAAGAGCAATCTCAAAATTTTTTAATATTGGTTTATATTGATCCTTTATTTTAGTATATTTATTGATTCTTGGATATGGTAATTGCGGAGGGCTGATTTTGTAATTCAATATATAGAGATTATCTATATCTCCTCTTCGGGTTAGCAAATTGAAGCCAAGTTCTTTTAGACTTTGCTGAAATATTTTATCATTAAATCCCTTTTTGCATTTTTCATTAAACTCAAAAATAATAAAAATATCAATTATTATTGGTTGTTCTTTTTTTTTTTTAGCCATTTAAATCCCCTCTGCATGTTTTTTAATATATCTCCCCATAGTTACACATGAGATCTTAAAAATCTTGCAAAAAAATGTTTGAGGTTCGAGGTTATTTAATTCTCTACTTGCGAGATATAATGCAGCCGCGCAGCAATGTTTACTCCTTAGATATTTTCCTTTTTCATACGCATTTCTTTCCATAGTTTTAATTATTTTAAGAGCTCTTTTAAACAAGGCTGGAAAGAAATCCCTCTTGAATAATCGGATATAATTTTCTCTTGTGCTATATTTAATGCTATATTCAAAATACGCTTTTTTTATTAATCTTTTATTTCTCTTAAGAAAGTCTTGGATTGGTATACAATTAATTAAGAACCAAGCCCCTTCAGCATCAATCCCATCTCCTTTTCTTGCTGCCTCAATATATCTTTTTGAATTGATTTGTTTAATATTCATAATAATCTACCTCTTTCATGTAATTTTTCATGAATTTTTGATTTCAGCTCAATCAATTCTGAAATCTGAAAGGCTTCTAAATCATAAATAAAATTTATTATCCTGTCTTCCAATTTTTTGATGAAATTATTTAATTCTTTTATACTTATAATTGCTTTTTCACCCCTATTTTGTAATAAAATCAGTTATCTTTGAGTCCAATCTTAATAATATGATTAGTTTAAATGCTTCATGCTCAAAATCAATCTTATTTCTATAAAAAGATTGAATTAATTTTATGCAATCTTTTTTATCAATTATTTCTGAATTCGGATATAAACAATCGAGCAATAAAAAACCTTCTGGTAAATCAGTAATAATTACATCTGATATATGTAGTACTCTCGCTCTGAATTGAAATTCTTGCCTAAGGGTGATTGGCTCAATCTCCCCATAGCTCAAGCCTGTTTTTCGCCTAATCGTGCTAAAGATTTTGTTTGCAAGTTTGTAGTATGTATGACTAAAGTTCAAATTTATCCTCCCGTATCCAATTTTTGCTTAAATTCAATTTGTTAACTATGGAATCTTTAAATCTCAATTTTTCTTTTATTGACGGAGGCAATTGCTGACAACGATGATAAATTTCCACCAAATTATCAAGACTATAATTCTCTTTTAAATCCTCAGGGATTCTCCCGCTCATTATCCCAAGCCATATCGTATCTGTCACCCATATCGCTTCGCTAAGGATAAGAGGGATTGGATCCTTATCAAGAAAAGGCTCCATACTGATACTCGTTTTGTATCCATTCCAATTAGCATGCATAAGGCAGGTCCCTCTTTCATTTGGATCCGGGGCATAAGGTTCAAATCTTTTTGAAATCTTACGATACTCGCTTGTTATTGTAAATCGAAAACAGATTTGGGATTTCCAATGTCTTAATTCCTCACATAATGCCATTATACATTCAAGATTCGCTTTCGTTGTAATCAGAACGGTATTCCCAGATCTAAGTATTTTTTTCAGTACGATAATACATTCTTCTAAGATCTCTGGGAAAATATCATGAGATGTAGGAAACATATAGTCATATAAATGTGTTGGATTGTTTAACTTTCTATATTGTTTCTCTATTTTCCTTTTTTTAATTTTAAATTCTTGCCATTCTTTTCTATTCTTGACTCGTTTGAAACGCTTAGCCATTCGGTAAGCATAACAATAACTACAGTTATTTTTGCATCCCTTACAAATATTAAGATTCTTATAAGCCCATTCACGTGTCCCTTTAGTAGTCAATGGGAATCACCTCGCGCCTTTTTTTAAAATGCTTGCATTTATTTTTCCTTTTTGTCATATAGAGAGGCATCATATAATACCCACACATATCACCTGGATCCGGACCCCAACAATAATCACAAGCTTGACATAATCGAGATCGATTATACCACTCTGCTGCACTTTTCTTATCCTCATCCCGTTCCCTTTCTTGGCATTTACTACACCATCCCCCCGGTCTGTCAACATATCTTTTACCACAAATCTCACATACGAACAAGTCTCCTCCCCATGGCATTATTAATTGTCCTCCTCTTTTCTCAAGAAACAACTAAATTTGGTTTTAGGTTGTAATTTTTTCATTTGAGGTATTGATATAGCATATCTCTTGGCATGCTTCTTTCTCGAACCAAGCAAATCTCTCACATTATCTCCGTCAACATAAAAAAGCTGTTGATGATCATTATATACTATTACAAACGCAAAATAATCCGCCTCGGCGACTTGGTGAGGGCATATATAAAAAGTACCTTGGCGTAAAATTGTCCTCCTCTTTTTGAATTTCTGTTTAATAAAGGCCCTTGCACTTTTTACTTCAATTTGATAAGTTGAGCCATTTTTAAATATAATATCAGAGCCCCATGTTTTTTGATGAATTATTTCTATATCCTCAGGAAATTCGGATTTTAATTTATTAATTACATATTCTTCTCTTTCAATTCCTTTCTCTAATAAGGTTGACATATTTTAGTTTTTTCCCTCCTTTAGATACCATAATGTAGGCGGTCTACCTCGTTTACCTTTATTCTTATCACTCTTTTTCTTCCCGACTATCTTCCGCTTAAAAAGTTTCTTTAAATTATCAAATATAGTAGTTCTTTTTTTATGATACTCTTCTTCAAAATAATATCTCCTAATTGTTCCATTATGGGTTTTATATTTTAAAAAATATTTATGAGTATATTTCTCAAATCCCAAATCATCGCATATTTCCGCTCTGGTCTTCGGTCCCGATTTTAAAACCGAAATGATCCGCTCTTGAATATTTGTCAATTCTGTCATTAACATTATAACCCCCTCAGTCTTGTTTTTGTTATCTCGATCGCTTTAGGATTTTTATCACATCCAATAAAATTTCGTGATAAAATTTTGGCAGCTATCATTGTGGTCCCAGATCCACATGTAAAATCACCTATCAA
>Ga0102944_1001827_pt1 | contig 13329 bp, 17 predicted proteins | sample SalPonD_shore_MG_FD_78172 | JGI IMG/M metagenome (GOLD analysis project Ga0102944, IMG submission 78172) | Salt pond soil microbial communities from South San Francisco under conditions of wetland restoration - Salt Pond MetaG... | ecosystem: Environmental > Aquatic > Marine > Intertidal zone >...
ACCGGGCTCCGAACATCGTCGGTGTCTCGCGGATCGACGGCTCGCCCGACTTGCCAACCGTCACATCGGCTTCCAGACCATCGACGGTGACGCCCACGATAACCTTTTTCTCCACTTCCTTTTTCCTGATCGTCAAGGTACGGGTTTCGGTCGTGATCTTCACATCGAATTCCTCGCCGCAATACTGGCCCGTCTCAATCAGAGCCGCCGTGTCTTTCTGGCTGAGGGTGGTCGGCTTGATGGTCGGCTTATGCCACACGTCGTACAGCGTGTTGCCAAAGCGATCCGGATCAAACTCAGGGTGTTGAGTGACAGTTTCCGGCAGCAACCCCTCGCTCAACATGTCGCGGAATGCAAGGGCATACATGCTGACCTGCGTATCCTTCTGGGCTTTCTCCCAGTAGTCACCGCTTGGGTCAATGCTTCGGCTGGTACTTTTCCGCTCAAGATTGCCAATCAAACCCTTCCACAGTATTACATGGTCAATCTTGCCCCGGCGTACCACGTCTTCCAGCGGCAGGGGCATGCCGCGTTTGGGTGTATGGATGGGCAGATCAAAAGCAAGCTCTGAGGCGAGCACTTCAATCGGGTCATCTTCCCAGTACCAGAGATAGCCGATGAAGCTCATCACCAGCACCTGGCGTTCCGACTCCCATTCTTCCGGCGTCTTCGTGGCCGGCACTTCGCTATAGGCATCGTTCAGATGATCGACGGCTGCTCCCAGGGCGTGCTCATGCTTCAGCTTGTCGCTCATCCCTTCCTGATCTCGCAGGGTGTAAAGGGCCTCATGGTACGTCTCATGCAAAGCGTGCCAGTTGGTCCCCATCCGCTGGCTGTCAGTATCCTCGTCCTTCCTGATCCCCTCGCGGTACGCCAGGCGGAAGCGGGTAGGACAGGCTTTGAACGCCCCGATGGACGAGGCGGACAGGTCAAATCGTTGTGGGTTTTTCTCAGGCATAATTGGCTCCGGGTCTTAATAAGCCTACACTATTTGTCCAGAATGTCAAGTGAACCGCATCACTTTTTTCTTGGTTCTGCCGAAAACAAGCTCTGCTGCCTGGGGAGAGTCCTTCCCAAACGTCTCCACAATCGTCCTCATGCCGCCTGTGCTGTGCCGCCGCAGGAAGTGGGCTATGAGCAGGGCGTCGATTCTGCCGCTCTTCAGGCCCCCACGAGGGCCCCGGATCAGGTCTTGAGCAGCCGGATAGTTGCGATCCAGCATAGCAGCACAGGTTTTGAGGGCCTCCGGGTCGCTTTTTCCTGGCAGACCGAGCCGCCCCTTCCACAGATTGGGAGCAAGAAGATAGTAGTCGATGTTGAGAAGATGGGCAAAGGCATGAAGGTATCCGAGCCCTTTTCCAAAGCGGAAGCTCCGCTCGGCCCCCTCGCCAGGGCGGGTGTTCGGTTGTTCAATCCCGAGCACGAGCCCTGGTCGGTGCTTAAACTCGCGGTAGATGGTGTGAAGCTGATCCAAGTCGATCTCTTTCTTGCGGTCTTTGTCCGCCTTCGTCATCGGCATGTCCCACACACGGGCGGTCGTGCCGGCGGCGTTGACGATAGCCAGAGCCCCGGTGTGGCCGGGGTCGATGCCACCGTAGAAGTTATGATCGCCCGTGGGCAGCTTCGGCATCGTCCATTTCCTCCAGCAAAACGTCAAGCTCTTCCAAGCTCATCGGACTTTCGTGTTTAAACAAACCTTCGACCTTCGGATGGCGGCAAGGATGCTGGCGGCTGGTGTCCGCCGCCCACCGCCAGAACAGCAACGCGGCTTTAAGCTGCGTCCACTCCCGACTCATCAGGTTCGCTCGGGACAACGCGAGTATCAGTGAATTCCTGGACTTCGAATTCGACAAAGCTCACTCCTTCCGGCGTTTCGGCCAGCACGCGAAAGTAACCAACGACGTTGTGGTCCAGAAGCTCTTGCTGCAAGCCTCGGATAGTCTGAACGCCGCTCGGGACAACGCAATCCTCCCAGCGTTTGTGCATCGGGTCGCCGACTCGCTTCTGAAACAGGTAAATTTCATACATCAGTGCTCTCCGTACCGCTGCGTTACTACACCTTCCGCCGCCAGGGGACAGTCCGCAGCCCAGGCTGGCCGGCGACTCAACTCTTCAACACATAGGTCTAATACCTTATCACCGAGCCCCTGCTTCACACACACAACCATTTCGTCGTGAACGTGGAGGGCAGTGTGATACCCTTTTTTCTCAACCCGGTGAATCGCTCCCCACAGAATATCACGGCTTAACGCCTGCACGACGTTTTCGCAGTTATGTACGATGCGGGCGTAACCATCGCCGTCCTTTATCACGAATTGGTTTCGGGGGCCGCAGTTTTGGATGTCGTACACCGCCTGTTGTTTGCCTGTTCCTTCGGAGTCGCCCACCGGCAGTTTTCCGGACAATAGTTTCCGTCGTTGTCGATCCGATCCAACGATAGCCCCGGTTTGTAGGTCGGCCCCATATCGGCCCAAAAATTCTCGAACGATTTGCTCCACCGTTCGCAGACCCCAATTCCACGACCGCCATAGTTGTGCCATGCCTGATGGGTCGGAAGCCGACACCGATCCCGCATACTCCGCCAGACCCAATATGCCGGGTGGCCGGTCATGCCGTGGGTCGTGTGTTTCCCTCTCGCTGAACAAGATCGACACCCCCGTATGCCGTTTTTGCGAGTTATGTCCTTTCCGAAAGCTACCCACTTTTTCCCGCACTGACACTGGACTTTCCAATACCACCTTCGACCGTCCGAGTGGGAAGGCCCAACAACCGTCAGGAAGCCGAAAGTTTTTCCAGTTAAGGCCGCACGCGGCCCCCGCTTTTTGCCACCCGTCGTCTGTGAGGATTTTGTGGCCATGAGTCATCCCAATCCCATTAATTTGTATGGTGTCTTTCAAGCCGTTGAACACTCGCCCGCCATGACATACCCACTCGGTCCCATCCCATATCCTATCACTTAACCGCACGGATTCAATCGGCACCCAACCACGGTCCGTTAAAACCGGCGTACCGCCTGCTAGACATAGATGTCCGCCCCATACGTGGGCCCACTTCTTCTCCTGATTATTCCACAGGCGAATAGATGGTTGATCGAATTTGCCCGGCTTTATCTGCACCTTGTGATACTTCAACTCACGACCTTTGGGCAGCGTGATAATCACGTCGCAGTCATCAGCAGTGTGGAATTCCAGCTTCGACATCTTGCAGGGCCGCTTATACTTGGCGGTGTAGATAAAGGCACGTTCGATGTCGTGCCAGAAGTTGACGATCTTGTCGTTCTCCTGGCGATAGAGCTTCACCACTCGCTCAGCAGTTTCGAAGTCGATCTCGCCGCCGGCGTAGCCTTGGGCCTTCGCAGCCCCCATGCCATACCCGCAGCCGAGCACACCGACCTTGCCGACGCTGTTACGGGCCCACTTATAGCGGTCCTCGATGGCTTTGATGCCACCTTTTTTCGGCTTGCGTACGTGCCACCCGACAACTCGGGAAGCAAACCCACAATAAATCTCTTCGTCGTTCTCAAATTTCTGCAGCAGATCATCCTGGCCAGCAAACCAGGCGAGTACACGGGCTTCGATCTGGCTGGCGTCAGCAATCACAAGCTCGTGGCCTTCGGGAGCGATCAGCATTTCACGCACCGCGTTCACCAACTCGTGGCCACGGCTTCCAAGATTCTGAAGATTGATCTTTTCACCGCCCGACCACCGGCCTGTGTGAGCCCCGCAGTATTTGAGCGGCACTGGCAGATAGCCGCCACCGGCCTTCGCCTGGGCCATGATCCGGTCGATGCGTTTAATATGCAATGGCCAGGACTTCACCGCCGACCGAGCGGTCATCAGGGACTTTACGATGTCGTCGGAATGGGTTTCAAGCTGTTCGCGTTCGGGGTCATCCTTCGCGATGGCCAGCTTCCACCCTTTTTTATTCTTTGCTGGCTTGCGGTAGTTGGCATCGTTGTCGCCGGCGTTGCGGAGGGCTTCCGCCAGGATGCGTTCAAAGCTCGTATCTCCGCTGATCTTTTTGCGAGTAATCTGCTCAGTCGTGATACGATTGGCCACGTCCTCAATCGCTTCGTCGATCGCAGCATCCATCTTGGCCTTTAGCTCTTCGCCCTTTGCATAGTCCACTTTCAGGCAGGGTTTCCAGAAAAGCTCCAGAGTATGCTGCATCACGCGAAGCTCTTCGGACGGATCAGATAGTTTCGGAAGTAAGATCGTGAACAACTCCCACTCTCGCATCACGTCGTTGTTGGCGTAGTCGATCAATCTCCCCAGCTTCTCGTCGTCGAGGACCGGCAACATGACTGGCATCTTAGGACCACGCCCTCGGCCCTTCTTGCGTTTGAAACGGCGTTTAAACGTCGCTTCTTTGAATTCGCTGGTGTCGCCCTTCTCCGGTAGCTCGTACCGCTTCGTAAGACTGTCCAGGTCATTCTTTGTTCTGCTGTTCCAGTGTCGAGCAAGCCCCAACTCGTCGATGAAGTGTGGGGGATGAATCCCAAACCGAAAGCTAAGGATCGCTCCATCGTAGCGAGCATTCTGAGCAACGACCGTGCATCTCTCCAGGTTCTCGCCATACTCACGCTGCAGATGGGACAACACTTCTCGCACGCCGTCTTCGCCCACCCAGGAATGGGTCTGCTGCTCGTAATCAGCGAATGGTTGTCGCATTTCCAGGACCGATAGGCACAGGTTCTCGAACCGGGGGTCCATGATGTACTCGATAGTGGAAATCTTCCGCATGTTTAGCTCGTCATCGAAGTAGTTTTCGAAGTCGAGCACGACAACATCCGTGGGATAGCCGGCTTCGCGGAGTCGAGCCCGCCACTCGGGCTCATACTCTGATCGCATCGGCATCTGATAGGTGCCCATGTCTTTTAAGCTGGTCCAGGTCGCCTTGCGATCCGACGCTTGCTTGCCGCCTGGCGGTTTAGGTGGTGGTTTTGTTGCCATCATGTTACCTGCGGATGCTCAAAGGGCCTTTGAAGTTTTGATAACCCCAGACTCGTTTACCGTTGACTCGTCGCTGCACGCGATTAGCATTTTTCTTAGTCTGTGGGTCGATCTCATCCAGGTTTGGAAACACTCGCAACAAAGCCGCACCGAATTGCCGGATTGTCAACGTTGGTGGAGCATAAGGGTCTGTTGCAAAGTGTGCGGCATAGTCTCGATACACCTGATAGAGCACGGTGGTAGGCACAAAGTCGTGGAAATCAACCTCATCAGGATCATCAGTGTACTCATGCAAGGCATTCTGCACATCGTATTCTTCGTCGGTGAGCAGAGTTTGGGGCTTGCGTTTTCGTTGAAGCGGGTATGTCATTTGTCGTCTTTGTGAACCAGATGATAACCGTGGGCGTCATCACCGCGAATCCGAAAGTCCATCGGACTCTTGGCCACGGCTTCCAGGTGCTCCACGTCTTTCTTCAGCCGTTTCGTGTCGCCTCGCAGGCTGTCGAAGTAGCTGAGGATCGCTCGGCCCACGGTGAAATACAGCAGATGCTCGAACCGATCCACCTGACTCTTGCCGGCGTCCCTGGGATGCGGCTTCATGCTCTTGGGGAATCGGCTTTCACCGCTGGTCGCCAATTCGGGGGCAACGATGCTGCTGTAGAAGTCCAGCGTGTGCTGAATGCCCGTGCGAACACTGCCACGCAGCTTATTGATCGCCCGCCGGATGCGAGTGCGGTACTCATTCACGTCAGGGCCGATTTGCTGGTCCTGGGTCTTCGGATCACGGCTCGGTGGGGTATTGTTACTCATGGTGTTCTCACTTCGGGGTTGCGAGTTTCAACTTGGCATACAGACCAGGGTTCGTTTCCGCCAGGGCCGTCATGCCATCACGCCACGGCAGAGAATTCAAATCCTTGCGGTTTCGCCAGGCCCAATTCATGATGCTGGCCAGGCCGTCATGCAACTTCTGGGCGTGCTCGGCCACTTTCTCAGGCTTGCCACGTTCGCTTTCAGGCAAGTCCTCCACGCCTTCCGACTTCGATCGGCTTGGCGGTGGGGGTAGCTCTCGCTTGGGCGGAGGCGGCAACTCTCGCGTCGGCGGGGGAGGCGTGGTACGTGACGGAGCGGGCTGGCCGTCGCTCGGACTCGCCGATTTTGCTGCGGCTCCATCATACGCTTCTTGGGCCCACGCCTCCCAGGCTGACACGATGTCCTTCTTTTTGTCGAACGGTTGCTCGTCGCGGATGGCCTCGTATCCATCCGACCCTTCGCTGATACACCAGCCGCCGGCGACATCATTATTCCAGATATGGGCGTTCAGCTTTTTGCTGGCCCTCCCATACGCGACATCATAGCTGCCAGGGCTGTCACCACGTTTGCATTTTGCTTTGTAATGAGGCATCTTTGTTCTCCGGGTCTGAGGTTTGAATGGGGCTGAGCAACTGTCGTCGGTCAGCCCGTTGGTCTGGTCAGGCAGGATCAGTTTCGCTTCATGACTCTTCTCCATTCCAGGTGTCGGCGGCTCGTTCCGCTCTGTTGCGTCGGCCTGAAGTATACCACAAAATTTGTCAAAGTCAAATCGACCACTTCGATTTTTCCCTGCGGGCAGCAAGGTATAGTAATAGTAGTCGTGGGCCCACTTTGTCCATTCTCGCTTTATCTGCTGGCGTGAACGGTAGTGTCGATCTCCGAGCCATTTGTAGCCGTGCGAACGCTTCGCAAATCTCCACCCGCTATCCCGGTCGCCCGGATCAATCAGCATGATGACTGCCACCAAGCGAACGCTTTTAGGCCCAAACTCCAGGCGATACGCCCCATCCCCCAGCGGTATTTGCTGCGTTCGGTAGCTCATTGGCGTCCTGCAAGCCGTTTCAGTTGGTGTCTCCAGCCCCTGGACCCGGACTGAATCCACGCATCACTCACGTCGCTGATCGCATACACGCTGCCGCCTTTGCTGATCCAGCTTTCCACGATGCCGATTATCTCACTTAGGGCATTGGCACCAACGGCGGTGCGAAAAGCAACGTTTAAACGCTTTGGTGACTCCCACTGGACGCGGGCCCAACCGCGATCATACAGCCGGCTGAAAAGCTCGCTCGGCTCCAGGTCCAGGTCGCTTTCGACGAAACCACGAGCACGTATGTGATGCTCTTGCATCGGCACATCGTGGGCAACGCCAGTGGGAGTGATCCAGGAATTTAAACCGCTCGTTTTCATGGTCATCGTCCAAGTGCGGGAGCAACGTGTTTCAGGAAAGACTTCTGCACCGCGTTTCGCGTCTTCGCCGGTACATGCTTTCGCAGATGCCGAGCATGATGCCTCAGTCGGCTGATCGCTCGCCGGCGTTGCTGTCGATTGAACGCCTTCGGGTGCTCCAATGCGAGCAGCGAATCGTGGAATTCCGCCGAATTCAGCGGTCCACGTCGAACAGAATCCTCAGTCCAGCCCTTCTTCGATCTCGTTCCCATCGTCTTCGTCTCCATCTTCGGGGTTAAGAAAATAATCCAGGTCGAAGTCCTCGTATGCACCTTCGGCCAGGCCGTCAAAGTCGTCGATTTCGTCAGGCAAAGCCATTGTCCTTACTCCAGTGTACTAAAAAGCCGCCTGACCCCCGCGAAGGGGCCGGCGACTGAGGGAGAGAAAACGATCAGGCAGCAGGCCCCTCGTGGGGCTTAGGCTCGATCAGCCGCAGGCCGGTGGGCGGCAGCTTGTAGATACCGCCAATGACGCTGACGCCGAACCGATTCTGGCCGGCGACCTGGAACCGCTGGCCCTGCAAGCAAGCAAGCTGTGGAACGTAGCGGTTGGCAAAACCCGGCGAGTACGAAAACTCAGGGCCGATGTTCACCAACTCCACAACATCATCAGGCTTGAAACGCTGATAGTTGTCGAAGTGCTGGTCAATCCGGCGGATGAGCCCGTAGATGGACGACTCCGTGCGAGAGCATAAATCCATGCCTGCAGTCTGGAAAATGTAGCGGTTTTCGTACAGATAGCGGGCGGCGGCTCGCTGGGAATACTCGGGGTTTTTCGCTCGCCATTCCCGAATGCGATACTTTGCTTCCTTGCTGTACGGTCGAGGACGATAGCTGGTAAGAGTTGCGGTCATTAGGTCTTCTCCATTTGGAGGGTTCATGGTTCTGGCCAACGCTGGCCGTCAAGCTCGGGCATCGGTCCCCCTTGCGGAGTGTTGCGAACAGCCGTAAGCTGTCCACCGATGCCCGGCCTTGGGCACCGTTGCCTACAACTTCGCGGCACCGAACAGGTGGCCACTAGGGGTGAATGCTTGCAGGCTGATCCAGTCCTGCCGATTCACCCACACGCTTGTAGCGTGCTTCTTCTCGGCGTCACTTCGTCGGTTGTGTCGCCGATGGCCGCGTTCGGTTGTGGGCTTGGGCCCTGGGGCAACATACTTTGCTCGTCCGGTTTTCATCGTAAATCTCCGTTTCGGGGTTCAGGGGAAGTGTACCACACTACCGGCATACGTCAAGCCGATCAGGTACTTTTTATTCCTCGGGCTCCGTCAATATCCCGCCGCACGGGCACGGGAACTCCACGTACTCTTCAATCCACTTATTGGACACGCGAATCACGCAGCCGCAATCCTCGCACGCCATCTTCAGCAGCCGCGTTGACTGCTTTTTGCGATCCTTCGCACCATCCAAGCGACTATGCGGGTACTGCCCCAGCGTCTTGTACCACTGCTTCACAGTCGGCACCAGGTCTTCGCTCGGCGGGGTTGCGGTCCACGGCTTTGCCAGGCCCACAGCTTTCGCTACTGTGATGAATGCCTTACGGTGGCCGTGCTCTACGCCGGCGATCGTGTGGCAAACCTCGTGCAGCAGCGTCACCAGCACTTCCGCCGCATCATCCAGATACAGGCTGATAATGATCTCGTGAACGCCATCGGCTGAACAATCGGGCGTCCAGGCTTCGCCGACACGTCTCGCTTTCGCCGCCAATGCCGATTGACTCGGCCAGCCGGTCGAAACGCGAATATGCTTAGGCGGAGCATGCCCCGCCGCTTTGCAGTGGTCGCGTATCAGGTCCATTGCTTCGCTCAACCACTGCTCTTTCAGCTTGTATTTTGCATGCAGATGGCGAGGGGTTTTGATCTTCGTCTTGCCCATTTTCAATATACTCCGATTGGCGGGTTTTAGGCCAGAAGTCCGGGCATGCCGCCCCGCAAAATGCGGCACAACCTGGACATGGTTCAACGTATCCGTCTTTCACTTCGCTCATTAAATCCTCCGGTATAAGGTGCATCCGTTCGAAGCGGTTGCCAACGGTCGCAACGCACGTCCGGGAAAACGCTTCGCGATATGCTCTAAGAATGCTCGCTCAACCTGACGGCACCAGGCATCGTGCAGCGTCTGCTCGTGCTGGAAATATCCGTCATTCTCTTGGATCGGCACCAGTGACACCGACACGCAACCGCAATACTCGCATATCACAAGCTGAGCATGCCCGTTGCTGCCGACGATTCGCTCTTCACGCCCCAACCATCCGCTATCCTCGCCGATGCTGGGGAAGCGTTCACTGACAACGCCTAGCACGTCCTCAATGAACCAATCCCAATCCTCGCCATCGTCAAGGCGGTTGTCGATGAACGCGGTTACTGCCGCATTCGACGGTACTGCTACGCTTCTGCCCATTGTTCAAGTCTCCAGTTAAACATTTGAATCAGGAAACACAACGCGATGCCCGCACACGATAAGGGTTGCGGGCCCATACTGTCGCTTTCGCCCTTTTAAGTAGGTTCGTGGACCTATATGCTTGCTGTTTCGCCGATTAGGCTGGCCGATCATTGCATCCGCTTCCGCTTGTGTGCGGGGAATGTTGACAGGCTTGGGCCCTTTTTTAGGCGACGGCTTCCAGAATTCGGGGAGGATTCGCAACGCTTGAGTAACCGTTATATCCGCCCCCTGCTCTAAACTGGAAGCATAATCCGCATTAAATCGCCGATCCACAGATCGTGTCGCAGGTGCAGCCGATCGGTTGCGTTTTGATCTTCGCCGGTGTTCTCGAATTGTGGGCATTGTTCAATTCTCCGATGTTTAAACGTTGCCTAACTATACCCCATCCAGGCCGGTAAGCAAGTCTTTTTCGCCTGATTTATTCGCCACGATTGCCACGTCCTCCCAATCGGGGAAGCGGGCAAACCGCACAACAACGCGACTGAAACGGATGTCGAAGATGGTTTGCGTTTTCGTCTTCCGCGTTTGCTCTGATACCACTTGCCTAGCGACCACTTTAAACCCCGCATCGGCTAAGATCGCCTGCAGTTTAGGGCCGAACCAGTACGCCAAGCCGGCGAGCGATTTGCAACCGACAAACCAATCCCGACCGGGCATCGTTTGCCCTTCGTCGATCGGGGCAGGATGCGACAATGCGGACAAGCCTAACAACGCTTTGCGAATTCGCCGATAATCTTCCCGGCCGATGCCGCTTGAATGCCAGGGGCCCCGCCCATCGTACGGATGTTCGTATCGCCAGACGATAAGCGTAGACGTTTCGATTGTAGGTGATAGCATCGTCATCGTTTGCCCCGATCGAATATCAACCAGATCAAACCCAACACCCAAACGGGTGACAGTTGTATCGCGAACCAGATCAAAGGATTCATGCCGCAATCTCCAATTTATCGCCCCATAGACTTTCGCTGACAATCTGCAGATTCGCGGAGTTACGTCCCCAACGCTTGACGGTTGCACACCATACCGCCGCCTGTACTTCTGCAGGTTGCCAGCCTAGACGTTTTGCCGCTTTGCTGATTCGCCGACAGCATTCATAATGCACGGGCTTGCGGTTGAAAGCCGTTTGATCGACACCGAATGCCCGTGCCATCCAAACGTCAAGCACGATAGCCGATAGATCGCCGTATATCGCTCGTGCAAATGGGCCAGTTTTAGGCCCGCGAATCTCCCCCGTTTTTTCGTAGTGTCGGACGGCTGCCCGTACGCCTTTCATAACATCGTGGGCAAACTTGCCCGATTCAGCGTAGCGGATAGCAAACCTGATTGAACGCTTCACGCTAACGCGGGGGGAGAATAACGCCAGTAGATCGGCGAAGCGTTGCTTGTCGCAATCCAGTAACCGGCATGCCCGGTCAATCTGTCGCTCGGCATGGCGATACCAATGCTTGCCGTCTTTACCTTCACGGGCAAGCTTCGCCAACGTTGCTACGCTGGTTAATCGTGGTAGTGGTTTTCGTGACATCTGAAAATCCCATCGTGTTTAAACGCTACGCAAGTTTACAATAGAATGCCCCGCCGTCAAGCGGGACATCCGTTAAATTGTCGATCAAAGGTAGACTGTTTCGCTTATGTCGGCCGATCCGTCGGGATAGTAGACGACTACTGCCGCTTGCCCCAAGTCTTGCCCTACCAATTGGCAGAATGCCGCAAAGTCGTCATGTGCAACGCCCCGCCAATTGCCATCGGGACAATCAACGCAAACCGTCAAAACGCAGGACGATTCGAGCACTAGCCGACGTTTGCCGTTGAACCATCCCCCCTGCCCGCGATGCAAGGTAAAACCACCAAACGCGGATGCCGCCCTACGTTTGATCGTCCGTAGTGCTCGCCATCGGCGAATCAGGCTAATTGGTTGCCCATGGCGATCTTCGTCGATGCCAAACCCAACGCTAAAAACTGCCTTGCTTCCAAACATCCTAAACCATCCTTCCGTTAAAAAAGTGTCGCGATCGTTCGCCCATCATGCCGCATCGCAAGGTTGAGCGATCCAGCAAGCGTACAGATAATCGGCCAATTCGCATGCCTTATAATATTCCATGCCGTAGGCCAGTAGTTGAGTTTTAAGGGTTGAATAATCCATCGTCGCATTCTCCGTAGGGGTGAAAGTGTTGTTTAAACGTAGGGGAAGCGTACAGTACAGAATCGACCGATGCAAGGGGAATTGTGAGTTATTTTAGGGGTTTGGCGTAAGTGTCTGTAAATAATGAGGATACGGGCGTTGTCGGCGTAAATGTCTGTTATGGTTGAAGATAGGGCAAAATGTAGTGACACCATAAACTATATCCGGTATTCACGCGAGGAAATAAGGTAGTGGGAGGATACGGGGAGGATACGGGGGAATAATAAAAACCCTATATGCGGGTGAGTTAAGTTTACGGTGACACCCGGAAATCGAATAAAGCGGGGTTTGGGCGGTTGGTCGGACTATCGCAACCCGCAAACCCCTACTTGTTATTCGCGTTTTGAGAATTGGGGGTTTTAAATGGCGATTTATAATCGGGTTTTAGAATCGGGGGTTTAAAAGTGTGGGTTTAAAAGTGTGGGTTTAGGTTTGGGGTTAGGACGATCGGGCGGTCGGTCAATGGTTGGGTTTTGTTCGGTTGTCGATGTTCGGGGTCTGTTCGGAGGGGTGCGGGTGTGACCTTCTGGCCCCCGGCCCCCCGGATACCATCCTTTTATCTGGCACCCCGCACTCACCAGTATTTGGCACTTTACAAACTAGACAACCTAAAATTCGTCTCCCGCGAAACTTACGCTTGCATTCCAGCGATTATGTGGTATAATTCTCTGTAGCTCATCAACGAGGAAGGATACCGCGATGTTTGGATTGACCCGAATCTCGAAGCTCCAGAAAATGCGGAGGGAAATGAACCTTCTGCAAGCACAGCGTGACGAGGCCCGCACTCGCCTGATTCAACAGGCTGATCGAGCCCGGAGGCAAGTTGCCAGGCTCCAGAAACGCAACCAATCCCTGGCGGAGCAACTCGACGACATGCGAGAGGAAGCATACTTTTACAGTCGGCAGTTTGACAAGATGCAAGACCTGGTGAATCAAACCGTCGCCGCCAAGAGCGAAATTCTCGATGAGGAAGTGAACGAGCCACACTGAGGTTGAGCCGCTGGCGTTCCGGGTCACGCCGGCTGGCTCCCTCAGTTTTTATTGACCCAATCGGAGATCGTCATGAAACGCCTATGCCTAATCGCTCTCGTCGGCCTTCTTTTGCTCCTGCCAGCATGCTGCACGATGCCCGTTCCGCAACTGCGAAACCACGTCATTGTGACTGCACTCTGTCCCGATCTTGTTGAAGGTGCGAACGAGTGGGTGCCCGACGTAGCTCCGAAGTATCCGAACGCTCTCATCGTTGCAGTCCACGGCGGCGTCGATCCGCTCAGTGGCAAGTGGTATGCGTATCCGACACTCAGCCAACCGCTGCCAGTCGCAGTGCTCGTGAAGCTCTACCGTCTCGATTATCCCAATCGGCACATCGTGCTCATCTGTTGCAACCCTGGGCACAAAGTGCTCCACGGCGTACACAACGTGAGCTACGCCCTCGACGACGTGTGGGTGCATCCCGACGTTGCAGTCGGCCTCGGAGTGAAGTGGTATCGCGATTCGACGG
>Ga0102944_1001828_pt1 | contig 13319 bp, 10 predicted proteins | sample SalPonD_shore_MG_FD_78172 | JGI IMG/M metagenome (GOLD analysis project Ga0102944, IMG submission 78172) | Salt pond soil microbial communities from South San Francisco under conditions of wetland restoration - Salt Pond MetaG... | ecosystem: Environmental > Aquatic > Marine > Intertidal zone >...
AAAATCGGTGTATATCCCGTAAATCCTGTCGATTATTTTGATATTCAATACCGCACCCACGGTTTATTTACTTCGGTGGGAGAAGGCGTCGTGAAAACAAAGGATACGCTAACCGGCATTATTCAGGGATTTAGTAAAATGTTTTCCGGAAGTATTTCGGTCAGGGAAAATCTCGGGGGTCCCGTGGCTATAGCATCCATCACCAAGCAGGTTACGGACCGGGCCGGAATACTCGGGTTTTGGCAAATTACTGCCTTGTTAAGCGTCACGCTGGCCATCATGAATATCCTGCCTATCCCCGTGTTGGATGGCGGTCATCTCATGTTTTTGATTTATGAAGGCATCACCCGAAAAGAGCCTTCGGCACGGGTTCGTATGATCTTGCAGCAAATAGGTTTCATATTGTTGATCGGGCTGTTTATTTTTGTCACATTCAATGACATTTTAAGACAGTTTGGTAATTAATTTATATGTTTGCTGAAGAAGGGTATTCAACCATGGCGGCTATTGTGATTTTTGCCGCTCTCTTTTGTTTTGGCGCTTCATATATCAATCACTGGTCGGCCAATGTAATTTATGCTGCCATGGTGCTGTTGACCGTGCTGGTATTTTATTTTTTCAGGGATCCCGATCGCCAAACACCTGATAATTCAAATTTGCTCATTGCCCCGGCGGATGGCAAAATTATAATGGTGGAACCGGTGAAAGAAGATGAATATTTAAAAGGCAAAGGGACACAAATCAGTATATTTTTGTCTCTGTTGGATGTTCATGTAAACCGGATACCGGCAACGGGAAAACTGGAATATCTGAAATATCATCCCGGGGAATATTTAGTGGCCTGGCATGAAAAGTCGTCAGAACTAAACGAGCGGGCCGACTTCGGAATTAAACATCCCTCCGGCACGAAAGTTTTTTTTCGACAGATCACCGGTTTTGTGGCCCGCCGTATTGTGTATCACATTAAGGAAGGTGATCAGGTGGAAGCCGGCGAGCGATTCGGAATGATGAAATTCGGTTCCCGTATGGATATTGTTGTACCGGATAACGTAGAAATAACCGTGAAAGAAGGGGACCACACGGTCGGAGGAGAAAGTATATTGGGAAGAATTCATTGACATCATGAAATATCCGATTCAGAATAAAAACAAGTTTAGAAAACGTAAGAAACGGCGGAAACGCAAGCGATTCAAAAGACCCATTCCTCGGATTGTTTTTCCCAGCTTTTTTACTCTGATGAACCTTTTTTGCGGGTTTTTGGCCATTATTAACATTGCGGAAGGTCGCCTGAATTTCGGGGCCTGGTTGATCGTCTTTGCCGGGCTTTTTGATGCATTTGATGGTTTTATGGCCCGTCTTTCAAATGCTACCAGTGAATTTGGGATTCAACTCGATTCTATCAGCGATGTGGTTTCTTTTGGAGTAGCCCCCGGTTTTTTACTTTATAATTTTGGGATGGCTGATCTGCAGTTCGTGGGTATTATCATCAGCTCGCTGCCCCCCTTATGTGGAGCCGTACGGTTGGCCCGTTTTAATGTGGAAGTACACCAGGTCGGAGATGAATTTTTTCGCGGTTTGCCCATTCCAGCCCAGGCCGTAATGATATCGGCCTTTTACCTGACTTTTTATACCCGTCTGGAGCTATTTGATGTATTTAAATACGGGGTCAACAGTGTGATGATCCCCATCGTTATTGTGCTTTCGTTTCTGATGGTCAGTACAGTGCCTTTCGATAAAATTCCCCGTTTTGATAAAACGACGATCAAGAAGCATAAAGGTCGCCTGATGTTATTTATCGGCTATCTCGTTGTTATCATTTTACTTCAGGAGTATGGTCTGATGGCTGTATTTACGGTATTTATTTTTAAGGGCATCATTTTAAGCGGCTTAAAATTCTGGCGACAAGCTTATGGAGATGAAGAAATCGAAGATGATGAAGAAGACGACGAATTTATCATCATTGATGATATACATTCCAATTCCTGAATTATAGAATTGACAAGCGTCTGGTAATTCAGTTTAGTTTTTAAATATCGCATTAGACGGACCTGAATACGTCTCACAATTGCGTCCAACTTCCCCTCGTGTCATGTCAATTAATATGACGTTAGAATATGATAAAACCCATCTTAGGATTTGTCATGATATAGAACAACAGCAATGTGTATTCAGCCCTATTAATATACGCTTTTGAGCTCATCTTCGCCTTTTGTGTCGTCCTTAGAGAACTTGTTTCCTAACGTTCGTTGTTCGTCCCCTGGGTTGAACCCGGGGCTATTATGAGGCCTTCCCACCGGGACTCCTGGCCTCGTTTCGCTCGAAACGATGCTCCTGGAAACAAGGTTTAATCAATGTCAAAAAAATCTTTAGGAGATGGATGCCAATCATGGTACTCCGTTTTCCGCCTTATCTCGTTACCGAGTATAATAGGTACATTAGAAAAACGGTATTCAGCGTCAGCAATTATGAATATGACAAGGAAGCCTTGACATGAAACTAGGCCGATTGAAATTTGAATCAATTTGATTTTCTTTTCTCTCTGATTCATTTCGAACCATGGTTTTGCATTTTTGTTCATGGTAAGAGAGGGCTTTGCAAAACCAGGGATTTTGGTCAAAGTCAAAGCCTGAGTGATTTCAAAACCTCCCGAAAACTTTCGGGAAGAATTTGTACAAAAGCACGGTTTTGCAAAGTCCTCTAAGAACAAGTACCAATGTAATGGCAATAATGGAAATGAGAATGGGAAAAATTTATTTTATGATTCAAAAATAAAAGTTTTTAAGACCGTATTTTTAGTTACATTTTTACGTGAGTTCGATTAATACTCCATGTAGATTCCTCAAATCTATTCGGGATAAAATATCAACGCCCCTGTCATTACGACGAGCCTGTCGAGGAGGAATCTCATCCTCGCTGTAGACTATAGAAACATTATCAAACGCGTTTTACGGTTGAATTATAGGATGAGATAGTGGTTTAAAGCTCATGATGGGATTCGTTTGCTAGTAATCCCCTCTTGAGCTTGTCGCGATCCCGAACCCTTTCGGAGCGGGGAGGGGGGAGCGTAACCAAAGTGAAGCGAAAAAGCGGGGTGTGTCTAACAAGGCGAAATATAGCTAATTCATCAGGTGTAAATTTCAAAATGCTAGGTTGCCCCCCCCGAATTTCAGACAAGCTGAATTTCTGCCCCGCTCCACAGGCTGAAAAAAATACAAAATCAAATAAAATGGACTTAAATAAATAAGGATATTCACCTTTAAAACGCTGGGGTCATCCCCCTACACCCCCTTCGAAGGGGGACTTTTTCGAATTTAGCTTTCAATATAGTTTTCAGCCTTAATAATTAAAGTTGAGTTAAATTTGCAAAGTTATTTTTTCACAGCCTCTCCAGAGGGGATTTTATATATTTAACTTTCACCTAACTCAAAGAACTACTAGTAGTTGATTAATATTCACGTGATAAAAATATGCTTTTTGGCTTTAATCAGAATAGATAGCCGGGATCTTGAATAAATATTTCTAACCGAAAAACGTGTTATCAAGTGTTGATACAACATCTACGCCGGGGGATTCCTCTCATCATCTATTTTGGATGATATCTAAGAATTCGTTTTTTTAATCGAACTTGGCCCGGATAATTCATCAAGAAATTTGGTGGTGGGCAATCCCGAAAACGTTCAAGGCACCATCAAAAATAATCCGGGTTAGGTTTTAAGTATTTCAAGAACCATTTTTTAAGAGCTCATTACAGTCTAAGAGATTATTCTGTTTGATGTAAACTTGATTTCAGGATAAAGTACCCTAAAATTCCCGAAAGCAGTGATCCCAGGATGATACCAAGCCGTTCATTATACATGAGGTTGATTCCTGTTTCTTCGAACGCCAGGGAGCCAATAAACAGGCTCATCGTAAATCCGACTCCACATAATGCCGCTGTTCCATAGAGTGATTTCCAGGTCATCCCCGTTGGTAAACTAGCCAATCCCAGCTTTATAACGAGAGCACATATTCCCCATATACCGATCTGTTTTCCAATAAACAAACCAAAAGTAATCCCCATTGGAACCGGGTGGAAAAATTGCTCAGCATTTAAATTCATCAAACCGATGCCCGCGTTTGCAAAGGCAAAAACAGGTAAAACAAGGAATGCTACAGCGGAATGGAGATCATTTTCCAGGCTTTTCAGGGGGGATACATCAGAATATTTTCTTGTTTTCATAGGAATGAACATAGCCACAATAACGCCAGTAAGTGTGGCATGCACCCCGGACTTAAGCATGGCAATCCACATGATGGTACCGATCAACAAATAAACGCTGTTTGCCGTAACGCCCCATTTATTCAGGTAGGCAAGTATGGGCAAACAAAAGAGCACCAGCAACAGCGCAAACCATGAAACATTTGATGTATAAAAAATGGCAATGATTATGATTGCTCCGAGATCGTCGAAAATGGCAACGGTGGTTAGAAATACTTTTATACTATTGGGAACACGGGAACCAAGCAGGGAAAGGATACCCAGGGCAAAGGCGATATCGGTGGCTGCGGGAATGGCCCATCCTTTTAATGCTATAGGATCCCCGATATTAAATAGGATGTAAATCAGGGAAGGCAGTAACATTCCTCCAATTGCCCCGGCGGCCGGCAGCAGAATACTCTGGGTATCCGATAGTTCACCTTCTATAATTTCCCGCTTCAGTTCAAGGCCCACTAAAAAGAAGAACACCGCCATTAAACCGTCATTAATCCAAAGAAGGAGGGGTTTGGCAATCTTAAAACTGCCAACGCTAAACATCACGGGAATATCAATCAACCGGTTATAATACGATTGAAGAGGCGTGTTGGCCAAGATAATGGCAGTCAGGGCGACGAGCATGAGCACTATACCACCAGCAGATTCCATCTTATAAAAGTTGAACAGAAATGCTGCGTTTTTCCTGATGTTCATCGTTCTTTGGATTAATCCGATTTTTCTACGTTTATTATGCTGCTCGGTATAGCTAACCCGGATACTTCACACTAATTTAAGTTAAATTACCATAACCTTTTGGTATATAATAAGAGGTATTGATATTCATGGTTAAAAATTAATAACAGCATGTTAAGTGTTGCGAAATTATTCCGGAAGTGTTCGGAACTGCGTTAAAGATCAAATAGCTTGCTCAACGTATTCTAATACGTTTCCGCAGCTATTGGTCCCGATCCCGAACACTTTCGGGGCGGGATTGTCCACGAACTAATTTCTTGGTGAAATATCCGGGCCAAACCAGTTATGGACCTGTCTAAGACTTGTTATCTTGCTCACTTTACGTTTTAACCGAATGTCCAGAAAGGTATCAGGTGTGCAGTTTTATGATTGAAATCGTACTTAATGAATAAACTGTATTGGCCCCGCCAAGAATTCCCTACTTCTTCAGGGTAAACTGATCAAATTCCATTTTTTTATAAGCATCTGTCCCCACATACGAAAGTAATTTCCGGAAAATTTCAGGTTTCATGTAGCCGCCTTGCTGACTGATGATTTCGCCTTGTGAATCAATAAAAATAGTAGTGGGATAAGCGGATACCCCCAAAGATTCAGCAAACTCGTGCATGGTCATCTTTTTGTCATTAAAAATGATTTCACGGTCGGAGGCTCCATTAATTTTGACACGGTAAAAATACTGATCGAGGGTCCGGTTCACCCGTGGATCCGCATAAACACGCCCTTTCATTTTTTGGCAGCCCGGCGATTCATCAATGAACATGTGCACAATGATCTTTTTCCCGGTCATGGATGCCTTGGTTTGCGCTTCGTTCATGGTCATCCAGCCATTCGAAGGTTGTATAAAATGAGGTTCAAGTTGATCATGTGAACTATAGGCTTGTATGCCAACGAATGCTAGAAGTACGATAACCAAGGAGATGGTTATTCGCCTGAAATATCTGTGGTGATATTTTTGTGATTTCTGCAAAGTTGCTGATAAAGATTAAGAAGTTTAATTTTTTCCTGATCCCAATTTAAAACATCCTGAGCTTCTTTAATGTGCTTTTCGATAAATTTATCGTTTTTTAACTTTTGGAAAGAAATCAGGATAGTTTGTAAATCTTCTTTATCATGAGCGATAAAACCGAACTGATATTGTTCAATGATTTTGCGAATTTCGGGTAGATCGGATCCAATTACGGGTATTCCCGCCTGTAAATACTCCGTCAATTTATTGGGCAGGGCGTAGTAGTAACTTTTAGCCAATGGTTCGATAAAACAGTAGCCTGCATCACACCGGCTGATGAGAGGGTACAAAATTTCGTGATCCAGGTTGCCGGTAAATTTTACACGATTTTGCAGTTTCAGTTCACAGGTGAGATTTTCGAACATTTTCATACCCGGTCCCTGCCCGCTTATCAAGAAGCCCCAATCAGGGATATCTCTTAATGACTTTAGCAAAACTTCTATTCCCCGTCCTTTTTGCAGGTATCCGGCATATATTCCAACGAAATTGAAATTACTGCGTATATCCCGAAGTTGACCGAAAGCCGGGTGTTGATCGTTAGGGGCAATTGTGGGAATATTTTTTTCAGCCATATTTCTGAGTACTACTGGTCGTTCGGGTAATGCATATTTTTTAAAAAGTTCATCGGCGATACCATCACACACGGTGATCACTTTTTGTGCTTTGTATATCAGTTTTTTTTCCAGGATCGACCATATCCAGCGGGTCAGCGGTCGATCATAAAGCGATATGGATTCCAGGTACCATTCATGGCTGTCGTAAATCAGGGGAATTTGATGTCGGGATGCGTATCGTGCTGCAGGCCATAACGTATCCAAATCATGAGCATGGACAATATCAAGGTCTAATGCATTCATCCGGTGATACATTCTGAACATGATGTCAATAAAATACAGTTTCCCACTTTTAAATGAAGGTTCTATATAGTGAATCTGCACCCCATTTATTTCAGTAATGTTGCTTATGGTTTTGGATACAACTGCAATGACATCTACATGATAGCCAGCCTGAACAAGCGTTTCGGCTTCCCGGCGTACGCGGTTGTCGTGCTCAAAATCGCTATGTACGAGCATTCCGATTTGCATGACACGCGCTAGTCAAAATAATATTGAACGCCGATCGAGTGCACCGTACCGTATCCCCCACTGAAAGGAACGACTGAATAATTAAAAAGCAGGTCGCTGACCCAGAATCCTGCCCCGAAACTGACATGACGTTCGGTATTCCCAGTTTTGTAACCAGCCCGCAAGTCGAAAATATCGGCTACCTGAATGGAGGTAGCAACGTTGAAATGAATATCATTTTGTTTAAAAGTGATGGATTCTGATTCTTTATAATCTTCAATGGGTTTTACGGCATCGGCGTGAAGAGCCACCAATACGGGTAAATCATTGTCGCCGGGTGTGGTAAAATCAATCAGCTGGGCTGAAAGACCCAGGCGGGCGTTTGTGGGCAGTGGAGTACGGGTTCCGAGCAGTCGGTTCATACGTCCCATATTTAAAATAGCAGCTCCAACATGAATTCGCTTGTTCAACCATTCAGAAGAGATTCCAAGATTAAAGGCATATCCCGAAGCGCGGTTGGCCAGGTAATCTTCACTCAGAAAATGAGCGGTAGCTCCCATTGAAAACATTTTATATTTGACTGCATAGGCTCCGGCAACCGACAGGTAACTCACGGAAAAAGATCCATCGGAGGGTCCGGGATTATTCCGGATTTGAAGATTATTGACCTGGGAAGACAACACCCCGAATCCAAATGCATGATTTCCTTTCTTGAAATTACCGGCAGCATGACTATTCTTCGTGTCCAAAATCCAAAAAGTGTAATCGGCACCAATCGCCGAACGTTCTTCCAGGGCCAAATTTGCAGGATTCGTGTAAAGATCTGAAGGCCCCAACAGAGTGGCAGTCTGTGCATCAGATATACTTAAAGCGTAGGCATTGGGCCCGATATTCAGGAAATCCATACCACTCGTTTGCTGAGCTATTACCGGGTTGGATAATCCCCATATGAATAGAAATAATAAGCTAAAAAACCGACTGCGCATCATATATGTAATAAAATTGAAAAAACATGCATGTTTGAAAAACCGCCTGGTTCTCTCACAAAAGCATAATCAACGGATGGTGATAATTTATCAAAAGGTAGATGAATTGAAAAACCGGCACTTAAATGTCCGCTGTCTTTAAATTGATTTACGTCTTCGGTCTGCCAACCGGCCCGCAAGGTAATGCGGGGATGCAGCGTATAGGATGAACCCAGCCGGAATTGTTGACTGTTGGTTCGAATTTTTTTCGTGGAGCTCACCACCGAAGGTTCTCCGGTATCCGTATTCACCGATTGCATGGTTATTTTAGATGATTGGGATCGAACTTCATATTCCGAAGAAATAATCCATCGCTCATTGAGCTTGTACGATGCTCCCCAGATGAAACGAGTGGGGAAGTCATTATTCAAATTCCGGGAACCTTGCAGATTATATAAATTGCTGGAGTCCCATTGGTACGAAGAGAGCAGATCCTGAACGGTGAAGCTGACATTTAAATGATCCGTGGCTCTCACCAACGCGCCAAAGTCGATGCCCACTGTAGTAGCGGTAGGGACTTCCTGGTGCAAATCAGCTACATTTAATTTCACCCCCACCCCCAGGTAAACATGTGAACTGGCGCGCAGGCCGAAGGCTGTTGAAAACTGGTACTGATGCGTGGAGAAATTGTCGGTATGATACCCACTTTGCGAACGGCCATCAATATTTGAAACATTGGCGTTAATTAACGAAACACTGAGTCCGGCTTTGGGTGGGAGCGCAAATGCAGCATTGGCCGTACTCAGGGTACGGTCAAAACTCATGACGGCGGTTGATAAATCGAGTTGAATGCCGTTGACTTTAGCAGCTGCCAGGGCCGGATTGTAGTGTGCAAAGATGCCTTTATCAGCTACCGAACTCATGGCATTACCCATGGCCATACCCCGCGGGCCAAATCCCATACGGCTGTAAGCGCCGGCGAATCCGCCATTTTGAGCCTGTACCAAAACCGGTACTACCATCAATATAACGGATATAAATACCGGGAGAATGAATATCTTTGAACTCTTACCTAAACATTTTCCAGTCTCGGAATCATCAATTGAAAATAATTGATCATTCATTGCGGGTTTTGAAATATCAACGTTGATATGAAATTTATCAGTCATTCAGTACCTGTTACCCATTAATCCAATACTAAAATTTTTCCTTTTGCTGTATGACCGGGAGCAATCACGCGGTAGAATACCGTGCCATTGGCCACACGCCGACCTTTGGCATCAGTACCATCCCAAACGGCTTCGTAGGTTCCTTTTGAGAAGGTATTATTTTCGAGTTCGCGGATTTTGTTCATCCCAAAATCATAAAGTTCAATTTTTACATTTCCTTCCCGTTTTACATCGAATTTGATGCGTACATATTGATGCTGTGTCGGCGAAAAGGGGTTGGGATAAGCGTAGGTATCGACATCAGAAGCGTCGCTTTGGTATTGATTACCACCCTGAAGGGGAAAATCGACGCGTGTGATTTCCCAGCTTTTACCCTGGTCATTTGTGGAAGCCAATCCATCATCGGTTCCCACCCAAACGCGATCCGTCGTTGCAGCCACGCTGAGTTTTCGGGCGGAAGCTTTGATGAAGGTATTGGGGCTTTGGATCCGCCCATATTTTTTCCAGCTTTTACCGCCATCTGGTGAGACAAACAGTCCATTATCACCGGCAGCAAAAATTGTATTTCCCCGGAAGCTGATATCATTGATTTTCTGTCCTTCCAGGTAATGCGTAAAAGTTTTACCGGTGTCGGCAGTCGCTACAATGCCATAGCGTTCCCCACGGTTGGAACTGGCAATCCAGTTGGTCATCCAAATTTTGTGGGTCTGAGGTTGCTGTTTGATTGTGATGACCCAATTACCCATCAGTCCGGTGGGACTACCATCGAAGGTAATATGTTCCCAACGAATGCTGTCGACGGGTGCAGTCAGGGCATTGGGCGAAATGTTGACCCCGGCAGCCGTTCCGGCCCAAACATTGCCGGCCTGATCAACCATCACTTCGAAACCCAGTAGATTGTTAAAATACCGCGGATTGTATTGATCGTGCGTCACCCCGTTTTGATCCTGGTATTGATAGGAATATTCATTTTCGGGATTCAATGCAGCGGCCCGGTCGGGAGGCAGAACCAGCCGTTGCCAGGTTTGTCCAAAATCGGTACTTCGTACGATGCCGGAAGCCCAGCTGGCCGAAAAAATCACGTTATCTTTATGATCAATGCCAAAAGGAGCGGATTGCTGGGGAACGGTTACCGCCAGTTTTTGATAAGTTTTGCCCCCGTATACAAAAGTGGTGTCTTCCTGCTGGTCCAGCGGCAGGGGCTGGAAGTCCCAGTTCGCACCGCCATCGGTTGAAATTTCATAACCCAGGCCCGTTTGTACATTATCCCCCGTTGAAGTATATCCCAAAGCGCCAATTACCGTATCAACAGCTACGGATATGGAATAAAGGCGACCCCGGCCATTGACAACGCTGTCGGCTTTTTCGGGTTTATACCATTCATTGGCATTCCCGATGTTCCGATTGAGTCCCGGCCCGATCCATAATGTATCGCCGATTGCTGCCATATTCGATACCCCATTTTGCTGGATAGATTTAGTCGGGGAGGGTACAGGTCCAATCACCTGTGCATGAAGAGTATCTGTGTTTGAAAAGGCAGATATCAGGAAAAATGCCAGTATAAAAATGAAGAAAGCGAAAAATTTGCGAAAAATACTAAACATCAAATCAATCATTTATTTAACCAGCGTGAATGTAGTCGTTACGGTATCGCTGACCAGTCCGCCTTTATCCTTGGCGAAATAGTGTACGGTATGAGAAACGGCGCTGTTGGTTGAATCTACATAAAATCGTCGGGTGTAGACTGAATCACCTGCAACCTGATCGCCGCTGCTTCGTGAATCAGCATGCTGTCCATCATCATACAACCGGAAGGGCTGTGAACTTAGGGAATTTCCATTCTCATCAATAATATTCATTAAAACACGGTCGATCGTTTTTTGACCATCTACATCCGTTACTTTGGCAGTAAACGATACCGGGATAACGCTACCGTCATTTGGAATCTGAACCGTATCGGGATTGGAAGCTTCAATAATAGTCGGGGGCGAACTCGAATAACCTTGTATATTCAGTTCATGTTTAATCCAGTTGGTGTTATCACCCAATTCAACCGCGTAAACATATACGGCTAATGAACGAATATCAGTGGTATTCAACGGGATGTCCGCCGTACCTTCAAAACGATCAGCTGTTTTATTGAACTGATCCAACTTTCCCTTCACGATCAGGGTATCACCGCTAACATCCTTGACAGTGAAACGGGGAAAACTATCGTTCGAAATCTGGTTGGAAAGGGTGGCATAGATGGAAACCTGGACTGTAGTATCCTTAACCCCATCAGCGTTCGAAAAGGTAATTTCTTTGGGATTGATTTCCACATTTTCGACGCCGGTTACCGGTTGTGTAGGATCTACCACGCCCGGGGTTCGGTCACAGGAAGCGAATAGTAATGATAAAAGGGAAAAAAGAGTTAAATATTTGTAATGCAATGAAATATCATTTTGAGAAATATTCAGCTGATGCCATGTAATTGTACCTGAATAAAACGGACATGCTCCGTAAGAGTTTCAAATCCTGATAGAATTTAGATCGTTTTCGATTTGATTGAATTATTCAGGAAAGAAAACTGAATATAACAGCTTCGTAATTGGATTGCCAAGAATTATATCGTTACTCAACTTTTGCATTCACTTTCAGTACATCAACAATTTATAAAATATTTGTTGAAGGTAGGTTAAATATTGAAGGTTTAGAAAGTTGAGATGTTTAGGAGTTGAGTTTACAAGCGTTCAGTAACCCTATTTCCTGGCTATTAATCGGGGTTCAGTCATCACTTTTTTGAATAGTATTTCGTGATGGGCTGAAATGGGCCGTATTTATGCTGTTTGAGTGGAAAATGATCGGCGTAGGGAGGGTAGGGGCAATCTGCCGGTTTCTTACTCAAATCCGGGTAATCATTATCCAGGTCAGTTTTTTCAGGTCTTGAATGAGAATTAATATATGCGGCCACATCATATGCTTCTTCATCAGAGAGCAGGGGATCATTTGCGGTAGTTCCAAAAGGCATGTTGCCTTTTATAAAGCGTGCTGCGGTTAAAATTCGGTGCATCCCGGCTCCATTGTTAAAACTATCTGGTCCCCAGAGGGGGGGATATAAATATCCTTTGGCATCTCCCGGTTCTCCATTGCGAACCCCTTGCCCATCTTCCCCGTGGCAGGGAACACAATTTTGCTGAAATACCAATTCCCCATGATCCAGATCGGCTTTGCGTTCCGGGATCTCTAATTTGGTATACCCGATTTCTTTAATATTCTGTCCAACCGCCACTCCACGGCTCACCCACCGCATATAGGACACCATGGCTTTCATTTCCCGGCTGTTCTCAGGTAAGGGTTTACCATTCATACTGCGTTGCATACAACCGTTAATACGTTCCTGAATGGTGCCAATGGTATTTTCCCGGCCCCGAAATTGGGGAAAACGGACATACACTCCAATATAGGGAGCTGAAAATTTGCGGGTGCCCGCATCAAGGTGGCAATTTTGGCAGGCCAGGTTATTTCCAGCAAAACGCATCTTCGGATCCTTGACTTCTGGTCCGATATAGCGTGAAGTGTGCGTAATCAATTCATGGCCATATCTGATAAATTCACCTTCTTGTCTGGCGGGTAAATTATCGAGTCCGGGGTCATCCCAGGGGAGGGACGTTTCCTTCGCAATGCGCAGGCTTTTCTCTGATGTATTAAACCTGGAAAACAAACCGGGATTATTTAAATACATCAAAAAGATGATGAGTATGATAACCAGTAAAAAAGATTGTATGTAGAGTAATATCCTGCTTCTAACCCGCATTGTTAAAGTATTTAATCACTTAGGCATTTAATCAATTAAATCATATCAACTTACTTTTAATCTAACAACTTTACTCAAGTTTAGCACTATTCAATATGGATAAGTTGTGAAAAGTGAAATGTCAAAGGTGAAAAATTTTACATATATCATTTCACTTCTCACCTTTCAGAGGGCTTATAAATATTGGGAAATATTTCGACTCCGCTTCACTGCGCTCTTTGACGTTCCGAACGCTTTCGGAAGCGCAATGAGGAGGTACGACGAATGAAGTCGAAGACTCGTTGGTAGTTTTGCAAAGCCCTCTTTTCACTATATTCAATAACTCAATAACC
>Ga0102944_1001829_pt1 | contig 13319 bp, 6 predicted proteins | sample SalPonD_shore_MG_FD_78172 | JGI IMG/M metagenome (GOLD analysis project Ga0102944, IMG submission 78172) | Salt pond soil microbial communities from South San Francisco under conditions of wetland restoration - Salt Pond MetaG... | ecosystem: Environmental > Aquatic > Marine > Intertidal zone >...
AGGGCGATGGCGCCGCTGCCGGTACCGATGTCGAGAATGCGCTGCACCGCTTCCTCCCGCAGCCAGGGACTGAAACGCTCCTCGATGAGCTCGGCGACTGGCGAGCGGGGAATGAGCACGCGCCCGTCCACGTAAAACGGCAGGCCGCAGAACCAGGCCTGACCAATCAGATAGGCCACCGGCATGCGTTCCCGGATGCGCTGCTCCGCCAGGGCCTGGACGTGCTCGACTTCAGTCGCCTCCAGTACGCGGTGCAATTCCTCCTCTCCCGCGTCAAAGGGAATATCCAGGGCGCCAAGCACCAGGTAGGCCGCTTCATCCAGGGCGTTATCGGTGCCATGACCGTAGTGCAGCCCGGCGTCCAGGAAGCGCTGTTCCAGCACGTAGATCAGGCTGGCGGGGGTATCGGGTTTATCCGGCTTATCGGACATGCGGCCATCATAACCGGACACATAGTCATAAGTCACAAGTTATAAGTGACAAGTAAAAGAAGAAAATGCCGGCTCTCGCATGCAAATGCGAGACCGGCAAAAGGGTGGTTCCTGTTGTCTTTACTTGTAACTTGTTACTTGTAACTGTCGTCAGGCCGCCTTTTTGTCCCTGCGCTCGGCGGGATCATAGGCCAGGTTGGGCGCCAGCCATTTTTCCACGGTTTCCACATCCATGTTCTTGCGGCGGGCGTATTCTTCCACCTGATCACGTTCAATTTTTCCGACCCCGAAGTAACGGCTGTCGGGATGGGAGAAGTAATAGCCACTGACCGAGGCGGCCGGCCACATGGCAAAGCTTTCCGTGAGTTCTATGCCGGTGGCCTGCTGTGCCTGCAACAGGTCGAAGAGGATGCCCTTTTCGGTGTGGTCCGGGCAGGCAGGATAGCCGGGCGCGGGCCGGACGCCGCGATAGTCCTCGCGGATCAGGGCCCTGTTATCCAGGTTCTCGCCCTTGGCATAGCCCCAGAATTCCTTGCGTACGCGCTGATGCATGCGCTCGGCAAAGGCCTCGGCCAGGCGATCCGCCAGCGCCGTGATCATGATGGAACGGTAGTCGTCGTTGTTCTCTTCATACTTGCGCGCCAGATCGTGCAGCTCATGGCCGGAAGTCACCGCGAAACCGCCGATCCAGTCGGTGATGCCGCTGTCTTTCGGTGCGATGTAATCAGCCAGGGCCAGGTTGGCACGATCGGCCTGGCGGTGCTGCGCCTGCTGGCGCAGGGTATGGATCACTGTCAGGATCTCGCGGCGATCCGCGTCCCGGTATACCTCGATGTCGTCGCCGGCGCTGTTGGCGGGCCAGAACCCGATTACGGCCCGGGGCGTCAGCAATTTCTTCTCGATAATCTCCTGCAGCAGCTCGTTGGCGTCGTCATAAAGCTCGCGCGCGCTCTCCCCCACTTTTTCGTCATCCAGGATGCGCGGAAAGACGCCGGCGAGATCCCAGGTGCGGAAGAACGGTGTCCAGTCGAAATATTCCGCCAGTTCGCCGAGATCGTAGTCCTCGAACACCCGGGTACCGGTGAAGGACGGCGCGGGCGCCTCGTGGGTCGCCCAGTTGTAATCCGGTGCCCGGGAGCGCGCCTGTTCCAGGGTCAGCCGGGCGCGCTTTTCTTCCCGGCTGCTGCGCTGGTCGCGCAGCGCCTGATACTCATCCCGAACACTTTCCACGAATTCGGCGCTCTTGCCGCCCAGCAGTTTCGACACCACGGCAACCGAGCGGGAAGCATCCGGCACGTACACGGTGGTGCCGCTGTAGGCAGGCGCGATCTTCACCGCCGAGTGCACCTTGCTGGTGGTGGCGCCGCCGATGAGCAGCGGGGTGTCCATGCCCTCGCGCTCCAGTTCCCCGGCGACATGGATCATCTCGTCCAGGCTGGGGGTGATGAGGCCGGAGACGCCGACGATATCGGCGTTCTCTTTTTTGATCGTTTCCAGGATCTTGCCGCTGGGCACCATGACACCCAGGTCGATGACCTTGTAACCGTTGCAGCGCAGGACCACGCCGACGATGTTCTTGCCGATGTCGTGCACGTCGCCCTTGGCCGTGGCCATGACGATAGTACCGGCGTTGTCCATGCCGTCCATGTCGGCCTTCTCTTCCTCGATGAAAGGTTCCAGGTAAGCCACCGCCTTTTTCATGACGCGCGCACTCTTCACCACCTGGGGCAGGAACATCTTGCCGGAACCAAACAGGTCGCCAACCACGTTCATGCCGTCCATGAGCGGGCCCTCGATCACGTGCAGCGCCGAATCCGCCCCGGCATGGGACTCCTTCGCGTCATCGATGATGTACTCGTCGATGCCGTGCACCAGGGCGTGGACGATGCGGTCGTGCACATCCTTTTCGCGCCATTCCAGGGTTTCCTGCTTGCCTTCCTGCTCGGCGGTGACCGTGGTTGCCATTTCCAGCAGACGCTCGCCGGCGTCCTCGCGGCGGTTGAGGAGCACGTCCTCGATGGCCTCGCGCAGTTCCGGATCGATGTCCTCGTACACGGGTAGCTTGCCGGCGTTGACGATCGCCATGGTCATGCCGCGCTGGATGGCGTGGTACAGGAACACGGAATGCATGGCCTCGCGCAGGGCGTTGTTGCCGCGGAAAGAGAAGGACAGGTTGGAGACACCGCCGGAAACCATGACATGCGGCAGGTTCTCCGTGAGCCAGCCGGTGGCCTCGATGAAGGCACGGGCATAATCGTTATGCTCGGCGATGCCGGTGGCCACGGCAAAGATATTGGGATCGAAAATGATATCTTCGGGGTCAAAACCGGCCTCTTCCACCAGCAGCTTGTAGGCGCGCGCGGAGATGGCGGTCTTGCGCTCGATGGTATCCGCCTGGCCCTTTTCATCGAAGGCCATAACCACCACGGCGGCGCCGTAGCACTTGATCAGGCGCGCCTGGCGCAGGAACTCCTCCTCGCCCTCTTTCATGCTGATGGAATTGACTACGCCCTTGCCCTGTATGCACTTGAGGCCGGCCTCGATCACGGACCACTTGGAGGAGTCCACCATGATGGGCACGCGGCTGATATCGGGCTCGGCGGCAATGAGGTTTAAAAACTTTGTCATGGCCGCGGCGGAATCCAGCATGCCCTCGTCCATGTTGACGTCGATGATCTGGGCGCCGTTCTCCACCTGCTCGCGGGCGACGTTCAGCGCCGTCTCGTAGTCCTCCTCCTTGATCAGGCGCCTGAACTTCGCGGAACCGGTGACATTGGTACGTTCACCGATGTTGATGAAGTTGCTCTCCGGCGTGATGGTCATGGGTTCCAGGCCGGACAGGCGGCAGTGCCGCTCCGGCTTTGGGACGGCGCGCGGTGTGGTATCGCGCACGGCCGCGGCGATGGCCGCGATATGTTCCGGCGTGGTGCCGCAGCAGCCGCCGATGATGTTGACCAGGCCGTCGCGGGCGAAACCGCCGATGATCTTCGCCATGTGTTCCGGCGACTCATCGTATTCGCCGTACTCGTTGGGCAGGCCGGCGTTGGGATGGCAGCTCACCAGGGTTTCGGCCACCCGCGAGAGATCGTCGATGTAGGTGCGCAGCTGCTCGGCGCCCAGGGCGCAGTTCAGGCCCACGGACAGGGGCCGGGCGTGGCGCACGGAATTCCAGAACGCCTCCACGGTCTGCCCGGTCAGGGTGCGGCCGCTCTGGTCGGTGATGGTGCCGGAAATCATGACCGGCAGATCCACGCCGTGATCGTACTTGTACTGCTCCAGCGCGAAGATGGCGGCCTTGGCGTTGAGGGTGTCGAACACGGTCTCGATAAGAATGAGATCGACGCCGCCCGCCGTCAGTCCCTCGATGGCCTCGTAATAGGCCGCGACCAGGTCGTCGAAGGTGACGGCACGGTAGCCAGGATCCTGCACGTCCGGGGAAATGGAGGCGGTGCGGTTGGTGGGCCCGAGCACGCCGGCTACCCAGCGCGGGCTGTCCGGATCCTGGCTCATGGCCTCGTCCGCCGCCTGCCGCGCCAGCTTCGCGCCGGCCTCGTTAAGCTCCTTCGTGATTTCTTCCAGCGCGTAGTCCTGCTGGGCGATGCGGGTGGAGTTGAAGGTGTTGGCCTTGAGGATCTCGGCACCCGCCTCGAGGAAACTGCGATGAATGTCGAGGATGGCATCGGGCCGGGTGAGGTTCAGCAGATCGTTATTGCCGCGCAGCTCGGTGCCGTGATCGGTGAAGCGATCCCCGCGGAAATCCGCTTCCTCCAGCTGCAATGACTGGATCATGGTGCCCATGGCGCCGTCCAGAACGACGATGCGCTGCTGTAATGCTTTTCTGAGTAAATCGACAGGGGTGGTTGCTTCTGACATTTATGCTGCTCCGTTTTGCAAGACTTTGTTCTCTAACGGCCGCAGGCCCAGGGAATGGCAGATGGCCCGGGTCAGCTCCGACCGGTTCAGGGTATAAAAATGGAAACTGCGCACACCGTGCTCCAGCAATCGTTCGCACTGGGAAATGGCCACGGAGGCGGCGATGAGCTTGCGTTCCTCGGGATTGTCGTCCAGGCCCTCGAATAACTGCGCCAGCCAAGGCGGGATCACCGCGCCGCAGCTGTCCGCGAAGCGGCACAGCTTGTTGAAATTGGTGACGGGCATGATGCCCGGCACGATGGGCACGCTGATGCCGTGGGCCCGCGCCTTGTCGAGGAAACGCAGGTAGGTATCGTTGTCGAAAAAGAACTGGGTGATGGCGCGATTTGCGCCGGCGTCTATCTTGCGCTTGAGGTTGTCCAGGTCCGCCTGCATGTCGGGGGAGTCCGGATGCTTCTCCGGGTAGGCCGCCACGCTGATGTCGAAATCACCGATGCGGCGGATGCCTGCCACCAGGTCGGCGGCATTCTGGTAACCGCCGGGATGGGGCGTAAAGCCCTGCGCCGGATCCCGGGGATCGCCGCGCAGGGCGACGATATGGCCGATCCCCGCGTCCCGATAGGAGCGCACCACCGCATCCACCTCCTCGCGGGTGGCGCCCACGCAGGTGAGATGGGCGGCGGGCCGGATGCCCGCGTCTGAAAGAATGCGCTTCACCGTGGCATGGGTGCGGTCGCGGGTGGAGCCGCCGGCGCCGTAGGTCACCGACATGAAGGCCGGGCTGAGCGGTGCCAGGCGCTCGATGGAGGCCCACAGCTTGGCCTGCATTGCCTCGGTGGCTGGCGGGAAAAACTCAAAGGAAACAGAGAGTTGTCCACGAATGGGCGTGGCCCGGGAGTGCAGGAGCTTGGCGATGCGCTGGCTTGTGTCGGATGTCTGTCTGGGGGAAACTTCTGTCATTGGGTTACGTCCATGAATTAGCTATACTTAAGTATGATTAAGGATAATTAATAGTATTAATAAATATGCCTTATATTCTAGTGCGACATAAAATAATCTCAATTTACGATTTTTAACGTTCATCATTAATTAAACTTATATGCCATCACCCCTGGAAACCCGCCACCTGCGCGCCATCACCGCCCTGGCCGAGATGGGCGGCCTCTCCCGCGCGGCCCGGCACCTGAACCTGACCCAGTCCGCCCTGTCGCAGCAGTTCAAGTTCCTGGAGGACCACTACGGCGTCACCCTGTTCGAGCGCAAAAGCCAGCCCCTGCGCTTCACCCCCGCGGGGGAACGGCTGCTGAACCTGGCGCGGGACGTGCTGAAGAAACTGGAGGAAGCGGATCGGGACATTGCCCGCATCGCCAGCGGCTCGGCCGGCACCCTGCGTATCGCGGTGGAATGCCATAGCTGTTTCGACTGGCTGATGCCGGCCATGGACCGGCTGCTGCACGAATGGCCGGAAGTGGAACAGGATCTGCTCTCCGGCCTGACCCCGGATCCGGTGGCCCTGCTGCTGGACGGCGAGGCGGACCTGGCCGTGCATACCGAGCCGGACAACCGCAAGGGCATCGAGTACCACGCCCTGTTCGATTTCGAGATGGTGGGCTGCTGCTCGCCGCGCCACGTGCTGGCGGGACGCCCGTACCTGGAGCCGCAGGACTTCAGTGCGGAAACCCTGATCCATTATCCGGTGAACGATGAAATGCTGGACGGCGTGACCCGCTTCCTGCGGCCCGCCGGCGTGGAGCCGCCGGCGCGTCGCACGGCGGAGCTGACCCTGGTCATTATCCAGCTGGTAGCCAGCGGCCGGGGCCTGGCCATGCTGCCCAACTGGACCGTGCAGCCGCAGGCGGAACAGGGCTACATCCGCGCCCTGCCCCTGGGCAAGAACGGACTCTGGTGCCGGCTCTATGCCGCCACCCGGCCCAAGGCGCCGCCCTGGGTAGAGCACTTCCTGCACCTGGTACGGGAACTGGCGCCGACCACGCTGCACGGGATCAAGCGCTGCTGACTGCTGTCACAAATTACAGGTAACTACAGGGATATATTGGCGTTAGCCCGGTATATGCCTGAGGAGCGGCACAGGGATGCGCCGTCAGTGGAGCAAAGGATGAAATTCAGGCCAACAGATCAGCGCCCAATGGGCGGAACATTATTTCCACTGAAAGCCATAAATCTTTATCGGGGCTGAATTCGAAAATCCATACAGCTCCTGAGTCCTTTTGCGTTAACCGGTCTGCACGCGCCGTGGCATACCTGCAAACACCGACAGGCCCAGCCAGCTACCCAGGGTTTTCAGATAGTGCCGGGGGCCGACGACTTTCAGATCCCCGCTGTCCATGGCTGCTTTCAGGTTCCTGTTCCCCAGCCATACCTCAGCCATGGTTTTCAGATTGGCGGTAAAATACACGTCCACATCTATCATGAGATTTTCGTCACAGAGCTCGACCCTGTCGTCCTCGACGACCAGATACCATTGCGCGGACCTGTCCAGATCCGGAAAGTGGAAATGCAGTACCGTCCGGCCGCGCGGCAGCCTGTCGATGACGATACGATTCGCGACATCCCGCATCAAGGCATCGACATTGATCTCCTCCTCCGACATGCCATCGTAGATCCAGCGCAGTGACCAGGCTCCGAGTTCCATCAGAATAGGTTCCAGCTCGCGCCCCGCGGCGGTGAGATGATATTCCTGCCCTCTCTGCCCCTGGATTTTCCTGCGGATCACCAGCCCGCTGTCCTCCAGCATGCGCAGGCGATCCTTGAGCAGGGACGGTGAAATACGGGGCAGGTAGCGCTGGAATTCGCTGAAACGGGTGCAACCATCCATCATCTCCCGGATAATCAGTATCGTCCAACGTTCGCACAGGACCTGCGTCGCCTTGGCAATCGGACAGAAATCACGATAGTTGTACATGGGCCGCCACCCGCTACAGATTCTATAGTCAAATACTACAGTTTTTGTAGTAGTAAAGTCATCACTCTCCCGTAGGCTTTCATCCTCCTGACACGGCACCGCGGAGGTACGCCACAATGACTCGTTTCAAGACACCCCTGCCCCAGCAGCAGGGCGGACTGTTCCTGACCGACGGCGGTATGGAAACCACCCTGCTCTTTCACCAGGGCGTCGAGCTGCCCTGTTTTGCCGCTTTCGACCTGGTCAAAAACGAGACGGGCAGGCAGGTTTTAAAAAAGTACTACGATCGTTATGCGCGCATGGCACGACACTACGGTGTAGGCCTGATCCTGGAAAGCCCCACCTGGCGCGCCAGTCCGGACTGGTCCCGGCGCATCGGTTACAGTGATGAACAGCTCCGGGACCTGAACGGCCGATCCATCGAGTTGATGCGGCGACTGGCGGAGGAATATGCCCGTGCCGGAACACCGGTGGTAACAAGCGCCTGCATCGGTCCGCGCTACGACGGTTACCGGCCGGAACGCATCATGAGCACGGCGGAAGCGGAAGCCTACCACCGGCCCCAGATCCGGACTTACGCGGAGTCAGGCGCGGACCTGGTCTCGGCCTTTACCATGACCAACGTCGAAGAGGCGGCGGGCATTGTCCACGCGGCCAGAACCTGCGACATACCGGCGGTCATCTCGTTCACCGTGGAGACCGACGGCCGGCTGCCGACGGGTCAAACCCTCAAGGCGGCGATAGAGGAGGTTGACCGGGAGACGGACGACGGCCCGGCCTATTACATGATTAACTGCGCCCACCCTTCCCACTTCGAGGACACGCTGTGCTGTGACGAGGCCTGGGTGCGCCGCATTCAGGCCATCCGGGCCAACGCCTCCCGGTCCAGCCATGCGGAACTGGACGAAGCCGAGGAACTGGATACGGGTAATCCCCGGGAACTCGCCGGCGAGTATCAGAGGCTGCTGGAACGTCTGGGGCATATTACCGTTCTGGGCGGTTGCTGCGGAACCGATCACCGGCACGTGGATGAAATCTTCAGGCTCTGCGCCTGAGTCCCGCCGGCAGCGGCAGCGCACGTTCCGGGAATGCAATTCTGGGAGGGAATTGTCGGTGCTATGTTATTTTACCTTCAGAATGATTACAGTAAGATCTGACATTCCCGCGCCGTTCCAGCCGAACAAACCGAACATGAATCTGAGAAACCCCAAAATACTCCTGGTAGCGGCCGGCCTGCTCACCCTCGCCGTCGGCCTGATGATCTATGCCTGGTTCAGTACAGGCCCAAAGCCGCAGGCGGCGGCCGGCTTCGACAGCAGCAAACCGCCCTGGACCTGGGAGAACCCGGACACCCGGGAGAAAACCACCCTCCCCCCGCAATGGCAGAAGGCCGGCAGCCACGCCGTTCAGGGTGCGGTGCTGACGCTGCAGCACTGGACCGGCAAATGCCTCATCTACCTGGTCCACGAACGCAGCGCCAACGACGCCAGCCTGAAGGAATTCGTCAGCGACAATAAAGCCGACCTTAACAAGGAACTGGGCATTGAAAACATCGGTCCCGCCGGCGGCGGCAAGAATTACTATTCCGGAGAGGGTGCCAAACTCCTGGGAGGAGCGGTAGCCACGACCCGCGTCCGCATCTGGCGCAGCGGTCCCTACAACTTCTGGCGCGCCTCAGTTGTCGTGGATCGTGACTACAAGCACCTCGCCTTCGAGGCGGAGAAAGTTATCGATTCCCTTATGAAAACCACCCAATAAAATCTGGTGCGCCGTCCCTGGCGCTGGGTGCCCTCCCTCGCAAAACATTTCCGATAATATATCTGTCCCTCTTGATTTATTTCCTAATGGCTATTCCAGGGCGGGGCAATCCATTGATGCTCCTCGCCATGATCATGCTGGTTATGGTGATGCGTGTGGGCCGGCTTCCGGGGATGAAAAGCTGCCATACTCTGGACAAGTTGCTGTACCTGCTTTTCCATCACTATCCTGCCGTCATCAAATTCGAATGATTCGATGGCGTGATCATCCCGGAACCAGCCGCTGACGGTTACGCCGCGTCGACGGCCGTCCACAGCCACAAACAGATCCCGGCCACGGCGCTGTAAGCTGACGTCCTCCGGTGTTATTTCTGCCCCAAAACGCAGCCTGTCATTGCCACCGCTGTCTGATATCCGATCTCTGCCGCCAGCATCATAGACGTACACATCATCACCGCTTCCGCCAAGCATAAAATTGTTACCCTGGCCGCCGAGAAAGAGATTGTTTCCCCGCCAATCGATCAGAACATCATTGCCGCGATCGCCGGACAGGACATCATTCCCTGTTCCACCAAAGAGGAAATCATTGCCTTCTCCACCATTCAGGCGATCATCGCCGCCCCGGCCGGAAAGTATGTCATTGGCGCCGAATCCGTTGATGATATCCTTTGCCTCCGTGCCGGCCAGCACATTCCTGTGGCGATTGCCGTTAATGACGTTGATCACCTCCAGGGTAAATGTATCGGTAGCCGTCGCTCCGGCACGATCAGCCGCGCTCACGGTAACGTCGTACGCCCCGGCGGCATCGTAGGGAATGTCACCGGAGAAACGACCCTGACTGCCGTCGAAAGACAGCCACGACGGGAGTACCGAACCATCATCCAGCGACGCCGATAATGCCAGGCTGTCGCCGGCATCAACGTCCAGGAAGGTATCTCCGGGCAGAGAAAAGGCAAATGCATCACCCTCTCTGGCAGATTGATCCACGATCGGATTAGCCAGCACCGGGGCGTCATTAACATTATTTACGGTCAGGCCGAAAATATCAGAAGCGGTAAGGCCGCCGCTGTCCGTCGCGGTTACTTTAAACTTGTCCGTTCCGACATCGTCATTGCGGGGTGTACCGCTCAGGGTACGCGTCAACTGATCAAACTGCAGCCAGGCCGGGAGCGGGCCGCCGTCCGCCAGGGTCACGCTGAAGGTGTCGGTATCACCGTGGATAACATCTTCATCAGTGAAAGTAGCCGCGGGAATGGTAAAGGAAAAGGGTGCATCCTCATCCGTCGACAGATCATCAAGGGGATGGGCCAGCACCGGTGCGTCATTGACATTATGTACCACGACCCGGAAGTTATCCGTGGCGGATTCGCCGGCGGGATCCGTTGCAGTTACCGCAATATTGATATCCCCCACGTCGTTGTTATCCGGCGTCCCGCTGAACGTCCGGACGGCGGAATCAAAGGTTAACCAGTCCGGCAGGTCGCCGCCGCCTGACAGGGCGGCGCTGTATGCCAGGGTATCCCCGACGTCCGGATCGTCAAAGGCGTCCCCGGGTATGGTGAAACTGAAGGGGGCGTCCTCGTCCGTCGTCTGATCATCGATTCCCGCCGCCACTTCCGGAGGCTGATTGCTGTTTATGAGTCCTTCCACTTCGGCGGCGCCGAGCAGCGTCAGATTCTCACCGGTAAAGGCAAACCGTTCGATGCGCCGGTTCAGGTCGGCAAACCAGTCCGTTACAACCAGCCGATCCGTTCCCGACAGGTTCATGACCAGGTCGTTGTTCACCTGTTCCACCGACATGCTGTCTGCGCTGATGCCGGCACCGAATACCACCTGGTCGATCCCGCCGGTGTCATAGATGGCGTCGCTGCCGTCGCCGGCATGGTAGAGATAGGTATCGTCGCCTTGTCCGCCCGCCAGGATGTCGTCGCCGGCGCCGCCGCCGAGAGTATCATTGCCCGAACCGCCCTGTAGCGAATCAGCGCCGGCACCGCCGGACAGGTCATCGTCGCCGGCATGCCCGCTGAGTACGTCATTGCCGCCATGGCCGCGGATCCGATCAGTGACCTCCGTGCCGTCCAGGACGTCATCCCCGGCCGTGCCATCGATGTCGAAGCCCTGCGCCAGCAGGGAATCGTAGGTCAGGGTCAGGTTGTCGTTGATATGGATCGCGCTGAAGGGAGCAGGCGCGCCCAGCAGGTGATCCGTATCCACCCCTTCGAAATGCAGTTGAACCTTTCCGTCCAGGATATCCACATCCATGGATCCTTTTCTGAGACGAACATCCCCGGCGCTCACATACTGCTGCGTGTGGATATCATAAACCCCGCCATCGCTGCCGGCCGGTATCCCCGATGAGGTAATGATATAGCGATTATTGACGGTGGTAGTCACCCCGATGTGATCGATGCTGCGCCGGCCGCCGCTAAATATCACACTGGTGGTGCCCGATGATGAATCGCCGGACACACTGAATGAGTTATTGCCCAGACCGGGGTTCACCACAGCATTATCAACACCGTCCAGGTTGATAGTATCGTTGCCGGCACCGGCGTTGATGGTCACGTCAGCCACGTTGCTCACATTGATGACATCATCGCCATTCAGGGTAAAGATGCGTTGCGCGTTTTCGGTGATAGCGACGGTATCGTTGCCGTCCGATCCGAGATAATCGGCGGATCCCCGGAAGTCCCGGCCATAAACGATGTAGCTTTCTCCGCCCCCTCCGTTGGCGCCGGGCGCGCCGATGAGGAGATCATCGAAGCCGTCACCGTTCACATCTCCGGCAGCACTCACGGACAGGCCGCTGGCATCACCCGGCGCCAGGCCCGGCAGCTGAAAACCGTTACTGCCGTCCAGTGCATCGAGATCAATGGTTTCGGGGAAGCCGCCCGCGTGACCGAACACTACCCATGAATTACCCTGACTGCCTGGATCGCCCAAAGCGCCAACCAGGATATCGGCATAACCGTCCCCGTTGATATCACCGGCTTCGCTGATAGAACTGACGAGGGACTGTGAAACAAGCCTGAAACCGTTACTGCCGTCCAGGAAAGCCAGGTCGAACATGCCGGCGGTATTGCCGCGTTGTCCGAACACGACGTAACTGGTGGTGGTATTCGTCCCGATCAGGACATCGTCAACACCGTCACCGTTGACATCCCCCATGCCGGCAACACGCCTGCCGACGCCGTCGCCCGCATTAAAGCCGGTAATCGTAAAACTGCTGCTGCCGTCCGGACTACCGATATCCAGCAGGGGATCGAAGCCGCCGGCATGACCGTAGAGCACGTAGGCCTCGCCCGCGTCCACTACCCTGCCGTTGTACGCATCGGCCGATGCATTGCCGATAATCAGATCGGCAAAACCGTCACCGTTCACGTCACCCGCCGAACTCACCGCGTTGCCGATCCCGTCCCTGCCGCTGATGATGAAGCCGTTGCTGCCGTTCAGCGTCTGAAGATCGAGGGATGCATTCCAGGGAGTTGTGCTGCCGAAGATTACGACCCCTTCACCTGTCGTGCCGGTTGTGTCATTGACAGTCTGCGGGGCACCGATAATCAGATCGTCCACGCCATCACCGTTGATGTCGCCGACAGTACTGATGCTGCTGCCGAATCGGCCGTCCTCCGTCCGGCCCGGGATCACAAAGCCGTTTGTGCCGTCGAGGGCTGCCAGGGAAAGATCAGCGGGGATACCGTCCGCGCCGCCGAAGACCACCCAGGCGCGACCGGGATTCTGCGGGTTGCCGGGTGCCGGAATTGGCGTAAAGGGCGCGGCAATCACGAGATCATCGTACCCGTCGCCATTGATGTCACCGGCGAATCGCGCCCGTTTGATGGTGTCGGCATCCCCGGTGACGGTGGATCCGCGCGGGACAGTACCGGATCCCAGGGCCGCGAGATCCACGGTTCCGGTGATCCGCTGTTCCTGCCCGTCAACGACATGGACGGAATTGGTCCCGGAATCAACAATCACGACATCGCCGAAACCATCTCCATTGGCATCACCGCCTCCACTGACCCAACTGCCGCCGCCTTCGAGGAGAGCCCCGTCAGCCAGGTTTTCCGTACTGACGATACCGGAGCCCTGGAACAGGAGCGTGAGGGTGGAGGACGAGCTCTCGCCGCCGTCGTCGGCCATGGTGTAATCGATATCGACCCGCTTTGTCTCGCCGGCATGCAGGCCGTTGATAGCGGGGCCGGGATCAAACCGGATCCGGTTGTTCTCGATGCTGACGGCACCGCCGCCGTCGCTGATCGCCGCCCCGGTCAGAGTAAAGGTGGACGGATCATCACCGGCATCGACATCGGTATCGTTGGCCAGAACATCGAT
>Ga0102944_1001830_pt1 | contig 13306 bp, 13 predicted proteins | sample SalPonD_shore_MG_FD_78172 | JGI IMG/M metagenome (GOLD analysis project Ga0102944, IMG submission 78172) | Salt pond soil microbial communities from South San Francisco under conditions of wetland restoration - Salt Pond MetaG... | ecosystem: Environmental > Aquatic > Marine > Intertidal zone >...
AACGGACCTCCCGTTGGTGCTCAGTCATGCTGCCCTTTCGCCGCAAGAGCGTATGCACCGCGGCGTAGATGTACTGCGAGCGGGCGCCCACTGAGATAGTGATATTATTCGGGAAGTACTGTGAGCGGTGCAGCGGGCGTGTTGCCGCAGGCCGCTTCCCGAGCAGAGTTTCTGGAGCAGCAGTTGGAGATCTTCGTTACTGTGGGTCCAGTAGTGAATGGAGAAGGTCTGGGTGGGGCGAGGGCAGTATTCCGGAACCTGGACAGGTGAACTCATCAGTGAGCCTCCACCCCTGACTACGCATCCGTCCTCCCCGCTGCTTCACCTATCAACAATTTTTGCCTCACTGCATTCTTGTTCCAACGCGAGTGCACATGCTAGAATGTCCTACAATGCCCTCTCACATTACGCACCTTCTGTTTGCCAGTGACGTGCTTGCCGAAAGCGGTATAGAGCCTTCAATCTGCAAAGAGCACGCCTCTTTCATTGCCTTTGGGGCCCAGGGACCTGACATCTTCTACCACAATAGACGCACCAAACCATCCGGCCTGCACTACGGTGCCATCATGCATCGCCGCAGTTACGGCCAAATGACGGCCCACATGGCTGCGCGGCTGCGGGAGAGGAGGCTGCCTGAAGATGGCCCTGAAGCACTTTTCTTGCTGGCATTTATTACCCATGCCGTACTTGACCGCTACGCACACCCGTTTATCAATTATTTTGCGGGTTGGGGAAACCCTGATGGTCCCATGGGGGAACCGGGGCGATTCATGCACACGTTCCTTGAGCGTATAATTGACACCCTGCTTCTGCGGGAACAGGAAGGAATCTGGCCGCATGAGTACGATTTTTTCTCCCGCATCTATCTCGGAGAGCGCTTTCCGCCTGCCCTGTTTGATCTTTTCCGACATGCGTTGAGGCCGGTGTATGATAGCAGACACAGCGACACGCTTCTGGAAACACGGCTTTCCAATACCTATGCGGATACCATGGGCTTCTACCGTCACACGAATAACGTGACATCGGAAAGCCTTGCAATGCGCGCCCGCGCGGCCCGGGAAAACCCCGGAAAGTTGCGCTGGGTAACGCTGGTTCACCCTGTGTGGCTTCCGTCCGATATAGATTTCCTGAATCTGTCCCACTCCCGCTGGCACCATCCCTGCAGCGCAGAAGGGAGCTCAACCGCATCGTTCATCGATCTCATTGAACGGGCGCGCACAGTGTGCGTGCGTGCTGTTCGCCTGGCGCGGGCGGCGCTGTGCGGCAAGAGTCCACTGTTTGGAGAGGGAAGTCTGGAAGAGGCGGTCGGGAACGCTAACTTGAGCGACGGACTGACGGTGGGACGCTCGTGCAGGAAAGAAATTTGCGAGCCGCTCCCTCTCCTAGGCGTGGTGGCAGCGCTCATTCAGCACGTTACCGGTTCATTCCCTGGATCCCCGGGAAACGGGGTTGAGACGTTCTGACAGGCTGTCTCCCAGAAGGTTGAAGCTGAATACGGTAATGCCAATCGCAAGACCGGGATAAAAGGCAAGCCACGGCGCCTGAAACAGGTAGTTGCGAGCTTCTTTGAGCATGAGACCCCAGCTGGGATTGGGAGGCTGAGTACCCAATCCCAGGAAGGAAAGAGACGCCTCAATAACCACGGAAAGAGCAAACGTGACCGAGCACTGAACGATGATGCGTGGCAACATGTTCGGCACAATATGCAACGAAACTGTCTTGAGCGTCCCACTTCCCAGAGCGCGTGAGCTCTCAACATAACCTTCATGCTTGAGTGCCAGCGTCTCCGCTCGCACCAGGCGGGCAAAGACGGGGCTGAATATGACGCCAATGGCACCCATGACCTGAATGAGCCCGTAGCCAAATACCGCGACAACCGTGATGGCAAGCAGGATGGTAGGAAAAGAGAGCAGGCTGTCCATGACAAGCATGAGCGCGCTGTCTAAAAACCCTTCGGTCAGTCCGGCGGCAAGGCCCACTACTATACCGAGGGCAAGCGCAATGGAAACTGATACCGCACCTACCAGCAGAGCCGCCCGCGTTCCGTATATCAAACGGCTGGCAACATCCCGACCAAACTGATCTGTGCCAAGCAGATGCCCACTGCTTCCGGGCGGAAGAAAGCGGGCGGTGAGATCCTGGTCTGTAGGACTGTGCGGGGCGGCCAACGGTGCGCATGCAGCAAGAAGGGTCAGCATGAGAATCAGGGAGAGTGAGAGATAGAAGAAAAGATCTTGCGCAATAACAGAGGACGGTTGGCGCCTGATCTGGATTGGTCTCACTCTCATGGCTCCGGCTATTTCAGTTGCACCTGGCGAAGGTCAAAGGTATCAAGCTGGCTGTCCATCCTGAAGCCTTCCACATTTGCCCGGAGACCTATGTAGTTGTACCACGTGCCGAGATAGAGCTGCGGTACCTCATGTGCCATAATCTTTAACACTTCCGCGTAAATTGGCTGGCGTTTTTCGAAACCGATCACGTGCCTGCCCTTTTCTATGAGCTGTACCGCCCTTTCATTCTTCCAGTGTACGTAATTTTCATTAGGCATGCCGTAACCGGCGAGTCTGCCGTCCGGATCAAGCTTGCCGGTGTGTCCAATGACGGTAAGATCATAATTACCGCCGCGGTAGACGTCTGAGAGCCACGTAGACCAGTCCACCAGCCGTATCTTAACGTTCAAACCCACCTTGGTGAGCATTTCCTGGTATATCTCACCGGCACGCACGTGGGGGGCATAGTTTTGAGGAAGGACCATTTCAAGTTGGGTGGCGTCTGTTACACCCGCCTGAGCCAATAGGGTGCGCGCCTTGTCCGGATCATAGGGATAGAGATCAGTAAAGTCCACGTAATAAGGATTGCTGTAATCCATGAAGGTCCCCACAACCTTTCCCCCACCGTACGCCACATCAAGTACGGACTGCTTATCTACCGCATAGTTGATTGCCTGCCGTACCTTCAGGTTATCCAGCGGTTTGTGCGCAGTGTTCATTGCCATCACCATCACGATGGAAGAGAGCTGACGTTGGACCTTTACATCCGGTTTGGTGGAAAGCATTTCAAGGTCAGGTTGCCCCACGGCATCTGCTACGTCGAGCCGGCCGGTAACCAGGCCCTGAATTTGGACGGTGCTTTCGGTAATAATGTTAAACGTTACCCCATCCACTGAGGGCAGCCCGTCCATCCAGTAGTTTGGGTTTTTCTCGAGCACAATTTTGTTGTCCCTGATCCACTGCTTGAACGCAAAAGGTCCGGTTCCCACTGGATTATTTGCAAAATCGTGTCCCGCCTCAATGAGCCGCCGGGGAAGAATGGCTCCCCACCCGGACGCCATTGACGCGAGAAGCGGCGCGTAGGGTTCAGGCAGATGAAACACTACCGTGTATGGGTCGGGCGTATCTATGGAGGAGATCGATGAAAACTCCCTGGCCGTTGGGGCGGCCTGTTCCGGGCTGGTCAGGCGCTTAAAGGTTGCCTTTACGTCCGCTGAGGTAAACTGGTCTCCGTTGTGAAACACAACTCCGTGTCGCAAATGAAAGGTCCACGTCTTTCCGTCAGCTGAAACATTCCAGCTTTCCGCGAGAGCCGCCACAATCTTGCCGTGGTCATCCGGTTCTACGAGCGTGTCGTAGATACTGCGGTCAACCTGGAAGGTCAGCGTGCCGGTGGTGGCCTGCGGATCAAGGGTGTCGGGATTGCCGGAAAGGCCAAACTCAACCACTTTCTGCTCACTGCCGGCTGCTTCCTGGCCGCCACCGGCAAACAGTGCGCCGGCGGCCACCATCGATATGATTACTATTGCTATGAGTCTTCTCATCTCTGTTCCTCCCTTATTCCCGGGTAATATGTCGTCTGTCATGAAACGCCGGTGAACGCGAAAAAAGCGTTCTGGTATAGGGGTGCTCCGGCTGGCGAACCAATCGACCTGCGGCACCGTACTCCACAATCTCGCCATCTTTCATCACGGCGATTGTATCACTAATGAAGGATATGAGGTTCAGATCGTGCGATATGAAGAGATAGGTGAGATGCAGCCGTTCCTTCAAATCAAGCAACAAGTTAATGATTTGCGCCTGAATGGATACGTCCAGGCTGGAAACCGGCTCATCCAGTATCAGGAACTTCGGCTCCATCGCCAGGGCGCGTGCAATGACAATACGTTGGCGCTGTCCTCCGGAAAACTCGCCGGGAAAGCGATCTTTTGCTGCCGGCGAGATCCCGGTCAACTCGAGAAGTTCATCTATGCGCTCATCCCAGCGCTCCCTTCGCAATCCTCGGCTTGAAAGCGCCTCTCCAATACTTGACCTGATACGTAGTCGCGGGTCAAGTGAGCTGTTGGGATCCTGGAATACCATCTGTGCACTCCGTCGAAAGTGCCGCATGCCTGCGGAGTCAAGCGACGACGGATTAAGCCCGTCAATTCTCACTTCTCCGGACGTGGGAGGGTCCAGGTAGAGCATTGCCTTGGCCAGGGTGGTCTTTCCGCAGCCGGATTCTCCTACCACGCCAAGAATTTCATTTCGGCTGATACCAAAACTGACATTGCGTACCGCGGTAAATCTCCCGGCGCGGGCGCGCAGGAAACCGTGACGAAGATGGGTCTTCCACAGTCGCTTGACGGAAACAAAATTACCCATGGGCAGGCTCCGGGGTCAGATGACGGCCGGCAAAATGACAGGCGGCAGGGTGCTCGGTCTCATGCGGTACAAGCGGCGGTTCCACACGGGAGCAGACCTCCGCGGCTAGCGGACACCTCGGGTGAAATGAACACCCGCCCGGTACGGAACGTGCATCCGGCACGCGGCCTGGAATGGATACCAGCCGCTGGCCGCGCTTGGCTGCTTCCGGGATTGCGCCAATAAGAAGGTTTGTGTAGGGATGAAGCGGCCGTTCAAACACGGAGGAGGCCACCGCCGTTTCAAAGATCTTGCCGGTGTAGATAACACTTACTCTGTCCGCCACAGACTGCACCACCCCCAAATCATGTGAGACCAGGAGTACGGCCATATCAAGTTCGGAACGCAGCTTTCTCAGAAGCTTGAGTATTTGTCCCTGCACGGTCGCGTCCAGCGCCGTAGTTGGCTCGTCGGCCAGAAGCAGCTCCGGGGAGCAGGAAATTGCCATGGCGATGAGCGCCCGCTGCTTCATACCGCCGGAGAGTTCGTGCGGGTAGCTGCCAAGGACTGAACCGGGGTTGGCGAGCTCAACCATATCCATGAGCGCCACTGCGCGCGTACGGGCTTCGGCTGCCGACATACCGCGGTGCTCAATAAGAATCTCAGTGATCTGTCTGTCGATTTTCAAAGCGGGATTAAGATGCTTCCCCGGCTCCTGAAACACCATGGCTATCTCGCTTCCGCGTATTCGCCGCAACTGCTCCCGGGAGAGCGTAAGGAGATCCGTCCCTTTCCATAGGATGCGGCCGGAATCTACCCGGGCAGGCGGACGCGGCAGCAGTCCAAGAATAGCCTTGGAGGTAACGCTTTTGCCGGATCCGGACTCACCCACCAGCGCATGTATTTCCCGCGCCCTGATATCCAGGTTCAGTCCGCGTACCGCGTGTGCCGTGGACTTCCCGCTTGCAAAAGATATATCGAGGTTCGCGATTTCCAGCAATGGTGATGAAGCGTCTGTCACTATCTGATCCTCATCCCACCCTGATTTGCGGATTAACCACGGAGTAGAATATGTCCACCAAAAAATTTGTTACGGAGAACACCACGGCAATGAAGATAACACCGCCCTGCACTACCGGAAAGTCCCGGGAATAGATTGCGGAGAGCAGCAGACGCCCCAGGCCAGGCAGAGAAAAGACCTGCTCTATAATTATTGCTCCGCCAAGCATGTAGCCAAACTGAATTCCGGCTATGGTAAGCACCGGCAGCAACGCATTTTTTAGAGCGTGGCGATAGAGAATCACATTGGAACGCAGCCCTTTTGCCTCCGCGGTCACAATGTATTCCTTTTGCAATTCCTCAATCATAGATGATCGAATCATGCGCACCAGCACTGCGGACCTTCCCACGCCCAGGGCAACTGCAGGCAGGACAAGGTGAGAAAAGCTTCCAGCACCAAAGAGCGGAAACAATTCCAGTCTCACTGAAAAAAGCAGCAGAAGGATAATGCCGAGCCAGAAACCCGGCACGGCCATTCCAAGTTGCGCATAGAGCATCCCGCCGTAATCCCACACCGTCCATCGTTTGACGGCAGAAAAGACACCAATCGGAAGAGCCACTACTATGGAAAAGAAAAAGGCGAGCAGCGTTATTGAGAGAGTAATAGGAAAACGCTGCAAAATGAGCGCTATCACCGGCTGATTTGAGAAATAGGACGTGCCAAGGTCAAGGCGAACCACGTTCCAAATCCAGTGCACGTACTGCAAATAGAGCGGCTGATCGAGTCCCAGATTGGCGCGTATGGTGGCAAGCTGGCTGCTGTTCGCATCAATTCCGGCGATGACGGACGCGGGGTCCCCCGGAATGACCCGAATGATGAAGAACACAAGGGTTGCGATAAGGAAGACCGTGAGAAGTAACCGGCCGGTCCGGCGGAGTGCAAACGTCAGTACATCCATAGAGGTCCTCACCCATCACCAAAACGCCGCAGTTGACGCGGCATTCAGGAGGGCTACCTGTTTAGATATAGCGGGAATTTTAGCAAAAGGCAACGATAATACCGAACCCGGTTGCAAGCGCAGACCGGACGGACGGTCAAGGCTTCTGTAGCGTGAGAAGAACCCGTTCAAGCACTTTCTTTCTGTCTAAGGGCTTGACAATGTAATTTTTGGCGCCGGTCATGAGAGATTCCTTGACAAGATCGTTCTTGCCGAGGGCGCTGATCATTATAACTACCGCTTCTTTATCGAAATCGATGATCTTCTTCAGTGCGGACACGCCATCCATTCTTGGCATGGTGATATCCATTGTGACCAGATCAACCTTTGGATGTAACTCCTTGTACTTCTCTATGGCTTCTTCCCCATTGGCCGCGGTTCCTGCAATTTCAAAACCGGCAGAGGTAAGAATTTGAGTCAGCTGCTTGGCAACAAACATGGAGTCATCCACAACAAGAACCCGGTACGGCGTACCATCCGGGCTCAGCCCATCCGGCTCTTTTTCATTCATGCTTGGGAAATCACCTTTGCTCTTCATCGCGTTCGATCCTTTGCTCCCTTATACTACATAATAACGGAATTATCAAGATTGGAGGAGCTTTTCGGAATCGGGAAACAGGAATGGGCCTCCGTTCTGGAAGCCCATGACCCGCAAAAAAAGTAGTGTTTTTACATCGATTTTTACTTCGATTTTTACATCAATCGCATCGATCTTCCCCTGAAGCGACACTCTATCTATTGCAAGGAACGTGCCAACCTCACGCAGAAGTGTTAAACCCTTACCCTGGAAACAATTACGTAAAACTGAGAAAAGACGTGGACCGAAACGAGACTATGCATTATGCATAGCCGGCCGGCAGGAGGTTGTTAAATACTTGTTTAGTATGGAATTACCAGATAATGCAGAATGCAAGGCTATGCAAAATGCATAGCGGGCCGCTCACCCTTCTTCAGAACTCTTTCTCAGCCGCCTGCTTAACGTGGACTGAGAGACTCCAAGCATTGATGCGGCCAGTGACTGATTCCCCTCAGCCCGGTGCAGCGCTTCTGATATGAAAAAATCTTCCACTTCTTTGAGTGACGGAAACGGTTCCGCATAGGAAATGTTGCGTCCGTCGGCCGTTGTCCCCTGCGGCATGGCGCCATTGTGCTCCTGTTGCCGACGAAGGTAATCGCGAATATGCGCAACAGAGAGCGTTCCACCCTCATTCCGGCTCACCGCATCGTAGATGACCGACTGAAGCTCCCTCACATTGCCGGGAAAGGCGTAGTTTGACAGGAGAACAATGAGCTCCCGCGGGAGTCCGGGCTTGGGGCGGCCAAGGGCCGCTGCGGACTCTGTTAGAAAATGCTGCGCAAGAGGCGGGATGTCCTCTCTGCGCTCGCGAAGAGGCGGGATCTGCGCATGGTGTGCCATCAGGCGGTAATAGAGATCCTTCCGGAACGTGCCGTCCTTCTGTTTCTGATGGAGGTCCGCGTTGGTGGCGGCCACAATGCGTGCACCCGAACGGTGAGCACGATCAGAACCCAGCGGATAGTACTCTCCCTCCTGCAGCAAACGCAGCAGCTTCACCTGGGCCCCCATTTGAAGGTCTCCAATCTCATCAAGGAAAAGGGTCCCTCCGGAAGCCTTCTCTATCAGCCCCGCCCTTTGACTCTCTGCGCCGGTAAATGCTCCGCGAGTATGTCCAAACAGCGTGTCTGAGAAGATGGTGTCATCCAGACCCGAAACGTTCACGGGAACAAAATCTCCGGTCTTGCCGGAAAGGCGATGTACCACGCGCGCAACCAGTTCCTTGCCCGTTCCGCTTTCTCCGGTGACAAGCACCGCTTTTGGACTCCTAGCGGCGGCTTCCAGGTAGCGGAAGATCTTGCGCATGTTGGGACTCACCGTGATGATTTCACCGAAAGCGTCCGGGTCCTGAAGATCCACCACCTCCCCCGGCGTGGAAAGGATATAGACTTCATCCTGCAACTCCCGGATCTTCACCGCGTGGCTGACTGCGTTTACCAGCCGGTTACGGTCAATGGGTTTAGCCATGAAGTCAAACGCGCCAAACTTCATACATTCCACAGCCGTATCTACGTTGTCCTCACTGGTCAATATTATGACGGGAATTTCAGGATGCTCAGAGGTGATTTGCGGCAAGAGTTCCTGCCCGGAGATATGCGGCATGTTGAGATCCAGCAGGAGCACGGAGACACTCTGCTTTGCCAGTATCCCCATCACTTCCCTGCTGTCTCCGCAAACCAGTACATTCTTCCGGTCGTGAGCTTCAAGAATCGTTTTGAATAACTCGGTTGTCACCGGGTCGTCGTCAACAATAAGAATCCGGGATGGATCCGTCGTGAGGTCCATGACTGCCTCTTAGATAGCTACGCGTTCATGCTTGTGATACGCCGCATCGCGCAGTTCCCGTATTGTGGGATCACTCACATAGTCGTCAAATCTCATCATCCGGTCAATGACACCATCCGGAGTGAACTCGATAATTCTGTTTGCAATACTGTCTACAAACTGATGGTCATGCGAGTTAAAGAGTACAACCTGAGAAAAATCTATAAGACCGTTGTTCAGCGCTGTAATAGACTCGAGGTCGAGATGGTTGGTGGGCTCATCAAGAACTAGCACGTTTGCCCCGGACAGCATCATCCTCGCCAGCATGCAGCGCACGCGCTCTCCACCGGAGAGTACCCGCGCAGGTTTCAAGCCCTCTTCTCCTGAAAAGAGCATGCGGCCCAGGAACCCGCGCACCTCTGCCTCTTCCTGATTGGGTGAGAATTGACGCAACCACTCCAGGATTGACATGTCCGTTTCAAAGAGATATCCGGCATCTTTGGGGAAATATGCTGGTTTTATTGTCTGCCCCCAGCTGATGGTTCCTGCCTGCGGCTCCGCCTCCCCGGCTATGGCCTCAAAGAACGCGGTTTTCAGGTAATTCAAGGGGCCAACAAACGCTATCTTGTCTCCCGGGCGCACGATGAGATCGAAACCGCGAAGCCCCGCATCCTCACCGCCGTCAATGGCAAGGCCGTCAATTTCCAGGACGCTCTTGCCGCACTCACGTTCCGGCTTGAAGTTCACATAGGGAAAGCGGCGGGAAGTTTGCGGCAGGTCCTCAAGACTCAATTTTTCCAGCAGCTTCTTCCGTGACGTGGCCTGCCGTGCTTTGGACGCGTTGGAGGAAAACCGCTGAATGAACTCTTTCAGATCCTTTGCTTTCTCTTCGTTGCGCCGCTTCTGCTCCTTCCTCTGGCGCCGCATGAGCTGAGATGCCTGATACCAGAAGTCGTAGTTGCCAACGAACACTTTGATCTTGCCAAAGTCAATGTCCGCGATGTGCGTGCATATACGATTGAGGAAGTGCCTATCGTGTGAAACGACAATGACCGTGTTGGGAAATTCGTAGAGAAAATTCTCGAGCCACGTAATTGAATCCAGGTCAAGGTTGTTAGTCGGCTCGTCGAGGAGCAGCACGTCAGGGCTTCCAAAAAGCGCCTGTGCAAGGAGGACACGTACCTTAAGCGTGCTGTCCAGCTCACCCATTAACTTCTGGTGAAGTTCGTCATCCAGTCCCAGACCGGAGAGCATTGTAGTAGCTTCCGCTTCCGCTTCCCAGCCGCCCATTTCACCAAACTCGGCTTCCAGCTCCGCAGCCCTGATGCCATCCGCTTCCGAGAAATCCTCCCGGGAATAGATCTCCTCGCGTTCCTTCATCACCTCGTAGAGTTTCTGATGCCCCATAATGACGGTCTCAACAACCGGATAGTCATCAAACGCGAATTGATCCTGCCGCAAGACTGCCAGCCGCTCTCCCGGCCCCATTGTCACGTTACCGTGGTCAGGTTCCTGCTCACCCGCGAGAATTCTCAAAAATGTACTCTTGCCTGCCCCGTTGGCGCCGATCAGACCGTAGCAGTTGCCCGGCGTGAAGGTAATGTTTACCTCGTCAAATAATATCCGTTCCCCGAACGATAGTCGTATATCCTGTGCCGCTATCACGAATGCTCCTTGTGTAAAGTGGTTCCCAAATTGTTACGATTAAATGTTCATAGATGTGCACGCACAATATACCCATAAACGCGCGGCGATTCCAGTTGTTCACAAGCAAAAGGAGGGGTCAGAGCGGAAGTTGTGTCTTGTAGAAGCGGGTATAGAGACCGAGGTGCGTGTCCCGCGGCCCGTAGGCGAGAACTATTGTTGTCATTTCCTCGGGAACCAGCACGTGATCCATTGAATCGCCGGAGTCGAGCGGTATGCGAAACGATAACGTAGTCCACCCTCTGTCCTCTCCGCCTGTGGCATCTATGACGTCATTGCTGCCGCCAAGGTCCACGTCTGGCTCATGCCAGAATGCGTAGGTTCCAAACCCGTCTACAATTGAAACCGTGCCGTTTGAAACAAATCCGGTTATGATATCCGCGTCCTTCAGTGCCGCCATCGGCTCAAACCCGATACCGATCCAGCCCGTTGTCGGCGCGCTCAATCTAATATAGAGTGTGGCACCGTCATCCACCCGCCAGTCAAGTTGCATGTCCCCAACCGTTGCCCGGTGCAGTCCCGGTTGCCGGCTGGAGTTCTCAACGGCGGCCGGCGTAAGCGCAACGCAGGATGAAAACAGAAGCAGCAGTAGTGAAAACACTACCGGCCACGCCAATGCGCGAGTTCTCACAGACCCTCCAGTAGAAACTATATTACTCTCTCAATCCGCACTTGTACAGAAGGTCTGCTGGCCGGTACAATATATGATACGTTGCCCCCGGAAGGAATACATGCCAACAAGCACCGTTGAGCAATACATAAAGACAATTTACCAGGAACAGGAAATCGTCGGCAGTGAGATGTTATCAATGAAGGATCTCAGCCGCGCGATGCGCGTTGCGCCAGGCACGGCTACCGCCATGGTGAAACATCTGGATGAAAAAGGCCTGGTTTCATATCAGCCCAGGAAAGGAGTTGTTCTGACCGAACAAGGAACACGCCTGGCGCTGCAAATGTTGCGCAGACACCGCCTGATAGAAACGTTTCTTGAACAGGTGCTCGACTACGACTGGTCGGAGATTCATGACGATGCGGAGCGGCTGGAACACGCGGTCTCTGAAACCTTTATTGAACGCCTTGACGCCTACCTGGACCATCCGCAGTCAGATCCTCACGGGGATCCCATTCCCTCAGCCAGCGGGAGAGTGAAAGAACCAGTTTCACGTACCTTGAACAGTTGCAAAACCGGGCGCACCTATTGCGTGATCCGGCTTGTGGATAGTAATCCGGAATTTCTCTCAATGATGAAAGAACGGCACCTGGTTCCCGGCGAACGGATTGTGCTGGAAGAGTCCAGCCGAGCCGTAGGCATTCTGACGGTGCGCCATACCGCAAGCGACAGCGTTTTCAGCCTGGGATGGGACCTGGGAGCCAACATCCTTGTTACTACCTGAGAACTGAAATTCTAACACCTTTCAACGTTTTATCACTTTACTTTTCATTTTTGATATTCCGAAATGTAAACGTCCATAAGACAAACACTCGGATACGCCAGGACAAATGTGACACTGACAGAATTGGGGTCGGACCACGGGCGAAACTAAGAGACGAATTACAGATCTGGGGTTTCTTCTCGGCACGTCCGTGACCGTGACGTTTGAGAATCCGCTGGGGGACCCTCGCGCGTACCCGATAGGCGTGGAGACCGGAAAAGAGAGGAACGCACAATGAGTGCCAAAGTGAAGCGGAAAAAGAGCGATGGAGGGTGTGGCGGTTGTCCCATGTACGCGGGCGGGCAACCGGCCCGGCAAGACGGTCGCCAGAGCGGAGGGCGGTTTTTCTTACGATTCATCACGATTTAAACTAATTGACCTGCCCGGCACCTACACTCTTCTTTCGAACAGCCCGAATGAGGAAATTACTCGCACGTTTCTCCTTTTTGGACAACCGGATGTCACCATAGTGGTAGTAGACGCAACCCGACTGGAAAGCAATCTCAATCTGGTACTTCAAGTCCTCAAGATAACGCCGAGCGCCGTAGTTGCGCTCGACCTGATAGACGAGGCGGAACGACGTGGTATTTCGGTAGACGATAGAAAGCTCTCCCGTGAGCTCGGTGTCCCGATTGTGCCAATTTAGGCTCGCAGCAGAGACCGTCTTCCAGCTCTCCTTTCCTGGGTGACGCAGGTCGCGCGGAACGGCTGGCCACACGCCCGTGTCCGGCAGCACACGCCGCTTCCTGCCGAGCTTGAGCTGGCGGTGCAGGAACTCTCACAAACGGTTTCGAGTGTCATGCCCGCAGTTCCGAACCCGCGATGGATTGCCATGAGGCTTCTTGAAGGAGATGCAACAGTCATCCACGCACTTCAGGAAGGCAAGCTGGGGGTCGATGCGCCCGGGCAATCCCTGCAACTTGAAAGCAGTGAGGCGAAAATTGTTGAAAAAGGGAGACGAAAGCGGGCTAACCTGAGTGCCTGTTAAACCTGTCTCCGTGCGGCATGAGTTTCCGGACTGATTCATGCCCCGTTTCCCGGATTGCGCTACCCTTCTTTATCCCCGCCGCCTACCCTAAGCCAGCAAATGCTGCGGAGTCTCCCCCGGAGAAAGCGCTACCCGGTGCGGGCTCACTTCTCCGCTATGCCGGTTAACCGCAGGCGGGTTCTCGTAGCGGTGAGCCCACACCCGTTCGATACACTCCCGGGGCACCTTCAGGT
>Ga0102944_1001832_pt1 | contig 13303 bp, 12 predicted proteins | sample SalPonD_shore_MG_FD_78172 | JGI IMG/M metagenome (GOLD analysis project Ga0102944, IMG submission 78172) | Salt pond soil microbial communities from South San Francisco under conditions of wetland restoration - Salt Pond MetaG... | ecosystem: Environmental > Aquatic > Marine > Intertidal zone >...
ATGAAGTAGCCCAGGGTCACGAAGCCCATGTGGGCGATGGAGGAGTAGGCCACCAGCTTCTTCATGTCCTCCTGCACCAGGGCCACCAGGCCGATGTAGACCACCGCCACCAGGGACACGGCGATCACCAGCCAGGCCAGTTCGTGGCTGGCGTCGGGGGTAATGGGCAGGGAGAAGCGCAGGAAGCCGTAGCCGCCCATCTTCAGCATGATCGCCGCCAGGATCACCGAGCCGGCGGTGGGCGCCTCCACGTGGGCGTCGGGCAGCCAGGTGTGCACCGGCCACATGGGCACCTTGACCGCGAACGCGATCAGGAAGGCCAGGAAGATCCACAGCTGCTCGTTCAGCGACAGCTGGGCATCGTGCAGGGCGAGGATGTCGAAGGTGCCGGCCTGGGTATAGAGGTAGATCAGCGCCACCAGCATCAGCACCGAGCCGAAGAAGGTGTACAGGAAGAACTTGATGGTGGCGTAGATGCGGTTGGGCCCGCCCCAGATCCCGATGATCAGGAACATGGGGATGAGCATGGCCTCCCAGAACACGTAGAACAGCACCGCGTCGAGGGCCGAGAACACGCCGATCATGAAGCCTTCCATGATCAGGAAGGCGGCCATGTAGGAGGGCACGCGGTTCTGGATGGACTCCCACGAGGCGGCCACGGCCAGCACCGTGGACAGCGAGGTGAGCAGCACCAGCAGGATGGAGATGCCGTCCACGCCCAGCTTGTAATGGATGTCGAAGGCGTCGATCCAGACCCGGTTCTCCACCAGCTGCATGCCGGCGGTTCCGGTGTCGAAGCCGACCAGCAGCAGGCAGGTGACCAGGAAGACGGCCCCGGAGACTACCAGCGCCAGCCAGCGGGCCATCTCGTCACGGCCCGGCCCCAGCGCCAGGACCAGCACCCCGCCCAGGATGGGCAGCCAGATGGACAGACTCAGCAAGGGAAGCTGTTCCACGAGGTCCTCTCCCGAAGCGGACGGTTTAGGTGAACAGGTACCAGCTGATCAGGACGAACACCCCGATCAGCATGGAGAAGGCGTAGTGGTAGACGTAGCCGGTCTGCAGCCGCCGCAGGCGCCCGGCCAGCGCGCGGATGCGGGCGGCGGTGCCGTTGACCACGGCGCCGTCGATGACGGCGACGTCGCCGCGCTGCCACAGCAGCCGGCCCAGATTGCGCCCGCCCTCGGCGAACACGCGGTCATAGAGCTCGTCGAAGCCGTACTTCTTGACCAGGATCGGATAGATCGGACCGCTGGCCGCGGCGATCTTCTCCGGCAGATCGCGGCGCGCCATGTACAGGTAGTAGGCGACGCCGATGCTGGCCAGAGCGATGGCGAGCGGCAGGTACTTGGCCCAGCCGGCCTCGTGGTGGGCCAGCTCGTGCAGCACGTCGTGGTGATGCTCCACGAAGATGGCCGAGCCGAAGAAGTCGCCGAACACCACCGGGTCCACCCAGATGTAGCCGGCCACCAGCGACGGGATGGCGAGCAGCACCAGCGGCACGGTCACCACCCTGGGCGATTCGTGCAGGTGGTGGCGGGTGTGCTCGTCCATCCGCTCCTCGCCATGGAAGGTCAAAAAGTACATGCGGAAGGTGTACAGCGCGGTAATCGCCACGCCCGCCAGCACCGCCAGATGGGCGAATTCCGCCCCGGGGATGTGGGACAGGGCGGTGGCCTCGATGATGGTGTCCTTGGAGTAGTAGCCGGCGAAGGGCCAGATTCCGGACAGCGCCAGGGCGCCGATCAGGAAGGTCCAGTGGGTCACCGGCATGTACTTGCGCAGGCCGCCCATCTTGCGCATGTCCTGCTCGTCGAGCATGGCGTGGATGGCCGAGCCGGCACCCAGGAACAGCAGCGCCTTGAAGAAGGCGTGGGTCATCAGGTGGAAGATGCCGGCGGCGTAGGCGGACACGCCCATGGCCACCACCATGTAGCCGAGCTGGGACAGGGTGGAGTAGGCGATCACCCGCTTGATGTCGTTCTGCACCAGGCCGATCAGGGCCATGAACAGGGCGGTGACGGCGCCCACGATCAGCACCACGGCCAGGGCGGTCTCGCTGTGCTCGAAGATGGGCGACAGCCGCGCCAGCATGAACACGCCGGCGGTCACCATGGTGGCGGCGTGGATCAGCGCGGAGATCGGGGTCGGGCCCTCCATGGAGTCGGGCAGCCACACGTGCAGCGGCACCTGCGCCGACTTGCCCATGGCGCCGATGAACAGGGCGATGGCCATGAAGGTCACCGCCGACCACTCCCAGCCCGGGATGAGGGAGAAGGTGGCGTGGCCGAGCTCGCCCGCCTGGGCGAACACCTCGTCGTACTGCAGGGTGCCGAACCAGGTGTAGACGGCGGCAATGCCGAGGACGAAGCCGAAGTCGCCGACGCGGTTGACCAGGAAGGCCTTGAGGTTGGCGACGATGGCCGACTCGCGCTTGTACCAGAAGCCGATCAGCAGGTAGGAGACCAGGCCCACACCTTCCCAGCCGAAGAACAGCACCAGGAAGTTGTTGCCCATGACCAGCATGAGCATGAAGAAGGTGAACAGCGAGATGTAGCTGAAGAAGCGGTTGTAGCCCGGGTCCCCGTGCATGTAGCCGATGGTGTAGATGTGCACCAGCAGCGACACGAAGGTCACCACCGTCATCATCAGCGCGGTCAGCGGGTCGATCAGAAAGCCCACCGACAGGTGCAGGTCGCCGCTGGTGAGCCAGGTGTAGACGGTGCCGTTGAAGGTGTGGCCGCCCAGGACGTCGAACAGCACCACCAGGGACAGGGCGAAGGACAGGGCCACCCCGGGGATCGCCCAGCGGTGGCCGATCTCGCGCTGGCGGAGGGCCGTGGTCCCGGCCAGGATGGCCCCGAGCAGCGAGGCCAGCGGGATCAGCAGATACACCGTCTCCATGTTGCCGCTTCCCCTTCCGAGTCGTTATTCGGTCGCCCTCTGCCCCGCCGCGCGGGGCCCCTTGCGGGCGTGCCCGGGCGCCGGCCCGGGCGGCTTGTTCGCTGCCGGCCGCCTAGCCGTTGAGGCTGTTGATGTCGTCCACGTCGATGGAGCGCCGGTTGCGGAAGAACAGCACCAGGATGGCCAGGCCCACGGCCGCCTCGGCGGCGGCCACGGTAAGGATGAAGAACACGAACACCTGCCCGGCCAGGCTGTTGAGGTGCTGGCTGAAGGCGACGAAGTTGATGTTCACCGCCAGCAGGATGAGCTCGATGGCCATCAGGATGGTGATGACGTTCTTGCGGTTGAGGAAGATCCCCATGACGCCGATGGAGAACAGGATCGCCCCCAGCACCAGGTAGTTGGAAAGCGGGATCATGCGGAGCCCTCCTCGCCGCCGCCGGTTTTCTGCGGTGTCTCGCTGGGCATGTCGACCAGGCGCACGCGCTCGTCGCGGCGCACCCGCACCTGCTGGCCCGGCACCTGCTTCTTGGTGTCGGGGCGGTGGCGCAGGGTCAGGGCGATGGCCGCCACCAGGGCCACCAGCAGCACCAGGGAGGCCACCTCGAAGGGCAGCAGGTACTGGTCGTACAGCACCCGCCCCAGCAGGGTGGTGTTGCCCGCCTCGGGCCCGCCCAGGGCGCTGTCGCCGCCCACCACCGGCCCGCCGCCTCCGGCAGACAGCGCCGCCGCCATCTCGATCACCAGGATGAAGGAGATGACGGCACCCACCGGCAGGTAGGTGAGGATGCCCTCGCGCATTCGCTGCAGGTTGATATCCAGCATCATGAGCACGAACAGAAACAGCACCATGACCGCGCCCACGTAGACCAGGATCAGGGTGAAGCCGAGGAATTCGGCGCCGGCCAGGATGAACAGGCCGGCGCCGTTGAAGAACGACAGCACCAGGAACAGCACCGAGTGCACCGGGTTGCGCGCCGTGATCACCATGAAGGCGGACGCCACCAGGACGGTTGCTAGCAGGTAGAAGATGGCTTCGACGACAGTCATGGTCGCTGTCTTTCCTCGCTTGCGCGTTGGCCGCGGCGCCCTTCCCCGGCGCCGCGGCTGTGGCTGCTTGCCGCCCGGCCGGTGCCCGCGGCGGCGGGCTGGCTCGGCTGCGCGGCGTGTCTCCGATCGCGGCGAGCGCACACAGGCCCGCACCCCCCGCCGGGATCCGGCGGGGCGCTAGCGGCGCCCCACCCGGGCCTGGTAGTTCAGCGGTACGGCGCGTCCTGACGGCGGGCCTCGGCGATCTCGGCCTCGTAGCGGTCGCCGATGGCCAGGAGCTTTTCCTTGCCGTACACCAGGTCGCCGCGCTCCTCGCCGTGGAACTCGAAGATGTGGGTCTCGACGATCGAGTCCACCGGGCACGACTCCTCGCACAGCCCGCAGTAGATGCACTTGGTCAGGTCGATGTCGTAGCGGGTGGTGCGACGGGTGCCGTCGTCGCGCTCCTCACTCTCGATGGTGATCGCCAGCGCCGGGCACACGGCCTCGCACAGCTTGCAGGCGATGCAGCGCTCCTCGCCGTTGGGATACCGGCGCAGGGCATGCAGCCCGCGGAAGCGGGGCGACATGGGGGTGTACTCGTCGGGGTACTGGACCGTGATCTTGCGCTTGAACAGATGGCGGCCGGTGAGCATAAGGCCGCGCCACAGCTCCGTCAAAAACCAGGTCTGGAAAACTCTCGGACCGGCCATGATTGGCTCTCCTCGCTAGTGGAACAGCGGGCGCAGCGGCGTCAGATTGGCCACGCCGACCACTGCGATCCATACCAAAGTCACCGGGATGAACACCTTCCAGCCCAGCCGCATGATCTGGTCATAGCGGAAGCGCGGGAAGGTGGCCCGGAACCACAGGAACAAGAACAGGAACAGCGCCGTCTTCAGCAGCAGCCACACCGGCCCCGGGATCCAGGTGAACGGCGCCACCGGGATGGGGGCGTGCCAGCCGCCCAGAAACAGCAGGGCGGTCATCATGGAGACCAGGATCATGTTGGCGTATTCGGCCAGGAAGAACAGGGCGAAGGTCATGCCGGCGTATTCCACGTGGAAGCCGGCCACGATCTCCGACTCGCCCTCGGCCACGTCGAAGGGCAGGCGGTTGGTCTCCGCCACCCCGGAGATGAAAAACACCACGAACAGCGGCAGCAGCGGCAGCCAGTACCAGTTCCAGAAGCCGCCGTCCTGGGCCACCACGATCTCGCTGATGTTGAGGCTGTTGGCGGCCATGATCACGCCGATGAGGGCGAAGCCCATGGCGATCTCGTAGGAGATCATCTGCGCCCCGGCGCGCATGGCGCCAAGGATGGCGTACTTGGAGTTGGCCGCCCAGCCGGCCATGATCACGCCGTAGATGCCGATGGAGGTTACCGCCAGCAGGAACAGCAGGCTGACGTCGATGTCCGCCAGCACCGGGGTGATCTCGCCGATGGGGGTCTGGTAGGTGGGCCCGAAGGGGATCACCGCCCACGCCAGCAGCGCCGGTCCGATGGACAGCAGCGGCGCGATCACGAACACGCCCTTGTTGGACTGGGCCGGCAGGATGGACTCCTTGACCAGCAGCTTGAGGCCGTCGGCGATGGGCTGCAGCCAGCCGCGCGGGCCCACGCGATTGGGGCCGATGCGCATCTGCATGTAGCCGATGACCTTGCGCTCGGCGAAGGTCAGATAGGCCACGCCCAGCATGAGCGGCGCCACCACGGCCACGATCTGGATCGTGATCCACGCCACCGGCAGGACGTAGGCGAAGGTCCAGGAGGCCCAGGTCATGCGTTATCCCTCTGCTTGCTGGACGGCGGCCGGCTCGGCCGGACGGTTGGCGGCGACGCTGGCCACTTTCAGGTAGGCGAAGACGGGCCCGAGGGCGGCGGCATCCTCGCCCTGCGGGATCCACACGGCGCCCCGCGGGACGCCCCCGTCGAGGCGCACGGGCAGCCATTCGGAACCGCCGTCGGGGCCCTCGAAACGGGCCTCGGCGAACTCGTGCAGGCCGTACTCGGCGGCGGTGTCGGGATGCATGGCGGCGACCAGCTCGCCGAACTGCTCCTGGAGGGGCGGCGCATTCCGCACGAACAGGTCGTCGTGGTAGATGTGGCGCGACGGGATGCGCACCAGCCCCTCGCCGCTGCGGGCCGCCGGCTCCGGCTGCAGGCCGGGGGCCGCCGGCTCGGCGCCCACGGCGATGCCGGCGCGGCCGATGGCGGCCTCGACCTGGCGCCGGATCTCCGCCACCTCCACGAACTCGCTGCCGGGCACGCCCAGGGAGTGGGCCAGCACGCGCAGGATCTTCCAGGCCGGGCGCGCCTCGCCCACCGGCTTGGCGGCGGGCCGCAGGTCCTGCAGCCGGCCCTCGCCAGAGAGCAGGCTGCCCTCGTTCTCGGGATAGGCAGCCATGGGCAGGACCACGTCCGCCTCCTCGGCGGTCTGCGACCAGTGGCTGGTGATCACCAGGCGGCAGGCGGCCTCCTCGAAGGCGGCCCGGGCGGCGGCGGGATCCCCGGCCTCCACCAGCGGGTCGGCGCCCACCACCACATAGCCGGCACGCGTGGCATCGCCCAGGAAGGCGCTCGCGGCGCGGCCCCTGGCCGCCTTGTCGCCGCCGGGGCCGCGGTGCGGCACGGCGCCCATGGCCCAGCCGCCGACACTGTTGCCGTAGGCGGCCAGGTAGCCAAAGCGGGCGCCGGCCAGCTGCGCCACCTGGTGGGCCAGGCCGATGAGCTCGGCGGCCTGCGGGTGCTCCTGGGCCTGCGTGCCCACCAGCACCGCCACCCGCTCGCCGGCGGCCAGGGACTCCGCCGCCGCCTTGAGCGCCTCGGTGTCCAGGCCGGCGGCGGCGGCATCGGCGCCGGCCAGGTTGGCCGGGGCCTCATTGCCGGCGGCGCGCGCCACCTCCGCGGCCAGCGCGGCCAGCGCCGGGGCGCCGTGGCCGGGGGCGTGGATCAGGTCCTGGAAGTGCGCGAAGTTCTTGGGGTAGGCCGCGGGGTTCAGGGCCGAGACCCGGGCGCCCTTCTTGACCGCCTTGTGCAGCCGATGGTTGGCCAGCGGCTGGTCCTTGCGCGGGTTGCCGCCGATGACGATGGCGGCGTCCACGTCCTCCAGCGCGGCCAGGGGCTGCCCCAGCAGCGGGGTGGCGTCCCCGATGTGGTCGTCGAAGTCGGCGTCGGTCAGGCCCAGGCGATGGTCCACGTCGGTACCGCCGAGCCCGCGCACCAGGTGCTGGGTGAGCCACTGCTCCTCGAGGGTGGCAGTGGGCGCCACCACCCCGGCCAGGTCCTTGCCCACCGAGCGCAGGCCCTTGAGGGCGGCGTCGAAGGCGGCCTCCCAGCTCACCGGCCGCCACTCGCCGTCGCGGAAGATATGGGGCTGCTCGAGGCGGTTGTGGTGGACCGCCTCGTAGGAGTAGCGGCCCTTGTCGCACAGCCACTCCTCGTTCACCGCCTCGTTGGTCACCGGCAGGGTGCGCTTGACCTCGCCGGCCACCTCCTCGATCTCCAGGTTGCAGCCCACCGAGCAGTGCGGGCAGATGCTGTCGTGGCGCTTCATCTCCCACACCCGCGCCTTGTAGCGGTAGGGCTTGGAGGTCAGGGCGCCCACCGGGCACAGGTCGATCATGTTGCCGGACAGCTCGGACTCCACCGTGCGCCCGACATAGGTGCCGATCTCCATCTCCTCGCCGCGGAAGGTGGCACCGAGCTCCATCATGCCGCCCACCTCCTCGCCGAAGCGCACGCAGCGGGTGCAGTGGATGCAGCGGGTCATCTCGGTCTCGATCAGCGGCCCCAGGTCCTCGTCGTCGCGCGCGCGCTTGTCCTCGAGGTAGCGCGAATGGCTGGAGCCGTGGGCCATGGCCAGGTCCTGCAGGTCGCACTCGCCGCCCTGGTCACAGATGGGGCAGTCGAGCGGATGGTTGATCAGCAGGAACTCCATGATGCCGCGGCGGGCCTCGACGGCCGTGTCCGAATGCGTGTGCACGTGCATGCCGTCGGAGATGGGGGTGGCGCAGGCCGGCACCGGCTTGCGCATCTTCTCCACCTCCACCAGGCACATGCGGCAGTTGGCGGCCACCGACAGCTTGCGGTGATAGCAGAAGCGGGGCACATCGATCCCGAGCTGATCGGTGACCTCGATGATCATCTGCCCGTCTTCGACGGTATGCGGCTCGCCGTTGATGTAGATCTCGGCCATTGTCGAAACCTCTTTGCTCCCCCCTCACAACGCTCTCCCCCGGGTGGGGGAGAGCAACCCGGGCCTCACACCGGAGCGGCCCGCTTCGGGAGGGCGATGATGGGGTCTAGCCCGCCTCCGCCATGCTGGCGCCGGCGCCGGCGCCCACCAGGCAGCGCTTGTGGTTGATGTGGTACTCGTACTCGTCGCGGAAATGCTTGAGGGAGCTGGTCACCGGCGCCACCTCGGCGTCGCCGAAGGCGCAGATGGTGCGGCCCTCGATGCGGGCACCCACGTTCATGAGGGTGTCCAGGTCTTCCATGCGGCCCTCGCCGTTCTCGATGCGGTGGACCACCCGGTGCAGCCAGCCGGAGCCCTCGCGGCACGGCGTACACTGGCCGCAGGACTCGTGGTAGAAGAACTTGGCGATGCGCTCCACGGCGCGGACGATACAGGTGTGCTCGTCCATGACGATCACCGAGCCGGCGCCGAGCATGGTGCCCGCCCCGGCCAGCGACTCGTAGTCCATGTTGGCGTCCATGATGACCTCGCCCGGCACCATGGGCACCGAGGGCCCGCCCGGGATCACCGCCTTGAGCTTGTTGCCGCCGCGCACGCCGCCGGCCAGCTCGAGCAGCTCCGAGAACGGCGTGCCCATGGGCACCTCGAAGTTGCCGGGGCGCTCCACGTGGCCGGACACCGAGAAGATCTTGGTGCCGCCGGACTCGGGCGTGCCCAGCCCCTGGAACCACTCGCCGCCGTTGTTGATGATGGGCGGCACCGAGGCCAGGGTCTCGACGTTGTTGACCGTGGTGGGCCGGCCGAAGATGCCGTAGTTGGCGGGGAACGGCGGCTTGAACCGCGGCATGGCCTTCTTGCCCTCGATGGACTCGAGCATGGCCGTCTCCTCGCCGGCGATGTAGGCGCCGCCGCCGCGGTGGGTGTGCAGCTCGAAGTCCACCCCCGAGCCGAACAGGTCGCGGCCCAGGTAGCCGGCCGCGTAGGCCTCCTCGATGGCGGCCTGGACGCGCGCGTAGGGCTCCCAGAACTCGCCGCGGATGTAGACGTAGCCCACCGTGGCATCAATGGCGTAGCCGCCGATGATCATGCCCTCGATCAGCTGGTGCGGATTGAAGCGCATGATGTCCCGGTCCTTGAAGGTGCCGGGCTCGGCCTCGTCGGCGTTGCACGCCAGGTACTTGGGCTGGTTGCCGTCGGCCGGCGGCATGAACGACCACTTGAGGCCGGTGGGGAAGCCGGCGCCGCCGCGCCCCCGAAGGCCCGACTTCTTGACCTCGGCGATGACGTCGTCGCGGGTCATGCCCTCGCTCAGCACCTTCCTGGCGGCGGCATAGCCGCCGCGGTCGAGGTAGGCCTGCAGGGAATGGCCATCCTCGCGGTCGGTGCCCGCGAGGGTCACCAGCTCGTAGTCCTTGGGGTATTCGGGCATGGTTGTTCCCGTTTCCAGAGTCCCTGTAGGAGCGGCTTCAGCCGCGAGTCTTTGGCCGGCGAACGGCGATCGCGGCTGAAGCCGCTCCTACGCCATCCGTTATTCGAGACTTTCCAGGATCTCGTCCACCCGCTGCGGGGTGATGTCCTCGTAGTAGTCCTTGCCGATCCAGATCACCGGGGCGCCGCCGCAGGCGCCCAGGCACTCCACCTCGGTCAGGGTGAAGCGGCCGTCATCGGTGGTCTCGCCGAAGCCGATGCCCAGCTTGTCGCGCAGGTGGGCCACCACGCCGTCGGAGTCGCACAGCCAGCAGGAGATGTTGGTGCACACCTTGACGTTGTACTTGCCCACCGGCGAGCGGTTGAACATGTCGTAGAAGGTGGCGCACTCGTAGACCTTGATGGGCTCCAGGTCCATGTAGGCGGCGATGGCCTCCAGGGTGGCCTCGTCGAGCCAGCCGAGCTCGTCCTGGGCGGCATGCAGGGCCCAGATCAGCGCGGCCCGGTTCTCCTCGTCCGGGTACTTGCTCCGGGCCTCGTCAATCTTGCTGGTGACGCTTTCAGGAAGGTGCATGACTTACCTGTCGATCTCGCCGAACACGATGTCCTGGCTGCCCAGGATGGTGACCACGTCGGCCAGCATGTGCCCCTTGGCCATCTCGTTCATGGCGGCCAGGTGGGGGAAGCCAGCGGCGCGGATCTTCATGCGGTAGGGCTTGTTGGCGCCGTCGGAGACCATGTAGATGCCGAACTCGCCCTTGGGGTGCTCCACCGCCTGGTAGGTCTCCCCCGGCGGGATGTGGAAGCCCTCGGTGAACAGCTTGAAGTGGTGGATGAGGGCCTCCATGGAGCCCTTCATCTCCGCCCGCGGCGGCGGCGCCACCTTGTAGTCGTCGCTCCTCACCGGGCCGGGGTTGTCGCGCAGCCACCGGATGCACTGCTTCATGATCTTGACCGACTCGCGCATCTCCTCGATGCGCACCAGGTAGCGGTCGTAGGAGTCGCCGCTGGCGCCGATGGGGATGCGGAAGTCCATGCGGTCGTAGACGGCGTAGGGCTGCTTGCGGCGCAGGTCCCACTCGATCCCGGAGCCGCGCAGCATGGGGCCGGTGAAGCCGAGCTGCAGGGCGCGCTCCGGGGAGACCACGCCGACGCCCACGGTGCGCTGCTTCCAGATGCGGTTGTCGGTGAGCAGCGTCTCGAACTCGTCGATGCGGTCGGGGAAATAGTCGGCGAAGGCCTCGATGAAGTCGAGGAAGGAGCCCTCCCGCCAGGCGTTCATCGCCTTGACGTCCTTCTCGGAGTGCCACTTGGAGGGCCGGTACTTGGGCATGGAATCCGGCAGGTCCCGGTTCACCCCGCCCGGCCGGTAGTAGTTGGCGTGCAGGCGGGCGCCGCTGAGGGCCTCATAGGCGTCCATGAGGTACTCGCGGTCGCGGAAGGTGTACAGGAAAATGGTCATGGCGCCGATATCCATGGCGTGGGCGCCAAGCCACAGCAGGTGATTCAGGATGCGGGTGGCCTCGTCCATCATCACCCGGATGTACTGGGCGCGCTCCGGCACCTCGATGCCGCGCAGGGCCTCCACCGCCCGGCAGAAGGCGTGCTCGTTGGACAGGATGGAGACATAGTCCAGCCGGTCCATGTACGGCAGCGCCTGCATGTAGGTCTTGTGCTCGGCGAGCTTCTCGGTGCCGCGGTGCAGCAGGCCCACGTGGGGATCGGCGCGCTCCACCACCTCGCCGTCGAGCTCCAGCACCAGGCGCAGCACGCCGTGGGCGGCCGGGTGCTGGGGGCCGAAGTTGAGGGTATAGTTGCGGATCTCAGCCATCTTCGTCGGCCTCCTGCCAGTGCGTGCGCGGCACCAGGTTGCGCTCGGTGATGGTCACCGGCTGGTACACCACCCGGCCCCGATCGGGGTCGTAGCGCATCTCCACATGGCCCTCCAGGGGGAAGTCCTTGCGGAAGGGATGGCCGGCGAAGCCGTAATCGGTGAGGATGCGGCGCAGGTCGGGGTGGCCCTCGAAGATGATGCCGTACATGTCGAAGGCCTCGCGCTCGAACCAGTCGGCCACGTTCCACACGTCCACCACCGAGGGCACCACCGGACGCTCCTCCGGCACGAAGGCCTTGAGCCGCAGGCGGTGGTTGTGGGTCAGCGACAGCAGGTGGTAGACCGCCGCGAAGCGCGGGGCGTCGGCGGGGTAATCCTTGTACTCGAGGTAGTCCACGCCGCAGACGTCGATGAGCTGCTCGAAGGCGAAGTCCGGCTCGTCGCGCAGGAAGCGGCAGACGTCGTTGACGGCCTCGGGGGCCACCTCGACGGTGAAGACGTCGAGATACTCGCTGATCCCGCGCACGGCGTCGCCGAATTTGGCGCGCAGCGGCCCCTCGATGGTGTCGTGGGTAAAAGCCATGACGAACCCCTGCTAGCGGGCGATGGTGTTGGTCCGCTTGATCTTCTTCTGCAGCTGGATGATCCCGTAGAGCAGGGATTCCGCGGTGGGCGGGCAGCCCGCCACGTAGATGTCCACCGGCACGATGCGATCGGAGCCGCGCACCACCGAGTAGCTGTAGTGGTAGTAGCCGCCGCCGTTGGAGCAGCTGCCCATGGAGATCACCCAGCGCGGCTCGGTCATCTGGTCGTAGACCTTGCGCAGGGCGGGGGCCATCTTGTTGACCAGGGTGCCGGCGATGATCATGACGTCGGACTGGCGCGGGCTGGGCCGGAAGACGACGCCCAGGCGGTCCATGTCATAGCGGGAGGCGCCGGTATGCATCATCTCCACGGCGCAGCAGGCCAGCCCGAAGGTCATGGGCCACAGCGAGCCGGTGCGGGTCCAGTTGATGAGCTGATCGGCGGTGGTGGTGACCACGCCCTTTTCCAGAGCCCCTTCTACTCCCATTCCAGAGCTCCTTTTTTCCACTCGTAGAGGAAGCCGATGACCAGGATGCCGAGGAAGATGGCCATGGCGATGAAGCCGGTGGCGCCGAGCTCGTCGAGCACCACGGCCCAGGGGAAGAAGAAGGCGATCTCGAGATCGAAGACGATGAACAGGATGGCGACGAGGTAGTACCGGACGTCGAAGCGCATGCGTGCGTCCTCGAACGCCTCGAAACCGCTCTCATAAGGGGACAGCTTCTCGGGATCAGGGTTTCTGGGGGCCACCAGATAGTTGATGACCAGGGCGATGATCCCCACCAGCAAGGCGATCACCAGGAACACCAGAATGGGCAGGTACTGTTCCAGCATCGGCCTTCCTTAACCCGGCTCTGTAGGAGGTGAGCAACCTTCGCACCGGACCCTCGCGGGGTCAAGGCGAGGCGCCTGGAGGGTCCGCGGCGACCCTGTTGGCCCGGAAAAGCCAAGCGGAGTCTATGGGGTGCCCCTCCCCCTGTCAAGAAACGGCGACACCCCTTGTTGCAGGGCGATGAAATCCCCTGGGAAAGGCGTTTCGCCGCGCCTCCGGCCACCGCATCAGGGCCCCGGAGAGGCCTCCCCCGGCCCGCCCCCTCAAAAAGGGGGAGCGGTGTCCCGGGAGACGGCTTCGCTGCGCTCGCCAGCAGCGCCAGGGCCGGGCACAAAAAACCGCCCTCCCGGGGCGGGAGGGCGGTCTCCGGGCGAGCGTCCCGGGGCGGGCCTAGTTGCCGCCCTGGCGCTGCTGCGGCGCGGTCCCCGGAATGGCGGGCGTCTGCGAGCCGCCGGCCGGGGGCACCGGAGCCTGCTGCTGTTGCTGTTGCTG
>Ga0102944_1001835_pt1 | contig 13285 bp, 14 predicted proteins | sample SalPonD_shore_MG_FD_78172 | JGI IMG/M metagenome (GOLD analysis project Ga0102944, IMG submission 78172) | Salt pond soil microbial communities from South San Francisco under conditions of wetland restoration - Salt Pond MetaG... | ecosystem: Environmental > Aquatic > Marine > Intertidal zone >...
ACGTCGCTGATGGGGCCGACGAGGGTGAGGTCGCCGGTCCCCTGCCGGATCAGTTCGTGTCCGGCGGCGAACGGGATGGCGTGCTCGAGGGCGAGCCCGAGGGCGACGGCGTCGCCCGGGTCGATCGCGGCGACGGCCGTCGCCATGTCCACCTGCTTGTCCGTCGGCATGGGTCAGCCTCGACCGGCCGGTCCAATAAGGGTCCCGTTAGGCGGTTCGACGCGGGTCGTATCGCGGCGGGTGCCGGGGGGACCAGGTGTACCGGACGGGTCACCGAGCACGCAGACGTGGCCGTCCCGGCGACCTTCCGTACCTCCGCCCTATAAAGGGATTTCCGGCATTCGGTAACTCACAGAGGCCGATGAACAGTATTCGGTAACGCCGCTCGGTCGCCGAGATGGCTTTGTTCGATTATTTGGCCTATCCGGTGCCACTCGACCGATAAACTTAAAGACTGTCCCGCGTACTGTTCGGCAATGTCACGCATAAACAGGCGTGCGTTCCTCAAGGCGAGCGGCGGCGCAGCGACCATCGGCGTACTGGCCGGCTGTTCGGGTGACGGCGGCGACGGTGGTGGCGATGGTGGGGACGGCGGCGATGGCGGCAGCGACGGAGGCGACGGCGGCGACGGTGGGATGACCGGGACGCCCGGCGACGGCGGCTCGATGGAGCCGATCACGATCGCGGCCCTCGAACCCATCTCGGGTCCGTTCGCGCCGTGGTCGACGGTCCACCGCGACGGGCTCCTGTACGCCGTCGAGCAGATCAACGCCGACGGCGGCGTCCTCGGCGGGCGCGAGCTCCAGGTCGAGGTAGTCGACACCGGGGCCGACCCCGCCCAGGCGGACTCGAGCTTCCGGCGGCTCGTCGAGCAGAACGACGCCGTCGCCTCGACCGGGTCGGTCTCCTCCGACGTGGGCCTCCGGGTCTCCCAGACCGCGGCGGACCTCGAGGTCCCCCACTTCCTGCACATGTCCGGGACGGACGAGGTCATCACGCAGGACACCAAGTACATGTTCCGCGTCGGCCTCCTCCCCGCGACGAAGTACATCCAGGCGCAGGCGGACGCGTTCGCCGACGCCGGCTACACGTCCGTCGGTGCGGTCGTCGCCGACTACGCGTGGGGTCGGTCGTGCGAGGCGGCCATCAACGAGTTCTTCGACGTAGACGTCCAGATCGAGGTCGCGCCGGTCCCGCCGGACACCGACTTCAGCTCCTACGTCCGGCAGATGCCGGACGACCTGGAGATGCTCATCGCGAGCGGCCACCCGCCGGGCACGGTCGGCATCGCGAACACGGCCCTGGACCTCGGGTACGAGCCCGACGTGATCACGGGCTCGTCCGCTCCGCCGAACCTGCTCGCGGGCGCCCTCAACGCGCCGGTGCTCGAGCCGTACATCCACATCCACAACTCGGACCCGTACAGCCAGGCGTTCGCGGACGTCGCGGGCAGCTACGCCGAGGGCCACGACAACCAGTTCAACACGCACACGGCCTACGGCTACGCCACCGGCCAGCTCATCGCCAACGGCATCGAGGAGGCGGGGTCTGCGGACCCGACGGCCATCGCGGACGCCGTCCGGAACATCCAGCTCGACACCGTCTTCGCCGAGCCGATCCAGTACAACCAGTACGGCGAGCTCGACCAGACGTCCGTCATCTTCAGCCGGCTGCTCACCGAGGCGCCGTCCTACGACCCCGACGGCTCCTACAGCTACGAGGAGTTCAGCCGGTCCGCGCCGGTGCCCGCCCGCCAGCCGTAGCCGACCGGGCGGCGAACTGACTTATTCGGTGAACCCGAGGACGGAGCCGTAGCGGGACGAGAACGCATGAGAATCCGAAAGCTATACGACTCGGAGCCACCCCGGTGATGACAGGTTTATGGTAACGATGGGAACGATGGCGGCGATCGCCATCGACGGCCTGGCGTTCGGGGTGTTCCTCGCCCTGCTCGGCGTCGGCATCACGCTGGTCTTCGGACTCGGCGAGGTCCTCAACCTCGCCATCGGGACGTTCACCGTGATGGCCGTGCTCGTCGCGACGTGGGTGGCACGCGGCGGCCAGGGGATCGTCGTGTCGGCGCTCGGCGCGATCCTGGTCGTCGCGGCGATCGGCCTCGTCGTCGACCGGGTGCTGCTCTCGCCCTCCTACCGCTCCGAGGGCGAACAGCGCATCCTCCTCGGCATCTTCACCACGCTCGGCCTGACGGTGTTCCTCGACGGGTTCCTGATCAACGGCCTCGACCTCTCCAGGTTCGCCAACGTGCTCGTCATCCCCGCGTTCCCTGCCAGCTACAACCTCTCGCAGAACCTCCCGACCGTCACGGTCGGCGGCGCGGTCATCCAGGGGAGCTCGCTGGTGGTCATCGCCGCCGGCGCCGTGATCCTCGCCGTGCTCTTCTTTTTCCTCCGGCGGACGTTCGTGGGCAAGGCGACCAGGACGGTGTTCCAGGACGAGCGGGGGGCCCAGCTCGTCGGCGTGAACCCCCGCCGCGTCCGGACGCTCATCTTCGTCCTGTCGGTCACGGTGGCCGGCCTCGCCGGCATCCTCTGGGCGCTGGGCCACAACGTCTCGGTCTCCTCGGGCTTCCAGTTCACCACGTTCGCGCTCATCGTGTCCATCGTCGGCGGCGTCCGGAGCCTGGCCGGCGCGATCACTGCCGGCATCCTCCTGGGCCTGGTCAACACGTTCGCGAACTTCTTCGTCGGCTCCTACGTCGCCACGGTGATTCTCTTCGGGGCCGCGATCGTCTTCCTGCTCGCCAAGCCGGAGGCCATATCGTGAGCGTCGCCACGCGCGTCACGACCGCCCTACCGCGGGAGACCGTGAGGAACGTGGTCCTCGTCGCGGCCGTGCTCGCGCTGGCGCCGCTGCCGGTGCTCGGCAGCTCCTACTACGAGGGCGTCCTCGCCCACCTGGTGATCTTCGCGATGTTCGCCGTCGCGCTGAACATCGTCTTCGGCCAGACCGACCAGCTGTTCCTGTTCATGGGTGGCCTCGCCGGGATCGGCGGCTACGGCACCGCGCTGCTCGCCGACTGGACCGGGGTCAACCCCTGGATCACCCTCCTGGTCGCGGCGCTCGTCGCGGCCCTGCTCGGCCTCGTCGTGAGCTGGATCTCCGCGCGGCGGAAGTTCACCGTCGTGCTGATCTCCATCCTCACGCTGAACCTCCAGCTGGTCCTCGTCGAGATCTACGGCGGCGCCAGGGACATCACCCGCGGCTCGACCGGGTTCCCCTACGACTACCTCTCCTTTCCGGGGGTCGCCGAGGCGGTCGGCGTCAGCGAAGACGTCGTGCTCTACTACTTCGCGCTCGTGCTGCTCGTCGCCGTCCTGCTGGTGTACGTCTGGCTCGTCAACTCGCGGTACGGCGTCGCCTTCCACGCGATCAGGGAGGACGACCTCGCGGCGTCGTCTATCGGCATCGACGTGGTCCGCTACAAGGTCGTGGCCGGTACCGTCGCGGCGTTCGTCTTCGGGCTCGTCGGCGCGGTCTACGTCCAGGAGGCGAACTACATCCTCCCGGCCGACTTCTCTTTCCTGACGGTGGACGTGCTGGTTCTCATCGTGCTGATCGTGGGCGGCCTCCGGACGACGCTCGGCCCGGTCGTCGGCGCCGCGATCGTCGTGGCGATGGAGGAGATACTCGTCGCGAACTTCACGCAGTGGCGCTCTGCGATCTTCGGCCTGCTCCTCATCTTCCTGTTCCTCTACTTCAGGAGCGGGGTCGTCCCCGCTCTGGCCGACCTGGTAGACAGCGTCGGCGCGCTCCGGGGCGAACCCGGCGACGAGCCGTCGGGGTGAGGGGCAGGGACCTGCTGGTACGACTGCTCGGGGACCTACAGGTACGCCTGCTCGATGTACTCGGACTCGAGGAGTCCCGGCCCAGTGTCCTCGGTGACGAACCTGCCGTTCTCCAGGAGGTAGGCACGCTCGGCGAGCGAGAGCGCCTTGTGGACGTGCTGTTCGACGAGCAGCACCGTCACGTCCTCGGAGATCGCCTCGATCTTCTCGAACATCCGCGCCGTGATCTGGGGGGCGAGCCCCTCGGAGGGCTCGTCGAGGGCCAGGATCTTCGGCTCGGCCATGAGCCCGCGGGCGATGGCGAGCATCTGCTGTTCGCCGCCAGACAGCGAGCCGGCCTTCTGGCTCCGCCGCTCGGCGAGCACCGGGAAGAGGTCGTACATCTCCTCCAAGTTCGAATCGAGGTCGTCCCGCCTCGTGTAGGCCCCCATCTCTAAGTTCTCGACGACCGACATCTCCCCGAAGAGGTTGCGCTCCTCGGAGACGTGGACGAAGCCGCGTCGGACGATCTCGGACGGCTCGAGCCCCCGGACGTCGTCGCCCCAGATCGTGAGCGTCCCGTCGTCGATCGGGTGGAGCCCCGAGAGCACCCGCATGAGGGTCGACTTGCCAGCGCCGTTGGGCCCCACGATGGCGACCACGCCGTCGTCCTCCGACAGCGAGAAGGTGAGGTCCCAGAGCACCTGGATGCCGCCGTAGGAGGCGTCGATCTCCTCGGCCTCGATCATGCTTCCTCCCCGAGGTAGGCGTCGACGACGACCCGGTCCTGTCTGATCTCCTCCGGGGTGCCCTCGGCGATCTTCCGGCCGCTGTTGAGCACCACGATCCGGTCGGCGACCCCCATGATGGCGTCCATGATGTGCTCGATCCAGAAGATCGAGATCCCCCGCTCGTCCCGGATCCGCTCGATGGTGGCCGACAGCTCCTCGACCTCCTTCGGCGTGAGCCCGCTCGCGATCTCGTCGAGCAGGAGGAGCCTGGGTTCTGCGGCGAGCGCCCTGGCGAGTTCGAGCTGCTTCTTCTGGGCGATCGGGAGCGAACTCGCCTCCACGTCCGCCTTGTCCGCGAGGCCGATGAACTCGAGGGCCTCCCGGCCGCGCTCACGCGCCTCCAGGCGGGAGACCGTCTCCCCAGTGCCGAACAGGGCGCCCGCCGCGGCGTTCTCGAGGACGGTCATCTCCTCGAAGACGCGAACGATCTGGAACGTCCGGACGATCCCCTCCCGCGCGATGTCGTGGGTATCCAGGGCGGTCAGGTCCCGGCCGTCGAACACGATCGAGCCACCGGGCTCCGGGTCGAAGATCCCCGTGATCGTGTTGAACAGCGTCGTCTTGCCCGCGCCGTTCGGGCCGATCAGGCCGACGATCTCCCCCTCGTCGATCTCGAAGTCGACGTCGTCGACGGCCACGAGTCCGCCGAACTGCTTGGAGACGTCTACGACCGAAAGCATCCTTACCGGGTCACCGGGCCGGTCGGATATAAACCCTGCCGGATGGCCCGCCGGTCCGAGTCGGCGCCGTCGTCCAGAACGGGGCGGCGGTCACCCCTCCAGGTCCCTGTCCCGGTCCACGTCCTCGCCCGCGACGGCCACCGGCTCGCCGTCCTCCCAGACATAGAAGCCCCGGCCCGTCTTCTTCCCCAGGTGCCCGGCCCGGACCTTCCGTCGCAGGATGGGCGGCGGGGCGAAGCGCTCGCCGAGCTCCTCGCGGAGGTGGCAGAGGATGTCGAGCCGCACGTCGAGGCCCACGAGGTCCGTGAGGGCGAGGGGTCCCTGCGGGTGGCGGTAGCCCAGCTCCATCGCCGCGTCGATGTCGCTCGGGCTCGCGACGCCCTCCTGGACCATGCGCATGGCCTCGACGCCGAGGGCGACCCCGAGCCGCGACGTGGCGAAGCCGGGCGCGTCGCGGACGGTCACCGGCGTTCGGTCGATCCCCTCGACGAACGCCTCCGCCCACGCCCGCGTCTCCCCGGTCGTCTGCTCCGCCAGGACGACCTCGACGAGCGCCATGACGTACGCGGGGTTGAAGAAGTGGAGCCCGACGGCCCGGCCGGGGCGCTCCAGGGCGGCCGCGATCTCGGTCACCGGGAGCGACGAGGTGTTCGTGGCCAGCACGGCGTCGTCGTCCACGAGCGCCTCGGCCTCGGCGAGCACCCGCGTCTTGAGTTCGAGGTCCTCGGGGACCGCCTCGACGACGAGGCCGGCCTCCGTGGCCGCCTCGGCGAGGTCGGTCGTCGTGGAGACGCGCGCGAGCGTCGCGTCGCGCTCCGCCTCCGTGACCTTGCCGCGCTCGATGCCGCCGTCGAGGTTCGACCGGACGGACGCGAGGGCCGACTCGAGGATCGACTCGTCGACGTCGCGCAGGGTGACGTCGTGGCCGGCCGCCGCACACACCTGGGCGATGCCGTGGCCCATCGTGCCCGCTCCGAGTACGCAGACGTCCATGGGTCGCGACTCGAACGGGGACGCCGTGAACGTTTCCACCCGCGGCCGGCGGACCGGTGCCGGCCGGCCGTGCCCACGCGCCGGCGCTGGCGGCCCCGACCGGAATGGCGCCGTCCGGATAACGGGTCCTTAATCCGTCCGACCGCGGAACCGAAGCGCTATACGTCCGAGTCGTCTCCCGTCCGTATGGACTACGACACGATCCTCGACCGCGGGCTCTCGGAGCTCCCCGAGGTGGCCGAGGACAGGGAACGACTCTCGATTCCGGACCCGGAGGGCGAGACGGACGGCTCGTTCACCCGGCTGACGAACCTCCCCGCCATCGCCGACGCCGTCGGCCGCGACACCCAGCACCTCCACCGCTTCATCCAGCGCGAGTTCGGCACGAACGGCCAGTTCGACGGGAACCAGGCGCGCTACAACGGCTCCTTCTCCATCGCTGACTTCGACGCCGCCATCGCCAACTACGTAGAGGAGTACGTCACCTGCTCCGAGTGCGGCCTCCCCGACACCCGCCTGACGACCGAGGACGGCAACCAGATGCTCCGCTGTGAGGCCTGCGGCGCCTTCCGCCCGGTCACGAAGCGCACGACCTCTCCAGCCCACCGCAACCGCCCGAGCCTAGAGGAGGGCAAGACCTACCAGGTGAAGATCACCGGTACGGGCCGGAAGGGCGACGGCGTCGCCAACAAGGACGACTACACCATCTTCGTCCCCGGCGCCGCAGAGGGCCAGGTCGTCGAGGTGTTCATCGAGTCGATCTCCGGGAACCTCGCGTTCGCCCGGCTCGCCTGATCTTTCGGCGGATCGCTTCTTCCGTCGAACCGCTGGCGGTGCGACGACCCGGACGACTGCCGGCGTTGCTGACAGAAGAAGTCGGGAGCGACGTCGGTCAACGCGATCCGGCCTATTCGGTGTCGATGTGGTGGATGGCTTCGGGGGAGAGGAGGCGACCGGCCGGTAGTTCGATCCAACCGCTGGGGAGAACGCGGAGGGCCCCCTCGTGGAGGATCGTCTCCTGCTCGAAATCGGCGTACACGGTGGCGTTTCGATACTCTCGGACCAGTTCGTCAGCCAACTCACCCCAGACCGAGTCGGTCGAGATGACCATGGTGGCTCTTCGATGCAACGGACAAAAACGTGACGAGCAGTTCCACTCGGATTCCCGTTTTCCTGTCGATACACCGTAACTGCGCGTGTGCAGCCGTCGACGCCGACCCCGCAGACCGGCAGCCCTAATGACCCGCCGGCCCCTCGGTAGACCAACCGTGAGCGACGTGGATCCGGATGGGGACGGCGACGCCCTCGTCGTCGGTGCCGGTCCGGTCGGGATGAGTGCCGCGCTGGCCCTGGACGCCCGGGGCGTGCCGGTCTCGATCCTCGAGGCCGACTCGGAAGACCACGACCGGCCCGGCTCCCGCGCGGACTACGTCCACGGCGCCACCCTCGAGATCCTGGAGGCCGTCCACCCGGGTCTGGGGAAACAGATCGCCGACGCCGGACTGATCCCGCCGACCCGGCGGACGTTCTGGCGCGGCCGGGAGGTGTACTCGCGGACGTACTCGAACCCCGGCGGTTCCGGCTACCTCCCCCACTCCACGCGGATCCCCCAGACCGAGGTCGAGGCGTTCCTCCTCTCTGCGCTCGACGAGCGCGGCATCGACGTTCGGTGGGACTCTGCCGTCGAGGCGGTGGAGGCCGACCCCGACGGCGTCCACGTCGAGACCGACGACGGCCGCACGATCGAGGCTCCATATCTGGTCGGCGCCGACGGCGGCGGCTCGACCGTCAGGAAGGCGATCGGCGTCGAGATGTCGGGGACCGAGTCGACCAACACCTTCGTGATCATCGACGTCGCGGAGGTCGAGGCGGACCCGCGGCCGAGCGAACTCCACTTCCACTACGGCCACCCCGGCGTCGGCCGGAACGTGCTGGTCGCGCCCTTCGCCGGCGGGTGGCGGATCGACGTGACGTGCCTGCCGTCGGACGACCCCGAGCGGTTCACCACCGACGAGCGGGTTCGCGAGGTCGTCGCCGCCACGGCGGGGCCCCAGTACGCCGACCGCGTGACCTGGGTGTCGACCTACCGCTTCAAGCAGGTGACGGCAGACCGCTTCGTCGACGAGTACCGGCGCGTCCTCCTCGCCGGTGACGCCGCCCACCTGTTCGCCCCCTTCGGCGGCCGCGGGATGAACTCGGGGGTCCACGACGCCGACGCGGCGGCCTCCGCCGTCGCGACCGCGGTGCGGGCCGAGACGGACGCGGTCGCCCGGCGGGAGGTCGGGAACTACGCGGCGCTCCGGGAGGCGGCGGCCGACTGGAACGAGTACGCCTCGGGGAAGGCCCTGGAGCACATCTACAGCGACCGCCTGCTCCCGAACGCGAAGAAGCGGGCGGCGGCGGAACTGGCGCGGGTGTGGGAGCCGGCCGGGAAGTGGCTCGACACGGCCCACTTCGGTCCGCACGCGGGGCCGCCCGTCCCGACCGAGGGGAAGTTCTGAGCGGCCCGCGTCTATCATCGACCGGACGCCGTCGCGTTGAAGGTGGCGCCAACCCAACCGGCGTGACGTGTCGTCCTCGGCCGCGTCGTCGTCTCCCCCTCGGCTCACCCGACGGAGCGCGCTCGCGGCGGGCCTCTCGCTCCTCGCGGGCTGTGGGTCACGTGGTGTGACGGACACACGGGCCGGTCGCGACGCCGGGACGCCGCTCGGCGACGTCCGCCTGGGCTTCGTCGGGGACGTGATGCTCGGCCGCGGGGTGAACGACGCCCACGTCGACGGCGATCCCGCGGCCGTCTGGGGCGACGTCCGCCCGCGGCTCCAGTCCCTCGACGGCGTCCTCTGCAACCTCGAGTGCTGCCTCTCCACCCGGGGCGAGCGGGCCCCGGACCGGGGCTACTACTTCCGCGCCGACCCGACCTGGGCCGTCCCGGCCCTCCAGGCCGGGAACGTCGCGTGGGTCGACCTCGCCAACAACCACGTCCTCGACTTTGGCCGGACGGCGTTCTCGGACACGCTCGCGGCCCTCGACGGGGCTGCAGTCCCCCACTCGGGCGCCGGCGCCGACTGGCGGGAGGCGTTCGCACCAGCCCACCTCCGGGTCGGCGACCTCGACGTGGCGGTCGTGGCCGCGACCGACCGCGCTCCGGGGTACGCGGCCGGTCCTGCCCGGACGGGGACTGCCTACCTCCCGATGACGACCGACCCCGCCGGCGGGTCCCTGTCGCGCCTGACGCTCTCGGCGGCGATCGAGGACGCCCGAGACCGCGACCCCGACCTGCTCGTGGCCTCCCTCCACTGGGGCCCGAACTGGGTCACGCAGCCCGACACGCGCTACCGCCGGCTGGCCCGCTGGCTGGTCGACGCCGGCGCGGACGTCGTCCACGGCCACAGCGCCCACGTGCCCCAGGGTGTGGAGCGGTACGACGACGGCCTGATCATCCACGACGCCGGCGACTTCGTCGACGACTACGCCCTCGTTTCCGACCTGCACAACGACCGGAGCGTCCTCTTCGAACTGGTCGTGGAGGACGGCCGCCCCGCGGGCCTCGTGCTCCGCCCGGTCGTCATCGAGGCCGAGGCCGTCCACCTCGCGTCGGGCGAGCCGGCGGCGTGGGTCCGCGACCGGATGCGGGCGCGCTCGGCGCCGTTCGGGACCGGGTTCCGCCGGGCGGGAGAGTCGCTCGTCGTGGAACTGGCGCCGCCGGAGTGACGGGCCCGCGATCCCGGGCCGGACCGGGCCGCATGCATCCGGTTCCCGGGGCCGGGAGCAGGGGACGTGATTTAAGGTGGACCCCTTCGACTGCCCCGATATGTACCACGTGCTGGTACCGATGGACGCCGACGAGGACCGCGCGATGACCCAGGCCCGGTACGTCGCTGACCTCCCCCAGGGGGACGGGGGCGTCAAGGCGACCGTGCTGTTCATCTTCGGCCGCGGCGACGACATCCCGGAGGAGTGGGAGAAGTTCAAGTCGGCCGACCGGATCGGCTCCGTCCGCCACGCCACCGAGTACCTGGAGGAGCACGACGTCGAGGTCGAACTGCTCGACGAGAGCGGCGACACGTCCGAGTTCATCCTCAAGGAGGCCGAAGACCGGGCCGTCGACGCCATCGTCCTCGGCGGGCGGAAGCGCTCCCCCGCCGGCAAGGCCCTCTTCGGCAGCGTCACGCAGTCGGTGATCCTCAACACCGACGTCCCCGTGGTGGTCACGGGCGGCCACCACGAGTAACGCCGCGCGTCGGCTCCGGCGCCACGACCCGGTGGGCCCGTGGCCGGTGACTGCCCCCGTGCCGACGGGCCCGGGCGACCGTCTACGGCTCCCAGCCCCGAAACACTCCTTAACCGGACGGCCGAGGGTGGGCCATGGCCACGAGATACCTCGCCTGGGCGTTCCTGGCCCTCGCCTCCTACACGATGGTCTCCCCGCTGGTGAGCTACGTCGCAGCCGACGTCCCGGTCGACGTCGTCACGCTCGTCACGAACGGCATGCTCGCCGTCGCCGTGTTCGGGCTGGTGCTCTACCAGGGCCAGGAGGTGGTCCCGTACCTCACGCACCAGAAGGCGCCGTACATGTACCTGGCCGGCGTCCTCCTCACGGTCGGCATCGTCGCCTACTACCGGGCCCTGTCGCTCGGTCCCGTCTCGGTCGTCGTGCCCATTTTCGGGATGTTCCTGGTGGGTAGCTCCGTCGTCGGCGTCCTCTTCCTCTCGGAGTCGTTCACGCTCCGGAAGGCCGCGGGCATCGGCTTCGCCGCCCTGGCGGTGTACCTGACGACGGTGGAGTGAACGGGGCCACGCGGCGACCGGACGCCGGTGGCTCGACCTCGCTGCCGCGGCGCGGACGACCGCCTAGTCCGGGTCCTCCAGGAGTCTGACGGTCACGTCCGAGGCTACCTCGACCGTGTACCCCCCGTAGGCGAACGTCACCGACAGCGACGCGTGGGCGCCGTCAGGGAACGTCGGGTCGAACAGGCGGTCGAGCGAGTCGGCGTCGACGTATCGCCCGAGCGGGTCGAGGTCGATCGGCCGCACGTCCGACGCGACGGCGACCAGTCGAACGACGAAAGCCGACATCGGCACCCCGCTACTCCGGTCGTACCGCTCGGAGAGAACGACGTCCGAGTCCTCCGGCTCCATCTGCTGGGGGAACCTTCTCGTCGGGGGTTGATTCACGTTCGGCCTAATAGTATTGGCTCGCGGGCGACCGCGTCGGCCGGCGACTACGCCGAGGGGACGCCCCCCACGCCCCGCGGGAGGTACTCTCGACCGCCCTTCTCGACCTGGAGTTCGCCCTCTTCGACGACGACGTCGCCGCCCACGATGGTGTGGGTCGGCAGCCCAGTGAGCTCCCGGCCGTGGAACGTCGAGTATCCGGGCTCCATCGTGTGGTAGAAGTCGTCGTCCACCACCGCGGACTTCTCCAGGTCGACGATCACCATGTCGGCGTCCGACCCCTCGACGAGCGCGCCCTTCCGGGGGTAGAGGCCCCACCGCCGGGCGTTGTTCTCGCAGGCCACCTCGACCAGCCGCTCCATCGAGATGCGGTTCCGGTTCACGCCCTCGGACATCATCACCGGCAGGAAGTACTCGATGCCGTTGTTGTCGCCCGGGATGGCGTCCCATATGTCGCCGTACTTCCCGCCCTCCTTCTCCTTGAACTCGATCTTGTGCGGGCAGTGGTCGGTCCCGAGGTAGTCGACGACGCCTGTCCGGAGCCCCTCCCACAGCCGGTCCCGGCTCGCCTCGCCCCGGAGCGGCGGCGATATCTTGCCCCAGACGCCCAGGTCCTCGTCCTTGGTGTGGGCGAGGAAGGCGGGCAGGGTCTCCGAGTGGAGGTTGACGCCCTGCTCCTGGAACCGCTCGCAGATGTCGACGCCCTCGCCCGTGGACATGTGGACGACGTACGCCCGCGAGTCGGTGTACTCGGTCATCCGGCCGATCTGCTCGATCTGCATCGCCTCGCAGATGTTCGGGGCGGACTCGGACCAGGCCTCGAGGTCGTTCCGTCCCGCCTCCTGGAGTTCCTGCCGCCGCTCGTAGGCAAGGTCCTCGTTCTCCGCGTGGAACATGACGACGCCACCCGGCATCTCGGACACCTTCGAGAGCACCTTGTACACCCGCCCGGCGTCCGAGTGGTCGATGCCGAGCTCCGGCGAGGCGTGCTTGTACCAGTTGAAGAAGACCTTGAAGGAGCGGATCCCGCGGTCTGCGAGGCCATCCATCTCCTCGACGTGGTGGTCCTGGTGGACGATCGCGTGGTAGGCGAAGTCGATGTAGGAGTTGTCCTCCCCCGCCCCCACGAAGAAGTCCATGTCCGGGAGGTACGGCTCGCGCTGGAGGAGGAAGTTCACGACCGTGGTGACGCCGCCGTGGACGGCGCCGCGCGTCTCCGTCTCGAAGTCGTGTTCGAGCCCCTCGTGGTAGTCGAACTCGTAGCGCGACAGGCCCCAGTGGACGTGGGGATCGATGAACCCGGGGATCAGGTAGTTCCCCCCGGCGTCTATCGTCCGGTCGGCGTCCGGGAGGTTCGACTCCGTGCCGACCGCGACGATCTCGCCGTCCTCGGCGGCGACCCCCCCATCGATCTCCCCGTGGGGCGTGACGACCCGGGCGTTTTCGACCCGGAGGTCTGCTCGTCCCATCCTCGGGAGATGTAGCAGCGGCGGTTTATAGATTTTCGTCGGGCGCGGCCGCCGAACGGACCCGGCGAGTCACCGAGGGTCGGTTCCCCCCAGGAGCTGACGACGCGGTCACGTGGCGGACTTGCCCTCCCGCTCCCGGTAGTCGTCGAGGGCCCGTTCGAGCGCGTCGGAGAGCACCTGGGGCTCGTCGACGTAGAACGTGACGGGCTTGGGCCTGCTGTGCGTGTTCACCCGGACGCGGTTCCGCTTCCGGTAGGTCCAGTAGACGTTGCCGACGGCGAACAGCGCGAAGGCGACGCCGACGAGCGGGTCGTCCGGGAAGACGACCGCCGCGACGCCCAGGAGGACCACCGAGAGGACGACGAGGTACCAGTCGAGCGACTGGACGGTGA
>Ga0102944_1001836_pt1 | contig 13276 bp, 10 predicted proteins | sample SalPonD_shore_MG_FD_78172 | JGI IMG/M metagenome (GOLD analysis project Ga0102944, IMG submission 78172) | Salt pond soil microbial communities from South San Francisco under conditions of wetland restoration - Salt Pond MetaG... | ecosystem: Environmental > Aquatic > Marine > Intertidal zone >...
CGCTACAGGATCACGTGCGCGCCAACCCCGATGCGTACCCGAAGACGCGGGGGCGCATCGACTGATGCCGGAGATGAACCTGCTGCAGGCGGTCAACAGCGCGCTGGACACGGCCATGTCCGCGGACGACTCCGTGCTCTGCTTCGGTGAGGACGTCGGGCTTTTCGGCGGGGTCTTTCGGGCGACCAGTCACCTGCGCGAGCGTTACGGCAACACCCGCTGCTTCAACACGCCGCTGGTGGAGCAGGGCATCATCGGGTTTGCCAACGGGCTCGCGGCCGCCGGCTTCAAGCCCGTCGCGGAGATCCAGTTCGCGGACTACATCTTCCCCGCATTCGACCAGATCGTTAACGAGACCGCGAAGTTCCGCTACCGCTCCGGTGGCGAGTTCGACGTCGGCGGGCTGACCATCCGTACACCCTATGGCGGCGGCATCGCCGGCGGTCACTACCACTCCCAGTCGCCCGAGGCGTACTTCTGCCATACCGCCGGGCTGAAGGTCGTGGTCCCGAGGAACCCCTATCAGGCGAAGGGCCTGCTGCTGGCGAGCATTCGGAACCCCAACCCGGTCCTGTTCCTGGAGCCCAAGCGCGTCTACCGGGCGTCAGTGGGGGAGGTGCCCGAAGAGGACTACGCGATCCCGCTGGGGCGGGCCGAGGTGGTCCGGGAGGGCGGCGATATCACGCTGATCGGCTGGGGCGCCCAGATGGAGGCGGTGGTAAAAGCGGCCGACGCGGCGGCGGAGGAGGGGATCGACTGCGAGGTGATCGACCTGTGCACGCTGCTGCCCTGGGACGTGGAGACGGTGACGGAGTCCGTGCTGAAGACGGGCAGGCTGGTCATCAACCACGAGGCGCCTCTGACCGGCGGCTTTGGCGCGGAGCTCGCGGCGACGGTACAGGAGAAGTGCTTTCTGTACCTGGAGTCGCCGATCTGCCGTGTCACCGGGCTGGATACGCCTTTTCCGCTGGCGCACGAGAAGGAATACATGCCCGATCACCTGCGCACGCTGGGCGCGATCCGGCGGACCATGACATTCTGACGCCGCCCGAACCGGTGGGCGCGCACGCGAGAGAACACTGCATGATCACCGACTTCATCCTGCCGGACATTGGCGAGGGGATCGTGGAATGCGAGCTGGTCGAATGGCTCGTGGACGAGGGTGACTCGATCGAGGAGGATCAGCCGGTCTGCGATGTCATGACCGACAAGGCCCTGGTGCAGATTCCCTCGATGCTCACCGGGAAGGTCGTCCGGCTCTACCACCGGAAGGGCGATGTGGCCCGGGTGCACGAGCCGTTGTTCGCCGTGGAGGTCGCCGAGGAGGCGGCCGCCGCCGGGGCAACGGACCCTGGAGAGGCGCGGCCGGAGCCCGACACATCGTCGGGCACGGAGACGACGGTGCCGGCGGCGGCGCGGCCCGGCGAGCGGGTGCCCGCCAGTCCCGCGGTGCGTCGTCTGGCGCGGGAGCTGGGTGTCGATATCAATCGGGTGCCCGGTTCCGGCGACAAGGGCCGGGTGTTCAAGGATGACGTACGCGCGTTCGCCGGGAGCGGGGGTGTCCCCTCCGACGCGGAGCAAGCCGGCGGCGCCACGGCACGCGAGCGCGGCGGGAAGCGCGAGGACAATGTCCTGCGGCGCGAGCCGCTGAAGGGCGTGCGGGCGGCGATGGCGCGGCAGATGGCCCGCTCGGCGAGCACCATTCCGCACTACACCTACTGCGACGAGGTAGATCTCACCGACCTGCTGCCCGTCCACCGACAGGTGAAAGCGGCCTACCGCGACGAGCTGCGAGTGACCCTGATGCCGTTCTTCATCAAGGCGCTATCCCTGACGCTGACGCGTTTTCCCCAGCTCAATGCCACGTTCGACGACGAGGCCGAGGAGGTTTGCTATCGCAGTCATCACAACATCGGCGTCGCCGTCGACGGCGCGCAGGGCCTGATGGTGCCGAATCTGAAGGCCGTGGAGAGCCGGTCACTGCTCGACGTCGCCAAGGCCCTGAACGACATCGTCGAGGCGGCCCGGGTCGGGCGCGTGCCCCAGGAGGACCTTGGCGGGGGCACCATCACGATCTCCAACATCGGCGCGATCGGCGGTACCGTGGCGACGCCCATCATCAACAAGCCGGAGCTCGCCATCCTCGCCCTCGGCGCGACCCGCCGGCTGCCCCGGTTCGACGCCGGCGGCGGGGTGACGGGGCGGGACATCATGCCGGTCTCCTGGTCGGCCGACCATCGCGTGGTCGACGGCGCGACCATGGCGCGTTTCAGCAATCACTGGAAAAGGCTGCTGGAGGAGCCGGCGCTGATGCTCGCCGAGCTCGGATGACCCGTTGAGCACGAGACCGTCGAACAGCCCGGCCGGCACTGCGGAGTCGATCAAGCACTTCTACATTCCCGAGGAGCAGTCCGTCTATCTGCTCAGCAAGGACGAGGCCCACCGGCTCAAGGCGTGGGTCGCGCTCTGCCAGGAGCAGCTCGATCAGCTCGGCTACGAGCAGGTCTGCCTGCTGGGCAAGGGGGCCTACAGCTTCGTGTTCGCCGGGCGCAGCGGCGACGGCGCGAGCTATGTCTTCAAGTTCTCCCGCATCACGCTGCCGCAGCACGTGCAGGATCGCCTCGAGGAGGAGGCCTTCATGCTCTCACGCATCCGGCACGCCAACGTGCCCGGGTTCGTCGCTTTCGAGCGGATTCGCAAGCAGAGCATCCTCGTCATGGAGCGCGCTCCCGGCGAAGACATGGACCAGATTTCACTGCGGGACGGTCCGCTGCCAGCCGGCGACGTGCTGCACGTCGCGCGGCAGCTCGCCGATACCCTGCGCTACCTGCGTCACCACGAGTCCGGCCCGGTGGTCCACGGCGACGTCAAGCCGTCGAACCTGGTATTCGACCCGGTCACCGGGCACGTGTCCCTGGTCGACTGGGGCTCCTCGGTGTTCGCCCAGGTGGATCATGGCTACCAGCCGACCGGGCAGTGCACTTTCGACGACATGTCGGGTGGGGGAGAGACCAATGCGCGGCTCGGCGACGTCTACTTCATCGGCGAGGAGCAGCTGAACGGCGGGCTGTCGTCGCCACGCTTCGACGAGCAGGGTACCGCCAGCACGCTCTACGCGCTGGCGTCGGCACAGGGCTGCCGTTTCGGAGTGGACGCCATCCCGGCCACGGCGCTCGGGCTGCCGCGACCGTTCGCCCGGGTGCTGGACGGCATGCTCAGCAAGGACGCCGAAACCCGGCGCCGGGCGGGTGACTACTTCCTCGCCGAGATGGACAGGCTTTCGCGCATCGTCACCGTTGCGCGGCCGGAGCTGACACCGCGCAGCCTGCTACCGGTGAAGGTCGCGCCGGCAGCCTCGATGGAGAGCGTGGTCTACAGCTCGCGCAAGTCCTTCCTGCGCGAGGAGGTGAGCGCCGGTGTGCTGGCGGGCGCCGATGACGCCCAGCTCGAGCGCTACTACAAGAATTTCCTCCACGGCATGGCGGATCCCGAGAAAGCACTGATCGCGGCGGTCAGCCGTCTCTCGGGCTATCCGGTGGTCGGTGGTCTCGGCATCCGTTGGACACGCGGGGGGCTGGACATCGACAGCTACCTCGAGCTGCGCGCGCCGGATCGCGTCGCCGCCTTCTCCGCGGCGGTGAATGCGGTGGTCACGCTGGCCCGGGCGCTACGGCGCGAGGGCGTGTTCAAGTGCGTCATGTTCGACGCCAAGCACACCCTCCATCTGGACCGAGCGTCCGCCGAGGAGCCGTTCACGGTGCCGCCGGATCGGCGCATCCGCTACGAGGTGGTGCCGCCGGAGAGTGCCGATGCCCGTCTGCACCCGCATTCCTACTTCGAGGACGGCCGGGACCCCGACGAGTATCTGCCGCTGCCGCAGCCGATTATCGATGCCATCGCCGCGCTCAACGACATTCCCCATACCGGATGCGTGATCTTCGAGAGCAAGCCGACGCACCTGAAGATCCACAGCTACTACATCCTGCTCGCGCCCGAGCGCGAGGCCGAATTTGTGGCACTGCTGGACGCCATCCTGGAGGCCGTGCCGCAGATTCGGGGTCTCGGCATCGCGGGCTTCATGAAGCTGCCCTACAAGCGCACGCGGCATTTCAGCCATCAGACGCGGCTGCCGGAGCGCTTTTATCCGCTCAACCCGCGGGACTGTCGCGACCCAGCGATGCTCACGTCGCCGCTGTTCCTGCTGGGCGAAGCCGTCGAGGGGTGAGCGTCGCCGGTGGCGCGGCGGCGCTCGAGCCGGGAAAGCACGCGTACCAGGCCACGCAGAACGAGCAGCATGGGCCGAAGCGCGAGGCGTGAGACCATCGTCCCGACATAGAGCAGCGGCAGAAGGATCAACGTCCAGACACCCATTTGCATGATCCACGCCGGCACGCCGACCCAGCTCGCCGCGTGGGCGGCGAGGTTCGAGATCAGTGCCGGGTGGCGCAGGACGACGTAGCCCAACGCCAGCGGCGCACCGTACTTCGCCGAGCGCAGCGCGATCCGGCCGCCACGGGCCAGGCTGCGCGTCAGCAGGGCCTCCCGGCTCATCGACGAGCCGGTCTCCGCGGTGGCGGCGGCGGCGCGGCCGGCGCGCAGGACCTTGGCGGCACCGGCCATCGCCGCCAGGTCCACCGTCGCCCAGAACCAGTCGTCGGCGCCTACCGGCTCGTCCTCGCGATACTTCGTCTCCAGCGTCCGGATGCCGGCCGTGAAGAAGGCCGTGGTTCCCTCCAGCGCCCTCTCCGTCTGAATCCACTTCACGTCGCCGTCGCGGGAGACCACGAACTGGCCGAGGAAGTCATGCCCCTCGTTCTGGATGAAATTCACCGCATACCATCCTCGCTGAATCGGCGTGATGGTGCCCGAAGACGTGTCTTGCGAGTGCTCCGCTGACGCCGACCCGTCCCGCCAGAGACTGAGCACGGCCTGTTTGGCGCCCGTAATGGCCTCGCCGGCCGCGCGCATGAGTCTGAGGGTGCGCACCTCGTGGTGAAGGAAGTAGTGGATCGGTGGGAGCGCGGTGGGCCCGTAGCGCGAGAACACGGCGCGAAACTCCGGCTCGGTGCCGTACAGCGGCAGGATCTCCCGCGTCATATGCGGATAACGGATCAGCGCGAGGCGTGCGTTGAGCAGCAGTGTCTGATCGTCGGCGTAGTCGAGGAACACCGCGTTCACGGCGGCCGGCTCGGTACGCAGCGCATCGCGGTACTGCGGCAGCGCATCGGCCGCCTCGGCCTTGACCAGACTCTGGGTGAACGGCTCCCGGTCGCCGAGCAACGTGACTCCCGCCGCCGCAACCAGCGCGCAGGTAAGGAGCATGACCAGCCTTCGCATTGGTCCCCCCGAATCGACGGGTGTGGGCAATGTCTCATGATCGGCCAGTCGGCCCGGAAAGAACAGGACCGGGTTGGCGGTTGGTGTTCTGCGCTTCCCCCGGGTGAGGAAGAGCGGTGTAGGAGCGGCGCCCCCGCCGCGAATTCTTTGGCTGGCACTTTGCCGGCCGCCATTCGCCGCGGGGGCGCGGCTCCTACGGGAGGGAGGAAGGTCCGATTCCGTCTGTAGGAGCGGCGCCCTCGCCGCGAATCGCCCTGCACCCCGGAAAAAAGTAAGCGCCATCGGCACGACACTGATGGCGCTCTACGCGGCACAGTTACCGCGGCCTAATCCATCGGATCAGGCATTGGCCGCTGCCGGTTGCTCGTTGGGATCCATGGCGCCGGTCATGATTGCCACCGCGTCGTTCATGCTGTGGGTGTCCGGACTGATCACCGCTATGCGCTTGCCGAGACGGTGAATGTGAATCCGGTCCGCCACCTCGAACACGTGCGGCATGTTGTGGCTGATCAGAACGATGGGCATGCCCTTGGAGCGGACGTCCGAGATCAGGTTAAGCACCCGCCGGGACTCCTTCACGCCAAGTGCCGCAGTGGGCTCGTCCATGATGATCACGCGGCTGCCGAAGGCGGCAGCCCGGGCCACCGCCACGCCCTGGCGCTGGCCGCCGGAGAGCGTCTCCACGGACTGACCGATGTTCTGTATGGTCAGCAGGCCGAGGTCGGAGAGCTTCTGGCGGGCGTCCCGGCGCATGCCGGCGCGATCGAGCTTGCGGAAGACCTTGCCCATGAATCCCGGCGCCCGGCGCTCGCGTCCGAGAAAGAGGTTCTCCGCGATGTCGAGCGCCGGCGACACGGCGAGGGTCTGGTAGACAGTCTCGATGCCGGCCGAACGGGCCTCCATCGGGCTCTTGAATTGGACCGGCTTGCCTTCCAGCTCGATGGTGCCCGCGTCAGGCGCCAGGGCGCCGGAGAGCGCCTTGATCAGTGTCGACTTGCCGGCGCCGTTATCGCCGATGACCGCCAGCACCTCGCCCGGGTAGAGCTCGAAGTCCGAGCCGTCGAGGGCGGTGACGTGGCCGTAACGTTTGACGAGACCGGTGCCCTTGAGGACCGGTTGTGCTTGGTTGCTCATTCCGAAACCCTCCGAATCCACTGGTCGATGGCGACGGCGACGATGATCAGCAGGCCGACGGTGAACTGCTGCCAGAGCACGTCCACCCCGGCGAGCGCCAGGCCGTTGCGGAACACGCCCACCACGAGGGCGCCGATCAGGGTGCCGTAGATCGAGCCGCGTCCGCCGAACAGGCTGGTGCCGCCGATCACCACGGCGGTGATGCTGTCCAGGTTGGACATGAAACCCGCCTGCGGACTGACGGAGCCGATACGCCCGATCAGCACCCAGCCGGCGACGGCGCAGAACAGCCCCGCCATCACGTAGACCGAGAACAGCACGCGGGTGGTGCGGATACCGGCGAGGTCGGCGGCGGAGCGGTCGTCGCCCGTCGCGTACACGTGGCGCCCCCAGGCGGTCCACTTGAGCGCGTACCAGACGCCGACGAACAGCGCGACCATCAGCAGCGAGCCGTAGGTCAGCTGGGCGCCGAACACGTCGAAGGCGTTGCCGGTCCAGTGCAGGATGGCCGCGTGGGCGTCGATATCCTGGGACCGAATCGTCTCGCTGTTGGAGTACCAGAGGTTCACGGCGAAGAACACGTTCCAGGTGCCGAGCGTCACGATGAACGGCGGCAGCTTCAGCCGCGTCACGAGGCCGCCGTTGACGGCGCCGCAGATCGCGCCGCAGAGCAGGCCGGCGAGGAGCGCGATCACCGGGGAGAGACCGTACTCGACGCCCATTCGGCCCATGACGACGGTGGAGAGCACCATGATGGCGCCGACCGAGAGGTCGATGCCGGCGGTGAGGATGATGAGTGTCTGCGCCACGCCGAGCGTCGCGATGATGGTTACCTGCTGCAGGATGAGCGACAGGTTGAACGGGGCCAGGAATCGGCCGCCGACCATGCTGCTGAATACCGCAATGGCGAACAGCAGCACGAACGCCGGAGCGGCGGTCGGGTTGGAGTGGAAGAACCGGTGAATGCGGTGCAGCAGGGACAGCTTGCCGCTGTCGAAGGAGGCGAAGTCGCCACCCGCGCCCGCGGCGATGTGCTCGTGCTCCTGTCCCGTCTGTTTGTCTGTCGTGGTCGTGTTACTCATGACTGTGCCTATGTGTCAGAGTGAGCCGGACGCCGCCATGCAAGGAGCGAATGGGGAGGGGCGACGCCCGGCTCGGTCAAGGGGTGTTGGGCCTGCGGGAGCTCAGCCCCAGCAGTGGTCCAGGCCCCACTTGGAGGACTTGGAGGGCACGCCGTCCTCGGGCTTGTCGGTGATCAGCTCGACACCCGTATTGACGAAGTTGCCGTCCTTGCCCTCGGCCGGCTTCTTGCCGTTCTTGACGTAGTCGAACACGGCCTGGACGCCCATGGACGCCATGCGCAGCGGGAACTGCATGGAAGTGGCGCCGATGACGCCGTCACGGACGTTCTTCACGCCGGGGCAGCTGCCGTCGATGGACACCAGCAGCACGTCGTCGGCGCGGCCCGCGGCCTTGAGCGCCTGGTAGGCGCCGGCGGCGGCCGGCTCGTTGATGGTGTAGGCGACGTTCACGTCGGGGTTTTTCTGCAGGAGGTTCTCCATCGCCTTGCGGCCACCTTCCTCGGCGCCCCCGGTCACGTCATGGCCGACGATGCGCGGATCGGACTCGTCACCGATGTGATTCGGGTTCCCGACGTCGACGCCGAAGCCCTTGAGAAAGCCCTGATCCCGGGCCACGTCGACGGTCACCTGGCTGGTGCTGAGGTCGAGCATGGCGATCTTGGCGTCGGACGCCTTGTCACCGAGCTTCTTCTTGGCCCATTGCCCGATCAGCTCACCGGCCTTGAAGTTGTCGGTGGCAAAGGTCGCGTCGGCCGCGTCCGCCGGCGAGAGCTTCGTGTCGAGCGCGATGACGAGGATGCCGCGCTTGCGGGCCTTCTCGATGGTGTCCACGATCGCCTCGGGATCGCTCGGGGTGATCAGGATGCCCTTGGCGCCGCTGGCGATGAGGTTCTCCACCGCCTGCACCTGGGTCTGGTTGTCGCCGTCGAACTTGCCGGCGAAGGTCCGGAGGTCCACCCCGAGCTCCTTGGCCTTCTTCTTGGCGCCTTCGCGCATCTTGACGAAGTAGGGATTGGTATTGGTCTTGGTGATCAGGCCGACGATCGGCTGATCGGCGGCGAAGCTGGCGGGTACGGACAGGGTCAAAGCGAGCAGGAAGCCCGCTGCGCGTAGCAGATGTCTCATTGTTGTCTCCTCCATTGAGCGCTGGAGCCGATGCCCCGGTGACGCTCTGCGTTGAGCCACGGTTCGCCGGAATGGCGAACCTCAATCACCGGGTTTCGTGTACCACCGGTGATTACAGCTTAGGAGACCAATCAGGTATTAATGCGGAATTTCAGGAGAGGCGGGATTTCGTAACAATTGAAACGGAGCCGGAGAGCGCCCAGCCATGAGGTGGGGCCGGGGTATGGTCGGGAGTCACCGTACTTCAGTGTGGGATCACTTGCATTCTCTCTCAAGCCGTTGATAATAATAATATTGATTCGGGTGTGTCGGCATCTGTTCCGCATTGCGTTCCTGTGACGTGCCTGCTCTGCGGCCCTTCCGTTCAACCAGTGCCGCCGGAGAGATACCATTCAACCGGAATGGATGATTCGCGCGACGTCGACAGGGGCGGTGCCGAGGTGAAGATTCTGCTTGTCGAGGACGATCGGGAGACGGCCGCTTACGTGGCCAGTGGCCTGCGCGAGGCCGGGCACGTCGTGAACGTCGCCCATGACGGTCGTGAGGGCCTCATGATGGGGGCGTCGAGCCCCTATGACGTGGCGGTCGTCGACCGGATGGTGCCGCGACTGGACGGTCTAGCGATGGTCAAGACGCTGCGGGGAGCGGGGTCCCGTACGCCGGTGCTGTTCCTGACCGCCCTCGGTGGGCTCGATGATCGCGTCGAAGGGCTGGATGCGGGTGCGGACGACTACCTCGTCAAGCCGTTCGCTTTCGCGGAGCTGCTGGCACGCGTCACTGCGCTGGCCCGCCGACCGCCGCTGTCGGAAGTGGCGACGACGCTTCGGGTGGGCGACCTGAAGATGGACCTCCTGAAGCGGACTGTCACCCGCGATGGTGTTGAGCTCGGCCTTCTGCCCCAGGAATTCCGCCTGCTCGAATACCTCATGCGCCACGCGGAACAGGTGGTGACGAGGACGATGCTGCTGGAAAAGGTCTGGGGATTCCATTTCGATCCGCAGACCAGCGTCGTGGAGACCCACGTGAGCCGGCTCCGGGCCAAGGTGGATCGCCCCTTCGATGTCGACATGATTCACACCGTCCGCGGCTCGGGCTACAGCCTTCGTGGCGGCTGAGATTCCACGACGTCTCGCCGTCCGGGAGAGGTATCGCGGTATCCGGATGACGGTCGGCCGCGTGCTGCGCACGAGCAGCTTTCATCTGGCGGCCACCTTCGCCGGCGTTTTCTGCCTGTCGGCGGGACTGCTGCTCGCCCTTGTCTACGTCACGGCCACCCGGGCCATGCGCGAGCAGGTTATGGACAGCGTGCGCAACGTGGCCGCGGACCTCGTGGCGCAGGACCGGGAGACGGGCGTGCTGACCGTCGTGGATACCATTGGCGACCGGGTCGCCGTGGGCGACGGGGATACCGGTAACGTCTACCTCCTCGAGACCGCGTCCGGTGATCGTCTAGCCGGCAATCTGGCGCCGATGGCGCCGTTCAAGGGATGGCGCGAGCTCGGCCCGGTGGCGGACGCACCGACCTCGGGTGGTGACTTGGACGCGGGAACGCTCGTTCTCGGAGTGGCCCTGCCCGACGGCAGCTTTCTCGCCGTGGGCCAGAGCACCGACCCGATAGAGGAGGTTCAGGAGGCCATTCTTGGTGTTCTGATCTGGGGGCTAGTGGCGACAGTCGGGCTGGCACTCGTCGGCGGCACGGTGGTCAGCGTGCGCTTTCTGCGACGCATTGACGCGGTCAACCGTACCGCGCGGTCGATCGTTGGAGGGAATCTCGACGAGCGTGTGCCCAGTCGCGGTACCGGCGACGAGTTCGATCGCCTCGCCGCCAACGTCAATGGGATGCTGGACCGTATCCAGTCGCTAATGGACCGGTTGCGACAGGTGTCGAACGACATCGCCCACGATCTGCGCACGCCCCTGACGCACCTGCAGCAGCGACTCGAGCGGACTCGCCACGAATCCAGAACCCTGGCGGATTACCGCGCCGCGACCGAAGCGGCCCTGGCCGAGGCGGACGGCCTTCTGAAGACCTTCTCGGCGCTGCTGCGCATCGCCCAGATCGAGGCGGGTACGCGCCGCGCCGGGTTTGCGATTCTCGACCCGGCGCAGACACTGGAGCCAGTTGTCGAGGCCTATGAGGCGGTCGCGGAGGAGGCCGGAATATCGCTGACCGCCAGCATTACGCCGAACCTCTCCGTGCGCGGCGACCGCGAGCTACTCACCCAGATGTTCGTCAACCTGGTGGAGAACGCCATTCGGCATACCGCCGTCGGTACCCGTATCGACGTGCGGATCGAGCGACGGGATGGAGCGGTCAAACTGGTCGTCGCGGATGACGGCGTCGGTATTCCGGAGGACGAATACCGACGCGTGCTGGAGCGTTTCGTGCGCCTGGACCGCAGCAGGACGAGCCCGGGAAGCGGGCTCGGGCTGGCACTCGTCGCGGCCGTGGTGGAGCTGCACGGCGCCGACCTGCAGCTCGGCGATAGCCGGCCCGGGCTGAGTGTGACGGTCACTTTCCCGCCCGCTGCGACCACCGAGTGACGGCGTTGCTCAGGGCGGAGCGGCGAAATGGCGCGATGGTTCGGGACAGCGGCGCCGGTGACGTGTATGGTACCCGCCCGAATTTCCAATCCTTCCCTCGCCGCGCCCTGCCACAGCGGCGCGCAGGGCCACCGAGACCCGGCGGTAATGCCTGACGGGTCAGTGACGATCGATGCGAGAGATGAACGACAATCCCGATCAGCAGGAACTGCTCCGCCTCAGAGGTCTTTCCGCGGATGATCGCTTCCGCTATCTGCTGGAGGCCGCGGGCGAGCAGGACGCGGTATGGATCCTCCGAGACGACGAGGGATTCGTCATGGTCTCCTCCGATGACGAACAATGCATCCCGGTCTGGCCTCACGAGGCCTGCGCCGCCGAGTGGGCGACCGGCGAGTGGAGTGAATGCGGCTCACTCGCCATCGATCTCGATACGTGGCGCCAGCGCTGGCGTCCCGGTCTGGAGGGGGACGGCATACAGGTCGCGGCCTTTCCCGCGGAGCAGGCCGATGTGGTGGTCGTAAGCCCGGCGGAGTTCACCCAGGCCCTGACGCCAGGCTGAGTGGCTCGACGTCGCTGAACTGCAGCGCGGCCAGGCGGGCATACAGCTCGTTGTCTTCCAGCAGTCGGTGATGCGGCCCGATGGCCTGGATGCGACTGCTGTCCATGACGGCGATCCGGTCCGCCGCAGTGACCGTCGCCAGGCGGTGGGCGATGACGATGGTCGTGCGTCCGCGCATGAGGCCATTTAGCGCATCCTGCACGCGGCGCTCGCTCTCCGCGTCCAGGCTGCTGGTCGCCTCGTCGAGCAGCAGTAGCGCGGGGTTGCGCAGGACCGCCCGCGCGATGGCGATGCGCTGGCGCTGGCCGCCGGACAGCTGTATGCCGCCCGGCCCGAGCGGGGTAGCGAAGCCACGCGGCAGCCTGTCGAGGAACTCGGTGCAGTGTGCTGCCTCGGCCGCATCGCGGACCTCCAGGTCGCTTGCCTCCGGGCGTCCGTAGCGAATGTTGTCGAACGCATCTCCCGTGAACAGCACCGGCTCCTGCGCGACGAGGGCCATGCGACGTCGAAGCGCTTTGGGGTCGAGCCGTCGAAGGTCGACGCCGTCGACTGTCACCCGACCCGCCTGCGGGTCGTAGAAGCGCAGGATCAGGCCGAGGAGGGTGCTCTTGCCGGCGCCCGAGGGGCCTACCAGGGCCAGCCGCTCACCGGCTTCGACCGTGAGGTCGAGGTCGGTGAGCGCCGGCTGGGTCGGGCGGCTCGGGTAGGTGAAACACACGCCCTCGAGCCGAACCGAGCCGTTAATGGTCCGGGGCAGCGCGGCCGGCTGTGCCGGCGCCTGTATCGCCGGCCTCGCGTCCAGTAGCTCGAGCAGGCGCTCGGCGGCCCCGGCAGCGCGCAGGACGTCGCCGGCGACCTCGGAGATGGCGCCAATGGCGCCTGCGGCGAGCACCGCGTAGAACACGAAGGCCGACAGCTCACCCGGCGTCATCGTGCCGGCCAGCACGGCGTGGCCGCCCTCCCAGAGAATGACGCCGACGGCGGCGAACACCAGCAGCATCACCATCCCGGTCAGCAGTGAGCGCTGGGCGATGCGGGCCGCGGCCGTGGCGAAGGCGGCGTTCACGTGGTCGGCGAAGCGCCTGCGGTCGTGGTCTTCGTGGCCGAATGCCTGGACCGTGCGAATGGCGTGTAGCGTCTCGCCCGCATAGCTGCCGACGTCGGCTACCCGGTCCTGGCTGCTGCGCGACAGGCGCCGCACGCGGCGTCCGAATACCAGGATCGGCACTATCACCAGCGGCATGCCGAGCAGCACCAGTGCGGTCAGGGCGGGACTGGTCACGAACAGCATGACCACCGTGCCGACCAGCAGCAGGCAGTTGCGTATCGCCACGGAGAAGGAGGATCCGAGTATCGTCTGCAGAACGGTGGTATCGGTAGTGATGCGCGACTGGATCTCACCCACGCCGTTGACCTCGAAGAAGGCGGGCTCCAGCTCGATGACGTGATCGAACACCGCCTGGCGCAGATCGGCGGCGATGCGTTCACCGATCCA
>Ga0102944_1001837_pt1 | contig 13275 bp, 12 predicted proteins | sample SalPonD_shore_MG_FD_78172 | JGI IMG/M metagenome (GOLD analysis project Ga0102944, IMG submission 78172) | Salt pond soil microbial communities from South San Francisco under conditions of wetland restoration - Salt Pond MetaG... | ecosystem: Environmental > Aquatic > Marine > Intertidal zone >...
AATTGCATGCTCTGCCCTAATATGTGTCGTTTTGATTGTGGAGTATTACAAGCTTCGGAAAATGAAGCACTATCTCCGGCTTATAAATCAAGAATAGGATACTTTCTGACAACAAATAAAATAGATCCCTCTGATCCAGAAAATAAAGAATTTGTTGATTTGATGTATAAATGTTCAAACGAAGAGAACTGCAAAGTTTGGTGTCCATTTGATTTTTCAGTAGTTTCTTTGCTTGAGACCGTAAGAGATGATCTTAATGAAAAAGGATTAATGCCTGAATATTGTAAGACACAAATTAAAAAGCTCCAAGATACAGGGACTATTGAGGATTACAATATTTTTAAAACCTATGAGGAAAAAGGTATCGAAAATATTGAAACGGAAGGAGATGATGATGTTTTTTATTATATTGGGTGCCAAACAATGAAGTTCCCGGAAGTTGTGAAAGCAAACATAGAGTTTCTAAAGAAGGCTGGAATAAAATTCTCAACAAATTTAGATCAGAGAGTATGTTGTGGTGCTCCAGCCCTTAACATTAGAGATTTTGAAACGAGTAAAAACCTTGCGGAAAATAATTTAGAACTCATTAAAAAAAGTGGTGCAGAAATTGTTGTTTCTGACTGTCCCGGATGCGTGAATTCACTCAAAAATAGATATCAAAAATTTGGTATAGGAATAGAAATAGAACAACCATCAGAGGAAGAAGAGAAGAACCCCGCATTTAAGAGTTATTTTAAGGAAGGACCTAATATAATTCATATCGTAGAATATATTAAAAAGCTAGTTGAAGAGGGCAAGTTAATATTAAAAGAACTTCCAGAGAAATATCAGAAAGTCACAATTCATGATCCTTGTCTTTTAGCAAGAAATCTGAGTGATATTACATCCATTAGGACAATTTTGGAACACATTCCTAACTTAGAAATTGTAGAACCAATTAATACTAAGGAATATACACACTGCTGTGGATGGAGCGGAACGGTTCATTGGGCTGATAAGCAAATTTCCATAAAAGAAGCTGAAAATAGAATTGATGAACTGAAGGAAACGGGGGCAAGAATTATAGTCACCGCCTGTCCGACATGTGAACTCGGTTTAGGATATGGAATCAGAGATGAAACCGAGGAACTCCATATTTATGATATTTCAGAAATTTTAGTAAAAAGTCTTTAAATTTTATTTTTATTTTAAAATAATTCAAGTACAAATTTTTATAATCTTAGAAACCTAAATTTCCATATAATTAAGATATTAAAAAAGTGATTTTATGAGTGATTTAATATGTATATTTGATGTTGGAACTACCGGTACTCGTACTATTATATTCGATGCTGAAGGAAAAGAAATTTGTAAAGCTTATGAAGAATATGCAATTCCAAGACAACCAGTAGGGATTTCCGAACAAGATCCAAAGATTTGGTGGAATGCTATAAAAAAAACGTGTAAAAACGTAGTAAGTAGTGGTAAATTTAATCCTAAAGATATAGTTGGAATTTCAGCAGCTTTTTCCCGAGCCACAGTCACGATTATAAATAAAGAGGGAGAAATACTTCATCCAGCCTTAACATGGATGGATGAAAGAGAATTAACAGATGCTAAAGGATTCAATGAAGATTTAATGTGGAGAAATTCAATACCCAAATTGCTTTGGATGAAAAAAAATAAACCCGATTTATTTAGTAAAGCATTTAAAATTATTTCTCCCGATTCATACACCTATATGATGCTGTGTGAGAAATTTGTAACAGATCCGACTAATGCAATCAATGGTATTTTAAATTTAACAACATGGAAGTTAGATAATGATCTAGCCGACGCATATGAATTACCTCTTGAGCTGTTTCCAGAAGTACACATGCCTGGTGAAATTATTGGAGAGTTATCGAGTACTGCATCTTCAGATTTAGGTTTAAATTCTAATATACCGATAATTTTAGGAGGAGGAGATCAACAATGTGCAGCTTTAGGAATGGGAGTTATAGAAAAAGGTCAAGCTAAAGTTACGACAGGTACAGGTACTTTTGTTGATTATGTTGTAGATGAACCAATAAGACCAGCTGGAGATTTTCCAATATTTACATATCCACACCTCATTGAGGGTAGATGGGTTCTTGAGGGAGTAATGCCGGGGACTGGAACAATGTTCCAAACTTTTGCCCGAAATTTCTCTCAACTACAATTAAAGCAATCTGAAGAACTAAATCTCAACGTTTATGACACTTTAACAAAGGAAGCTGAACAAGCACCTCCGGGTAGCGATGGTTTATTATTTATACCACTTTACATGTTTAGAAAAGGAACTATTCACGGTTTAAGTTGGCATCATGGAAGGGCTCATTTTGCAAGGGCAATCATGGAGAGTGCTGCATTATCAGCAAACATGTATCTTGGAATGCTTGAGGCCATTGGAGGAGCAAAAACAGATAAATTGAAATCTGACGGTGGAGCAATGAATAGTGAATTCTGGGCTCAAATTTTTGCTGATATCATTAACAAAAAAATATTGATCCCAGAAAATAAGGATGGTGCCGCCCTTGGAGCTGCAATGCTAGGATTTTACGGTGCTAAGATTCATAATTCAATTAAAAATGCGATTGACAATATGTGTAGATTTGAAATCACTAAAGAACCTATTAAAGAAAATGTAAAAACTTACAAAAAATTAGTTCGTCTTTTCATGCCCACAGTTCTTGAAATCAATGAAAAAAAGAGAGTAACTAAAAATTTGTAATTTTTATTCCTATTTTATTTTTCATTTGTTTCAATTTAAAACTAATTTGAAATTATTCTGATCCTTCCCAAATAGAATAATTTAGTAATCTCTTAAGGCAATTTTTGAATGATAAATTTTATTATAATATATAACTTCTTTCAAGTATTATAAATAACAATCAATTTATGAATATTTGGCGAAAATGGAACAAAAAATATTAATATTAGATATTGGGACTACAAATATTAAAGCAATTTTATTTGATAAGCAAGGGGAGATTTTCGGTGAAGCAAGACGTCGTCCAGATTATATAATGAAAGAAAAAGGGCAAGTAGAGCAAGACCCCAACCAAATTTGGCAATTAAGTAAAGAAACAATCGAAGAGGTAATTAATAATAACAATTTGAAAGCAAGCGATATTAAATGCATGGGAATTGCAACTCAAAGAGCATCCTTTTGTATTTGGGACAGAAGAAATGGAAAATTATATTCTAACATAATTACTTGGCAAGATAAAAGGGCAGCTGAATATGCTCAAAAAATGACAAACAGTTTCTTTTTCAAGTTTTTACGAGGATTTTCAAAAGTTGCCCATGCTTTAACTAAAAGCACCAAAATGCTTACTGCCTCAATGTTGCAGTTTAACACAGATTATGCATCTATAAGAACTTCTTATTTTCTAAAAAATAATCCAAAAGTAAATGAATTAATTCAAGATCCGAAAACAACTATTAGTTGGGGTACAATTGATACTTGGATATTATGGAATCTAACAGAAGGAAGAATTTTCGCGACGGATTATTCAAATTGTTCCTCGACAGGAATGCTAGATCCGTTTACATTAGATTGGAATTCTATTGTTATTGATAAATTAGGTATCCCTATTCATATTTTACCTGAAATAAAAGATACTAATGGTGATTTTGGATCAACTAAACTTTTTGGTGGTGATGAGATCCCTATTCGCAGTGTTGTCGCAGATCAACAAGCATCTCTATTTGGTCAATGTTGTTTTGAGTATGGTGATATGAAAGTCACTAATGGGACGGGTTCTTTTGTAGATTTGAATACTGGTGATACACCATTCGCATCTAAAAGAAAATTATATCCCTTAGTGGCATGGAGATTAAATGGAGAAGTCACATATATGCTAGAGGGATTATCTCATACTTGCGCAAATATGATAGATCTATTAATTGATCTAGGCTTAATAAATTCTCCTGAAGAAACAGAAGATATGGCTAAGAGCGTTAATCCTTCTCTCTTTTTTGTACCAAGTTTGACTAGCGGATTAAGTTTCCCTTGGTGGGATGATTCGGCGACTGGATCAATATTTGGAATATCCTTAAACACAAAAAGAGAACATATTGTTCGAGCCGTATTAGAGGGTATTTGCTATAGGATTAAAGACATTGTTGAAGGAATTGTGGCTGATACGGGGATAGAAGTAAATGAAATAAAAGCAGATGGAGGAGTCTCTCAAAATAAATTTGTCACTCAATTTTTAGCTGACATACTAGGAATGGATATAATACATAGTAAAAATCCAGAAACAACAGCCTTAGGTGCTGCATTTATCGCTGGACTTACAACGGGATTCTGGGGTTCTAAAGAGGATTTAAAAAAAACCTATGAAGTTGATCAAGTATTTAATCCTCAGATTAGTGAAACAGAACGTAAAAAAAAATATCAACGCTGGATGGATATTATATCCCGTTCTTTACACTATGGTGATTCTTAGAAATAAACAATCTATTCTCTATTTTTTTCATTTATAAATTTCTTTCGTGCTTGTTTTGGAGTTAAATTCCAAATTCTTTTTATTCTATTTCTTATTGTTTTTTCATTTACTCCAAAATTTTGTGCGATTTGTCTTATAGAGAGAAATTCAGTCAAATATTTCTTTAAAGATGGCTTCCAATATAATTTCTCATTAGCTTCTGTAAAATTAATTCCTAATACTCTTTCAACTGCTTTATATATAGTACTACGATCCTTATCTAATTTTTGGGCAATCTCAGTGACACTCAAACCTTTCGAAATTAATTTTAATAATCTCGGTTTCCAATAAAAGGAATCAATAGCTTCCAAATAATTCTTATCTAATGTTTTCGGAATTAAAATATCCCGCACTTTTGTTTTTTGTAGTTTGAGTTTTTTTGATAATTCATCTAAACTTAAACCTTTCGATAAATAATTTATAATTTCATCAACAGATACTTGGTATTCTAATTCATTCATAATAATATGTTTTATTTGATCTTTTTCTTTGGTTTTTTTCAATTTGTCTTTGTTTTTTTGTTTTGAATTAGAGTTTAATTCTCTTGCATCTCTCTCTTTTTTAACTTGAACATTATTATCTTTGTTTTTATGGGATTTTTTATATTTATATTTCCTATTTTTTCCACCATTGATTTTTTTAAGGATTTCTTCAGATGAAATATCTTTCTTTATATAAATTTTTTGACCACTTTCCTTCATCTTCTCACTTATTCTAGATTTAAATAATTTTTGAACGCCTAGTTCTTTTCTCTTTTCAGATATCGACATATTCCAATATTGTAGAATTTTTTCATAAACCGTTTTATAATGGATGCCTAATTTGTCTGCAATTTCCATAGCAGATAACCCTTCTTTAATAGCTGATTCCAGTGTTTCAGAATCAACACTTTCCTCTTTTAAGGCCTTGATTATTTTTCTCTGTCGCTTCTTCCTAATAGTCTCTAAGATACCTAGCTCTCCACGTAATTCTGTCAAGCTTTTCCCCCATATCTCATATATTTTATTTCTTATACCTTGACTACTCATATCTAATTCGTTTGCCAACTCTTTGATATTTAATCCACACTTAATAAGAAAAAATAAATAATCCTTCTCAATTTTTTTATACTGATGGAAATCAGTGGTTTTACTGTTGAATCTACTAATAACTTGTTTTTTAACAAGTCGTTTTTTGTATAAATTAAATATACCGAGTTCTTTACGTTTTTCCGTAAGAGTTTTATTCCAAAAATTTTTAACATATCTCGTTATTGTACTACGATAAGTTCCAAGTTTTTTAGCAATTTCTTCAGATGTTAAACCTTCAGATATTAAACTCTCCAATAGATTTTGTTTAATTTCACTTTTTCCAAGCCAAGTTTTAGAAATTTTTTCTTTAACTCTATTATCAAATAAATCATTAAGATTAAGTGATTCACGTAATTCAATTACCGTCATTCTAAATTTTTCTTCTATATTTCTCGAAACTGTTTGGAGCGAGACATCAAGGATCGATGCTATTTCATCTAATGAAAGAAGAGCTTTAATTAATTTTTTTATAATATCTTTATCGATATCTATCTTATTGGCTCCATCTCCTCCAGGTGTTAAATTATATCCATATTTATGCCCATATTTTCCGATAAATGATTTATATTTTTCGATTAATTCGATTTCCTTTTCATTTAGATCTTTAGAATTTTTACAGTATTTAATTATTTTAATAACAAAATTATCCAAACCATATTTATTCATTGCTCTATAAAGTGGAAGTGGAACTTTATCCTTGGCCCTTCTAATATGCTCCCTCCATCTCCTTTTTAATGCTCTTGAAGTTTTCCCTATATATACTTTAGAATTTAGTTTGTTTACAATTTTATAAATTAATCCACAAAAATCTTGAGAATCTAAAATTTTAGAATTTTTTTGTTGTTTTATTTCAGAATTTTCTATTCTTTCTTTCCAATTCTCACCCTTTTCACTAAAATCTTCCTTCGCATTCTCTCCTATAATATAATTTTTATAAATTGAAACTACATCCGCAAGAAAATTATCCTTTAGCATATCTATCTTATAGCGATGCCACCCACTATTCTCATCATAAAAATTCACGAAGAAATGTAATTTCTTCCATAACTTGTGATATTTCTGTGGAACTTTGCTAAAGATGTCTATAATTCGATATAATTCTTTTAGTTCCTTATTCGAGATGGTCTTTCGAGAGAGTTTATAAAGCAGGCTTGTCCGGAGTTTGTATAAAGAACGTAATTTCCCATATTTTTTTATGAGATTCGCAAGTTCGGTCTTTTCTTTTTCTGATAATTGAGTTGTAGAAATTTCTGTAATCCATTTAACTAAAAGCAGTTCCCACTCCTCTTCAATCTTTTCTTCATTCTTAATTGATTTGGCATTTTTTGATTCCTTAACATCTCTGGAATAAGATTGCGTTTGAACATTTTTTATTTTGTGAGAGAGAACTTCTTTAATGAATTGTTTAAACCCTTTTGTTTTTTTCCCAGCATAATAAGGAGCCCTTGAATTATTTATGAGGTATCCAAATTTTGAGATTTATTATAATACCGAAGAGTCATTTAAAGAAGTCCAGAATGTTTTTAAATTATATAAAAAATTTAGTTTGGTTGATTCTACAATTGTTATATTATATGAAAATAAAGGATGTAATATTTTATTTTCAACTGATAGTGATTATAATCATTGTCCTTTCATTAACAGACTTGAGTTTCCTATTGAATTCTGATGAATATATTATATTTGGATGAAAATTTAACAAAATATTAGTGATACTTGATCTTTTTTCCAAAACTTCTAAATTTTATTTCTAAGGAATAATTGAAGAAAGTTCTTAAACAAGATTAATAAATACTTGGGAAATAATTAAAAAATTATAAATATTAGATATAGAAAAATATTAGTCTAAAAGGATATACTTTAATAAAACTAAATCTTCCTTAAATATTTTGATTCAAAAGCCAAATAAATATAATTTTTTCTTGACATTATTTAAAAAATAACATCTTTTTTTTTTAGTTAATTAAATTCAGTTATTTTTTATGAATTAAATCATTGGGATTAAAATAATAAAAAATTATTAAAATAATTATAATAACGAAAAGAAAGGATATTATTAGAGTCAAATCCAGTGTTAAATTCACATTGATTTTAAGATTGATTTTAATTATCCATATAATTGAAATTCCAATAGTAAGAAAGGTTAAAAATTTTTTAATGCATTTTTTAATGTTCATTTCTTTCTTTTGAATTATTTTTTTTGTTTAATTAATTTCTATTATATAACTCAGTTATATTATTATTTATAAATATAACTATAAATATATATTATTCCTTTAATAATAGAGATCCAACCATTAACTCTTTTCTTAAGATAGAGAGACTATGTAAAAGGAATCCTAAAAGATGTAAAAAATATCTGAAAAACGCCCAAAAGTTTTCAAGATTGCGTTTTTTGGAATAGATGATCAACCCGCGTTATTATTATTTAAATAATATAACGTTGGTACTTTTGGATATGAAAGTAGAAACGATCCTTTTATAATGTTCATTTTGGTGATAAACAGTATAATTTTACGATTGAAAGAATCAAACGGAAAACTGTGGGAATTATTGTTGAAACTGACGGATCTATTCTAACTAGAACCATAAGAAAACGAAAAGAATTAATTATTATTTATTTTTTTAATATACAAGGTTTTTCATTAAAATCTGTATTAAATCTTGTCATTTCATCAAGATTTCTCAATAAGATAAAATTGTTAAAAATTATGACATATATGAATTTAGAAGAGATTTATTCATGCTCTATTTTTAGACTTGGAAAGGGGAAAAATGATGATCGAGAAAATGCATTAGCATTAATACTCGGAAAAAGACAATATGGTGACTATGCTTTCTATATTGATGAATTTATCATTCCAGATGACTTTCCTGAAACTAATATATATGAATGGACCGAAATTGATCCAACATTTACTTCTCGAATTTCAGAAATTCATAATTCACCCGGATTCCAATACCCCGCAAAGAATGTTGAAAAATTAAAAGAAAAATACAAAATAGACTAAAATAAATATTTCTTTTTATTTTGAATAAATTTTGAGAATTAATATTAATTTTTATGGATCGCAATATAATTAATTTAATAAATTAAAGGATTAGGCTATCTTTGATGCTATCAAATAATTCGGATAAATCGACCAGGTTAATTCTATCTTTTATCTCTTTATTATTATTTTTTTCATAAGTTATAAGGAAGCAATTTTCCTTTTCAGAAAACATCTTAAGCTCTTCCTTATCTTCGACTGAAATTTTGTTAAAAGAAAAAATAACATACTTAGTTTTAGTATCATTAAGATCCTTTTCTATTTCTGAAAGTATATTAAGAGCGGAATTGGCACTCCTTTTGTCCAAATAATTTTTTATTTCTATAATAGCAATTATCTGGAGAATGCCTCCTTCTTCTTTCACTAATGCTATATCTGGCCTACGTGTTGACTTAAGACCAATATGATCTAATTTTGAAGAGCGTGTTAGATTTAAAACTTTCTCTTTTTTCTTTAATTCAAAAAAATAGAGATCTTTATTTATTCTTTTAGGGTAAAATTTGAGGGGCTTATTCAATTTCTCAATGTAATTTTTAAAAGTTGAAAACACAATATATTCAGAAATACCATATGTACCAGCAGATGTTCCATTTATTTCTTTATAAAGTTTCCACAACTCATAATTTATAATCGAAATGTGATCTGTTAATCTATTATCATTTAATCTAATTAAAAATTCAGTTGTTGCATCTATACTTTCAATAAAGCGATTAAATTGATAAGTAACTCTTTCTAATTCTCTCCATCTGTTTTTCGCATTTAAATGATCCTCAAACAAATCCCAATCTCCATCATTCATTCCAAATTCATCCTTCTCGTCTTTTTTCATATTATTCATATCAGTCATTTATTTACTGATTTTTGTTAATATCTTTTCTTAGAAATATTTTTAAATATAATCGGTACTCTCTTTTATCAATTGGATAAATTGATCCATTTCTAAATGGTTTTCTTTAAGATGGAATCTAATGTTGAAATAATCCTCAGGACGATTTTTATAAGATGGAGTTATTCCCATTTCATCTACTAATTTTGATACTTTATCGTCAGAGGTCTTATAAAATCTGATTTCAATATCGAGATAATTACCTTTTCTTGGGCGAAACCACATAATATTTCTATACCCTGTACCTATAGTTATATAAGATTTTCTTTTATTACGTTCTATATCTTCTTCTCTCACTGAAACAATTATTTCCCAAGTCTTTTCCAATATTTCTAAGGATGTTTGGTAATCTTGACTATCCGATCTTTCCCAATAAAAATCTTCTGTAATGTCTTGTTCAATATCAATTTGATCCATTCTTGCCTCAGGAATATCCAAAACTTTTACAAAATCTAATATTATATCATTTTCTATCTTTAATGCGTTTAATTGGATTCCTATAATTGGAATAGCTTTATTCATTAAATAAATGACATTGAAGAATCGATTTGTTATTTCCTCTGCCACCAATACAGCTATATGGTCCCTCGAGGGATTTCTCGTTTTTTCATTATTCCAATATTCAATACACCTAATTATATGGCTTTCATCAGTAGAACCCAGTTGTACTTCTATTTCATAAAGTGTATTATTATTTGGATCTTCCATTAAAAAGTCTATTCTACCACGTTTTTGGCGTTTTTCTGCTTTGAGTAATATTAAATTTCCAAGCTCCAAAATTGATGGGTCCTCTTCAATTCTACTTTGTAGCCATTTTTCATTTAGATTTTCATCCCTAAGATTAATTTTTTTTGCTAGTTTATAATTCAAATCTAATTCAACTTTTTTAATTTCGTCTTTCTTATATCTATAGTTATAGAACTTATTTTTAAATATTAGTTTGAAGGATAAAACTACTTATCGGCATTTTATAAAAACAAATAAGTTGTCCAGAAATATGTGCAATATCTTTGAATAACTTTCTGATTATTATTTCCTATGAATTAGAGTCCAGCTAAATGATTTGAATATTTTTAGGATCTTATGTATTAAATGCTGAAGAGTTATACTATTTTTCTCTATTTATGGCCAAAAATAATTTAAAGAGAGTCTCTGATTATTTGAATTAATATTCTCACCTTTATGAAGAATTTATCACAACCCATTCCTTCTTTATTATAAAGCACTGAATAAATTTTATTTTACCAAAGAAGATTCTTTATTTCTATATTTTTCTTGTAAATATGTTTATGAAAGTATGAAAAATAAAGGATAAAAAATGAGTCAAAAAAAAGATATGTCAATTGATGAAATAATTGATTTATTGGTGGAAGTGAGAACAGAATTAGAGATAATGAAAAAATCTATTAATTCAGATGAAATATTAAACCAACTAGAAGGAATAATTATAAATTTAGATGTCGTTGGTTGTGAGATAGTTCAAAATATAGCGAAAAAAATTAGATAAGTTTAAAATTATGAAAGTTTTTGGCAAATTTCTGATAATTACGAAAAAATCTCTTGAGAATTGCTGAAATGCTAATTCTGTGAGAATCAAATTACTAATATCTTTTTTTTTCAATAAATTCTTTTTTGGTCATATTATCTGGCATTTTTTCGAGTGTTTCTTGTTTGCATTCAAGACAGATTCGTGGGCTCGTTACATGATAAATTATAGCTAAAATTATACCTATTCCAAATAACCACCCTAACCCCACGATTAACACAAACATCAAAAATGCACTGCGGTCATGAGCTACTCTCACAAACTTTTCGCAATTATAACAATAGTATTCTGTCACTATATTGCACCTCCTTTTTTTAATTATTTTTAAAAATTATAACATTTTTTTATGAGTTGAAAACAATCATTTTATCGATTTTTTTAATTGATTTGAGTTAGAAAGGGATTAAATTGACTAATTTATATTTTGCCCTTATAAAGGCATTCTCCCGTAAATGATATCATTGAAAATGAATAAACGAGTTGAGTGATTTTTATCGGGATAGCGAACGTAAGAATATAACCAAGCTGCTTGAATAAACTGCTTCTCATATCCCGAATTTAAATAACTTTCTAAAAAGTTTTGAGGTAATTCCTGTAAATAGGTTGTTCTCTCTTGTTCCTTGAATTTTCCCTCAACTCTTCTTTTAATGTATTCCTCGTAATCTAAGCCCATATCTTCAAGTTCTTTCCTTTGATTCGGAAACATCTCTTGAAACCGTTTTATCGCCTTCATTTTCGGATTTTCTTCATTATTCATATTTTTAAACCTTAACGGGATTATTGAACATCTTATGATTTTTATCTCTATACTACCTACATAATTTTACCTATTTAAGATTTCTTAGATAAGGTTATATTTATTGAATAAAATAATTGATAGAAATGAATATGCATAGCCTCAGTTTCTATTTAGCACCGTATAATTTTTTTATAGGAAGGTAACAATATGGAGGATAGCAGTATTTTCCCTACCAACCTTTACTAGTGGACTTTCATTTCCTTATTGGGATCCTTCGGCAAGAGGGAACATTTTTGGAATAAGCTTAAAAACTAAGAAAGAACATATAGTAAGAGCTGTTTTAAATGGTATCTGCTTTAGAATAAAAGATTTCGTTGAGGGTATTATCGCAGATACAGGAATATCAGTCGATAGGATAAAAGCTGATGGAGGAGTATCCCAAAATACCTATGTTCTCCAATTTTTAGCAGATATACTTGATATGGAAGTAGAACATTCTCAGAATCCAGAGACAACAGCTCTTGGAGCTGCTTTTATCGCAGGATTAGCAACTAATTTCTGGAAATCTAGAGAGGAATTAAAGGAAATCAGAAAAATCGATAAAATTTATGAACCCCGAATGAGTAAGGAGAGAAGAGAAAAACTTTATAGCGTTTGGAAAGATGTTATTCGGCGATCTCTCAATTATAGTTTCTAAAAATCCCTTTTTTCTTATTTTTTTATATTTCATCATAGCAATTTCAAAATTTTTGTTTTATATAATTATTGAATAAATGGTTTTTTTATAATATTAAAAGGTTAATTGAAAAATCATAAAATATTTTTTAAATACCATATTTCAAGATTTATAAGATAATTCACATGCTGCAGTTCAATAACGATGCCTTACTTCAAAAATCAAGAGGGTTACAATCTTTATTATGATGAATTCAATCCTCAATCGAAACGGTGTACAGTAATATTACTTCACGGATTCGCCTCATCTGTTTCATTCTTTAAAGAGCAAATAAAAGTATTAAAAGAATATTATCGTATTATTTGTTTTGACGCCTTGGGGCATGGGCGTAGCGATCATCCAAAAGAGATTAATTTATCCGGCAATATACGACATCAAATTATTCGAGATCTTGAAGACTTATTAGAATATCTCGAAATTAAAGGCCCGTATGGAATTATAGGACATTCACTGGTAGGCGGAATGATTGCTCAACTCATATGTCAAAAACATATGGAAGATGTAAAATTTCTTATTCTCCTCAATTCAGGTTATATTAACACAGATAATGTTATCCGAAATATTTTCTACAATCTCCTTCCTTATATGGTAAGAATGAACTTTTTAGATGTTGTAAATAATTCAATAGGAAACATCTTGGATAAAACAACACCTTATATATTTCAAGCTTTATCAAATTCCTTGTATAATGTGAAAATGTCTAAAGATAAATTACTAATGCATATAGAAGATCAGATTTTTGGAATGATAAATGA